>Ga0172376_10000669_pt1 | contig 43931 bp, 38 predicted proteins | sample Lak35m_FD_121114 | JGI IMG/M metagenome (GOLD analysis project Ga0172376, IMG submission 121114) | Freshwater microbial communities from Kabuno Bay, South-Kivu, Congo - kab_092012_35m | ecosystem: Environmental > Aquatic > Freshwater > Lake | place: Democratic Republic of the Congo: South-Kivu...
ATTTTCGAGACTATCGCAAAGGAAAGCCTCACCGATTACTCTACCTGTTGCGTCTACAGAAGATCGAAAGCCTGCTTGTAGCTCATCGACATCAACATCAAGGTGAGCCGCCGCCGCTACTCTCAACCCAAATGCTAGTGAATATAATGCAGCACGTCCTTCTATAGTTTTAGGATCGGCAAATATACCAGTATTCCAGTTAGAAATCCCAACTAGTAAAATGTCTGTTTTACGCCTTGCTAGTAAAGCTATACGATATGCCTGCCCAGAAACGCTGACTAAACTATCTTTATCTGGTGACACAGCATAAGCGCCATCTCTAGATCTACCAAAAATATTGGCTGCTTGAAAATCAAAGCCACCATGATTGCCATTTTCATTCACGGAAAGAATATGATCGTTGAAAGCAGAAATAGAAGCATTAAGAATAAATTCTGGTTGGGTACTTTCAGAATTAATGCTTATAGATGGACGAGTCGATCTTGGTTGCCACTCAAAGCGTCCGTCAAAATCTCTAGGTTGTAGATTAGTAAAAAATCCTTTTGGTTCTCTTGCATCCAAGCAACGTAATGATGGCTCTTGTCTTTTACAGACAGGACATTCTACAACTTGTGGATTTCCAATATTGGGAGAAACTAAGGTAGTAAAGGGATAAACTACGGCTTGACAATTACTACATAATCCTAATGACTGATTTGGTTCTGAAATAGCAGGAGCAAATCCTGATTTTGATTCAACTATATTATTATTAGGATTGCCCGTAGGACGCAACTCTACAACACCACAGGATGTGTGAACAGCTTTGTCTCTAACTGTTTCTGAGTTGGGAGCAAATTGACTAATGGCTGTATCTAAATCGCGATCAATCGTTCCCCTATCCGACCATTTAGTATGCAGTAGGCGCACTCGTGTGGGAAAGCCAAACATGGGAAGTTTTCCTGCATTAGCTAGTCGCTCACTTAAAGCATTTTGAGTATAGGTAGGTTCGTTAACAATCTCTCGAATCTCATCAACAAGTTCATTACGCAGATAGCTCAACATTTTGAGATCGCTAGAATTAGGCAATGTACTCTGGATTTTTAGCGCATTTAAGATAGACAAAATGCTCAATTCGTTTGTTGGAGCGTTTAACCAATCTAGAATCTGAGGTTCATAGGTTGCCCAATCTTCTACAGAGCCAAATTCTCCATGCACGTTATCAGTATCAGCAGAGTTACTAATTCCTGTCTCAGTAAAGGCTTGTCTTAATATCTCTTTAGTCAAAACACGTTGAAAGATCTCTTTACTTCTCATGTCAACATAGGGAGGCGGTGGTGGATCACCTGTAATGCTCTCAGGGCGCTGAAAATAAAAATCATCATGACTTCTACCTCTACAAAATGTAACTGCCAAAGAAACACCCGCAGATCGTCTGCCAGCACGACCAACACGCTGTTGATAATTAAAACGGCGAGGAGGCATATTTGCCATCATCACAGCAAGTAAAGCACCAATGTCAACACCTGCTTCCATTGTGGTTGTGACACTTAACAAGTCAATACCCTGAACTTTCGGAGTCTCACCTTCGATAAAGATATCTTGAAACCATCGTTGACGTTTGGTTCTTTCCTCTTTTTCTGTTTGTCCAGTGAGTTCAGCAGCATTCATCCGAAAAGCTTCACCAGACTCTTGAGCAAGGTAGTTGTAGTAATCCAAATCTGTTGTAATTGTGTCTTGGATAAGATTAATATTGGGTGTATTTGTATCTTTTCCACTATTACATTCTGGACAGATACCACCCGCAGCATGAAGATAAAAAGCGTTACATTGCTCACATCGATAACCTGAAAGCAATTCATTATTATCTGATCTAGATGGTGGAACTAGATAAAGGTTATCTGGATTTAGAATAAGATTGTTAAAACCGACAACAGCAACTCCTAATCGCAGTAGTTGCTGTTGAATATCATGAGAATTAGTGCTTGTGCGATTAATGTAACGCTCTGCAAATTTAGGTAAATCAGAATTACTGCCAATAGGTTTAAAAGGAGAATAAGTATGTTGCTTTCGGACTCCTAACATCCGAATTACGGCATCCATAATTTGAATTAGATTTGGAGGAAGATTGCCTTGAAGTGGAAAACTAACCCAACCTTGCCCAAATCCTTCTAAGTGTCTGGTAGTATGCCGAAATAGAGTAGCCATCAACTCATTAGCTAATTTTGCTTCTAACAGATTTTGATGATTACTCTGTTCAATAGTAAGAGTTCCTTTTGTGTTAACTGGTATAGTTGTCCAGTTGTAGAAGTCAAACCAAGGATTCAATTTTGCTCCTGCACCGATTCCTGTTCGATAGTTTAGGGAGCGAAATTCAGTTCCTCCTGGACAAATTCCATATTCTAGTAATGCATCTCGAACTCGGCGGCGTAAATCCATTAAAGGAATACGATTAGGATACGTTTGAAGCATAGCAATCCATTCATTTCTGGCTTGTGGATTTGAAGATTGCATATTCATAACCCAAAATAGAGCCTCGTTGGTCATCGTAGGATTAGCGGCGACAAAACGATCCCGTCCGATCATGTCATTGGCATCTGGTGATCCACGGTTAATAACTTTGGCATGAAGCTCAGAATTTAGAGATTGCAACCTATTGAGACTATCTGGTGAAACGCAGGCAAGACGGAGAAAAGATTCTAAGTCGCCCCAATAGGTATTAAAAGATTTAATGAGTAACATCCAAACCATATCACGATAATGGTCTTGTTCCATTCCTGCGGCAAGTTTAGCCGAATCTTGACGGCTATCCGAGAAAATTACTAATTTACGAGAAGATCGGCTGTTAGGAAGTGGAACAGGCATTTCACGAAAAAGTCCTCTAGCTATGACCTGACATGATTTCTGAAAACCAGTTCGATGAATCCGAAGTGGAGATGGTAATATTTCGCGTTTACCATAATCAGCATCACATCTAGGGCATTTTGTAGGTAGTGCAGCTACGTTGGGATGATCTCCAACTACTTGATAGAGCCATCCCGTAATTTGATATTTATCAGAAGATTGGGGAGGAGTGGACGTGGGATCGAGAACTCCTGTAACTCGATTGAGTTTTGCTTTGATCCATTTACGGTTAATTTTATCTACTGACCACTCTTTGTCTTGTGGTTCTGTACTCCAATGAGGTTTATCGTGGGGCAAAGACCAGAATACTCGATAATTGCCATACCGTTGATCGAGAGTGACTTGATCGGGAATACCCTCTAAATTAGGCTGATCGGGGGTGAGAATTTCAATGATTTTTCCATTATTACCAACTTGACGAGTAGCTTTATAACCACCTAATAGAACTTCGCCGCAAACTTCACAAACAATCAAATCAAGTACGCGAGAGCCGCAAGAACAGGTCAGGCTATGATTTGCATGGACTGCGCCAATTGTAGGGGGATTACGATCGCTTTTTCTACGTTCATGATTAACTGAAGGATCGGTACAATCAGGATTTGTGCAAGCCCAGAGTTTTTGTAAATTATGAAAAAATAAATGTCCGCGTACAGGTTGAGGCGATCGCCCATTAGCTAACAAAGTAGACATTCCTAATGACAGGAGAAATCCACGCATAGAGTCAGAAATTAGCTCTTTTTCTTTTTTTTCTGCCCTTTGAAGAGGAAATAATTTAGCATCTAGATCCGTAACACTGGTGGCACGAACGCTGCCATTCACTGCTTGGCAAGCATCTCTTATCGCATCCGAAGCACCGATATTATCTAAAGCATCTCCCAATTGGTTCTTCTCAGGATTGGTGACTGTAGATGCGCCTAGAGCTTTAGCTAAATCCACCATAGCCGATCGCGATAAATCGTTGTCGATATCTGGTGGTTGCATTGGCTGAAATGGATCGGTCTGTACAGCTTTAGCAAACTGAGCAAAAGATTCACTAAAAGCTGAAAGATTATGCCGCGAACCTGAGACAGGAGGTACTTGATTTCCTTCGATAAATTCAAAATTATCGCGCCCAAAAAATTGCCTTAAAAAATCTTTTCCTGATGAATTGTTGTCAAGGCTGGCTGTAGTTGTGAGAATCCTTAGCTGTGGCGAATCTGGAGTAAGCCCTATGCGGTGATAAAGTAAGCGTAGAAGGTAAGCAACTTCCGTTCCTGGTGTGCCGCGATATGCGTGAAGTTCATCAATAATTAGGAAAAATTGATTTTCAGGATCGCTTGCAAGCCAGTCACGAGTAGCTTCAAAGATATTGTTTTCAATACTTCGCATCATCATAATGTTGAGCATTGAGTAGTTGGTAATCAGAATATCGGGTGGACAATCTTGCATATCCCACCGCGATCGCATTTCACTACCATCTAAACTTGGAAAGTAGAATCGCAAGTCTGGATCTGTTGACGGATCATTAGCGATCGCTTGCATAACCTGACTATATTGACTTTCGAGTGTTTCTAATTCTTCTTTTAACCTCTTGAGGTTAGATGGCTTCTGTATTCCCGAAATAGGTGTTTGCCCTGTATACCGTCCAAATGTAATGCGATTACCATTTCTTGTATTGTCTAGCCAATTATGGACAGAATCACTTTCTAAAACTTTTCGGAGTCGCCGTAATTGATCTTCAACTAAAGCATTAAGTGGATAGAGAATTAGGGCGCGAATTGCTTTTGGGCGCGGCTCGTGCGTTCGCTGCGACACCCATTCACCACTAGGATTAACTGCGTTATTCCACCAATGATGATTTGATGGCGGCTGAGTATTTGCAGTCCATGTAGCAGATTCTTTGGCTAATTGAGCAAGTAAAGGCAACAGGAAACATTCTGTTTTGCCTGAACCAGTGCCTGTTGTGACGACAATATCTTTTTGGTTGGCAATGGTTGCTTGTAAACTATCCCATTGGTGCTTATATAAATTGATGCTCGGATCGTCAAAAATTGGTTGTGCTATGTCGGCTAAACCTCGATATTCAGGCGGTAGTTGGTTAGCCGCAGCAGATAAGTTCATATCCGATGAAGGATAAATTGGCACTGGCTCAACCAATGGCGGGATGCTTAAAATAGGATTATTTGGATTACTCAGATAGTCCAAACGACGATCGCGTTCTTCGGCAAGCGATCTGTAACGCAGGGGAAATGCGCTCTTGATATAGAGTTGATAAATACGATCAAGTCTTTGATATGCGCCTAGTAAATCATACATTCTATTTTTTCCTTAATTCAGATTTATATTGAGCTTACTTGCCAGCAATTTTGCCACTTCTGCCTGTACATTTTGATACTGTAAGGTTCGCCCAAAATGATTTGTTTTTACTTCGCTTGGCAAGCATCCCGAAGACAGAACTAGGGCGCGTTCATAGATTTCTGCCCAACGTTGTGACCAAGGGATGTATAAATTATTCGTGTCTTGATCATATTTTGCCATGAGTGTTTGATCACTGTATTGCAAGGCTAAGAATCTTAATCCATACCAATCTCCTTGAACCCAGCGATCGATAGCCTTATCAAAAAAGCAAACTTGAGGTATTAACTGTAATAGCCTTTGATGTTTCAATTGGTACATCCCCGTAAGATTAGGAAAATTACATTCAATAAATCTTTCTTGCTGAATATCATAATATGCATATTCATAGCCGAGTATAGGCGCAGAAATACGTGGTAGGGTCAGCATCCATTCTTGCCAAGTTGGTAAAGCTTCTGCAAATTTAAGTGATGCATTACCCACATTTTGTATAGCGATATTGCGATCGCGCAAATCAGCAACCAGCTTATCTATAGCTTCAGGATCTGCTCCAAGCCGAACACGAATACACAAAGGGGCATCCCCTTTCGGTTGCTCAATATATTCAATAAATGTCAACTCTCCCAGAATATCCAGAAAATTTGAGCTTCTCTGACCACATAAAATAAACTCCTGAGAATTTGGCTGTGAAGCTTTTACTGATACTAATGAGATCGGTGTTCCTGACCATCGTTTACCATCGGCTGAAGTTTCAATATGTCCAAGTAGCTTCAGCCTGCGTAAAACTCGCTTTGGTTCAGGAATTTGAAGCATATTACAAGCTGATCTAAATGACTCCCATAAGCCACTTCCTAGACTCGAAATCCAAAACAGCAAAAAATCATAATTTTCTGGTGGTAGAGAATCTGTTATTGCAATAGATATATCATCTAGCAAGTTAAATGGGTTGGAATCATCAGTGGGGACTACAGGGTTATAAGGTATTGTGATCCCAAAGTTATAAATCTCCAACTTGTTTTTTACTTGTTTGCGTTCCTCTTTCAGAAAATTGATAATCTCATCATAGTATCTAAAATTAAGGTATTTCGGGAATCGTATATTTAAACGATACTGTTTACTATCCAGTATTTGGATCAGATATTTTTCTACTTCTTGAGGAACTTTATAAAGTATTTCACTCTTGATTAAAAGAAAAACATAAGAATTTATGCTTGAACCACCAGTCTGCTCTATATAGATAAACGGTATATGCTCAGACAGATCGTTTTTAGTGATTAGATCTTGAATATCACCAATGACATTTTTTCTTCTCTCTTGATAGCCTTGGATTAAAAATACTTTGTACCATCTTAGCCGCGCCTTATCGCCATTTTTGCTGGTTACACTGATAATCTCGCTATTCATAGATTTCTTCCCCTAAAGCTTGGATCTGACTACCATTTATTCCTAAATTCCCAATTTTAAGTATTTCTTTCCTTGATGGGTCTCTGATTTCTAGATCATCCCAATTTACGAAATTTACAATTTTTTGGCTATAAAATTTGCCACAATTAACTCGTATACCATAACTTCCTGTCCTGACAGTTCCAGATGCCTTGAAAATATTAGGATTAGGAACATTTGTATTCACAATTTTTCGACTGATTGGCACACCTTCTTTTGACAAATCAGTAAAAATTAACACTTCTGCTTGATCGACAAGGCTACTAAAAATAGTTATTACTGGGACATCCTCAATTAGCCAAGCATTTAAATGAGGAACACGCAGTCCCCCCGTGAGACAGATTTCGACAGTTGCGGCAGGCTGTAAAGCATCCTTCAGTTGTTTACCCTTTACACCTAGATCCACACCTTCCCAGTCTTGAGACAAAATCATGCATTGGTGAAACTCTATCCAATCAGGATTATTTTCAAACGCTTCAGCACACAACTTAAATCTTAAAAGCCGCTCACTCTGTAAGCGTTCTACTAACCTAACTAATTCCTTTCTACACAGCAAAATAAAGGTCTGACCTAGAGAAACTTTACCTAAAGAAGCATAGACTCCCGATTCTGGACAGTCTGGATCTGTCGTTAGAACCCAAAAATCTCGTTTATCGAGAACCAAACAAGAAATATCATTGGGATGTGATCGTGTAATTGGATATATTGCACCTTGATTTAAAATTTCTGCTGAAATTGGATACTCGAAAATCGGTAAGTACCAGCCTTCTGAATCGCCTTTTTGCAGAGTTGTTGATACTTCATCAATTACGATGTTAGCTCCCATGAAATCAATACCTTTCTTCTCTTTAGGGTACAGAAAAAAGCCTGGATACTGGCTAAAAAAGTAATCTCCTTCACTCCGATATATTTGTGCAGAGATCTGACCATTTTGAACTCTATCTTTATTGTTTGATTCTGGTTTCTGCCATCCAGCGCCATTTTGAGTGAATCTAGGAGTTGATGTAGAAGTTTTCTCTCGGACAGCTTTATCTTGAATAGCTTTTTCATCATCTAAGGCATCTTGAACTGCTTTCTTGATAACTTCAAACCTTTGCTCATCTCCTACACTTGCCAACAAATCTCTCAAATGTGGAGTCAAAACCTGAATATTTCTTCCCAAGTAGCTCATAAGAGCGTCTATATTCCATTGGCTAATTGAACCTTGCTCTTGGACAAGTTCATATATTTTTGCTTTATCCGCTTTACGAAGAATGCTCTGCGAGATGGGATATCCAATGTACTTAGTTGATTTATTTCCCTCATTTGCAGTAGGTAAATAGCCTTGAGATTGCAACCAACTATTCCATCGCGCCCACAAAATCGGCTCTATTCTGGGTTGCAAAATCATCCCTTTTGGAGCTTTAGATTCAGAATTAGTTAAGCCTAATGTTTCCCTGAATCTTATATAATAATTAGTCGCATTAATTTCACTATTAGCATCACTAACCATCTCGTAAGCCGTTAAAACCGTTAATCCCAAGAATGCTACGCAGTGCGGTGTTTTACCACTCGAATTTTGAATGCTAGACAAATTTATACTATTCCCACCAGTTGTGCTGTTAACCCCTAGCTCTCTTCTTACTGCTCGACAAAAATCACTCCGCCAACTGCCCCCATTTGGTGACGATCTAAACTTTCTACCAATGCGCTCTAGCACATCATCATCGACGCTGAGATATACTCGCGCCCCCTTTGCCATACCCTTTGTAAAATAGTCTATTAATGCTTGATTCCAGTCAGCGTAACTAGCCATAAGCAGCGATCGCTTGTATCCTTAAGTTTGATGCAAATTATCATCTCAAACTGAATTATATAAACATTTTGCCACAATAAGCTTTATTTTTTTAGTGTTCTGATTTATTGTTTCATTAAAGCAATATTTTCGGGCGATCAAGATTATTATAATATTTCAAATTCTCCAAATCATAGCAATTGCAAATTATCCTAGACCAAACTCGATCGCTACTTACTCTTAGAGCATTGGATAAGACTAGCTAAAGCCCATGCATACAAGCACTCATAGACATCAGCATAAACCATACTCCTAAACATATATGCCTAAAAAGTATTAAAATTGTCACTACAGTATAATCATTCAAGCTAATGAAACTTCCCAACGGGGACAGAGCCGAACTGGGAGATAAGCTCGAACGCTACTGTCTGAACTATGAACATCAGAAAGGTAAACATAAAGCCCTGCTTTTTGAAAAACGTCTTGGTATTACCATCGCCAATAAAGAGATTCTAGAATTGTCTCTAAAAGAGGCTGCTATTGAAGGCGAAGCTGAACTTTATAAGGTAGATCAATATGGCACTCACTACGATCTTGCATTTGAACTTCATACTGATGTTGGTGAATCACTAATTCTGAGTTGTTGGATTATTAAAATTACTGAAGACTTTCCACGCCTTACGAATACTTACCCTATTGATTAGAAAAACAACTATGAACGAAATCCAAGAATATGACCTTGTTGCTTTAACAGAAGATGCGATCGCTACGCATAAAGTTACTCATCAGCAAATCCTACTGCGACGAGGACAAATGGGAACAGTTTTAATGTCCTTTGGTGACAAAGCATTCCTAATCGACTTTACCGATAAAAAAGGTAATACCTTCGCTATGGAAACAATCGAACCTGTCAAGCTATTACGCCTTATCAATGAACCTGAATTAGTCTATTCATGACTCAGTCTTAGTGATCGCCTATGCGCTTAACCACGGGATGAGAAGGCGATCGCCCTTTACCAGATTGCTACAATAAACACAGTTCTAACCAACTGAAATCGTCATGACCATTCAAGACATCGAACAGCAGTTTCTCAACATATCACTCGCCGACCGAGCCGCGATCGTCCAACGCCTCACCAAAACCCTAAGCAAAAGCGGCAAAGGCATCACCAAAACAGCAGGTGTTTGTGGAGGGGAAGCTTGCATTGCAGGAACCCGAATAGCAGTTTGGTTACTAGTCGAAGCCCAACAACTTGGGATCACCGAAGCCCAACTACTACAAGACTACTCCCACATCACCGCCGCCGATCTCGTTAATGCATGGACTTATGCCGAAGCCTATCCCGAAGAAATTGCTGCCGTAATTCTTGCAAATAACGAGGCAGCCTAACCAATGGCACAAAGCATGGCAACTCGAATTAATGAAGCGATCTCTACTCAAGAATCTTTACAAGGTAAACTTATTAGAGTTGTGCGCCCATCAAATTAGGAGCAATCGCCATTAACCAAATTGCGACAATAAAAATAATTCGTTGTTCTTGAATCTTAGGCAAAGAGAAAATATGCTTGCCATATCTCAACAACCCAGAATGTCCATTAAAGAGTACCTTGAATGGGAACCCCAGCAAGATCTCCGCCATGAATATATCGATGGTGAAGTATTAGCCATGACAGGCGGCACAATCGCCCATAACGACATTACTCTCAACCTCTACAGAACCCTATATCCCCAAGTGCGATCGCGAGGATGCCGCATCAACGTCGCTGATGTCAAAGTGCAAGTTACCCCCAATAGCCCCTATTACTATCCCGATGTCGTCGTCAGTTGCGATCCTCAAGATCTCAACGCCCATAAATTCATCCAAAGTCCAACCATAATTGCCGAAGTTCTCTCACCTGGAACCAGTGCCAGAGATCGCGGCGAGAAGTTTACCAACTATCTCACCATCCCCAGCTTACAAGAATATCTACTCATCAACTCCGACAAAATCTCAGTAGAGCGCTACGCACGCGGCGAAGGTAGAATGTGGCTGTATTATCCCTATATTGCTTGTGATACGATTACCCTATCAAGTCTTGGTTTTGAGTTTGCGATCGAGCTTCTCTACGAAGGAATTGTATTTTAACTAGAATAGAGAATCCTTGACGATCGCCAAATTGTCGAACTTCTAGCAAGTCAACCCAGTCCTGAAGCAATCCTCGCTATCCGTCCGACACCTTCCTTACAACAACGGATGAGCGAACTACTGTAATGCGATATAGGATGATGTAACCTTCTATGGGTAAGCCTCTTAACCATCATCAACAGATACATAACTTCGTCCCATCAATGGAAATTGAATTAGATGCTTACATTTTCGGTTGAATTCTTGAAAGAATCTTTCTCCTGTCTCTATGTTTCTTATCAGGAAATATTCAGCGATCGCATCTAAGTCTTGACAAGCAGCTTTGGAGATTTGAGGCTGACTCACTTAACTGTCTCCTTGGCTTGGCGGAATCTATCGAGAATTCCTTCAATTACGATGTCTGCATCAAGACTTTCACCACGATCTAGCTGAGCAATACCTACAGCTACTTTTTGACGAGTTTCTTCTAACCATTCTGTATATTCGCGATCAAGTTTTTCTAATAAGATGAGGGCGACATTAATTGCTTCGTCATGGCTGTGATAACGACCTGCTTCTAGCTGCTTCTGGATAAATTGTTGCAGTTTTGGATGCAATAAAATTTCCATGTTTTTCTACACAACATTTACGGTTACTTCACTCTAGCAAATATCTAGAGATTTTAGTAAAATCTCATGTTAAGTAAAAAATCGTCCCTAAGTTCTAAACTCAAAGGGCGATCGCCCCCACATTCAACAAATCAACGATCGCCACTCATCTCAATGCAAACAGCGATCGCCTATTTCCTCAGATACGCTAGATGTTCAAAGCGATCGCCACTCATTCTAAAAAATCAGCGATCGCACTCCAAAAAATCAGCGACAACAAATTACAAGAAAATCATTCTTCAACCTCTATCCCTAAATACTTATAAATTTGGGAGAAATTTCAAAAGCTAATTGAGAACCATAGAAACATACATCAAACTCTTGAAAAAAATTAATCCTTCCTAAAAGTCAAGGTATATTTTCGGCTTTTGTCCAAGCAAAAACTAAGGTAGCAGGTGCAAATTGCTCGATCGCTGCTGATAAAATAATCCCTTTGGCAGGAAATTTGGCTAGATTTCCTGCCAGTGTGACTAATGTGTTATGGTCATTCCAATTTACCCTAGTTCTATTCCTATTTCGTAGGGGAGAACATTGTCATTTTATTTTGTTTCTTTCTGTAACAAGTGTTGTTGCAACATATCAGTTAGAACTTTTTCTGCGGAGAAAGCGTTGTATGGCGACCAAATTTCATAGGTTTTCCCATCTTCGAGAATAGCTGAGGTTTGTTCGTCTTTAGTTAGTTCTGTGGCTAAAAACTGGATAGCTTTAACCTTTTCAAAGTGGGATAGCTTTTGTAGTGATGGCAAGATCTCTGTTAATGTCATAGAAATACAGGAGAAATATTAGTTAGATTATAGTGCGGCATTTTATCAAGTAAAAAAATTGCCCCTCAAGTTTTAAACTCGAAGTGTGTCTAATCTCAAATCAAACAAAAGTCAACAAGTTATCTATCGCATTTAGTTTAGTAGCGTGTGTTAGTGGAGCGTAACGCACAAATAATTAGTATTAAAAAACTGAATATATTGCATTTTATTAAGGTAATTTACCAAACCGAAAAAATAAGGATTGTTAGTTTGGTTTGTTTGTTAACACTTGATCTAGTTTGTTTTCAATTGTTGTTAGCTTTCTGAGAATAGTTGGACGGTCTTCGTCAAGAGAGGCTAATAAATTAGATACTCCTTGTTGAATATTCGTTAATCTAACCATTGCTTCCTGAAGTTGTCCCATGCCTTGCTGTAGTTGGATTATCCCCTCACGAAGTTCTTCGCGCTCGGCTCTAGCATCAGCGATTGTGTCTAACATAGCTTGGGCTGTCCTAGCGTTACTTTCAACTAATTGCCTGAGTTCTTCTGGAGTCATGGCTTTTATTTATGTCGCTCTACTTAATTTCTATCATACTCGATAGTTTTTTCAAGATCAGATTTCAGTCACAAAAAAATCGCCCCTCAAGTTTTAATCTCGAAGGGCGTGGAGTGTCTAGTCTCAATTCAAACAAAGGTCAACAAGTTATCTGTCGCATTTAGTTCGGTAGCGTGTGTTAGTGGAGTGTAACGCACAAATAATTAGATTTGAGTAAGTTACATTGCATTAAGACAGTTCTTAAAAACGAATAAACTTAAGAACTGCATTGAGAGTCAGTTCAATTGCCCAAGTAGATCCTAGTCGAGCATTCCTAATTACGTCGCTTGATACAACGCCTGTTCTCACAACAGTACCAAGTCCTTGTCTGAACTTTTCAGTAAATTGGCGAAGACTGCTATTGTTGACCTCATCAGTTGAAAGTAAGCGCTTAGTGCGTCCAGAACTAACTAAAGATGAATCCAAATGATTGTCTAGCGTAGATTTTCCTGCGATAGCAGTGCCAAGCAAAACGCCTAAGTAGGTAAGCGCAAATTGTTTACCAACTCTGAATAAAATACTTGGATCTTTGCCACTAATTTCTATAACTTTACCAGCAATTAGCTTTTCACCGCCAGAAGCAACTGCATCAAATTGTGTCTGATAATGTACAACAGTCTTATTGAGACCACCGCGAAGTTCAAAATCTCTGGCGTTTTGGGTTCCAACGCCAGGGGAATTAAAGGTGATTACTTTACCAACTCTATCTGTCCACTCTGTTGCAGTTCGTTGGGCTAATGCACCTCCTAAGCTATGTCCAATCACATCTGGAGTGCGCCCCCACAAGCTTCTTGCACGATCAATCCATGCTAAGATATCTGACTTGTTAGTATCAAATTGATCACGCCCAACTCCATCTGGATTGATGTCAGAGAGAAAGTCAGATGCGAAGTACTGACTTATTGTAACGTCAGTACCGCGAAATACTAAAAGTGGCGGTCTTGTTCCAGCAATTGATTGGAGTCCAAGAGCGAATAGACCTGTACTCCTATTCTCAATTACTCTATCGACTTCATAGCCATACGCTCTAAATGAGTCTCCGTTATAGGAGTTAATATCAGTAGGGGGATAAATAAATTCCTTCGCCATACGCTCATAGACTTGCCAGCTTGGTTGTTCGCCGTTGCCAACTGCTTCATTTTCTCCAGTCAGTCTATTGTGAACAATGTCACCTTTTTGAAATGAGCGTCTCACTGTAATTTGATTGCTTTCATATATTTCATTAGACGTAGACAAGCCTAAAGAACTATCAGCACCTCCGAGAGATTTGTAAAAATCTCCTATCGAACCACCAACTGGGGAATAAGCAAAGAAGTTGAGGTTTGCCGCACCGCCGCGCTCGTAGTATTCGACCGAAACATTAAAGTTTCCACCAGTAGTAGTGAAAGTACCAAAGTGGTTAGTTGAAGCCTGATCAATCCATTTATCAATAATGGTTTGATTGTTAATACGAACTCTCACACCATCATCTGAGGTAGTCTGAATTTGGTAAGTACCTGGTGCAAAGTATCGTTGTGTTGTTACTCTAGCCGAGAAGTTATCGGAAGAGACAGCGCTGCTTGGAGAGCTATAGCCCCAATTGCGGGAAAAATTCTGACTACCACTACCCAAATCTTGAACAAGCACAGGGGAACCCGAAAGATTTGTATTGTTAAAAAACTCAGCTTTCCAATTATTGCTAGATACCGTTGGGAAGTTATTTGTAGGTGGATTGACAACAGGGTTATTCGTGGGCGGATTTACTACAGTTGCACCTTTGTTGCGCCATTGCCAGTAAGCCATGAGAGGACTCACAGTGGCATTTAGCAACCTATTCCTGTCAGTCATAGCGCCCTGAGTACCACCATAAGCATGACCATTCTGAACTTCGAGGTGCAAGTGATTTTGAGCGCCTACCAAACCTATTGTTGCGCCAGCATTAATGCGCTTATTAGGGGTTAACCCACTTGCAGACTTCAGATGACCATAAACCCACTGACGACCATCGTCAGAATTAATTCCTACAAAAATGTTCCCATCTCCAGAACCACTAACCCACGCAACCGAACCACCAATAGCAGCTTTAATTGTCGCTCCGTTACTCGCTCCCATATCGAGTCCAGCGTGCCATTTCCCAAAACCGTTGTAATAGCTTTGATCGTAGGCATATCCTGCTGTCATTTGCACACGATAGCCAAAGACTGAGTTGGAAAGATCGGTATAAATTTGCTCGATTCTGTCATCTGTTTTCCAACGTTGATCTCCACCGCCAAAAGGCGAATCTGGACGAAACTGGTTATCATCTCCACTTTGCTGATCCCATTGTGATTCACTGAAGGTGTTTAGCTCTCGATAATAACCTGTTGGAATTGGAGTTGGAGTTGGATTAATACCACCAAATAACTGTGGAACTTGGATTAACTGACCTATATTAATTTTGCTGGGATTAGAAATACCGTTGCGTTGCGCAATAAAGTTATAACCATTGGCAGAACCATCACTTAGAGTTCGTTGAGCTATCCCACTGAGGGTATCCCCAGACCTAACTGTGTAATTAGTCCATTGATAAGTCTTTCCTCCATAGGAGAAACTGTTAGTTTGTGGAGTTGGAGTTGGTGTTGGTGTAGTTATGGGCGTTGGTGTTGGAGTTGGATTAATAACAGTAAACAATTGTGGAACTTGTATTACCCTTCCTGCATTGATTTTGCTGGGATTAGAAATACCGTTGCGTTGCGCAATAAAGTTATAACCATTGGCAGAACCATCACTTAGAGTTCGTTGAGCTATCCCACTGAGGGTATCCCCAGACCTAATTGTGTAATTAGTCCATTGGTAAGTCTTTCCCCCATAGGTAAAACTGTTAGAAGAAAATTCAACAACTTTAGATAGTCCAGAATCGGTAATGAATCCATAATCCTCCTCACTCTTAATCCGAGCCAGTTCAGAATTGCTAAGACTTACACCAAACAACAAATCCTTAGCTAGTTCGCCCTCATCACCAGCCGTATCCGCCCCAACGCGATCATCTAGCCAATGAAAAGTTTCTTCGACTAGAACACCTACTACACCTAGTAATGAATCAGTTGGTGCAGCATTAGATTGAAATAGTGTGTCAGACAGATAAACTGTTTGGGTGGAACTGGCATATGCCCCAAAAGCGCCATTCATGTTGTCAGCAGACAAAACTTGCACTGAGGGCAATTGGCTAAAATCTCCGACAGACCACTGCGATCGCACTGCCTGTATTTCTGCCGTATTTGCCTTGTCACCAAAAACCTGAGCAAACAGATCGTGACTAGCGGCAGCTTGTTGGAGTTTGGACTGAACAAGTCCTAAAGCATCTGGAAGTTGACTAGCTCCAAAAACAGAAGCTTTGTCCAAATAATTGCCCAAACCAAAGGTTGAGCTTGCATTCTGGCTGTCAGACATAATATTTTCTCTGCTGGTGTAATTATTTAGCCCCGTATTTCTTAGCTAACAAAATTCAGATTAACGTTTTCCCTCGAGCATAACGGCAATAATTTTGTTATTGGGCTATGCGATCGCTTACCTATAACTTTGTAACCAAATCAAGAATATCCTAAAAATTCACTATGTAAACAAAGAAAAGTTATTCAAAAGTTATACAACCTTCATTTAGCGAACAAATTTAAGTTTTTCAGTATTTGTGACAAAGAAATCTGTGAATAGGCTCATGACAGTGCGATCGCGGACTTTGATGTTTGCCGTTAGCGACATTCCCGACTGCAAATTAATTCTGCGTCCATTAGTTTCTAAGAATTGCTTTTCAATCTGCACCTTTGCAGGAAATCGATAGGTTGGATTAGTCTGGTCAGGGGACAACGCATCAGAACCAATAGAGACTAACTTGCCCTTCACATCACCAAACTCCGTAAAAGGGAAAGAATCAATCCTAACATCTACAGCCATACCTTCTTTAACAAAACCAATATCTTGATTACTAATAAATACCTTCACTACGAGAAGATCGTCAGGCACAATCTTTAATACAACTTCTCCAGCATTAGGGTTCGCTACATATCCAAGCCCAGCTTTTAGGTCAAATACGGTACCCGAAGCAGGAGCGCGAAGTTCTTGGTTTTTGAGTAATACTTCTGATTGTTTGATTTGACTCTCTACTTCTACCAGTCTCTTCGTATTTTCCACTAGGGCTTTGGTAAACTGACTATCAATTTCAGCAATACGCTTTGTATTGTCAGCAATTTGGCTAGTCAACTCTTTGCGGGTAATGTCAAAAGTATTATTCAGTCTCGCTTGTCCCTCAGCGATCGCTGACTGAATTCGCTGTTCCTCCTGCGCTAATTGCCGAATTTCTGACTCTGTAGCAATTACCTGTTGTTGTTGTTTGAGATATTGGACACGGGAAATTGCTCCTTCTTTAACGGCATCATCTAGACCTTTAAGAATTTTAGTGTCAATTGCCAAGGCGTTTACTTTGCTGGCTCGGTTAATTCGAGTTTGATTTAATTGTTGAAGAGATTGAGCAATATTAGCTTCAGCAGCTTGCGATCGTGATTCTAGTTCTGCTCTTGAAGCGATGAGCCGATCCTGCTGATCGCCTGTTAAATTTGCTCCACCACCATTAATTTGCATCCGATATAGCTGCATTTCTGTCATTAATGCTTCGCGATTTCGAGCTAGAGCAAAAAATTCCACAGGGACAGCACTCACTGTTACTCCATCAATTTTTGAGGCTTTGCCATTGAGAACTTCACGATAAAACTGATTTTCTTGTTGGAGATTTTTGCGGAGTTTTTGCAATGATTCAAGCTGAGACTTGGCTACAGTTTCATCAATCCGCAATAGTAGTTCACCTTCTTTGACTTTCTGTCCATCTTTAATCAATACTTCCTTAAGTACCCCATTCGCAGGGATACGGACTTCCTTAACTGCTCCCTGTGGTTCGAGTTTGCCCTGAGCAGGTATTGATTCTTCAATCTTGGCGACTGAGGCCCAAATGATTGCGATCGTAACCGAACCAACTAATGTCCATAAAATTGCAGGAATCCATTTCGGTGATTGCCTCAAGGCTAAGGGTTGATCGAAATTACTTTTTTTGACGATCGCTTGAGTAGGTTTCTCCAAACCACCATTAGAAACTATATTTTCGGGAGAGATCGTGGTTAATTTTGGAGTTGATTGATTGCCGTTATTATTTGTCATGATCTTTTTACCTTTATTTTATCGTTAGTCTCCATGTGCTAAAACCCAGAAGTGAGTGGCGGCGATTTGCATCGCTCACTTCTAGATTTTAAGAATCACCTGCTGCTTCTTGTTGGCGATATAAACAGAAATAGCGATCTTGCAAAGCCATTAACTCTAAATGAGTTCCTTGTTCGGCGACCTTTCCTTGATCCATTAACAAAATCAAGTCAGCACTACGGATCGTAGCAAGGCGATGGGTAATAAAGAAGACCGTGCGTCCACGAAACTCCTCTGCAAGGTTTAGACAGACTTGGCGCTCAGTATTGTAGTCAAGTGCGCTAGTCGCTTCATCTAAAATTAGTAATTGCGGCTTTTGCAGAATAGTGCGCGCGATCGCAATTCTTTGTCTTTGCCCACCCGAAAGCGAAGCGCCGCGTTCTCCCACTCGCGACTCATAACCTTGAGGGAGTTGCATAATAAAGTCATGGGCGCAAGCAGTTCGAGCCGCTGCCACAATCTCATCGGGCGTAGCATCAGGATTGGTTAAGGCAATGTTTTGCTGCACCGTACCATCAAATAGCAAGGTATCTTGCAAAACAACACCTATCTGTCGCCGCAATGAATAAAGCTCTACTTTGCCAATATCATACTCATCGATAAAAACTCTACCAGCTTCAGGTTCATAGAGCCTCGACATTAATTTAGTCAGGGTGCTTTTACCTGCTCCACTAGTACCGACAACGCCAACAAATTGACCATGGGGAACATCTAAATTAACGTTGTTTAGCTGCAAAGGGCCATTGGGATTAAAACGAAAATTCACATTCTCATAGCGCACCGCTCCTTTAATGGCAGGCATGGGAATATTACGCCTACCTGCTTCTTCCTGCTCTTGGGGATGATTAATAATATCGCTGAGACGTTCTAATGAAAGGGCGGTCTCTTGAAAATTTTGCCAAAGTTGAATCAACCGCAAAAGGGGAGATGTTGTATAACCTGCAATAATCCGAAACGCGATTAGCTGTCCTAGAGATAGCTTGCCATCAAGTACCAAAAAAGCCCCAACCCATAACAGCAATAGATTAGAAAACTGATTTAGAAACTGACTTATGGAACCTGCGGTAGTAGAAGTTACCACGGTCTTAAATCCATCAGAAATATAGCGAGCATAGCGGCGTTGCCATTCCCAACGTGACTGCAACTCGATACTCTGAGCCTTAACGGTCTGAATACCTGAAACAACTTCCACTAAATATGACTGAGTTTCGGCATTCCGCTCGGCTTTATTGCGAAGCTGCCCCCTGACGATGGGCGCAACGATAAAGGTCAGCAGTGCAAACAAAGGAACGGTTGCCAGTGCCACGAGAGTTAACAACCAGCTATAACAAATCATCACCACGATATAAACAACCGAAAACACTGCGTCAAGGACAACAGTGAGCGCCGTTCCTGTCAAAAATTGGCGGATATTTTCGAGTTCGCCGATCCGACTAGAGAGTTCTCCTACCGATCGCTTCTCAAAGTAGCGCAAAGGTAATCTCACCAAATGATCAATGGTTTCGGAGCCGAGGGTTAAGTCAATTCGATTAGTTGTATTTACAAATAGATAAGTTCTGAGAGCAGTAATTAAGGCTTCAAAGAAAGCGATCGTTAAAAGCAGAATTCCCAAAATGTTTAAGGAAGGTAGGGAATTTTGCATAATTACTTTATCAATGATGACTTGGGTAATCAGCGGATTTGCTAGCCCTAATAGCTGCACAAAAAAGGAGGCAACCAAAACCGTGATTAAAGGATTGCGGTAACGCTTGAGGGATGGCCAAAACCAAGATAGACCAAATTTTTGTTGGGGAGTATCTTTGGTCGGCTGAATTAGTAAAATTTGTCCCGATTCGCCCCAAAGATCAGCAAATTGAGCAGTCTTCTTGGTGACTATTCCCTGTTCAGGAATACCTAACACCTGTTCACGATCGCTAGTTTTGTAAAGTACCGCAAAGGTATCTTGCCAAGGTAATAAAGCTGGTGTGGGAACCTGACTAATGGCACTCGCAGGAATCGTTACCAATTGTCCATTGAGTCCCATCAGTTCAGCGATCATACCGCATAACTGCAAAGAGATACTTTGAGAACGATCATATTGATTACCGATCGCTCGTTTGATCACATGACGATTAAAGGGCATACTCCAATATTTAGCTAACATCTCAAAACATGCCACTGATGCATCAATGGGACCGCGCCCATAGATATATGGAAAGTCTTGAGGTTTGCGATCACCGCGATCGCTAACAGTCGGCAAATCAGGAGCATAGGGAATATCGAAGGCAGTAGGATGGGCTGGTAATTCGTTCACTATCTCCGTAGCAACAGCAAAATCATCGTGCAAGCCAATTAAACGCAAATAGCTAGACTCTGGAATCTCAAAAACAGTGCGATTTGGTTCAACTCTTGTCCCCAAAGGAATTGTGATATTTTGTCCACCACTAACGAGCCACACAAAATCAGGATCAAGCGGCGGGATGGAATTTTTCCCCGCAGGTAAAGTCAGAACTCGCGCATCCTGCCATGCATTGCGAGCCTGCTCTATAAAATCTTTAGGGGACTGAGCACGGCGATCCATCTCGATCGCAAATAGATCGAATACTTCTGCTGGGGAAACTTGGGAGATAAAAGCTTTCTTAAAAGTGGGATAGCGATCGCAAAGTTGGAAAAAATCCGTTGCGTCTAAGGACAAAAAAGTACTTTCAACAGAAGCGATCGCCGTTTCGCAAGGCAAATCACGGATCAAACTCGTCCATCCGATTACCGCGCCAGTTTTGAGAGTTTCTAAAGTCTGAGGTGCTGTCGCCTTTGGTATTTGCACCAATAGCCTTGCTTGCCCTTCCCATAGAAATAACACTTGCGCTGGCATAGTCTCTCGACGCAATATCAACTGTCCCATCCGATAGCGCAAGGGCTGAAGGCGATCGCTTATTTCTTTGATGATCGAGTGATCAAGATTTTGGAATAAGGGGATACGCTCAATGAGATCTTGAATAGCATTACTGTTGGCAAACATCGTCGTTAACTTATAAGGAACTTAAGGAGCAAAAGCAATGGTTTCTTAGTCATATGATCAAGATTTTTTTGGCGAATTTTCCTCTTGTAAAAGCTCTTCAAACAGTTGATTGAGAAGCACCTGAGTAGTCTGATCGTCAAACTGAGCAGGCACAAACTTTTCTAGCCGTAAAATCACAAACCATTCTTCTAAAGGAAAAGGCGGATGGACTTGCTGGGGGAGGCTATGGCGCAATCTCTCCGCGATCGCGGGAGGCAGTTTATTAAGCAATAATGGTCCAATCATGCCACCTGTTTGCGCTTCTACACCCTGAGAATATTGAGATGCAATCTCTGCAAAAGTCTGTTCACCATCTTGAATCCGAAAGAATAGTTCTTGCAAAATCTCAGGATTTTTATGGCGAATCAGCGAATAAATCACCCGATCTAAGCTGGTTCTACGATTTAGAAAAGTTGATTCGAGACGATTTGCCCAAGTCTGATGCTTAAATTTTTCGACCTTAAACTCGCGTAGAGCGATCGCCTTTAGCTGCTCGTCAGTAAGACTATAAGCCTGACAATAATTTTGGAAGGCTTCTTGCGAAACTAACTTATAGCGCTGCTGAAATTGTTGCAGAGCCAAATTAATTTCTTCGGGTTCAAGGGTAATAGTAGCGATCACGCGATCAATCGCTAGTTCGCGCTTAAAACTTGGCAACAAGCGATAGAGCGCTAAAAGCTCCCCAAAATTCCCTTCCTCAATTTTAAGATTATCAATTGTCAAGCAACCCACCATAATTTCTTAGAATTAATTATCATAATTCTGGTCAGCAATGCTGTAGTGGTTTGAACTTTGGGTGAAAATAATATTAATTTATATATAGCAATCCTAAATCATTTGTGGATTTTTGAGGGTTGTAGAAGCACACCCCGAAGGGGTGTGCTTCTACAACCCATTTAGGATTGCTATATATTTCAGGATAGACACATCTTGATTAACTCTATAAGTAGCTAAGCATGATTAATTACAAAGCAAACCTCTTAAAGTTACGCCTCATCGGGGCGCAACTTTAAGGGGTTTAATCTATTTTGCACAGGCACTTAGCTAGCTATTCTCATTATGAAACTGATTTTGGTGTTTCCAGTGCCTTCGGCACTGGAAACACCAAAATCGGTTTTTTGAAAGCCCGCCATCGGCGGGCTTTCAAAAAACCGATTTTTATAATGAGAATCGCGGCTCTATAGTTTGCTTCTCTAGGGTTAAATGATATTGTGTAATTATTCGTTCAGTAAGTAGTAACCGAGAGGGATTTGTTTGACTCAGTCAATTAATCTACCCAAGCTAGACGACTTTTTGCAAGAGCTGGCGACGATACAGCAGCAAGGCTCAAAGCGAATTGCGTTTTTAGGCTCCCGCCATGTGCCATTAACTCACCAACTGCTGATCGAACTGCTCAGCTATGCCTTGGCTTTATCTGGCAACAGTATTATTACCTCTGGTGCAACAGGTACAAATTTTGCTGCGATTCGGGGAGCTTTGCGTGCTGATCCCAATTTGTTGACCGTAATTTTGCCTCAAAGTCTCGATAAGCAGCCCTATGAATCTCGCGAACAGCTAGAAAATGTGATTCATTTAATTGAGCATGGCGAAAATGATACCTTGCCTCTAGCTGAAGCAAGTAGCCGATGCAATCAAGAAATTATTTCCAAGTGTCAGCAACTGATTTGCTTTGCATTTCATGGTAGCGAGACTTTATTACAAACTTGCCAAGATGCAGAAGAGCAGCGCAAGGTTGTTACACTGTTCTACTTTGACTAAAAAATTAAATACTAAGTTTGCAAAGCACACTTATGTGTTTGGGAAATTATCTATAAACGAAAATTATGAGTAAGACAATTCAAGGCAAAGTGTTTGTATTGGATGACAATATCGACACTGACCAAATTATTCCTGCGGAATATCTCACGCTTGTACCATCTAAGCCCGATGAGTATGAGAAGCTAGGCAGCTATGCGATGATAGGGCTCCCTGATCGCTATGACCGCTTTATTGCTGAAGGTGAGAGCAAAACAGTTTATTCAATTATTGTGGCTGGGGAAAACTTTGGCTGTGGTTCTTCGCGAGAACATGCACCAATCGCGCTTGGTGCGGCAGGGTTAGATGCAGTGGTTGCTCAGTCCTACGCCAGGATTTTCTTCCGTAATTGCGCAGCGACGGGCGAGCTATACCCTTGGGAGTCCGTTGAGCGCTTGGTTGATGTCTTTAAGACTGGTGAAGAAGCGACGATTGATTTTGATAATAATGTCATTATTAATGAGACCACTGGCAAAACATTTGTGTTGCAGTCTCTTGGGGATGTGCGCCCTGTAATTGATGCGGGAGGTTTATTTGCCTATGCCCGTCAGACTGGCATGATTCCTAGCCGTGTGTAAAACTATGTCCTATCATATTCGCATCCACGATCGCCGAAACGATCAGCTTTATGAAGCTGACATCGAAGGCGATCGCTATATTCTTGATTCTTTAGAAGCTCAAGGTATTAACCTGCCTTTTTCCTGTTTGAATGGTGCTTGCACTGCTTGTGCGATGCGAGTCAAGTCTGGACAAATCGATCAACATGAGGTAATCGGTTTATCCAAAACCTTACAAGATGAAGGATACGCACTCATTTGTTCAGGTTATCCCTTATCAGATTTAGACGTAGAAACCCAAGATGAGGATGAAGTTTATCGGCTACAGTTTGGTAACTTTTTTGCCAAACGCAAGCGCCATTGGTTTCAGTTTGGTATTCCTATTGATCATGACTAAATTGTGTAAAGGGCGCTTCGCGCCCTTTACGCTTTAAATTATGCCTATGAATTCTAAAGCAGGGAAAAAAGACGCAATCACTCAATCATCTCCACGTACATTTATTTGGATTGTGCTGTTAGTTGTTTTTTTGACGATTGCCAATATAGCGATTGGCTTTATGCAGCCCAAGGAAAAAATCAATGGCGAAATCTGGATTATTAATCGAGTTGTCAGTGGTCAGACGGTCGAGGCAACAGTTGTGAGTAATCCGAATATGACTGTGCAACGAGTGCGGCTACTTGGTATCAGTGCGCCACTTAAGGAGCAATCTCCTTGGGGCGATCGCGCTCGTCAACGTCTGTCGGATTTAATCAAAGAGCAGAAGGTGATTTTAGAGTTTGATGTTAAGCAAAAAGATAACTCTGATCGTCTGCTTGCTTATATTTGGAAAGATAATCTTCTAGTAAATCAACATTTAGTAGCTGAAGGGCTAGCGATCGCTGATTCCTATGCGCCCAATGTCAAATATGACGCAAGGATTAGTCGCGCCCAGTCCAAAGCAAGATTGCAAGAGCTAGGAATTTGGGATACCCAAAACCCTTTACGTCTCAGTCCTAGAGACTTTCGCCGCCAATTGAGTAATTAAAAGTCGGTGCTTTGCACCGACTTTTAATTACTGGAAATTATTCCTCAACTGTAGCTAAACTGTAATTTGTGCCAGTAAAGTCAGCACCTTTTACATTGGCATTTTTGAAGATGGTATTGTTAATATTTGCTCTGCGTAAGTTCGCATGGACTAAGACAGCATTAGTAAAGTTAGCAGCCTTTAAATTGGTGTCATCAAGAATGGCATTGGTCAAAAAAGCCTTGGTGAGATTGGCTGTTTCCAGTTTTGCACCCGTAAGATCGGCACCTTCCAAGTTAGCGTTGGTGAGATTAGCCCCACTTAAGTTTGCACCCATTAGAGATGCGCCGATTAAATGCGATTGGCTCAAATCAGTACCTGCAAGATTTGCGTTAGTTAAATCACAACCTGCACATTGTTTGGTTTGGAGTAGTTGTTGAACTTGGACAGGATCATAGGCTTCTAAAGGCATCGCCCAGCCAATTCCAATTACAGCCAAAATTGCAACTAATTTAGTTTTCATGTTGCCCTCCTCCATATACGAGGAATGCTATACATCTATTATCGCTGCAATTTATTTCGGATTCGTTCTGGGGAGGTTGTTGTCACTATTCTTAACCTCAAAAATAGAATCAGCACGAACAATTAGCCCACCTTGTCAATAGCTTCACATGCCTCATATATAACGTCTGAACGCATCGCATATTTTATGCCTCGGCGCACGGGACATCCTTCATGGCGTACTTTATGCAGAAAGATAGCAACCATGCCACGTTTGGGATTTATAATTCCAGCAAACAGAATTGATCAAGAAACATGCTGAAATACTAATGGATTCTATTGGTCTAATTGTAATTTTAGGGGCAACGGCAACAGGGAAAACTAGTCTGGCGATCGCAATCGCCAAGCAGTTAAATGCACCAATTTTGAGTGCTGATTCGCGCCAAGTTTATCGACATTTGGATATTGGCACAGCAAAACCAACTATCGAAGAACGTCATGGCGTACCCCATTACTTAATCGATATTATTGAACCTGATCAAACTTTGACATTGGCGGATTATCAAGATCAGGCACAAACTTTGATCGCGAAGTTTCATGCTCAGGGAGTTACGCCGATTTTAGTTGGTGGCTCAGGTTTGTACATTAAGGCAATTACCGCAGGGCTAAAAATCCCTAGAGTCGAGCCGCAGCCTGAACTGCGATCGCAATTTGAGGAACTAGGACAAAGCTATTGTTATCAGATTTTGCAGCAGGTTGATCCTGTGGGCGCTAGCAAAATCCATGCTAACGATCAAGTTAGAACTTGGCGATCGCTAGAGGTTTTTTATGTAACAGGGCAGTCACTTTCAGAGCAACAATATGAGCAACCACCTAATTATCCAATTGTACAAATTGGCTTAGAATGTGGCGATCTAGATGCTTATCGTCAATTAGTCAGCGATCGCACTGAACAGATGATCGAGAATGGTTGGTTGGAAGAAATTCGTAATTTGCAAACGCTTTATGGAAAGGACTTACCGCTTTTAAAGACTTTGGGCTATGGCGAAATGTCCGACTATTTAGATAATAAAACCGATCTGGAAACAGCAAAACTACTCACAATCACCCATACCTGTCAATTTGCCAAACGACAGCGTACATGGTTTCGCGGTTCGGGTAATGGGAATTTACCAATACATTGGTTGCGATCGGCAAGTACTTGGAAAGAGGCGATAAAGTATTGCTAAATAGAAATTTTCAGATGATAGGATCGTCTAAAGGGAAGGCAACAACATTTTCAATATGAGGATAAAGTGATGCAAATCGAAGAATATTTTGATTTTTTGTCAGAAAATGACATTCGGTTTAAAGGTTCGCGTATCGGGATTGAAACCATTTTGTATGAGTACATTCATCGAGATCGTGCTCCCAAAGATATTGTCCGTAGTTATCCCAGTCTGTCTTTAGAACAGGTTTATGCGGCAATATTGTATTACCTGCATGAAAATCAAAAGGTCGGCAATTATGTTACCAATTGGCTGGAACAACAACATCAAAGGCAACTAGAACAAGAAGCAAATCCCCATACTGGTATAGTCAGGTTGCGTCAAGTAGTTGCCGAGTATGGGCGCAATCCTTTGATTTATAGACATTTGCGTAGTAATCATCAATTTGTTAGGCAAATGGTAGTCCCTGTAGGAGAAATATAGCGTGATTTGCTATTTGATGGATGAAAACGTCAATCCTATCTATAAAAATCAACTCCTCAAAGATTTCCCTGAGTTAACTGTTTGGGCGGTTGGTGATGCAGGAACTCCTCCCAAGGGAACGCTTGATCCTGAGATTTTAGTCTGGTGTGAAGCAAATGGATTTATTCTTGTGACAAACAACAGAGTATCGATGCCAGTCCATCTCAATGATTATTTAATGGTACAGAATCAACACATTCCAGGTATTTTTATTCTTAATCCGAAAATGAGTGTGGGCGAAACAATTGATGAGCTTGCTATAGTTGCTTTTGTTTCTGAAGATGACGAATATCAAGATTGCATTTCCTATTTGCCTTTGCTCAGATAAAGGGTATAAGAAATGTCGCACAAGTACTGGATAAAGATTGACCTGCCTAAAAATTAACGTCAATTCGACAAACGTGAAAAACGGTAAAAATCGCAGAGCGATTTTTACCGTTTTGCGCCATTTGCGCTGCGCAAATGGCTATATCGAATTTAAGTTAAAAATTAGTTGTTATTACAACAAAATTTTTTAAAGCACTGCATAGCAGTGCTTTTTTTATTTGATTTTGTCCATAATTGAGAAGATCGGTAAGTACATCCCCACAATAATCGAACCAACCATGCCACCTAGGACAACGATCATCAATGGTTCCATTAAACTTGTGAGAGCCTTGACCGCTTCTTCAACTTCATTTTCATAAAAGTCAGCAACCTTCATAAGCATCTTGTCAATTTCACCAGTTTCTTCACCGATACTGACCATTTGCAAAGCCATTACAGGGAATACTTCTGTTTTTTCCATTGCAGGAGCAATTTGACCACCTTCTCTGACAGCATTTCTTGCTGATTCGATCGCATTAGAAATCACCAAATTACCTGCGGTTTCCGCCGTAATTTCCAGTGAAGCCAAAATTGGTACACCTGCACGGGAGAGTGAACCGAAAGTCCGCGCAAATCGAGCCACTGCAGTTTTAACAACAAGATCACCAAACAAAGGCAACTTTAAGAAAACACCGTCAAGGTAGAGCTTACCAGCAGGAGTTGCATAAACACGGTTATAAACAAAACCAGAGACAACAATAATAACTGGGATGATTAGTACCGAAGGACTCTTTAAAAAGTTACTGATATTTACCAATATTTGTGTAAATGCAGGTAATTCACCACCTAAGCTTTTGAATACACCATCAAATACAGGGATAATGAAAATACACATCGCTAAGAAGATTAAAACCGCGATCGAAGAAACCACAATTGGATAAGTCATCGCTGATTTAATCTGGTTAGTTAAACGAGCTGAATCTTCCAGTAATGTCGCTAGACGAGCTAAAACATCATCTAGCACACCACCCGTTTCACCCGCTTGCACCATCGCACAGTACAACTTGTCAAATACCTTTGGGTGTTTACGCAATGCGTCCGAGAAGTTAGTACCTTGCTGCACATCGTCAAGCACCTCAGTGAGGGAAATTTTGAGTCTAGGGTTAGAACATTGATCGCACATTACGCCTAAACCACGCACCATTGATACACCAGCGTTTACCAAGGTTGCTAACTGTCGAGAGAACAGAGCTAAGTCCTTGACACTCACTTTTTTCATCGTGAAGCCAGCAAAGTCAAAGCCCCCCTTCACTTCTTTGATATCTTGAACAACAAAACCTTTCTGTTTCCAAGTTTCGCGGGCTTCTTTGACTGTTACAGCAACCATTGTCTGCTGTACTGACCTGCCTTGGGAGTCTTTGAGCATTCCCTTAAACTTTGCCATGATTGCACCTCATTTGATAGGAATTGTGGATTGAAAACTATGGGTTAACCACTGATTGATCGCGACTTAATCATATCTGGCGATCGCAAATCTCCAGCAGCTTTTCGCTTCATCACAGGAGCAGGGTTTGGTCCAACTACACGCAATAATTCTTCAGGACGCGAAGTCTTAGACATTGCGGCTACAAACGTAATGTCACCATCCATATATAACTTTGCCAACACCGACTCCAGAGTTTGCATTGATTCTTTGCCACCTGTTTGGATAAAGCCGTACATTTGGGCTGTTTTCCCCTCACGGATGAGGTTGGAAATCGCAGGCGTTACCACCATAATTTCTTGAGCCATCACTCGACCAAATTGCCCCGGTTGAGGATTATGTCTTGGCACAAGAGTTTGGCTTAATACCGCAACTAGTGAGTTAGAGAGTTGTACCCGAATTTGACCCTGTTGCTCTGGCGGGAATACGTCCACCATCCGATCTACAGTCTGGGAAGCGGAGCTAGTATGCAATGTTCCAAATACTAGATGCCCTGTTTCAGCGGCGGATACGGCTAACTGAATCGTTTCTAAGTCACGCATTTCTCCTACGAGAATTACATCTGGATCTTCTCTCAGAGCTGCTTTTAATGCATTTGCAAAGGTTTTAGTATCTTCCCCAACTTGACGTTGGTGGATCACACTTTTTACGGATTCATAGACAAACTCAATCGGATCTTCAACCGTGAGAATATGTTCGGCGCGAGTTTTGTTGATCGTCTGGATCATCGCTGCTAAGGTCGTAGTTTTCCCTGACCCCGTAGGTCCTGTGACTAGCACAAGTCCACGCGGCTTTTCACTCAGTTCGCGCACAATCGGCGGCAAGTTAAGATCATCCATATCAGGAATCTTGGAAGAAAGCGCTCTTAGGCAAGCAGCATAGGTTCCCCGATCCTTATAGACATTCACCCGAAATCTGGCAAGCCCCTTAACTCCATAGGAGCAGTCTAACTCCCAGTTTTGTTCGAGAGCTTTACGCTGATTGTTGTTCAGCATCGCAAAAATCAAACGCTGACATTCTTCTGGGGTAAGCGGATCGCGATCGGTACGGGTGAGGTGACCGTTAATACGGATGTAAGGTGGAAGTCCTGCGGAAATATGGAGGTCAGAACCTTTGCGTTCTACCACCTCCTCCATCAAGTCTTCGATGATGTAGTCCATTACCATAGCGGGCTATTCTCCTGATCTAATCTTGATTAAGTGCATGATTCCCTATGTAGCCGCTAAAAACTGCGCGAAGCGCAGTTTTTATTTTAGAAAGTTCTCGGCGTTGTGCAGTATGGGCATTCAACTGTTTCAGGTGTGAGCATAGCATCACAGTTTTCACATTCCAGCCCTTTACCGCGTCGAGCGCGTTCTTCTGCTTCTCGTCCTTTGTCGGTATAAACAACTCGCAACACCTCATCTAGGGTTGTTGCACCTTGTCGTACCAAGTCAAAGGCGTAAGCCATCAGAGTTTTCATGCCCTCTTGTACAGCAATTTCTTTGATAACTTCAGTAGTTGCACCTTTGTTGATGGCACTTTGCAAGCGTTCGGTCATTTTCATGATCTCATAGACACCTGCTCGACCTTTGTACCCAGAACCATTGCATTTTGGACATACTCTTTGTCCAGGAAGCATGGCTTCACGGTTGACAATATTAGCGCGGTAGAAGGTTTTTTCAAGATCGCTGCTGGGTAATCCGAAGCGATCAAGTTCTTCTTGTGCAGGATTGTAAGGAATGCGGCAATTGTCACAAACTCGACGCAGTAAGCGTTGTGCAAGCACTCCAATGATCGCTGTACTTGCCATAAATGGCTCTACGCCCATTTCTTCAAGACGGGCAATACTGCTAGGTGCATCGTTGGTGTGTAATGTTGTGAGAACTAAGTGTCCTGTTAGCGCTGCCTCGATCGCCGTTTTCGCCGTTTCCGCATCTCGTGTTTCTCCAACAAGAATAACATCAGGATCTTGGCGGAGAAACGCTCGAAGAATGCTGGCGAAGGTCATTCCTTTTTCACGCAGGACTTGGCACTGAGTCAAACCAGGTAAGTTATATTCAACAGGATCTTCCGCAGTACTGATGTTGATACCAGGGTCATTACATTCAGCAAGAGTTGAGTATAGGGTCGTAGTTTTCCCTGAGCCTGTAGGGCCAGTTACCAAGATCAGTCCATAGGGACGTTTGGCAAAACTTTGCATCAACTCTAAGCTTTCAGGATCGCTGATCAGTTTGTTGAGTCCGAGTTGGGTATTGGAGTTGTCGAGAATTCGGAGACATACTTTTTCACCGTTTTGAGTTGGGCAAGTATTCACCCGAAAATCTACACGCCGCCCTTGGAAGTTACGCTTGAGTTTGCCATCTTGAGGGACTCGTTTTTCAGCGATGTTCAAGTTGGAGATAATCTTGAAGCGCGAAATAACAGCGTTGATAATGTTTTTGGGTAAGCGCTTGTTTTCGCTAAGAAAGAAGTATTCGCGCAGAACCCCATCCTTACGCAGACGAACGCAAAGATCTTTTTCCTGAGGTTCAATGTGAATGTCTGAACATCCTTCTTTGAGAGCTTTAACAAGGATTTTATCAACGAGGCTGATAATTGGGGCGGAGTTTTCGCCGCCAACCATGAGTTCATCGCCTTGATCAGTTTCAGGTATATCTTCTCCAAAAATATCATCTTTAACTTGAAGATCTTCGTCGCTGATTGCGCCTTCGCCCTTGGCACTTTTGTTGACTTGAAATTGAATAATACTGTCAAAGGTGCGGTGAAAGTCTTCACGGGAAATTACGCGCCTAATAATTGTTAAATTTTTGAGCAGGCGTGAAATTTCATTTTGAACCTTATAGCTATCTGGAGAGACTAGAGCTACTGTAATGCTATTTTCAGTCTTAACTAGCGGTAAAACTTCGCAGTCCCGACAAGTGGAAATGGGAATAATATTGGAGTCAAGTAAGGCGCTGAGAGTAGAAATATCAAACTTGTCAATTTCAACGTCGGGATCGATCGGTTCGATGCCATAAAGAACCCGCAGTTCAAAAAGTTGTTGGCGCTTGTAATAGCGGGTAATGTCTGGAGCTAGTTGCTGCCCCAGAATTTGCTCTAGGACGTTGAGGAATGGAACATTCTGTTCTTGGCTATCTTTGACAGCGCGATCGAACTGGTCTGATGTGGCGTGTCCTGCTTGAATCAACTTGCTCTCGAAGGGAGTTCGACCTCCCCGTTTTGCCAGAGCTTTAGTTTTGTTTCTGCTTGCGGCGGTAGTTGGCGCTTGATCTGATGTATTCATAGCCCAAGATTTCCTAAGAGTTCATTACCCAAGTGAGATTTGATTTTACAATCGCAAATTAATATAGCGCTTTTCAATCAAGCGAGATACATAGGCTTGTTTCCCCGCCAAAGGCGGGGAAACAAGCCTGTACTTCACTAGCCTGATAAAGGCTATATTAGGGTGTGATCGCAAAGCAATATAAGGGGCACTGGTCAGCTAATGAGGGATAGGTGCTGAAACGTCCATTTCAAGCCGATAAAAAAGGCGGAAATACGTCGATCACGTTTTAGATGACCAGTGCCATATAAGGCGATCATAGCTGTTTGTATAACTATATTGGGCAAAAATAGCACAAGTGTTTCATACTTTTACAAAATAAGCTAAAAATTTGATAGATCGCCTACATAACCAAAGAGAATGGTGGCACTTCGTGCCACCATTCTCTAATTCAACGTGAATTCGATATAGCCATTTGCGCCGCGCTTCGCGCGGCACAAATGCCGCAAAATGGTAAAAATTGCAGAGAGATTTTTACCATTTTGCGCGTTCGTCGAATTGACGTTGAATTAACCACCAAACCCTGTAAGAGTTTTGAAAGCACAAAATGGTGTAGCCATTTTGTGATTTAGGGTTATTTCTTGAGGACTTGCCATCGGACTTTAGGGTTTTGAGTAAGCAGTTGGGAAATAGCGATCGCCCCTTTTTTGTTTAAGTGACTTGGGTCTGAAAAAAGGTCGGCTTGATTAAGAATTGCTTGAGAAAGATCAAGATAAATAAAGCCTTCACGCAAGGAAAGTTCTTGCATTCGCCTATTGAAAGTAGCCTCATACTGAGTACGAATTTGATCGAGATAGGTAGCATGTAAGGGCATATTCACGACCAAAAGCTCAATATTATTGCGACGACAAAAATCAACTACATTGACAAAAGCCTCAAATTGGGAACCATTGGTCTCAAAATTGCGATAGTCAAGATCGTAATCTCCAGGGACTTGGGAGAATTTTTGGAAATAGGTGTTGGGATCGAAGGTGACATCAAATGCAACAAAGCCTTTGGGGTCAAAGGCGGTAACAGTGCTGGGCATGGTTGCTGCAATCAGAGCTTCGCTATTGCTGAGCATATGCGTATTTTGATCAAACTTCTTGACTAGCGAAGTCCGAATTTCTTGTCGTTTGGAAAAAGTAGTAAACAGAAAGTCAAAGGATTTAGAGATCGGACTTGGTGATGCGGTGGCGATCGCACTTTGGCTATTAGCTATAGTATCAACATTCCGATTTTTATCTTTGCGAGTCTCCTGCAATTGCTTATAGCCAACCGAAGCCGTAATTTCCTCGTAGGTGAGATCATTGCGACTACTATTAAAAGCTCTCAACCCATCTGCCCAAATAATTAAGCGCGGCAGTTGAGCAGGAGAAAGAATTTGCGTAATTTGTAGTTGCACTACCTTAGCAGTTGCACCATCAATACCAAGATTAAAAACATTGATATTTTTGTAGCCTTTGTTGATCAGTGCTTTTTCTAAGGTTTTGGGTTCGATACCCCGTAATGCTCTTGAACTACCAACTATTAAAACTTCAGGAGATTGCTGTTTATTAGTAGTCTGCCAATCAAGAAGGGCTAGTTTTTCATTGAATAAAGCAATATTAAAATTAGGAGCAGGTTTATTGGAGAGTCCTTTTTCGGTAGAAGTTTCGGGTTGGCTTACTGACACATCAATTTTGGAATCAGCAATAACAAATCTAGTTGACTGATCGGACTGGGCATAATGACTCAGTGACCGATCAACCGCGACGGTTGTGCCAATACCGATCGCTAAGCTTGCAAGACAAGCAGATAAAGAGAGCATTTTCGGTTCGGTTTGCCCTAGCCATTTCAGACTAAAGATGGCTTGTCCAACCTCAATTATTTTCGTCCTTGCATATCCACTTAGTTTGTGCCAAGCATTAGCTTGCGCTTCATCTTCAATAGCAAAATCAATACTCGACTCTTGTTCATTTTCGATCGTTGATAGTTCGTCATTATCAGGATTCTGTAGACCGATCGCCAGTAAGTCAATTTCAAACGACCATATTGGTTTTTTCTCACCGATGACACGGCTAGAAACAGTTACTGATTGAAAATATTCTGATGCACTCACGGTTCGCAAAGTATTTAGCATAGGCAGCGCGATCTCTGCTTGCAAGATTGCCTTGCGCGTCTCACATAGTAGATTTAGGCAGTTATTTTGAAGCAGCAACTTCAGCTTAGTTTGAGCAAGTTTCGGGGCTAGTTGCGGGTCTTGACGGAAGTTGGTCAGTAATGCAGCGATAATTTCGGCAGCAATAATTGCCGATGGGGAGATCGGCAAATCTAGACCTAGCGCCCATGCATTTCCATGCAATTTCAGGCGATGGATTCCTTCGGCAAATAAAACTGAACTTTCTAAATCCTGTGTGCTTGGGGCGATCGCCTCTAGGAGCTTTGTTGCACAGGTGACTTCTCGGTCTTGGCTATAAAGATATAAGCAATCCCCTTTTTGTTTGGTATGAGAAAGTTTGATTCCTGCTAATTCCTCAGTCAAGATGCTCGGCGAAGATTCCTGCACTAAAGTCGGCTCGCTAGTAGACGCACTGAAGCGATGATTAGGCAAATGAGTGGGTTGATTCGTGTCCGTACCTGCATCTGCACTCGAATCTGGGCTTGATGTTAATAGTGGATTTGCATCTAGAGATGATGTTATTTCCATTGGCTATTTGAGGAGGTCAGCAGGATAAAAAATTTGCTACAAGGTTAGCATGGTGAACTCATAACCTGACAAAAAGTAAGGAATCGATTTTTTATGGCGCGGCTTCGCCGCGCCATAAAAAATCGATTCCCTATAGGTTGCTTTACGCCGTATATTGCCTATTCATCTAAATGCTCAGATACCGATTGATAAAGTTCTAAGACATGATGATCAAGGAGTTGGTAATAGACTTTGCGCCTACTTTTACGGTAGCTAACTAGACGCATAGTACGTAAAACTCGCAACTGATGAGATACTGCCGATTCACTCATGCCTACTAGGGCTGCGATATCATGCACACATAATTCCCGCTTCGATAAGATTGATAAAATCCGCAAGCGATTGGGATCGCTCAACATTCCAAAAAACTCTGCCATAGTTTGCGCTTTCTCAACTGGCAAGATCCCATCAACCAAGTCTTGGAGCGCTTCAGGGGCGATCGCGCAAAGATCACAATTTGGTGCGTTATCTAAGGAAAACGGAGAAGAATTTAGCATTGTTACATTTTACAAAAAAGCGATCGCTTTTGTAATTTGCCTTTATATATGAACGTATATTCATATATAATATGCTTATTCAAGTAGGATTAAATATATGACAACTCTCACAGAAACTAAATGCGCTTGCCCTAAATGTACTTGCATGGTCTCCCTAGACACAGCGATCATGGCGAATGGCAAACCATATTGCAGCAGAGCTTGTGCTGACGGGCATCCTGAAGGATCGGCAGGATGTAAAAAGTCTGGTTGCGGTTGCGGTTAGATTTTATTGACATAGAAAACTGGGTGCTTTGCACCCAGTTTTCTAGATAATGGCGGCGCTTTGCGCCGCACCACTAATTCTTTCTTGGGAAGTGGGTATATAAAAAGAAGCAAGTGGGCTTTACCTACTTGCTTCTTTTTGGCTTTTGGTTACAGAATAGTAGCAATCATTCGCTTCACCAAAATTCAAGATGCTGAATTTAAACGAAATTATGTCACTTGCTCGCCCGATCGCTTGGGGTGCGGGAGATATTCTGATGAAGTACTATCAGGAGCCTCAAGACTTAGAAATCAAGTTTAAGGGGGGCGAAGAGGGCAATGTGACTTCCGCAGATTTGGCGGCTAATGATTTCATCTTGAGTCAGTTAAAGCAAGCGTTTGGCACTGAGAACTTTGCCTATCTCAGCGAAGAAACCGAAGATAGTATCGATCGCCTTGAGCATGAATGGGTGTGGATCATTGATCCGATGGATGGTACGAGTGACTTCATTCGTCGGACTAATGAGTTTGCGGTGCATATTGGCTTGACCTATCGTCAGCGTCCTGTTCTGGGACTCGTGGCTACTCCTGCTCAGGATCGTCTTTTTCAAGGCATGTTGGGTAATGGGGCATATATCGAGACTAGAGATGGGTTACAGCAACGTATCCAAGTTTCTAACAAGGTCAAACTCGATCAAATGGTGGTAGTGGCAAGTCGCAGTCATCGCAATTATCAACTCGAAAGTATTCTCCAACAATTGCCTAAGGCTGCTGAAATCGCGGTTGGTAGCATTGGGGGTAAATTTGCGGCGATCGCTTCAGGTAACGCGGATGTTTATATCTCGGTCTCAGGCAAATCTGCGCCTAAGGATTGGGACTATTGCGCTCCTGAAATTATTTTGACCGAAGCGGGCGGACAACTCACCCATGCTGATTTGTCATTACTGTCTTACAACAATTTAGAATTGCGCCAGTGGGGAACGATCGTGGCAAGTAATGGGCATTGTCATCACGAAATCTGCCAAATTAGCCAAGATGCGATCGCGCCGATCAAAAATTAGAATGGGCAATGTGTAGCCTACTTTTTGTAGTTACGAGAAACGCTGAGATTGGGGCTTGGAGACCAAGCCCCTACCTTTACAAATATGTAGGGATTTGGTCTCTAAATCCTCTCCTTTCTAGATGACATGAAAACATGATGAAGATCCCTGTTCTACGTAATATCAGTCAGTAAAGTTAGGACACTTAGAAATTTAAGGAACAATGGGCTTAATCTCATTGTCTGAGTTGATTATGAAACTACAAGTAATTTTGATTGGTGCTGCTGTAGTCGTTGGCGCAATGGCTATCACTAATCCCAGTAAAGAACGTTACATTGAGTATGCAACCGAGCAATTGTCGGAAACTGGTAAAAACTCAATTTGTGCGGGAGATAATGTCCCGATCGCGGCTCAGCAATCCTGCAAATTTGCGATCTCTCAGGGGAAAGGGGTAATCAAATCATTGGTTGAGAACTCGACTAAGCAGCAAAATTTTGTAGTACTCAGTCTTTACGCAACTGATCTGCCAAACCAAAAAGTAACCACAGTAGGTGTATTTGGCAATTTCTTCATGTTCAAATAAAAATCGTCAGTTCGACGAAAGCCGCAAATGGCGATATCGAAATCACGTAAAAAAAGGTGGTGCATTGCACCGCCTTTTTTAGTGATTTTGCTGATCGAATTTTTCTAAAGTTTTCCAGACTGATTTCAAAAGTTGATCTAGTCCTTTTTTGGAAGCCGCAGAAATAGCGATAATTGGTAGATCAAACTGTGCAGCGATCGCCTCCACATCTTCAGGCAACATCGCATCAATCTTATTTAAAGCCAGAATTTGCGGCTTATCAGCTAATCCATGACCATAGGCAACTAGCTCTTCTTGAATAGTGTGATAGGCCGTTAAGGGATCATCTTGAGTGACATCAATCAGATGAATTAATAGTTTTGTGCGTTCTACATGTCGCAAAAAGTCATGCCCCAAGCCAATACCCTCAGAAGCCCCTTCAATCAATCCTGGAATATCGGCAAATACCACCCCATCACCCGATTGCTTGGATACAACCCCTAAATTTGGGACAAGAGTAGTAAAGGGATAGTCGGCAATTTTCGGACGTGCTGCCGAAACTACCGAAATTAAAGTTGATTTGCCTGCATTTGGCATTCCAATGATGCCTACTTCCGCAATGAGCTTTAGCTCTAAATAAAGAGATAGTTCTTCCCCTGGTAATCCAGGCAAAGCATAGTCAGGAGCGCGGTTTTGATTACTCAAGAAATGTTTATTGCCTAAGCCACCTTTACCCCCTTTGGCTACTAATAAGGTTTGATTAATATCTGTGAGATCGCCCAAAACCTCGCCTGTTTCTTCGTTCATTACTACCGTACCCAGTGGCACTTTGATAATGCGATCACTACCTTTGCGACCCGTCATATTGCTAGGACCACCACGTTCACCATCTTCAGCTTTAAAAATATTCTCGAAGCGAAAGTCTAGAAGGGTTTGCAGATCGGTAGTTGCTTGTAAGAGTACTGAGCCGCCATGACCACCATTGCCACCCGCAGGACCACCCGCAGGCACATATTTCTCGCGGCGAAAGGCTACGAGTCCGTCACCACCATTGCCAGACTTCACTTGTATCGTAACTCGATCAATAAAATGCATCGCTAACTCAATTACTTGTTCTATGTAACCGAGACAATCCAATTAACTTGCAGGATTATCTTCACTGGTTTAATCTCCATTATGCAGTGATTGCGGTAGTAGTATGGCGACACTTCTGTGAATTGATATTATAGGCTTTACACAGATTACTTTACCCCCCGCAAAAGCCTCGCAACGCGAGGCTTTTGCTTGCAAATGCTTATTAAAAAAGGGAGAGCAGTTAATAAACTACTCTCCCTTTTTTACTTATAGTAACCAAAAGAAAAAGCCTAGGTTACTTTCCCTGTTTCGTTCCTAGGCTTTTTCTTTTGTTCGCTCCTCACACTTCTATAATATACACCCCTTTTTCTAAAATGTCTACTAGTTTGTTGAGCAATATAGGATTTTTTTGTAAGCCTTTTGGCTGATGTTTACACTTCTATTAGCTATTTATCGCGATCGCTACCCATTTAGGGGAGGTTAAAAGCCTTAACTTGCGTAGCGATCGCCTCTCAACTAATTACATCACAGGGCGATCGCTAGTTACTTGCAATGAAAGTGCGATGATCGCTTAAAATGATGTCAAACAAATACTTGGTTTATGAATTTTAGATAAATCGCTATTTGAATAAGTGCAGTAAAGGCGATCACTAAACGAGCCAATTCTCTAAACCTAAACCAGAAATATTAACAAAGTCTTTTGTGTTATTCGTAACTACCCGATCCTGACGCGATCGCGCTATGGCAGCAATCATGGCATCTAATTCACCTGTTGGCTTACCAATTTGTCTAAGTTCTGATTGGATTTTGCCAAATTCTTTAGCTGCCAATAGGTCAAAACTGATAATTGGCATATCTTGGAGAAAAATCTCAAGTGATGCGAGGTTCTGTGCTACTTGTTGTGAGCAGTAAACTCCTTTATAAAGTTCAGCAACATTAATTGTGGAAATATAGCATTCATCAGCACAGGTATTAAAGGACGAAATAACTTGAGAATTGCCTTTGAGCAATGCGATGCAGATGTTGGTGTCAAGTAAATACATGGATAATTAGAAATCGCAGGAGTCAATACTTCTGCCATAGTTCCTATGGCGTTGTGTGTCAATATCAGCAAATATTAGATTAATGTCGGGCTGGTTGCGCCATGCACCGAATACTCGGTTTAGTCTTGCTAGTCTTGCGCTTGTATCGCTGGATTTATTTACTTCAATTTCTAGAAATACTGTGCCATCAGGGATATTAACTATATCTAACAGTTGAATCGTTTGCCCTGATTTAATGCCTTGAATTTGTAGTTTCATAGTTTTACAGTACCATTAACTTATTGCCAGATTAGCATAACTGCCTTAAGTAATTTGGGGCGATCGCCTCTCAAATAATCACATCACAGAGCGATTGCTAGTTACTTGCAATGAAAGTGCGATCGCTTTAAATGATGTCAAACAAATACTTGGTTTATGAATTTTAGATAAATCGCTATTTGAATAAGTGTAGTAAAAGCGATATTGTCTAACACAAATACACATTACCCATCAGCTAATTTCAGCAACGCATCTCTAAAATCATCGTCTTCTAATTCTGTGATTTCATACTGAGGTTCTAAAGGGAAGAAATTACCGAGTGCTTTTTTTAAGTTGGGATCTACGTCCGTTGCTGGCATAAATTTCTCGCTGATCGCTACTCTTAGCATTTCGCTGTTGTGATAGAAGTATTCCTGTAATAGTGGAATGATGCGGTGATACCAAGTAAATCGCAGATCTTCGAGTGTTTCAACATTCATAAAGTAACTATGCCCAATTTGGTAATCGCGCCCGATCAGGAGGGTGATACGTTTGTTGAGTTGGATGAGCAGTTGGTCTAGTTTGATGCCTTCTATAACTTTTTCTTTGAGCAGTTCGGGATCGGGTTTAAGTTCGATAAAGGTGAATCGGCGGCGGAGGGCGATGTCTAAAAGGGCGATCGAGCGATCGCTTGTATTCATCGTTCCCAATATATAAAGATTTTTCGGTACGCCAAATTCTTCTTGGGAGTAAGGCAAGGTAACTTTTAATTCGTTACGCGCTCCTATTCTTTTATCATCTTCAATCAGCGTAATCAATTCACCAAAAACTTTAGATATATTGGCGCGATTTATTTCATCAATTACAAGTAAATATTTATGAGAACGATCACCTTTTGCTTTATCACATATTTTCTTAAAAACTCCATCAATAACTGGATAAGTAACTGTTAAAGAGTCATTAGTTTCTGGTTTAATACCTTCGATAAAGTCTTCATAACTGAATGATTGATGAAAAGTGACCGACTTTATAAATTCACCACTTCCATTAGATTGCCCTTTTAATGGAATATCAATTTTGTTTCCTGTATCTGTTAATAAACGGATCATTTCATTTACTTCATCTGGGCGTAAATGAAAAAAAGTTCCCTGCGCTCGGTTAATTATTGGCTCAGAATCTTTTAGAATTGAGTTATCCAATAGAATTGACCAATCAATAGGATTATCAAATAAAGTTACAGGCTCAATAATAATTCCTTTGTTTTTGCCTCTCTCAATATCCCTCAAAATCTTTTCAATCTCGGATTCAGTCTGTCGCAACTGTTTGCCTGCTGCAAATTGCTTTTCAGCAAGAAGATGTTCTTCGCTGTCGATTTTGCCAATATACTTAGATTTATTACCATCTAGCCATTCATGAGGTTTATCAGATTTCCATGCAACTTGAATAAAATCTTTGTTTGGAACTTTTCCTTTATTCAACCAAACACCTTTTGGGGAAGTATTCTGCTTTTCTAGGAACATCAATTGTTCTCTTAGATGAATTAATCTCTCATGTAATTCCGTACTGTTATCAATCTCTTTTACACCTTCTTTTACTCTAGCGAGAGCAACTATTTTTCGATAGGGAGATGCAAGATAACCAAATACATAATCTCCCACTTTCATATTGATTAAGTTTTTATATAGCCGCTTACCGTAAAAAACTTCTTCATCTTTTTCAAATAAAATTTTCCATTCCCAAATTTTAGGATTAGCGGTCACCCACCAAAAATTTGGTTGCGGCTCATCATAAACTGTTGGAACAGTACAAACTAAACCCTGAAGCTCTTGAATTTTGGAATAATCATTATTTTGGACAGATTCCCAGTATTTATTTGCAGTTTCAATAGAAATATTCTCTTTCAAAAGAAAATAAGTAGCAAATTTTTGAACATTCCAAGTTTTACCAGTTCCCGGAACACCGTAAAGTATAACGTTCTGAGTTCTATCAGTAAGATCTAATAACTTCTTTATAGTTGAAGGTACTATCTGTTTATCATCATCTATATTGGTATATTCTTCATCATATTTTGCAGATAATTCGTGTTTCTGAGGAAGAAAATCATACAAAAAATGCATCATTTGTACAGTATCAAAATCATCAAATTCATTCTGACTTTTTAAAAATTCTAAAAGTTGTCTATTTTTTGCGTGTAAACCTTCTTTAGGGATTTGATTAAAATATTTTAGAAAACTGTCTAGATGTGTTAGATTAGAAATTGGCAAAAAATCATCTGGAAAATATAAAGATAGTGGTTTAGCGCGAAGCGAGTTTCTGTTTTTTTCTAATCCTTTATCTCCAATTTTATCTAGATCATCAAAATGTTTTAACTTAGCTGCATTAATTAATTCTATTAATCCATCTTTAATTTTCTGAAAAGCTGATAATGAAGAATCAGCTTGAAGTATTTGATTCCATTCCCATTTTTGTTTTTTAGCACTCCAAGCGATACCAAACTTAGCTGAACTGCCACCGCTAATACTTCCCAATTTTCTTGTTCTAAACTCAATCCAATGACAAAAAGTACTATCAATTTTGGGATCATGCTTCCCCGCAGCATATTGATCGAGAGTCATTTCTGACAATTTATCTATAGGAAAACTATTGATAAATTCTTCTCTCAGTAGTTTTAAATCATTAGGCATCTCTTTCGGATTTTTTTGCAGCCATTCCTGAAGTGCAACCCGCCAATCTTGATTAGAACTCATAAATTTAAACAATATTTATTTACTGCTATCACATTAACCCTCTAATTTATGTATTGAGTTAATTGGATTTTTCAACCAATTCACCCTTTAAATATTTATGAATAATATCCTCAGCAAAATTAGATACAGAAAGACCAAGTTGATTAGCTAAACTATAAATTTTGTCAGAGTCTTGTAATGACACCTGCAACTCAATTTTTTGCATTGAAATCTGACGCTTAGCTATCTCTTGAAAACGTTGAATTTCCAATTTAGAGTCAGAAATACTTTCCCAATCATCATTTTCAATACTATCTAACAATTCCTGCTCATCTTTATCTAAATTCATCAATGCCTTAATATTTTCTGTAGTCATACTATCAAAATCTGGATTTTGCATAATTACTAATCTCCTAAATATCTTTTTTTCATTTTGCGGCTCGGAAAGATTGTCTTTAGAAAAATACTCGATTCATCCTCAACATAAGGTACACAATATACATATTCTTTAACGTTAACTATAAAAACTGACTGATTAGAATATTTGTCACTACTAGGATTCTTAATACTATCTAAAAGATCTCCATTACTAATAGCATCAACAATATCTTCAAACGATATACCTCTTTCATTTTGTAGAAGTTCATTCTTTTCGTCATTCCAAATATATGATTTCATTAGTACAACTCAATTTATAGGCTTCTTTTTCTGCCTCTAATTTTAATGAATCTTGATGACTTTCACAGTAGCAAATAACCTCATCAATTGCATCTAAAGGCAGATCCCAATTATCAGCAGCCTCTTCAACGGACATTTCATTAGCGATCATATCTCGCCAAATAGTCGAAGCAAGTAGTTTTTGTCCCTTAACATATAACTGTTTTCGCCAAGGATGATTTCGTTTTGCTAAATATTGCCAATCATCAATATCGACCTGATTTTGTGCTAGCTGCAAAAAAGCTTCAACTCTCTCAGCATCTTCATTTCCCACACGAGATACAAAAGCCAATAACTCTTGATGCTCTGCTCCCGTAATATCACCATTTTCATTTTGTTCACGCAAATAATCAAGCCTAGCTTGTTCATTTGGCGAGAGCTTCCGAGCTATAACTTGTAATAACAATTCTTCAGATTTAATTGCCATTTCACGCTCCTTGACTATCTGCAAAAAGTCCTCTCAATCTCTCTACTAGTTTATCACGCGCTCCCTGCTTGCTCAAATCACCACAAAGATCAATCGTCGCCGCCGTAATCATCCCGCCTTCTATCGCAAACTTAGCCTTAAGCTCTGACATTCCCACCACTTGCGGATAAATCAATAAAACGCTAGGACATTTGTAAAGTTGAGCATAGGCGTACATTTGATAGAAATCTGCCTGTGAAACGCCCAACTTGAGATCGCCTTCTTTCAATCTCTTATATTTTGTATCCATGATCAAAGGAAAATTGAAACTTTGACGCACCACCAAATCGGGCTTAAGTTGAAAGACAGGAGACAGATTATGATTCTGGGCTAGATAGCGCACTGCACCCACCGACTGCGGCAGCAATTCACAATCCTGTAAATGATTTGGTAAAATTTCGTAGCGATGGCGATCGATAAAGTTGATTACGAATTCCTCAAATAGCTTATTCATATCCAAAGCAAAGGCAAAAGTCTGGAAATTGCCACTGGATAATTGCAAACTCTCATTTTCTAGAAATAAACGCGCCAGATTTAGAAGTGGTTCAAAGCGTTGATTTAAGCGCGTAATCGGAATTAATCGCAAATCTTCAACATTCACCTTTGGTAATAAACTTACTTCTTCCATCCATTGCTGCAACTCATGCAACATTTGCCGATTATGGAAATTGCGCGTTAACTGATAGAGCCTCTCCACCACATAGCGCAAAACCCGATTCAGTTGATTATCGGCAGTAAATTCATCAAACGTCACAGCGAATAAATGCTTGCGTTCAGGACGACGTAGCTGCTCAGTTAAGTTCCATTTACCTTTGAGAACTGGTAAAGTATCACTCACCGCTTGATAATTCCGAAAAGCACCCCTTTGCCACTCTTCTAAAAGATTCATTGCGAATAATCTTGTCAAAATCTCAAACCAATCGAGATCCTGTTGTAACAGAGAAGTCAGAGAATATTGCTTAATACTCAACTGGTTTGTATATTCCAGCATATACAGCAAATTCCTCACCGCCTCTTGTTTTTGAGTTGCTGCATCGGATGAACGATACATCTTCGGTAAAACTTCAACAGTGCGATCGCCTAATCGAAATACACCCACATATTGCCTCGCCTTTATCGCCAACTTGCCATTGTAGATAGTCAAGTCAAATAAGCGATC
>Ga0172376_10000671_pt1 | contig 43888 bp, 33 predicted proteins | sample Lak35m_FD_121114 | JGI IMG/M metagenome (GOLD analysis project Ga0172376, IMG submission 121114) | Freshwater microbial communities from Kabuno Bay, South-Kivu, Congo - kab_092012_35m | ecosystem: Environmental > Aquatic > Freshwater > Lake | place: Democratic Republic of the Congo: South-Kivu...
AGCGCGTGCAGGTTCCCGGGCACGATCTTGAGCTGGTGGGGAACACTCGCAGCCTGCAGCGCGGCGGCGTAGTCGGTGGCCTGCGCCACCGGGATCAACTCGTCGGTGGCGTTGGAGACGAACGACGGCACCGTCGACGCCGACACCTGATCGAGGGGTGACGCCTCGGCGTACTTCGCCGGGCACGCACTCGGTCGGCAACCGAGATAGCGCACTACGTCGCCGTCGTCCCACGCGAACTCGCAGGCGGCATTCGTCCCGCAGCCAGGTGGGGGCTGGCCCGGAGCCGGGGGTGCCAGCGGTGCGAGCTCGGTGGGTGCCGACCACAGTCCGACGGCCACCACCGGCACCTCGAGCGTCGGGGACGGATAGGTCAGCGCAGCGCCGCGCACCGTTCGCCCCGGGACCTGCTGGCCGACGCCCGCCGTTCCCGCAGGGTTGCCGGTGATCGGGCGACTCGTTCCCAACGACGACACCAACGCGGTCAGGTTCCCGCCGGCCGATTCGCCGAGCACGGCGATCCGTTGGGGATCGATGCCGAAGGCGGCAGCGTTGGCGGCCACGAAGCGGATGGCCGCCTGGACGTCGTGGAACTCTCCCGGCCACGGCTGCGGTGTCGCCTGGGCCAACACGTAGTCGATGCTGAAGGCGGCCCAACCCTGTTCGAGCACGAGTCGGTTCGCCCATGGTGCCCACTCGCCGCGCTCGCCGCCGACCCACCCGCCACCGTGCACGAGCACGACTGCCGGAATGGGTCGGGCGGGACGGGGATCGGGGAGGAAGGCATCGAGCGTGGAGCCGTTGGCGTAGTAAGGGATGTCGTCGAGCACCAGCGTGGTGGTGGGACCGGGCACCGTGGTCGAAGTGCTGGCGACCGACGTCGACGTCGATGCCGGGTTCGGCGACGAGCCCGAGGACGAGCCGCAGGCCGAGAGTCCGATCATGGCGGCGACGATCGTCGCGGCGAGGAGTCGAGCCATGCGCATCGGCGCACCGTAGACGAGGCGACGCCCGCCATCGGCGCGACGACGTCGCCCAGTCGGCCGTTCGGTACCGATCAATGGCCACACGATCGGACTAGGTTCGGCGCCGGTCGAGCCCGGAGTCGGAGACGATGCAGTCGATCCTCGTGGTCATGGCGATGGAGGCCGAGGCAGCGCCGTTCCTCGCCCGCATCGACGCGCGCGAGTTGCCGATACCGGTGACGACGTCGGCGTCGTCGCTGCCGTCCGCACCGCCGATACGAACCTTCGAGGCCGAAGTCGACGGATGCGTCGTGCACATCGTGGTCAACGGTCGACATCCCCGCCATGGTGTCGATCACATCGGCACCGATGCCGCGGTGCTGAGCACGTCGCTCGGCATCACGACGTGGGCACCCGAGTTGGTCATCGCCGCCGGAACGGCCGGTGGTCGGCGAGCGTCTTCCCTTCGCCTCGGTGACGCCGTCGTCGCGTCAGGCCACTTCGTCCATCACGACCGCCGGATCCCGCTCGAGGGATTCCGCGAACTCGGTATCGGTCGGTTCCCGGCCGCGGATCTCGACACGATCGCCGACGAACTCGCTCTGGCCCGAGGGGTGTTCTCCACGGGCAACTCGTTCGGGGAGACGGCCGAGGATCTGGTCATGCTCGACGCCAGTGGTGCGGTGGTCGTCGACATGGAATCGGCGGCGGTGGCCATGGTGGGTGAGCTCTACGGCGTGCCCACCAGTGGGGTTCGGGTCGTCGTCAACTTCATCGACGACGCCGAGGCATCGATCGCCGAGTTCGAGACCGGACTGGCCGACGCCGCGAAGAGGCTGGCCGATGCATTGGTGGCGGTGATCGGCCGTTGCGTGACTGATGAGCGCAATCAACCCCTTGGCTGACGGCGACGAACGAAGTGTTCGGCCACAGCCATGGCCGCCAGATTGGTGTTGGTGCGCGGCACTGTCGGGATGATCGAGGCATCGACGACGAAGAGCCCATCCACGCCGACGACGGCGCAGTCGGTGTCGACGACCCGATCCTCGCTGTCGTCGCCCATCCGACAGGTTCCCACCCCGTGGTAGAAGACGGCGTGCGTGGATCGCACCATGTCGTCGATCTCGTCGGATGAACGGGCGAGATTGGCATCGGCATCGTGTGGGTCGAGCACTACACCGCTGGCCCGGGCGATCGTCGCCGCCAGTCGCCAGCCCTCGCGAAGTCGACGGATGTTCTCAGGCAGTTCGGTGAACGGCCAGCGGATGTCGGCGGGACCGAGCAGATCGTCGCCGGTGGGGGTGACCGACCCCTCGCCCTCGGGGAGTTGCAGGGAAACGCTCACGCCGAGTTCGCGCCGTCCATCTCCGTGACGCCGGACCCACGGTGTGAGTTGCAGGTCGTGGTGGTGGTCACTGTCGGGCGCCGTCGTGCGCAGGATCGTCTGTAGCGACGGTGCGTCGTCGGGGATCGTCTCGGGTCGGATGGCGATCGTGTGGTTCACCACCATGTGATCGGTGAGGTGGGCGCCGACCGCAGGCAGATCGACGACGGGATCGACGCCGAGTTCGCGCAACCGTGAGGCAGGGCCCACACCCGAACGCCACAGCAGCAACGGATCCTGGATCGTGCCGGCGGCGAGGATCACCTGCTCACCGTGGATGATTCGTCCGTCGACCAGCTCGACACCGACGGCTCGGGTGTCGTGCAGCAGCACGCGCCGGGCGTGCGCGTCACCGAGGATGACGAGGTTGAGTCGCCAGCGGGCCGGTTCGAGGTGACTCTCATGGGCCGAGATTCGCGCCCGACCGAGCCGGTTCATGGGTACTGGACCCACCCCGGTGGTGTGCGGTTCGTTGTGATCGGCACAGAACGGCAGACCGGCCGCCAGGGCGCCGGCCACGAAGCCGGCCTGCATCTCGTTCCACTCCGACTCGGGCCAACGCACGATGGGCACCGGACCGGCGTCGCCGTGCCACGGCCGGTCGCCGAAGTCGAGGTCGTGTTCGATGGCGCACAGGGCCGGCAGGAGATCATCCCAACGCCATCCGACGGGCCAGCGGTCGCAGTCGGCCGGTTCCGGTCGCAGGGCGACGGCGCCGTTGGTGGCCGACGAGCCACCGAGACCGCGTCCGCGACCGTAGAAGTGGTGTCGACCGGAGGCGTCCACGTGGTCGTCCCAGTCCCACGGCCAGGCCACCGGAAGGCTGAGACGCTGCAGTTCGGGTGGACGCTCGTCCAGTCGGAGCGCGGGACCGGCCTCCAGCAGCGCCACCCGGCTCGATGCATCCTCGGACAGGCGCGCCGCCAGCACGCAGCCGGCTGATCCGGCGCCCACGATCACGATGTCGAAGTCCCCGCTGCGATCGTGCGCGTCGATGGCCACGCCCCGACAGTAGGACGACCGGACTGCCGTCGCTGCCTAGTGTCGGGACCATGACCGGATCCTCCACTCCTGCCGACGACGCCGAGACGGTCGTCTACCGGGCGCGGCTCGTGCGCACGCTCGATCGCGGTCGAGCCGTCGCCGATGCTGTCGCCGTGCGGGGCGATCGGGTGCTGGCCGTCGGCACGCTCGATGAACTGGCGGCCTACGGACCGGCGCGCATCGACGACCGTTTCGCCGATCACGTGATCGTGCCCGGTTTCGTGGAGGCTCACACGCACGTGTTCGGCGCCCACCTGTGGGAGTTCCCCTACCTCGGCTACTTCGACCGCACCGACACCGAGGGCCATCGGTGGTCGGGGTGCACGTCGATCAGTGCCGTCGTCGAACGCCTGCGCGAAGCGGAGTCGAGGATCGACGGTGACGAGATGCTGCTCGGATGGGGATTCGACTCCGTCTACCTCGGCGGCGAGCGCTTGTGCGCAGCCGATCTCGATCGGGTGTCTCGCACTCGCCCGATCTTCGTCCTGCACGCCAGCAGCCACGTGGCCTCGGTCAACACCGCCGCGCTCGAGGTCGGCAACGTCGCCGCGCATACGAACGTGGTCGGGGTGGTCGTCGATCGGGATGGCCGACCCGATGGCGAGTTGCGGGAGCCGGCGGCGATGTCGCTCGTTCCTGGTCTCGGGAAGATCTTCGCCAGTGCCGATCCGGCCATCACGCTTCGTCGCTTCGCCCGCGAGGCGGCGAGCGTCGGGTGCACCACGGTGGTCGACCTCGGCACGACGACGCCATCGAATCCCGAGGCGGTCGGCACCACCCGGGCCGTCGTCGACGAACCCGACTTCCCGGTGCGACTGTCGTCGTTTCTCATGGCGGGGCGCGCGTTCGATGTCGACAGCGCCCGGGCGGTCATGGACGATCTGCGCGGTCGCAGCAGTGACGCGTTCCGCGTCGGCCACATCAAGATCGTGCTCGACGGGAGCATCCAGCAGCGCACGGCACGACTGCTCCCGCCCGGATATCTCGATCGTGAGGCGCGCGGGATCTGGGTGATGGCTCCGGAGACGTTCCGTCAGACGTTCACCTCCTTCCACGCCGCCGGCGCCCTCATCCATGTGCACTGCAACGGCGACGAGGCGACCGAATTGTTCCTCGACGTGTTGGCCGACGCCCTCCAGCAGCATCCACGGTGGGACCACCGCCACACCGTGACCCACTCGCAACTGACCACCGCGTCGCAGTATCGCCGACTCGCCGCGCTCGGGGGGTGCGCCAACATCTTCACCAATCACATCTGGTACTGGGGTGACCAGCACCGCGATCTCATCATCGGTCCCGACCGAGCGGCTCGCATGGACGCGGCAGCCACGGCGCTCGCCGCCGGAGTCCCGATCTCGCTGCACTGCGACACCCCGGTCACACCGATCTCACCGCTGGCCACGATGCACCATGCCGTGAACCGACGCACGGCGACGGGTCGGCCTTTGGGACTCGACGAGTGCATCACTCCAGCGCAGGCGCTCGGGGCCATGACGCTGGGCAGTGCGTTCATGTTGCGTATGGATCACGAGATCGGTTCGATCCAGGCCGGCAAGTTCGCCGATCTCGCCGTGCTCGACGCTGATCCGCTCGCCGTTGCGCCCGACGAGATCGCCGCCATCGGTGTCGTCGCCACCGCCCGGAGCGGTGTGTTCTGCGCGTGAACGATCGGGACCTTCCCGTCACTGTCGTCGGCGGGTATCTCGGCGCCGGCAAGACGACGCTGGTCAACCACGTGCTCCGACACGCGCCCCGACCGGTGGCAGTGGTGGTGAACGATTTCGGCGACCTCGACATCGACGCTGCGCTGCTGGTGGACAACGACGGTGAGGTGCTCACCTTCGCCAACGGCTGTGTGTGCTGCGACCTCTCCGAAGGACTGGTGGTGGCGCTCGACCGGATCCGCACCGCCAGTCCCCTCCCTGATCGGGTGCTGATCGAGTCGAGCGGGGTCGGTGAACTGGCCACTATCGCCAACTACGCGGCGCTGCCCGGGCTCCGTCTCGACGCCACCGTCTGCGTCGTCGATGCCGCATCGATCGACGAACGAGTGAACGATCGCTGGGTGGGTGACCTGGTCCGGGCGCAGATACGGGAGGCGGATCTCGTTGTGTGCAACAAGGTCGATCTGGTCGACCGGTCCGGCCGGGCCGAGGCTCACGACCGGATCGCATCGATCGCCCCGTCGGCGGTCGTGCTCGATGCCGATCACGGCCGCGTCGACCTCGAGGTGCTGTTCGACGGGGTGCCGACCGGTCGATCGGAGTCCGGATCCGAACGTGACGAGCGGAGGGACGGTGAGCTTGGGCCTGACGCCTCGACCATGTTCGTGACGTGGGTCCGCACGTTCGATGCGCCTGTCGCCATCGATGAGCTGCGAGCGGCGCTCGATGCGCTGCCGGCTGCGATCGTCCGAGCCAAGGGCGTCGTCCCGGTGCTCGACGCCGGCGTGGTCCACCCGATGCTGGTGCAGGTGGTGGGTCGACGACGGGAGTTGACCGCACCCCCCGCTGGGGCGGCGGCGATCCGATCGGTCTCGTTCATCGCCGTGCGCCAGCAACTCGACCCCGGGACCATTCCCGCGCTCCTGGCTTCGAACGGGCAGAGTTGAGTCCGATGTCTCCCGCCGGCCCCGGACTCATGACGATGGAGATCGACGAGCGTCTTGCCGACGCCCATCGGATCGAGCGTCTCCTGCGCGGTCTCGGCTGGTTCGTCGCCGCCATTGGAGTGGTCGGCATGGGGGTCTTCGTTGGCTTCTGGATCGCCGGTGAACTGAACGCCGAGCAGGCGATCAGCCTCGTGCTGGGCACGATGCTGGCCACCGTGCTCTCCGGTGCTTCGGCCTACGGGTCCGGGGTGAACATCGGACTGGGTGCCGCCCGACTGCGACTCGCCGCTGATGCGACGACGTCGGGAGCCCGCTCGGCCGGCGAAGGTCGACCCTCTCAGCACTGATTGACTGGAGCGATCGGGACTGGATTCTCAGCAGGGATTCCATCGCCGATGAAGTGATTGTGGTAAGTTCACAGCGTTGATGGGTCAAGTCCCGCACGATCCTCACCCGACCGTGGGGGCGATGGACTCGCCGAAGTGTCAGACCCAGTTCGGAGGATGAAGTGGCTCAGATGAATCTGTGGAAGCGATTCCGGCGAGTGTTGGTCCCGGTGGGGGCGGTCGCCCTCCTCATTCCGGCGATCGGTGCGATCTCGGGAAGCGCGTCGGCCACGACGTACACCACCCCGCTCACCACGGCGCTCTCGGTCGACTGTGACTCGCCACCCGCCGAGGAGATCTATTGGGTGGTCAGCACGGGTTCGGCTTCGGTCTCGATGACGAATTGCCCGACCTACGAAGTCTACGACGGGGACGACAACGTGATCGAGAACGATTCGGGCGATCCCGGGAGCACCGTCGTTCCGGCGGCGCACGAACTCGTCGTGTACGACATCGGCGGCGATCCGATCTGGTCGGCATGGTTCAACCCGGTGTACCCCGAGACCCGTCCGTCGGGTCAGTTGCTCCTCGCCCGCACCCTGGGACTTCCGGCCGATGCGCCCGAGTTCTTCGTCGGACCCCCGAACCGTCCCGACATCAGTGACGACGAGCACTTCCTCGGTGGCATCGAAACCTGTGATCTCGAGTCGGATCCGGGCAAGGGGATGCACGTCTATGCCACCTTCGAGATCCGGGTCCTCGTCGCCGGTCAGTACACGTTCCGAGGCATCGGGACCGATCCACTGAGTGACTATCTGTCGTCGCTCAATCCCGAGAATGAGATCTCTGATCCGTTCCTGGCGCTCTACACCAACTTCGATCCGACCAGCCCCGACGACAACGTGGTGGGCTGCAACGATGATCTCAACGACTTCTACGACGACTACGGCGACGACATGGCCGAGCAACTCGACGGCGGTGTGGTGATGGAGGGACATCAGCCCTACTTCACCGCCTCGCTCCAACCAGGCATCCACACGCTGGTGCTCACGCTCTACGGCGAGGTGGAGGAGCCCGACTGGTGGACCGATCAGGCACCGGCCTCGGTGGACTTCGAGATGTGGGGGCCGGTCGACGGTCTCTGTGATGCCGCCGATCCCGCCTGCACGGCGATCGATCCGGATCCGGTCGTCCCCGTCTTCACCGGTTGATCGGCGCACGGCCCGAGCCGGACATGTTCTCTCAGGTGAAGGCGCCGAGGTCGTAGTCGCCGGCGATGCTGGTGCGATGCATCAGGCGGGTCTCGTCGGCCGGACATCCCTCGGCCTGGTGCAACATCCGCCAGTTGTCCCACGCCACCAGGTCGTGCACCTGCCAGTCGTGGAAGTAGGCGTTCGTCGCTGCTCGTGAGCAGTGGTCGCTGAGCGCCACGAGCAGTTCGTCGGCCTCGTTCTCGGCCATGCCCTCGATGCCGACGGCGTAGCACGGTGAGAAGTTGAGAACCTGTCGCCCGGTCTCGCGCTGGGTCAGTACCAAGGGATGGCTGACCGGCGGGAAGTCGTGCTCAAGGCGATCGATGAGGGAGTCCATGGCCGCCGAGCTCTGCACGAGACGCGCACCATCCGGGACGGCGTAGCGGTTGCGGTCCATCCGGGGTTCGAACCGGTACATGGCGCGCCGATCGGCGATCCGTGCCCGGATCGATTCGTCGAGCGTGTCGAAGAGGACGATCTTGTCCATGAACCCGGTGCGGCCGAAGCGTCGAGGAACCTGCAGGGCCCGCAGCACGCCGCCGCGCGACAGCCGGGGGATGAAGCACTGGTCGGTGTGCCAGGCCAGCCAACCGGCGAGGTGCACACCGTCGACCTCGTAGATCGGCTGCACGCCCGTCGTCGGGCCGGCACCGGGAGGTCGGTAGGAGATGTCGATGAGTTCGGGGCAGCCCTCGATCAACGCCTCGCGGTTCGAGTGCAACTCGAGTTCGCCGAACGCCCGGCTCAGTTCGATGTGGGCCGCCGGCGTGGTGCCGGCGCCCCGGAACACGAGCACGCCGGCGTCGACGAAGAGGTCACGCAACAGGGTGCGCGTCGACTCATCGAGTGGGCTGGAGAGGTCGAGCCCTTCGACCTCGAGTCCGAATCCGACCGGGAGCGTCCGGGTGATGAGCGACGGTGCCACCTCCCGATACTCGCACGGCCCCGCATCGGGCAACGGATCGGCTCGGGCCGAGCTGGTCGCCCCGTCGTCTAGCGTGTGGTCGAGCAGCGATGAGCGTCGTCGACTGCACCGCCCCCATGAACGACAGCCACCACTCGACCCCCGCCCTCGCCCGTCTGGGCTTCGAGGACATCCAGCGGCTCATCGGCGATGACGTCTGCCTCGTGATCTCCGGCCCCGATCTCGAGGGTGGCGGCGTCTTTGCGATCTCCCGGGGCGAGTGGGAGATCATCGACACCCTGCCGACCATCGGACTCGCCTTCGATGGGAATCGGTTCGCGCGGTCGATGCGCTTGGGTCCCGGTGAGTCCGTCGATCGGCTGGGCGAGATCGTCTGGTACGACGAGCGCGGAATGATGCGCATGGAACGCGTTGACCGAGTCGAAGAATTGCACGACATCATGTTCGATCCCTCCGATCCGGACGCTCTCCTGTTGGTGTCGACGGGTACGAATGCCGTGCAGCGCCTCCGTCCGAATCGTCCCTTGGAGACGATCCTGTCGCCCGGAGCGCGAGCGGATGGTGGCCACCGGAACTGTCTGGCCCGGCACAGTGGCCTCACCTACGTCACGGCGTTCAGCACGATGGCCGATCACCGGGAATGGAACCAGAACATCGACACCGACACGGGAGTCCTGATCGAGGTCGAGACGGGTCGAGTGGTGATCGAGGGTCTCTGCCGGCCGCACAGCCCTCTGCGCACGGCGGCCGACGACGGATGGATCATCGCCAATTCGGGACGCGGAAAGTTGGTCTGGGTCAGTGATGATGGCGAGCGGAGTGCGCTCGAGGTCGGCGACTGGCCGCAGGACGTGATCCGGTGCGGTGACCACCTCATCGTCGGAGTCAGTCCCACCCGGCCCGACCTCACGCGAGTGAAGACGGAGATGGATGCGGAGTTCGCGAGGCTGGTCGTGATCGACGAGTCGTCGCGTTCGATCGTCGGAATGTGTCCGATTCCGGTCACGCCGCTGTACGACCTCGTGCTCGCCCCCGAGCGAATGGTTGACGGCCTGCGCATCGGAACAGCCACGAACGGACTTCGTCTCATGGACCGCAGTCTCAGGGTGGCGATGTCGGCGCCGATCTCCCCGACCGACGACAACGGGCCCGAGGATCACTTCGGCGAGGTCGTGGTCACGAGAGCTCCTTCCACGGTCATCATCGGTGACGACATCTCCATCTCGGTCCGCGTCGTCTATCGGGGCACCCGACGGGGCAAGACGTTCGGGGACACCCCGATCCGGTTGGGCCTCAGGTGGCTGGAGTCCGGCGAGGACACACGTCGGTACTTCGAGTCGATCCTGATCCCCGATCGAACGATCGACTTCGACATCGTGATCGACTGCCCCCCCACGACGGGGCGACACACCCTCGAGATCTCGTTTCTCCAGGAGACGGTCGCGTGGTTCGGCACCGCTGCGGTCGTCGAATTAGATGTCATCGACGAGCGTCCGGTCGCCACGATCGAGCCTGCGATATCAGGTGACCTCGTCGCCGAACTCGTCGGTGCCGCCGCTCGACGAGAGCAGAAGCTCGCCGATGTTGCCGGCGTCGAACATTGGTGGCACTCGATCGATCTCGGTGATGGCGTCGTGACCCCGGGACACAAGTACCCGGCGCTCATCGCGCAGGAGTGGGAGGACCTCGATCTTCCCCCTCTCACCGGTAAGTCGGTGCTCGACATCGGCGCGTGGGACGGGTACTTCTCCTTCACCTCTGAACGGATGGGAGCTGAGCGGGTCGTCGCCGTCGATGACTGGAAGTGGACGTTGCGCTCCGACGTCTTTGCCGCGCTGCGGCGGGAACTCCTCGCTTCGGGCCGCAGCGATCCACGGCTCCGTGACCGAGACGAACTGTGGGATCGGGAAGGCCTGCCCGGCAAGGTCGGTTTCGACCTGTGTCATCGCCATCTCTCGAGTGGCGTACAGACGATCGTCGCCAACTACATGGATCTCGATCCCGATGAGGTCGGGACCTTCGACGTGGTCCTGTACCTCGGTGTCCTCTACCACGAGCCCAACCCGCTGGCCTCGTTGGCGAGCGTCCGGGTGCTCACGCGCGGCGTAGCGGTCGTCGAGACCTCGGCCCTCTTTGTGCCGGGCGGAGAGGACCTGGCATTGGCCGAGTTCTATCCGAGTGGCGAACTCAACGACGACATCACCAATTGGTGGAGCCCCAACGCCAAGGCGGCCCGAGGCATGGCCGAGGCGGCTGGTTTCTCACGCACTCGCATCACCAAGTCCCATCCGCCGGAGTGGGACGCGCTGCCGGCTGGCTCCCCGCCGCTGCTCTATCGGTTGATGCTGCACTGCTACGTGGACTGAAGTGATCCCGTCGGTCGTCGGCGGCTCTGTCCGGCGAGGCGAAGTCGCGTGGCCATCACCTCGAGGGCGGCCGACGCGTTGTAGTGGTCACGAACCAGACGAGCCCCTCGGGCGCCGAGTCGGTCGCGCAGTCCCGGTTCCTCGAACAGCCGTCGCATGTGTCGCGCCGCCACGGCGATGTCCGGTTCGGCCCATGGCAGACCCTCGGCGTACACGCCGGCGGCCTCGGGGAATTCGGCGGTGTCCGACGAGTCGATCGCTCTCATCCGTGCGGGCACGGCGAATCCGATCTCGCTGGCGGGGAAGAGCCACTTGTCCGGATAGGAGGGTGAGATGACGGGTTTACCGAGATACATGGCTTCGAGCATTCCGATGCCCAAGCCCTCGGCACGGTGCAGCGAGACGTAGACGTCGCAACAGTTCACGAGTGCGTCGAGATCACGCCGGTCGAGCTCACTGTCGACGATCACGCCTCCCACCTCGTCCATCGCCGTCCGCAAACGCTCGGCGGAGCGTCGGTGCAGTTCGCGCTCCATGTGGAGGCCCTTCAGGACGAGCCGAGGTCGACGACCCGATCGATCCCGGTCCGTCGGGGAGAAGGCGGTGCGGAATGCGTCGATCAGGCCGAAGGGGTTCTTGCGGGCCGGATGCGAGTTGGCGTCGAAGTCGAAGTAGAAGAGCACCTCGTCGTCGGCCAGGCCGAAATCGGCTCGGCAAAGACTCTCGTTGGGAATCGCGTCGATCGGCATGGGAACGACCGTGATGGGACCGTCGAAGTACTGCCGGAAGGTGCGTTCCACGAATGGACTGCCGACCCAGATCTCGTCGACACGCGAGAACTGGGAGACGAACGGCTCGAGGACGACGGGCAGTTCCCAGAACCAGGAGGCGATGATGCGGCGATCAGTACCGGGAGGACGCAACTCGGTGTCGTCGATTGCGGCCACCTCGTTGATGTTGGCGAACCAGAGTTCGGTGTCGGCGCTTCGACCGGCGGGGATCGACCGCCCGAGGCACGATGCATCTCGGCGCGGATCGTGTGACGCTCCGTCCTGTCGACGGTTGTGGAGTTGGAGGGGAGCGGAGGCCCCGTGGAGCACATCGATCAGCGAACGGCCGTACACCATGAGACCGGTGGTGGCCGTGATGTCGGCGACGATGGTCAACGGCGCGAGGTCGACGACCTGCGCACGGGCCGAGGAACGGGTGAGGATGCGATCGCCGGTGTCATCCCGGCGGAGGCACACCTCGATCGCCTCGAGGTGATCGGTGACGACCGATGCCGACTGCATGCTCCGCAGGAGTTCCGGATCGACGGGACGCCCGGCACCGAGTGAGCCGTCGTCGATCTTGTCGATGGCCATGGCGACGAGGATCCGTGAGCACTCCTCCACCATCAGCATCTGGTCGTTCGACACGAGACGGAGGAGCGGATGGTCGACGTCGGTGAACTCCGGTTGCGGCGTCGTGATCGTCACGAGATCGTGAGTCAGGGAGTCGGTGATCGAGAGGGACGAGGCACCGGTGAGGGCCGATCGCAGGTCGACCGTCACGTCGCACATTCGGTGCAGCGCGTGCAGTTCGGCGTCGGTGACGTCGGCGAAGATGCGTGTTGCGTCGCCGAGCCCGAATCGCTCGATCGTCGCCTCGATCGCCTCCAGAGCCCCCGTCGATGCGACCCATCCTCCGATGAGGACTCGCACATCGTGTCCGGCGGTCCGCACGCCGGCGACGGCTGCAAGCGTGCGGTCGATTCGTTTGTGTTCGACGATGGAACCGAAGACACCGACGACCAGACTGGTCTTGGGCCAACCGAACACCTCGGTCGTCGCCAGCGCAGTGCTCGGAGGCGGGGACGGAGGAGCCAGACGACTGGCGAAGACTGGCACCCGGGGAAAGCACCGCTGGAGTCTCGTGGCGTGCGTGTCGCTGTGGACGAGCACGCCCTTGGCCCGTCGAACCAGTGGTTCGAGAGCGGAGCAGTCGATCTCACCGTCGGGCACGGTCGCCGCGGATCGGGGGAGGCGCACGTCGAGGAGATCGGGCCGGCGCACGGCGAGATCATTGAAGAACTCCGTCATGCGCAGGTCGTGCAGCACCACCAGACCCGGCGACCGCACGAGGGCCTCGTAGACGTACTCGTGATGGCCGAGGTGGTTGCCCATGTGGAACACGGTCAGGTCGAAGCGCACGGGATCGTGGGAGGACGCTGGCCGCACCCGCACTCCCGGGGGTGACTCGGTGGCGCCGAAGCAGCGATCGTCGACGAACGCCGTGACCTCGACGTGCTCGGCCAACAAAGGGAGGAACCCGGCGTTGTAGGTGGCGATCCCGCTGCGAGTCGGTGGCAGCGGAGTGAAGACGGCGATCCGGCGGATCGACCGACCGCTCACCTCTGGATCTGGCCGGGAAGCGACCGCACCGCAGCACTCTCGGTGTGGGTCACTTCCCGAGCGGCGACGTCCGGCGATCCGGTACCGATCGCCGTGTCCAACGAATCCAGCTGCGCCTGGAGCGCCGCCATCGTGGCCGACAGTCGGACGAGGTCGGTCTCCAGCCGGTCGCCCCGCCGGTCGGAACCGAGGATCTCGGCCCGAAGTGACGCCTCGATCCCGGCGAGGATCTGGGCCACATGATGGCGGTAGACCACCAGTCGGTTCTCCAGATCGGCCAGGGCTGCGACTCGGGCCTCGAGGTCGGCAACCGCGGCGACCATGGCCAGGTTGTGCTCCATCTGGTGCCGGGTGAGGAACCAGGTCAACTTGAGTACGACGCGCTTCACGAAACGATGCCTGGCCCCGGCTGGCACCGGCAGCCCGAGATCGGCGTGACGCCCGGCCCGCTCCAGATGAGGCTCGTTCTCCACCCCGATCACGGTAGCACTCGGCCAAGGGGCCGAATTCGGTTCGAGAAGGTCCGGTGTCATGTTGTCGTGCTCGGGAGCGACGCCGATGACGACGGCCGATGTCAGCCGGTGAAGCTGGGCGTCTCCTCGACGATGAGAGTGAACGTCTGGTAGGTGGCGAAGGTCTGCTCGTCGACCCCCTCGGTCACCGTCGCCGGTAACGAACTCCCCGTCAGGCCACTCGTGAGTCGGTACAGCAGACGCATGGTGAATGAGTAGGCACCGGCCTTCGTGGGCGTGCCCGTCAGTTCTGCGCAACTCGTCGGGCCGATCTGACCGGCGACGTCGAGCAGGTTGATGTGGAAGCCGGTGTCGACGAGTTCGATCAAGCGGCCATCGGTCGAGGGACGCAGCTCGATCGCGAACAAGCCGCCGGCGCCGCCGTTGCCGCCGTTGCCGCTCGAGCCACCGAGACCACCGTCGTGCGAAGCCGAGACGAGTTCACAACTCTCCACCGTGTACGGATCCGTCACTGTGGGTGTGAAGACGAACTGGCCATCCTGGCTAATACCCGGCACATCCCCGCCTCCAAAAAAGGCATTGCCGCCGTCACCGCCCCTGCCACCGCTGTTGCTGGAGTACAGCGTGCCGCGCGTGCCGCGCGGCAGTTCGGTCGATCCGACGAACTCCGGATGCCAGGTCGCACTGGCGAGGGTGTAGGGCACCCGGCACAACGGATCGCCGGTGGCGGCACCGCTGGCATCCACGGCGTAGAAGTCCATGGTGTGGGTGCCCGGGGCCATGCTCAGTGCGGCGCGGATGTCGGCCACCGACCCTGTGGGCAGACCACTCACGAATGCCGAGTCGACCAGCACCGACGCCCCGTCCGGTCCCAGTCCGTCGGCCCCGATACGCAGCCACCCGGTGCCTCCGAAGGTGCTGGTGACGGTGAACGTGTCGCTGTCGGTGAGATCCGACTTCGAGAACGCCACGTCACACGACGCGATGCTCGTGTAGACCGTCGCCGGCACGACGAGTGTGGTCGGCGCTCCGGGGGCTACCGGGTCGACCGGTGTGGCGCCCGAGACGCTGCGGGACGAGACCACCATCTGGACGGCCAACCCCAGGGCGACGATGGGCACGAGCAGGAGGCGACGGAGCGGTGACTTGGTCTCGAGGGCCGCAGGCATGCCGCAGGGTACATCCGGCGGTCATGTGCACACCGTCGGCGCATCGTGCTCCCGCTCGGGGCGACCTCGCCCGGCTGTGCTCAGGGGCCTGCTCCATCGGGGTCGACGACGCGATGGGCGAGAGGCTGCTCCACCCAGCGGACCTCGTTGCCGGGATCGGGGAGCGGGAGGCGCATGGTCGTCAGGTCAGCCGGATCCGGATCGGACCCTTCGCCGTTGACGGATCGACGCGGCGCTTGCCCTGGGTGATCTCGACCCTGCCCTCGGCGGCGAGACGTCGGGCTGCGGCCCGCGTCGGTTCCATGAGCGACTGCCACTCCTCGGCGCCGACTGCCCGCGCCGCCTCGCTCGGACAGATGGAACTGCTCCGGGCCCGATCGGCAAGTAGCCGCAGGATCGCCGACTCGAGTTCCCGATCGGTCGGCGTCACCCCGCGCTGGCGACAGGCGCGCGAGCAGTGCCGCACCTCGTCCCATGAACGCTCCCACTTCTTGCGCCACTGCATCGTGCGTCCGCACACGATGCACACCTTCGGCTCGGGCTGTGTCACCGCCGAGAAGGTATCGAGTAGGGATCCGATCACCTGATCGCTGCCGTCAGTTCGATCCTGATCGACGCGTCGTCGGCCTCAATCAGAATGCAGCGGAGGCAGCGACACCGACGCCGACGGCGACCATGCCGATCATTGCCGCACTTCCAGGGTGGACCTCGGTCCCGGCGACGTTGATCCCGCCGGCGATGGCCTCGAGTTGCTCTGCCGTGAGTTTGTCGCCATGCGCTTCCAAGAAGGCGTCCTTGATCTCGTCGGGGGTGCAGTCGAACCCCTCGGCGAGCACGAGGGCGTGAACATCGGCAGGGTCGTTGCTGAGCGCCGTGAGGCGCTCAGCCAGGGCCTCGTCGCTCTCGACATGCTGGACGAACCGGGTTGCTTCGGCGGCACTCATCTTTTTCCTCCGACGTAGTCGACCTCGGGAAGGCTACTGCGTCGTCGGATCCTGTGGTCGGAGGCTCCCGTTGCGGCGCGAGAGGAGGCTCGCGATCGAGTTGTCGGCGTTGACGCGCCCGGGGCTGGGTGCGCACGTGACTCCGAGACTGCGCCCTGCTCAGGGCCGATCACGGTGGATTAGGGTCGGGACGTTCGCCGTCGTCACACCGACCAGTGAGGATTGGACACGTTGTGAACGAGCAGCGGGGGGCCCTCCGGCCCGAGCGCCACCAGGTCATTGCGTTCTTGGGCCCCAGTCTGCCGCTCGATGAGGCCTGCCAGCGCTTCCCGGGCGTGTACTTCCTCCCCCCGGTGTGCCAGGGCGACCTGTTGAGCGCATGGGAGATGCATCGGCCGGATGTCATGGTCGTCATCGACGGTGAGTTCGGGCAGTCGCTGTCGGTCTGGCACAAGGAGATCCTCTTCGTGCTCTCGCGGGGCGTCCACGTGGTCGGGGCGTCGTCGATGGGTGCGCTGCGGGCCGCCGAACTCGAGCGATTCGGCATGGTCGGCGTCGGTGAGGTGTTCCGTCATTACTCGGGAGCGTTCCTCACCGCCGACGAAGACGTGGCGCTGCTGCACGGGGACGCCGAGTGGAATTGGACACCGCTCACCTGGCCGTTGGTCAATTGTCGGGCGACGGTCTCCGCATTGCGAGCTGCCGGACTCGACGAGGCGCTCGGCGCGCAGCTCGACGACGCGCTCGCCTCGCTGCACTTCTCCCAACGGGTGGAGCCCGCGTTGGCCGACGCGCTGGCCCGTCAGGGGGTGGCCGCCGCCGCCGCTGTGGCGCGTCGCTTCGCTGAGTCGTACGTCGACCAGAAGAAGCTCGACGCCCTGGCCGGCATCGAGCACGGGTTGCAGTTGGCTGGCACCCCGGTGCCGGAGTTCGAGAAGCCACTGCATCTGTTCGGCCGCATCGGCGAGTCGATGTGGGAGACGGACACGCTGGTTCCGAGTTCGCAGACTCCGCTGCGCCGTTATGAGCTCGTGAACGACGTGGCGCTTCATGACGATGAATTCGAGGCGCTCTCGCAGCGGGCTCTCGACCGTCGTCTCGCCCTCGAGTACGCCGCCGAGGCGGGTATTGAAGTCAGCGATGCGGACGTGGCGGACGAACGGGCCCGCTTCCTGGTGACCCGAAGCATCACGCCGGAGATCCTCGACGACTGGCTCGCTGACAACGACCTCGATCACATCGGGTTCGAACGTCTGATTCGCGAAGAGGCGTTGCGTCGCCACATGCAGCGATGGGTTCTCGACCTGCAGCTCTATGGTCGCAATCGCAAGTTGATCCTCGACCAATTGCGGCTCGAGGGCCGCTACCCGGAGGCCGTGCGTCAGGCTGCCCGGCGGCGCAGGCTGGCCGACGCCCGACCACCGATGGCCTGGCCCACCGACCCGCAGCAGATCATCGAACTCCTCACTCGCCATTCCCTGTCCACCGGGTGGCGTCCGGTCGCTCCAGTCGATCGTCTGGTCGATGACCACGGGTTCGACAACATCATCGGGATGCTGTGTGCCCTCCTAGACGCAGCCAGCGCCCGTGAAGAGGCCGACGCCCGCTGGGTGCGACTGGCGGCGGTGTTCGGCGCCGACCTCGAGGAGAGGACGTCGCCCACGGCGGCGTCGGCCGTGTCGACCGCTGGCACGGAGGTCGATGGAGGGGCCCCGCCGCCAGTCGCCCCATTATCGACCCCGACTCCGCGGAGAGTGGATCTGTCCGCTGATGAGGTGGCATCGAGCAGCCGAGCCATGGTGCGCAAGGTCCATCGCACGCTCGAGTCTCAGCAGGCCGGGGCGGTGGTCGAAGCTGCCGTCGCGCTCGGCGTCTTCGACAATCTGTCGGGGCCGCTGTCGTCTGCTGAGTTGGCGGCCCGGATCGATGCGGACCCCGGGCGCCTCGAGCGGCTGTGTGTGGCGCTTCGAGCGATGAGCCTGCTGGAAGGGGGCCCCGACGGTTGGTCGCTCACCTCGGCCGGTGCCGTGCTCGACGACGCCCATCCCGTCTCGTTGGCTCCTTATGCGCGCGATCTGACCCGCGTGTCGCGGCCTGCTTGGGCCCGTTTGGCCGACATCGTTCGGGGCGCGCCGGTCGTGGAGGTCGCAGGCGACGTCGACACCGACCGTGCGTTCTGCGCAGCGACGTGGGGCATCGGCATGGACGTGGAGGCGGCGGCGCTCGTGCCGGCCGACTTCGGGGGCCACGTGGTCGACTTCGGCGGTGGACTCGGTCGATTGGCCACGACCATTGCCCGGCGGGCGCCGAGGGCGCAGGTGTCGGTCGTCGAGCGACCAGAGGTGGTCGAGCGGACTCGGGTGGCGGTCGCCGGGTCGCGGGTGTGGGCCGGCCCGCTCGATGAGTTGTCTCGTCCTGCAGACTTCGTCGTGATGACCCGGGTGCTGCTCACGTTGCCCGACGAGCAGGCGGTTCCGATGCTGCGGGAGTTGGCGGCCCGCTGCACACCCGATGCCACTCTGTGCGCGGTCGACGCCGTGCTCGACGGTTCGCCTGGCCCCTCCATGATCGACCTCTTCTCGCTGGTCCGCAGCGGGGGCGGTGCCCGCACCGAGCAGCAGTGGCGCACACTCTCCGCCGCCAGCGGTTTCGCCTTGGGCGAGGTGCGGCCATTTCCGGCACCGTTCTCCACCATCCTCATGACCAGGAGTGCCTCCGGGGAAGGAGCAGTGTCCTGATGCCGAACGATGATTCCACCGGCTCGAGCCGGCGCCACCGAGGACTCGAGCGGTTCGACGAGCAGTACCTCGACAAGATGCCGGTCGAGGTGGCTCCCGAGAGGACGTTCGAGGAGCGCGCCATCGGCGATGTGGTCAATCCCCTCGAGCAGATCAACTCGGTGTTCAAGCGGACGGCCTCGCGGCTGTGGCTCGGGGTGGCCGGGCTGACCGCTCTGGTCGCCGCGGTCGTGGTGTGGGGTTTCGTGGCCGAGCAGATCGTCACGACAACGGCCGAGGTCGTGCTGCTGCCGCAGTCGGGGCTCCAGCCAGTGACCGTGCTCACCAACGGTCTGGTCGAGGAGGTTTCGGTGGTGTCGGGTCAGACGGTCGATCAGGGCGAGAAACTCGGCGTGATCGCCGTGCCGGGCGGCGTTCCGGTGACGGTCACGGCGCCGGTATCGGGAACGGTCGTGTCGGTGGACACCACCAGTGGCTACCCGATCACTGCCGGGGCGACGTTCGTCGAGATGGCCCGGGAAGGGGAGCTCACGGTGGCCATCGGGCTGTTGAGCCCGGCAGCGGTGGGGTCGGTGGCAGAGGGGCAGTCGGTCACCATCGCGATACCCACGGTCAACGAGACCCGCTACGGGCGCATGGTCGGCACCGTCGAGTACGTGGCCAATCTGCCGATCGCCCAGGGTCGGGTGCTGGAGTTGGTGGGCAACGCGGCGACGGCGACGGCGATCTTGCAGTCCGGACCGGCCTACGAGATCGGTATACGTCTGAGCCGGGCCGAGACGTCATCAGGTTTCGAGTGGACGGTGGGTGATGGGCCGGAACGGGCACCCGAACTGGGAACCAATGGCCTCGCCTTCGTCGAGGTGTTGCGCACGTCGCTGGCATCCAGGGCGTTCGACTGATGGCCGCCACCGCCGCTCCGCCCGCAGCCGATCCTGTGGTCGGCGACGCTCCGAGCGGGAGCCCGACGCGCGTGCACGTGCCCACGGTGCTCCAGTACGAGGTCACCGAGTGTGGAGCGGCGTCGCTCGGCATGGTGCTCGCCCACTATGGCCGGTGGGTTCCGCTGAGCGAGCTGCGCGAGGTGTGCGGCGCGTCGCGTGATGGCACCACCATGGCTGATCTGCTCCGGGGTGCTCGTCACTACGGCCTCGACGGGTTCGGTTCCTTCCTTCGGCCGGCGAGTCTCGCCAAGAACGGCTTCCCGGTCATCCTGTTCTGGAAGGGCGCGCACTTCGTCGTGCTCGAGGGGATGGACGGCACGGGGGCGTACCTGAACGACCCCGCCATCGGCCCCCGAAAGGTCTCGCTCGAGGAACTCGAGCAGGACTACGCCAAGGTGTGTCTCACATTGCGGCCCGCCGCAGAGTTCAGCGCCGGCGGCGTGAAGCCCCGAGCGTGGGCCAGCGTGCTGCGACGCGGTCGCAGCACGCTCGGCGAGGTGCTGGCCGTCGTGGCGGTGGGCCTTCTGGCGACCGTACCCGGGTTGGGCCTGGCTGCTCTTTCGAAGGTGTTCATCGACTCTGTGCTCGTCGCTCGGAATCGATCGGCGGCGTGGTCGATCATCGGCGCGCTGGCCCTGATCATCGTGTTGCAGGCTCTGCTGCAGTGGTTCCAGCAGAGGGTTCTCATCAGGGTGGCCGTCGGCTTGACCGTGCTCGAGTCGTCGAAGTTCGTGCACAAGGCACTGCGCCTGCCCGAGAAGTACTTCGTGGCCCGTTCGGTCGCCGACCTCTCACAGCGAGTGCAGTACAACCGGGAGGTCGTGAGTCTCCTCACCGGGCGGTTGGCGACGGTGGGCATCGGATCGATCGTGGTCGTCGTCTATGGCGTAGCGATGTTCTTCATCGACCCGCTGCTCGCTCTCGTCGCGGTGGGTCTGACACTCATCAACGTGTTCGCACTGCGGTCGGCGTTGGCCAGGCGACGTGACACGGCGCGCTTGCTCGTACAGCAGCAGTCGATGTTGCGCCAGGTGACTGCGTACAGCGCGATCACGCTCGAGACGATCAAGGCGTCCGGGCTGGAGAGCGACGCCTACGCCCGGTGGGAGGGCACGGCAGTCAACGTGGCCACTGCCCGCCAGGAGATCAACGTCAGGACGGCGATCGGCAACGCCATCCCGACATTGCTGAAGGCGCTCGTATCTGCAGTCGTGCTGGGCGTCGGCGCCCTGCAGGTCATCAACGGCCAACTCGCGCTCGGCTCGCTGATCGCCTTCCAGGTCCTGGTCAGCTCGTTCTCGGGACCGCTCAACGATCTCGTGGGCTTCGCCTGGCTCTTCCAACAGGTCCAGAACCTGACCGGCCGTCTCGACGACGTGCTCGAGGAGGAGCTCGACGCGAGTTGCGACCCGGCCGTCCAGACCATGGCGCTCGGTGATTCACCGCCCCGCCTCGAAGGCCGGGTGCGGCTCGACGATGTGACGTTCGGTTACAAGTCGACGGCTCCACCGCTCATCTCGGGGTTCTCGCTCGAGGTTCCCCCCGGTTCACGGGTCGCCGTGGTTGGCGCGTCGGGAAGCGGCAAGTCGACGCTGGTGCGACTGCTCGCCGGCCTCTATCGGCCATGGGAGGGTCGGGTGCTGATCGACGGCTGCGAGCGTCGGGCCATCCCCAGGTCGGTACTGGCCCAGTCGGTGGCTATGGTCGATCAGCGCATCGCGCTCTTCTCCGGCACCGTGCGCGACAACCTCACGCTCTGGGATCCGTCGGTGTCCGACGAGGCGCTCGTGGCTGCATGCCGTGATGCGTGCATTCATGACGACATCGTGGCTCGCGTGGGGTCGTACGGGGCGATGATGTCCGATGGCGGCGGCAACTGGTCGGGCGGGCAGCGTCAGCGCCTGGAGATCGCGCGCGCGCTGGTGCGCGATCCATCGGTGCTGCTGCTCGATGAAGCGACGTCGGCGCTCGATGCCGAGACCGAGGCCGAGGTAGACGCCGCCCTGCAACGCCGGGGCTGCACCACCGTCACCGTCGCCCATCGTTTGTCGACGGTGCGCGACGCCGATCTGATCCTCGTCATGGAGAAGGGCAGGGTCGTGGAGATGGGCCGGCATGACGAACTCATGGCTCTCGGCGGCACGTACACCTCGTTGGTGCAGGAGTGACCACCCCTCTCGCCGACGACGGACGGGTCGGTCTCACCGACGTCACCGTCGGCCCGGCCGTCGTCGAGCAGTCGGGCACTTGGGCGTTGATCGAGGGCACGGTCACCGTGTTCCTGGCGTCGGTGCGAGACGGCTCGCCCGGGCGGCGAACTCCCGTTGCCGTGGTCGATGCACCCGCCGTGGTGGCCCTGCCCGAGGCGCCGTCGGGTCGGGGCTGGGTCCTGGGACGGTCGCGTGCGAGCCTTCGCCCGATCGAGGAGTCGGGGTGGGATCCGGCGACCACGGACGCGGCCGTGCGGACCACGTCCGAACTCCTGCTCGGGGTGGTACGCACTGCGGTCTCACCTCCCGTCGACCGGGTGACTCGGATCGGGACGCGACCGACATTCGTTTCGGCCGGCCGCGCGGCTTCGGTCGACCAACTTCGTTGGGTGCGCCCGGTCGAAGGTCAAGTGAGGCTCGGTGGCGTGGTGCTGCGGCCCGATGGCGCGCCGGTGGGGCCGCATCTGCCCCTCGTCGACCCGACCAGCTTCGCCGTGCTGTCTGCTTCGCCTCTCGACGACGTCGCCGCACCTGAGGCGGTCGAGGGAGTGCGGTGGCTGTGGAGTGTGGCCTGTGCTGTCATCGTCGAGTCGGCGGCAGCCCGGGCCGAGACCGAGCGTCAGGTGGTCGAGCGCGCGCGCGACGCCGATGTCGCAATCGAGACCGGGGCGGTGCGGCTGCTCGTCCGTGAGATCACCGAAGACGGGGCACCGGCCATGCCCGTGGTCGCCGATCCGTTGGTGGCCTGTGCGACCATCGTCGGGCATGCGGCTGGTTTCGAGGTCGTTGCTCCCCGCGGCGGATTTCGAGGGAGGGAGGGGACTTCGGCGATGCGGGCGCTCGCCACCTCGTCGGGCCTGTTCGTGCGCACTGTCGTGCTCGATTCGAACTGGATGGCCGAAGCGGTCGAACCGATGATCGGTTTCCGTCCCGACGGCGCTCCGGTCGCCATCGTGTTCCGCCGTTCAACTGCGTTCCTCGTGGAGGCCGACGGCACCGAGCACGCAGCTGGCGCTCCCGATGCACCAGAGATCATCAACAAGGCGTTCGTCTTCTCGAAGCCCCCGGGCGGCACCGACTTCACCGGTGGTTCACTGCTCCGCCGGGCGATGCGGGGGCAGGCTCCGGCCGTGCGGGCGAGTCTCCTGTGGTCGGTGGTCCTCGCCGCTGTCACCCTCACCGTGCCCTTGGCGTCGGGGGTGGTGTTCGGAGAGATCATCCCGTCGGGGGACACGGCCCGACTGTTGTGGCTCATCGTCTGCCTCGTCGCCGCTGCAGCAGCCGTCCTTCCGCTGCAGATCGCCGCCACCGCGGCCAACTCGCGTCTCGAGGCGACCGTCTCGCTGAACCTGCAGCGGGGCATCTGGGCCCGAGTGCTGCGCAGCCCCGTCACCCTGGTGCACCGGCTCGGTCCAGGTGACCTGACAGTGCGACTCTCTGCGCTGGAAGGGGCGCGTGACACGGTGGAGCAGTTGGTGCTCGGCGCGTTGCCGACGATGATCGGGGCCTTCATCGCCGTGTTCGTGCTGTTCCTCTACGCGCCGAGCCTGGCGTGGTTCGCACTGGCCTGGGCGGCCGTCGTGCTGACGGTCAGTGTCGGCATGGCCATTCGGGTCGCCAAGGCGCAGCGCGAGACCGACATCGCCACTGGCGAGGTCAACGGCTTCCTGTTCCAGGTGCTGGGCGCGATCCCGAAGTTGCACGTCGCCGGGGCCGAGGCCCGGGCATTCGCTGCCTGGGCCGAGCGTTTCCGGGGCGCGGTGGGGCAGCGCCTCACGGTGGCGTCAGCGCACCAGGTCCTCCTCGGCGCAGTGCTCGGGCCGATGGCCACCCTCGTGCTGTTCATGGCGGTCGCCCTCACCAATTCGATCGACCAGGTCGGCACGTTCATCGCATTCCAGATGACCTACGGATTGTTCCTCGGGGGGATCAGCGCCTTCACCGGTGCCCTTGCCGTGCTCATCCAGCAGAGGCCGGCCCTCGAGCGAGCGGTGGAGCTGGTGAACCAATCGGCCGAGTCGGGTCTGGGACGGACCGATCCCGGCCCACTGCGTGGTGACGTGTCGCTGCGCAATCTGAGCTTCCGCTACCAGCCCGACTCCCCGATGGTGCTCGACGGGCTCGACCTCGACATCGCCGCCGGTCAGATGGTGGCGATCGTGGGCCACTCGGGCTGCGGCAAGTCGACGATCCTGCGCCTGCTGCTCGGATTCGAACAACCGGAGCAAGGATCGGTGCTGTTCGACAATCAGGATCTGGCCACACTCGACGTCGAGTCGGTGCGTCGCCAGCTCGGCGTGGTGCTGCAGGACGGCCAGCTGATGCCCGGCTCCATCTTCCAGAACCTGTCGGGCTCGGCCACCATCTCCGAAGCCGACGCGTGGGACCTGGCCGAACTCGTTGCGCTGGCCGACGACATCAAGGCCATGCCGATGAAGCTCGAGACGATGACCACGATGAATGGAGGAGCGTTCTCCGGTGGCCAGCGACAACGTCTCCTGATCGCCCGGGCATTGGCGTCGAAGCCGCGAATCCTGCTGCTCGACGAAGCGACGTCGGCGCTCGACAACGTGACGCAGAGGATCGTCACCCGCAACCTCGCTGCGGTCGGTATCACCCGGATCGTCGTGGCCCACCGCCTGTCGACCATCGTCGACGCCGACCGGATCGTGGTGCTCAGCAGAGGGAGACTGGCAGAGAGCGGAACCTACGACGAACTGATGGACCAGCGGGGCGCATTCCATGCGTTGGCCACTCGTCAGGTCGTTTGAGAAGGGCCGACGAACCTCAATGACCGATGTGGCCAACGAGCCGGGGGTTCCAGACGACGTCCACCCTCCCATCGTGATGCGAGGGGTCGAGCACCGCGCATCCAAGGAGTGGCTGCGAGGCACACACCGCGCCATGGATCCGAAGTTGACGCTCGATCGCATCCGCGCCCATCTGCCGAAGGCGGGCATCACCCGAGTGGCCGACATCACGGGCCTCGACACCATCGGCATCCCTGTCGTGGTGGCCGTTCGTCCGGCGTCGGGTTCACTTGCGGTCGAGGCCGGCAAAGGGGTGACGCTGCACGCTGCCGCTGCCTCGGCATGCATGGAGGCGATCGAGCGGTTCGTGGGTGAGGAATGCAGGATCGTCGACGTGGTGGCCAGCCCGCGTGAGGTTGCCGACCGACTGGCTGTGCCGGCCAGCGAGTTCGTTCTCCTGCGACATTCGGTGGTGCCCGACTGGCGTTCGTATGCCTTCACCGAGATGACGAATCTGGTCGACGGGACGGAGGTACTCGCCCCGGAACTCTTGGTGCGCCTGCCGGCCGAACAGGGATCGATCATCGGCATGCCGTGGGCCTCGTCGTCGAACGGCTTGGCATCGGGCAATCATCTGCCGGAGGCATTGTGTGCCGGGCTCTACGAGGTGGTCGAGCGCGATGCCACCAGTTGCTGGGATGTCGCCAGAGCCAACGGGCACGAAGGACTCATGGTCGATCTCGACTCGCTGGAGGGCGACGTGATCTGTGGGGTCGTCGAGAAGGTGCGCCAGGCCGACGCCGACACTGCGATCCTGTGGAACCCGACCGAGATGGGCATTCCCACGTGCACCGCGTACGTGTGGTCGAACGGTGGGGGCGTGGGCGTCTACAAGGGATACGGATGTCATCTCGATCCCGAGATCGCCATGTTGCGGGCCGTCACCGAGGCGGTGCAGGCCCGCACCATCTTCGTCGCTGGGGCCCGAGACGACCTGCTGCGGGCCTCGTTCAAGTCGATGCGCCGTTCCGACGTGCATGGCTCCCGGCGGTTCCATGAGAACTGCCGAACCGTGTCAGTCGACCAGATCCCGAATCGGGCGACCGGCACCTTTCACGGCGATGTGCACGTGCTCATCACCGAACTGAAGCGTTGCGGTTTCGACAAGGTGCTTGCACGTGAGCTCGATGCCTCGGCCTTCGACGTATCGGTGTGCCGGGTGCTCGTGCCCGGCCTCGAGCCTTATCGGTTCCCGTGGGTCGCAGTGACCGATCGGGCGAAGCACTTCGTCCCTCCTGACCTGTGACCCGACACCTGAATCGCCCCGGGTAGTGCGCGTTCTCTGGGGTGCCCTGAGTTTGGGTATCGGGTCTGCTGCGCGTTGATCAACACTTCGGCGCATCAACTCGAGCCCTTCATCAGACGATTGAGGATTCGTCCGGAACGCTCGAAAGTGACAGCGCCTCAGATCCCTTCGACTACAAGGGAGTGAAGCGCGCTCGGAGGGACTCGAACCCCCAACCTTCTGATCCGTAGTCAGATGCTCTATCCAATTGAGCTACGAGCGCAGCGCAGAAGACGATACCGGCCCGGTCGGGCCCTCGGGAAATCCTCTCCGGGTGCGTTCGGTCGGCGATTCGCCAGCCCGGAGCACGAAATCGACACGCCCTACTCTTCGGGGTGCGACCGAGGGTTCCCTGCTGGAGGCGAACGCATGCGACTCGAACACCCGGAGCCGTTCGGGGCCCGCTGGCGGGCGAGGTGGATCTGGGACCGCCCACCCACCCTGCGACTCGACACCGCCACCCGGGCCGTGCTCGACGACCCCACCGACCACATCGCCCTGCTGCGGCGCGAACTGCACCTCGATGCCGTGCCCGCTTCGGTGCCGGCGCGCCTGTGGACCGATGGCCGTCATGTGCTGCGCGTCAACGGCGTCGAGCTGGCGCGCGGTCCGGTGCGCAGCGATCCTCGTGCTGCGCATTACGACGTCGTCGACCTCGCGCCGTACCTGGTGTCGGGCGACAACGTGCTGGCCATCGTGGCCCGTCACTTCGGACGGGCGACCTCGTGGTGGATGCCCGCGCCGCCCACCTATTCGATGGGGTCGGGTTCGTTGGTGTTCGAGGCGCTCGTCGGCGACGAGTGGATCGTGTCGGATCGTTCATGGACGACCGCGCCCCAGTCGCCGTGGACGCCCGTGGCCATCCCCGGTGACGTCGCCTGCCTGCCCATCGAATGGTTCGACGCCCGGGTGCATCCCGACGGCTGGGATCGCCCCGGGTTCGACGCGTCGGCGTGGAAGGGCGCGCGTGAGATCACGCCGTTCAGCACTGGCGGGCACGGTGATCCGCATCCGCCCAGCGAGCCGTTCGGGATGCTGCGACCTCCCGTGCGTGTGGCGTTCACCGGGGGAGCGGTGCACGAGGCGGCGCTCGTCGGATCCGGCCCGGTCATGGGCGCGGCGCTCTCGGACGATCCGGTGCGTCAGGTGCTGGCCGACGAGGACTGCGTGCGCGCTGGTGCCGGTGAGGCACCGGCCGAACTGCTGCGCTTCGACCTCGGCCGTATCGCCGCCGGCACCGTGCGTTTGCACGTGCGAGGGGCGACAGCGGGAACCGTCATCGATCTCGCCGCCGCCGAAAACCTCGATGACGCCGGACTGCTCGTCACCCTGGGTCAGCACGCCGGTCTGCGCTACGTGTGCGCCGACGGTGACGCTGAGTTCGAATCGCTCGATCTCGTCGGCACCCGGTACCTGCACGCGTCGGTGCGCACCCCGGACGGCGCGGCATCGCCGAAGATCGACCTGGCCATCGCCGATCGGCATCGGCCCCGCCCGGCGGGCGCGTCGTTCGAGTGCTCCGATCCATTGCTGAACGAGATCCACGCCGTCGGTCTGCGCACCGTCGACCTCAGCGCGCTCGATGCCTATGTCGACTGTCCGACGCGCGAACAACGAGCATGGACGGGCGACTCGGTGGTGCACCAGACCGTCGATCTCGTCAGCAATCCGGATTGGTCGATGCCGATCTGGCATCCGCAACTGGCGGCCATGGCCCGCACCGACGGCATGTTGCACATGGCGGTGGCCTCGGACTTCGCCGCCGACGATCGGACCTTCGTGCCCGACTGGTCGCTCATGTGGGTGCATTCGGTGTGGAACCTCTACCGCTACACCGGCGATCGTGACGTCGTGGCCGAACTGCTGCCTGCGGCCGAACGCACGTTGCGTTGGTTCGAATCGTTCCTCGCCGCCGATGGTCTGCTGCATCACGTCACCGGCTGGGTGTTGATCGACTGGGCCAGTTTCTACTCCCGTGGCTGCTCGTCGACGCTCAACGCCGTCTGGGCCCGCGCCCTCGAGGACTTCGCCGAGATGAGCGAATGGGTGGGCAACGTCGGTTCGGCCGAGTGGGCCCGAGGTCGTCACGCCGGTGTGCGTGACGGCTTCGACGTGTTCTGGGACGAGGGTCGTGGTGTGTACGTCGACCACATCGTCGATGGCGTGCCGCAACGCCCCGCGGCCCAGCATCCGGGTGCCGCGGCGCTGTGGGCCGGACTCGTGCCCGCTTCGCGCATCGACCGCGTCGTGGCGGGCATCACCGACCGGTCGCGGCTCATCAACCACTCGTTCGTGATGGACCCGGTCACGCCCACCGGGGGATCGACCGGCTACCAGTTCATGCTCAGCGGCTACCCGGCGCCCGAATGGGACGCCGAGACGCAGATGGTGGGGGCCGAACCGTTCTTCCGCTTCGTGGTGCACGCCGGTCTGGCCCGTGCGGGTCGGGCCGATCTCATCGCCGATCTGTGTCGCGACTGGAAGGTATTCCTCGACGCCGGCGAGACGTCGTGGCCCGAGTGCTGGACGGGTGGCACCCGCTGCCACGGATGGTCGTCGACGCCGACCGCCGATCTGGTGCGGTTCGTGCTCGGCGTCACGCCGGCCGAACCCGGCTACGCCGCCGTGCGCGTCGCACCCGCGCTGGGCGGGCTGGAGTGGGCGCGGGCCACCGTTCCCACGCCGCACGGTCCGATCACCGTCGAGGCTCGGGCCGATGGCACCGTCACCATCGACAGTCCCGTCCCCGTCGTGCGCGACTGATCGCGCCGCGATCCTGCGCCCGACGGCGACGACTCAGATCGAGTCGATGATGGAGTTCAGCGTGGTGCTGGGTCGCATCACGGCCGCGACCTTCACGGGATCAGGGGAGTAGTAGCCCCCCAGGTCCACCGGCGCGCCCTGCACGGCAGCCAGTTCGTCAACGATCGCCGCCTGGTTGGCGGCCAATGCCTCGGCGATGGGTGCGAACTTGGCGGCCAGCGCCGGATCGTCGGTCTGGGCCGCCAGTTCCTGGGCCCAGTAGAGGGCGAGAAAGAAGTGGCTGCCGCGGTTGTCGAGCTCGTTGACCTTCCGTGACGGCGAACGGTTCTCGTTCAGCACCGAACCGGTGGCCCGATCGAGCGTGTCGGCGAGGATCTGCGCGGTGCGGTTGTCCGACACCTGCGCCAGGTGCTCGAGCGATGCAGCCAGCGCCAGGAACTCACCGAGCGAGTCCCAGCGCAGGTGGTTCTCCTTCACCAACTGCTGCACGTGCTTCGGCGCCGAACCACCGGCGCCGGTCTCGAACAGACCGCCACCGTTCATGAGCGGCACGATCGAGAGCATCTTGGCGCTGGTGCCCAGTTCCATGATCGGGAACAGATCGGTGAGGTAGTCGCGCAGCACGTTGCCGGTGACCGAGATGGTGTCCTGGCCGGCCCGGGCCCGTTGCAGGGAGTACTCACATGCCTTCTCGGGCGCCATGATCTCGATGGTCAGTCCGGTGGTGTCGTGCTCGGGCAGGTAGCGCTTCACCTTGGCGATGACCTGCGCGTCATGCGTCCGGGTCTCGTCGAGCCAGAACACCGCCGGCGCACCGGTGAGTCGGGCGCGGGAGACGGCCAACTTCACCCAGTCGCGCACCGGCTCGTCCTTCACCTGGCAGGCCCGCCAGATGTCGCCGGCGCCGACCACGTGCTCCATCACCGTCTCACCGGCGCCGTTCACCACGCGCACGATGCCGTCGACGGGGATCTCGAAGGTCTTGTCGTGCGAGCCGTACTCCTCGGCCTTCTGCGCCATCAGACCGACATTCGGGATGGTTCCCATGGTGGTCGGATCGAAGGCACCGTTGGCCTTGCAGTCGGCGATCACCGAGGCGTAGACGCCGGCATAGGACGAGTCGGGGATGACGGCCTTGCAGTCCTGCCGCTTGCCCTCGGGGTTCCACATCTTCCCGGAGTCGCGGATCATCGCCGGCATCGAGGCGTCGACGATCACGTCGCTGGGCACGTGCAGGTTGGTGATGCCCCGGTCGGAGTCGACCATGGCCAACTCCGGTCCCTCGAGCATGGCGATGGAGATGTCGGCCTCGATCGACGTCTGCTGCGTGTCCGACAGCGTTTCGACGCGGGCCAGCACGTCGGCCATGCCGTCGTTCACGTTCACGCCGAGACCATCGAAGGCCGACGGGTGCTTGGTGAACACGCTGCCGAAGTAGGCGGTGACGGCGTGGCCGAAGATGATCGGGTCGGAGACCTTCATCATCGTGGCCTTGAGGTGGACCGAGAACAGCACGTCCTGCGCCTTGGCGTCGGCCATCTGGGCGACGAGGAACTCGTCGAGTGCGGTGGCGCTCATGAACGTGGCGTCGACGATCTCGCCGGCCAGCACGGGGACCGATTGCTTGAGCACGGTGACCGATCCATCGGCGGCGACGAGTTCGATGCGCAGTTCATCGGCGTTGTCGAACGTCACCGACTTCTCGTTGGACCGGAAGTCGTCGGCGCCCATCGTCGACACGTGCGTCTTGGACTCCGGCGACCATTCACCCATCGAGTGGGGATGGGACTTGGCGTAGTTCTTCACCGACAGCGGCGCCCGGCGATCGGAGTTGCCCTCGCGCAGCACCGGGTTGACCGCCGAACCCTTCACCCGGTCGTAGCGCTCCTTGATGTCGCGCTCGGCCGCGGTGGTCGGCTCGTCCGGATAGTCGGGCACGGCGAAGCCCTTGGCCTGCAGTTCCTCGATGGTCGCCTTCAACTGGGGGATCGAAGCCGAGATGTTGGGCAGCTTGATGACATTGGCCTCGGGGCGGGTCACGAGTTCGCCGAGTTCGGCCAGGTCGTCGCTGATCCGCTGCTCGGGGTTCAGGGCCTCGGGGAACGTGGCCAGCACCCGGCCGGCCAGTGAGATGTCGCGCAGTTCGACCTCGACGCCGGCGGTCTTGGTGAAGGCGTTGACGATCGGCAGCAGCGAGCTCGTCGCCAGCGCCGGGGCCTCGTCGGTGAGCGTGTAGATGATGGTGTGGTTGGGCATGACCGTTCCTGGGGCGGGGCCGTTGGGGCGACCGACTGTGCGCACCGCTGGGTGCGGAGGCCCGACGCTAGTGGCCGGGGCCCCGGGGCCCGAAGCCAGCAAAGAGGTGACGGGTCCTGCCGAGCAGGACCCGTCCACCGAGCGGGGTGTGGACCTAGGTTGGAAGCCCGGCAACGGCGGGGCGCCCTGTCATCGACCGGATCGTCGCCGCACTCGATGAGGCGAGGGCTGCAGCCGGTCTTTCGAACGCGGCTCTTGCGCGAGCGATAGACACCGAGCCCGCAACAGTACGACGGCTCTTCCCGGCACACCAGGTGAACCCTACGCTGACCACTTTGAGCGAGGTAACGGCAGCTCTTGGGATGCAGATCACGCCTACTCCGCTCTCAGACGCAGAGCGTGTGTCACTCACCGAACCACTGCTTCGAGAGGACGTCGCTGATACCGAGGCGCTCGCCCGGCACCTAGCCTAACTTGACGCTAGGCCGCCCGCCCTGGCGTAACCCGGCCTTACGAAGTGCTACGAGGATTCCGACGGTGGTACTCATCACGAAGCGCGCGCACCTTGGCGTAGTCCGAATCGGACAAGGTTGTCCGGAACGCCTTATCAAGGCCTTGGACTACTGCAAGGAACGGCTTCGACTGGGCCTGCGCTTCGCAGTCGAGTAGGCAAAGCAGCCGGTAGTGATGGCGCTTTGGCCCGTCGACGCGAACCTCAAACCATCCGACCATGGCCCCCTCATGGCCTCCCAGTACCCACTCCCAACGGCGCGTCACTCTGCCTCGGGGGTCAGGGGTCAGGGGTCAGGCGCTGTGCGTCAGGCTTCAGGCTTCAGGCGTCAGCCAATCGTGAGCGAGGTGACGACACCACGGGTAACCACGAGGTTGACGCGGTCCTCCCGGTAGTCCTTGGTCACCATGAACATCTCGCCATCCCGCTCGACCACGCGCACGGTGAATCCCGCCGCCTCGAGCGCCACCGTGGCGTCGTCCTCGGTTTGACCCACGACGTCGGGAAGCGTTCCGGCGTAGCCGGGCTCCGACGCGCCCGAACCACCGGACCCCGTCGACGGGTCAGCGACACCGCCACCCGAGCCGACGTCAACCGTCAGCTTCTCGTCACCGGGCACTGCGCCACCATCTCCTGGGGGAACCGCACCCGGTGGAACCTCGGTCGGCTCCTCGAAATAGTCGTCGGACACGGCCACAACCCCCCACTCCCCGCCGTCGGCGTCGATGTACAGGTAGCCCGGGAGCGACCATGCCGCGCCCGTGCCGTCGAAGAAGGGGACGAGCGTTGCGGTCACGCTGACGAGCACCACCTCAACGGGCATCGGCTGCACCGCCGGCTCGTCACCGGGTAGGCGTGACGAGATGGCGAGGCCCCCCGTTGCCGTCACGAACCCGGTCCCAAGCTGCGAGTCGGTGAGCCGAGCCACAGCGTCAGCTGCGGAGATTGTGGGGTAGCGGCCCTGGGCCACCGGTTCGCCGAGCAGACCCGACGCGTACCATCCCGTGCCGTAGACGGCGTAGTAGCCGGCGTGGCCGGAACGCTGACCGTCGACGAGGTAGTCGGCAGACACCGCCACACTCCAGTCGTCGCGCCAGTCGACACGCGCCTCAGCTGCGTCACCGAAGATCGCTGTGGCCGTGGCGAGGATTCCTTCATCCGTCGGCAAGTCGGCTGGGGGCTCGGGGGTCGCCTCGACGTCAACGCAGGCGCTCTGGTCGTCGACGGTGGTGACCACCGGGCCACCCTCGGGCGACGCCGGGTCGACCGACATGACCACAGGGCCGACACACTCCGCCGACGACACCACCGTCTGGGACCCGCCGGCAGCCGCCGACCACGCGCCCCCTACCGCAACCGAGAGCGACGACGCGTTGACTGCCGACGGATCGCCCACGGTCCACCCGCCTCCCTGGTCGGCCGGAACCTCCACCGGGGTTCCCTCGACACCGAGTCGGTCGGCGAGGGCAGCCACGTCCTCAACCCCGGGAGCGTCCCACCGCCAGGCCTCCGCCTCGCCCGCCGGGATGTCGACGCCGTCAGCGAGCACGAACGTGGAGGGCGTCAGCATCGACAGCGACATGGCGTCTGCCGACGCCTCGTTCCTGCCGTCACCACCGCTCCCGAGCGGAATCCGCGACGGCCCGCTGTCACCGGAGCATGCGCTGGCGGCGAACGCCAGCACCACGACGGCGCCAGCAGCAGCCCAACGACCCGACCTACGGCCCGACCTGTGACGCACCGACCTTCGCTGCGGGATCACCGTGACCTCCCCGACGAGGTGGCAGAACTGTAGGAGTCCCCGCCCGAGCGTGTGGGTCGGGAGGTGCGGATGGCCCTGTCCAAGATCCTCGTTGTCCAGAATCCTGCGCAAGTTCCTGTACATCTTCACATCCGGGGGACCCGTGCCCGACACCATCTCCGATGCCCGAGCCAACCTGACCTCGCACGTCGCCCGCTTCCGGGTCGAGGGACTCGACGCAGAACCGGTCGTCTTCGGTGACCACCGTCAGCCCGAGGCGGTGCTGCTGCCCTACGCGACCTTCGAGTTGCTGCTCGACGTGGCCGAGGACATCGCCATCGCCGAGCGGGTGCGGGAGCGACTGGCGGCCGACAACCGCTCCCGTCGGTCGCTCGCCGAGGTCGCATCCGACCTGGGCGTCGACCTCGACGACGAGGCTGGCGAGGGGGACCTCGCCTACCTGCTGGCCGGACTGCGACTCGCCCGCCTCACCGATCCGGTGCGGAGATCCGATGCCCAACGCCGAGTCGACCGGATCCGACGTCTGCTCGAACCGTGACGCCACTCGCACCCGACGCTCGCACGCAACGCGGAACGGGTCCTGCCGAGCAGGACCCGTCCACCGAGCGGAGAGGGTGGGATTCGAACCCACGGACGGTGTTACCCGTCACCTCCTTAGCAGGGAGGCCCGATCGGCCTGACTCTGGCACCTCTCCAAGGTGCCTCGAACCCTAGCGGTCGGGTCCTGCCGATTCGAATGGCGGAAGGAGGGGGATTCGAACCCCCGGAGGCTTGCACCTCGACGGTTTTCAAGACCGTTGCAATCGTCCGCTCTGCCACCCTTCCGCCATCAACACTAGCGATGCGGTGGTGGCACAGGATCGGCAGTCAGACGACGCGGGCTCTCAGTTCGGCGATCCAGTCATCGGCCCGGCGCTGGGCGTCGGTCACCTCCTGGCGCACTTCGTGTTCGGCCGAACCCGCCGCCGGGTACGAGCCCATGAACTTCACCTCGGCATGCTTCGACTTGAGCGAGCGCAGCGCATCGGCCACCACGTCGTCGGCGATGTGGCCCTCGAGATCGATCACGAAGCAGTAGTCGCCGAGGCCGCGACGCGTGGGCCGAGACTCGAGCTTGGTCAGATTGATGTTGCGCGCCGCGAACTCCTGCAGGATGGACAGCAGCGAACCGGGTTCGTCGGAACGCTGGAACACCACGATCGAGGTCTTGTCGTGACCGGTCGGCGCCGGGATGGTCTTGGGCGCCACCAGCACGAAGCGGGTGGCGTTGTCGTCGTGATCCTCGATGGCGTGCGCGAGCACCTGCAGCCCATAGACCTCAGCAGCATGACCGGGAGCGATCGCCGCGCCGTGCACCAGGTGATCGTCGGTGGCGCCGGCCAGCATGCGCGCTGCGTCGGCCGTCGAGTTCGACGGTTCGGGAACGGCCCCGGGAAGGTTGGTGGCCATCCACTTGCGACACTGAGCCAGCGCGTGGGGGAACGAGTAGACGTGCGTGATGTCGGACAGCTGCACCCCGGGACGGGCCATCAGGTCGAGGTGCACCGGCAGCACGACCTCGCGCTGGATGAGCAGATCGGTGTCGAAGGCCAGCGCATCCTGGGTGATGTTGACCGTGCCCTCGATGGCGTTCTCGATGGCCACGAAGGCGTAGTCGACCTCTCCGTCCTCGGCGGCGAGCAGCACGTCGGCGAACGTGTCGAGGGCGCGCAGAGTGGCAGTGGCCAGGTCGGGCTGGCCCAGCAACGCCTGTTCGGAGAAGGTGCCCACCGGACCGAGGAAGGCGATCGATCGCGTCGACCAGTCGATAGCTGAAGCGGGTGCAGGCCGTGCCGCGGGCGGAGTCACGATCGGCGAGGATAGGGCAATGGATGCCGATGCCCTGAGGGAGTTGCTCGAGTCCGTGCGGTCGGGCGCCATCGAACCCGATGAGGCGGTGGCCCGTCTTCGACGTCTCCCGTTCGCCGATCTCGGCTACGCCCGTGTGGATCATCATCGGGCGTTGCGACAGGGCATGGCCGAGACGGTCTACGGACCGGGCAAGGCACCCGAGCAGTGCGCGGCGATCGTCGCCGAACTGTTGGCCCAACCGGGATCCTCGCCCGTGGTGCTGTCGCGGGCCGATGCCGCGCAGGTGGCCGCCGCCGTGGCCGCCAATCCCGGTGGTGAGGTGATCGAGGCCGGCGGCGGTTCGGTCGACCGACTGCACACCGTGGTGTGGCGCCCTGCTCCGGTCCGCTCCGAACGGGTCGCCGTGGTGACGGCCGGTACCGCCGATCTCCCCGTGGCCGACGAGTGCGCGGCGACGCTCGTCGCCCACGGCCTGGTGCCGCTGCGGATCACCGATGTCGGTGTGGCCGGCCTGCACCGGATCCTCGATGCGGCCGAAGAACTCATGGACGTCGACGCCGTGGTGGTCGTGGCCGGGATGGAGGGCGCGCTGGCCAGCGTCGTCGGTGGTCTGGTGGCGGTACCGGTGGTGGCGGTACCCACCTCGGTGGGCTACGGGTCGGGGCTCGCCGGTGTCACCGCGTTGCTGGGCATGCTCGCGTCGTGCGCGTCGGGCCTGACGGTGGTGGGCATCGACAACGGGTTCGGCGCGGCGATCGCCGTGCTGCGCATGGTCAACGTCACAGCCGGGGACCGAAGCCGTGCATGACGAGGGCCACGGCCATTCACACGATCATGCGCACGATCATCATCACGATCCGATGCCCTCGGGACCTGTCGCCTGGGAGGGTGTGACCGCGCCTGCGTCATCGGGTGCGATCGGTTCGACCGTGGCGTGGTTCCACTGCTTCTCGGGCATCGCCGGTGACATGGCGCTCGGCGCACTCATCGATGCCGGAGCCGACGTCGACGAGGTACGGGCCATGTTGCAGCGACTGCCCATCGACGGATGGTCGTTGGAGGTCGAGTCCGTCCTTCGTTCCGGTATCGCCGGAACCAAGGCGCACGTGCACACCGACGATGTCGTCGAGGCGCGGGCAGCTGCCGAGGTGGCGCGCATCGTGGCCGAGGCCGCCCTCCCCGAGCGCGTCACGCGTCGGGCCCTGGCGACCATCGGTGCACTGGCCGAGGCGGAGGGCCGCCTGCACGGTGTTCCCCCGGCCGAGGTGCACCTGCACGAGGTCGGTGCCCTCGATGCCATCGTCGACATCGTCGGGACGTGCGTCGCCCTCGAACTGTTGGGTATCGACGAGGTCGCGTCGTCGCCCGTGGCCGACGGGATCGGCACGGTGCGCGCCGCACACGGCGTGCTCCCGGTGCCGGTGCCGGCAGTGGTGGCATTGCTGCACGGCGCGCCGACCTACGGGCTCGACATCCCCCGCGAACTCACCACCCCCACCGGAGCGGCGCTCCTGGCCGCCAACGTCGTGCAGTGGGGACCGATGCCAGCCATGACCATCACCGCAGCCGGCTTCGGCGCGGGCACCGCCGACCTCGGCGATCGACCGAACCTCACCCGCGTCGTGATCGGCTCACGCTCCGAACCCGAGATCGCCGGTCAGTCGGTGGTGCTGCTCGAGACGAATGTCGATGACGTCACCGGCGAGACGCTCGCTCACTGCATCGAGCAACTTCTCGCCGCGGGTGCCCATGACGCGTGGCTCGTGCCCATCGTGATGAAGAAGGGTCGACCGGCGTTCACCGTCTCGGTGCTGTGTGATCCGTCGCTGGCACCTGCGTTGCGGGCGGTGCTGGCGCGTGAGACCGGGACGATGGGTGTGCGGGGCACCACCCTCGAGCGGTGGCCGCAGGCGCGCGAGATGGGCGAGGTCATGGTCGACGGACACGTCGTGCGGGTGAAGGCCTCAGCCGATCGGGTCAAGGCCGAGCACGACGATGCGGCCCGAGCGGCGCGGGCCCTCGGCCTGCCCCTGCGCGAGGTGGCCCGCCGGGCTGAGGACGCCTGGCGTTCCCGCTGACCCCGGGTCATCGAATGGGCCTGCGTACCCAAGTCCCCAACTTGGGCATCGGTGCTGCAGCGAGGCCGTGTCCGAACTCCTCGTGGAACTCGAAGCGAAGCTCCTCGCGAACGACGAACCTGTCGAACGGATCCTGGCCAACAGGGCGGATCCGAGCCGACTCGTCAAGCGCACCCGCCGAGGTCGAACCGCCGATACCGGAACTCTGGTTCGATCACGAAGCCGAACGCGCGCCGCGCTCCGTCGAGCGTGATCGGGCGCGTCGCGCACTGGCCCGTCGTCGGGCGATGTCGGCTACGCGGTGCGCAGGATCATCGGCGCGCTGACCACCCCAGCGATCACGTTGCTCGGTGAGTAGGTGACCGGACCGGCAGGCTCGAGTCGGGTGACACCGCGGTCGAGCAGGGCGTCGAGCACGGCGGCGACCTCGAGACGAGCGACGGCGGCGCCGAGGCAGAAGTGGGCACCGAAGCCGAAGGCCATGTGGTGGTTGGGAGAGCGGCCGACGTCGAACGATGCGGCATTCGTCCCGAACTCACCTTCGTCGCGATTCGCCGACGCATAGACCATCACGATCGGGTCACCAGCCTCGATCGCCACGCCGGCCAGCTCGGTGTCGACCGATGCGGTGCGCATGAAGTAGATGACGGCGGTCGTCCACCGGAGGATCTCCTCGACGGCACTGTCGACCAGCGAACGGTCGGCCACGAGGCGGTCCCACTGCTTTGGGTTCTGCGACAGCGCGACGAGTCCACCGCTGATGGTGTTGCGCGTCGTCTCGTTGCCGGCGACCAGCAACTGGTTGAGGAACATGGCCAACTCGTCGTCGGTGAGCCGATCACCGTCCACCTCGACCGAGGCCAGCATCGAGATGACGTCCTCCTTCGGCGACGTGCGCGCGTCGGTCACCAGCCGCATGAGCGTGGCCATCATCTCGGCGTGCAGTCGCGCCGCGCGCTCGGGATTGCTGTGGATCTCGGTGCCGGGGATTGAGGCCTCCGACCAGTCCCACACCCGATCCCAGTCGGATTCGGGCAGACCGAGCAGTTGGGCGATCACCTGCACCGGCAGCGGAACGGCCAGGGGCGGCACGATGTCGATGGCGGTGTCGATGGGGAGCGCGTCGACCAGCGCGGCCGCCGCCGACCGCACGGACTCGTCGAGCGTGCGGGTGACGCGACGACCGAAGGCGGGCTGCACCAGCGAGCGGTAGCGGGTGTGGTTCGGTGGATCGGTGTGCATCATCGTCGGCGGCGTCGAGTAGTCGGCGCCGATCTCGAAGGTGAGGATCCCCTTGGCCGAGCAGAAGGCGTCGACCTTGGTGGAGACCTGCATGCACTCGGCGTGACGACTCATCACCCAGAACCCACCGTTGGCGTTCCAGGCCACAGGATTCTCGCTCCGCAACTCGGCGAACACCCGGAAGGGATCGTCGACGTCGAGGGTGAACCCTTCGAACATCTCGGTGCGCGGATCGTGGACCTTCGCAGCGTTCGCCATCGTCATCCCCCCATCAGCGGTCAGGACGCGAGAGCCTTCCACAGGGCCGTGTAGGTGCGGTACTCGAGTTCGTCGGGAACCCATCCGGCTGCAACGAGTTCAGAATGAAGCGCTGGGAGGTTCTGGAACGGCACGCCCATGTCGGTGTGATGGGCGAGATGCCAGCCCGTGTTGAACGGCACGATGAAGAATCGGGCGGGCGAGGTCTGGCGCACCACGTGCGTGGTGCGCCGGCGATCGGACGAGCGTTCCATCCCGCCGTGTTCGGCGACGGCACGAAGTCGATTGAACACTCGCCACACGGTCATCCATGGTGCCAACCACATCAGCGGCCAGAGCCACCATCGACCGGACGCGATCCACATCACGGCGAACAGGATCAGTTGCACATTGATGATGCGCAAGGCGAACGGCCGGGCACTCGGACGACCGAGGGCGAGGAACAACGGCTTGAGGTTCTTCCAGCCCGACACCCCGATCGCATCCCGTCGCAACTTGCGCAGGAACGACCGCCGACCGGATGGATAGCCGAGGTAGAGGTTGAGATCGGGTTCATCGGGACCGAGCTCATCGCGGTGATGGGCCATGTGCTGGCGGCGGTAGGCCTCGAACGGCACGAAGGCCGGGTAGTCGCACAGCCACGCGCCGACGAAATCGTTCACCCGTTGCGGCGAGAACAACAGCCGGTGTGCCGCCTCGTGACCGAGGATCGACAACCGGGCGAAGGTCCGACCCATCCACACGAAGGTCACGAGCCACACAGCGAGCGCCACCGCAATCGGCAGGCCCGGCGTCCACCAGCAGACGAACGCCAGGAGCACGGTCGGTTCCAGCCATGTGACGGCGACGTTCAGCGCGTTGTGGACGCCGTGGGGTCGCCGCAGAACGTCCCGAACCTCGGGCACGGGCATCCCGCTCGGGCCCAAGCGCTCGGTGGGCAACACGTCGGGCAACTGCCCGCTCCGGGGCACCATCGAGTGCCGCCGCATCCCATCCATGCTCCAAGTCTGTCGTCGGTCGGCGAGAATGGGAAAGTGAACATCTCCCGAACTCCTCCTGACGAGCCGACGCCGGTGCCCGGACGCCTCTACTTCCGGCAGTTGCTGGCCGGTCGGGACATCGCCACGGCCGATCCGCTGGCCCGTCAGATGGTGAACTTCGTCTACCTGATCGGCGACCGGGAGACGGGCGACGCCGTGGTCATCGATCCGGCTTATGACATCGCCGGGATCCTCGATGTGGTGGCGGCCGACGGCATGCGGCTCACCGGTGCGCTGGCCACCCACTACCACCCCGATCATGTGGGCGGAGAGATGATGGGCTACTCGATCCAGGGTGTGCACGAACTGCTCGCTGCGGTGCAGGTACCGGTGCACGTGCAGACCGCCGAGGCCGAACTGGTGCGCAAGGTCACCGACCTGTCACCCGCCGATCTCGTCACGCACGAGAGTGGTGATCGCGTGATGGTCGGCGATCTCGCCATCGAACTCATCCATACTCCGGGGCACACGCCCGGCAGTCAGTGCTTCCTCGTCGACGGTCATCTGGTGTCCGGTGACACGTTGTTCCTCGAGGGATGCGGGCGCACCGATCTTCCCGGTGGCGATCCGCTGGCGCTCTACGAGAGCCTCACGCAGCGACTGGCTCGAGTGCCCGACGACGCCATCCTCTTCCCGGGGCACTTGTACTCGCCGCAGCCCTCGGCCTCGATGGGTGAGACGCGCCGGTTGAACTTCGTGTTCGCGCCGCGGACCCCTGAGCAGTGGCTGGCGATGTTCGGTCGCTGACGATCCGTCGGCTTTGTCAATCGCTCCCGTAGGCGTCGGGTCGTCGGTGGGTGAGGCTGGGGAGTCGACGGCGGATGTCGGCTTGCGTATCGAGATCGACGTCGACGACCACCACGGCATCACCCGAAGGCCCGGCATCGGCCAGCACCCGACCCCAGGCGTCCACGACCATCGTGTGCCCGTGACGCTCGATGCCGTCGGGACTCGTTCCCCACTGGGCGGCGGCGATCAGCGCCACCTGGTTCTCTACGGCCCGCCCTCGCACGAGCAGTTCCCAGTGGTCACGCCCCGTTGCGGCGGTGAAGGCCGAGGGCACGGCAATCATGTCGGCTCCGTCGAGGGTCTCACGACGGAACAGTTCACCGAAACGCAGGTCGTAACAGATCGTCAATCCCACGCGTGCGCCCGGTGCGTCGACGACGACCGGCTCGTCACCGGCACTGAACGTGTCGGACTCGCGGGACCGGGCACCGTCGACATCGACGTCGAACAGGTGGATCTTGCGGTAGTGACCGAGCACGACTCCATCCGGTCCGATGGCTGCGGTCGTGTTGTGGCGCCGGCCGGCGGACTCCTCCACGAAACTGCCCGGCACCAGCGTGGTGGCGGCTGCGCGGGCCAACGCCTGCGCCCATCGCATCGTGGGGCCGTCGGTCGGTTCGCCCGAGGCGATCATCGTCGCCGTGCGGCCCAGCGACGCGAAGAGTTCGGGCAGCACGATCAGTTCCGCCCCCTGTTGCGATGCGTCGCGCACCAGCTCGGCGGCCCGATCGAGGTCGGCAGCCGGATCGCCCTCGCAACGGAACTGGATGGCAGCCACCTTCATAGCCCGACCGTACCCGTGGTCAGGTGTCGGAGGGCCGGGCGCGCCAGTCGTGCCGTCCGTCCCTGACCGCAGTGGCCGACACCTCCCGGTGGGCGGGGTCGAGGTCGAGCACCACCACGGTGACCGGGGCCGGCGCGTCGCCCTGCGGATCGTCGCCCAGTTCGGTCCACGGCGGTCGGGGCGCCAACGCCACCGTCGGCAATCGATGCAGGGCCTCGTCACGAGCGGTCGTGCCCCCGTACCAGTGGGGGTCGAGCACCTGCGCCCACTTGTCGCCACCGAGGACGAGCACGTCGTACCCGGCGGCGATGTCGACGAGGAGACTGTCGGAGGTCGAGCGCACGGCCAAGCGGGCATCGGCCGCCGTGATGGCGGTCAGTTCGGCGAGGCGTTCGTCGATCGGAGTGAGGCGTGTGTCGTCCTTGCCCAACGTCGCTGACGAGATCGTGAGATCGAGGCGGTCCAACCCGAGTTGGTCCAGAGCAGCGCGGGCGATGGCGAGGTGGGCGATGGTCGGCGGATCGAACGTGCCCGGGTACACGCCGATGATCGGCGGGGTGGTCGCCATCGGTCCTCCTCGGGTCGGGTGCGACCACGGTACGTCGCGTTCCCTACGATTCGGCGGCCGACCCGTCGTCGGTCCGGACCGCAGGGGGTTCCATGTCCGACACCGTCCACACCGAGACGAGGGGACGGGTGCTCGTCCTCCGTCTCGGCCGCGAGGCCAAGCGCAACGCCATCGACGAGGAGATGGCCCTCGGCATCGACGCTGCGCTCAATCGTCTCGCTGACGATCCCGAGCTGTGGGTGGGCGTGCTGACCGGCGCGCCGTCGGTGTTCAGCGCCGGTACCGACATGCGGGCGGGTATCCACACCACCGAGCGTGGTGGTCAATACGGCGTGATCCGGCGCGAGCGGATCAAGCCGTTGATCGCCGCAGTGGAGGGCGCGGCGCTCGGTGGTGGCTTCGAGGTGGTGCTGTCCTGTGATCTGGTGGTGGCGGGACGATCGGCCACGTTCGGACTCCCCGAGGTCAAGCGCAGCCTCGTGCCCATCTGTGGCGGTGTGTTCCGGGCCCCTCGGGCCCTGCCACGCAACGTGGCCCGTGAGCTGCTGCTCACCGGCGACTCCATCGACGCCACCCGGGCCGAGCGGCTGGGGCTGGTCAATGTGGTCTGTGACGATGGCGGGGCGGTGGACGAGGCGGTGGCTCTGGCCGAGCGGATCTGTCGCAACGGTCCGGTGGCCGTGCGCGAGACGATGCGATTCCTGGCCGAGATCGACGAACCGGGTGAGGAACTCGGTTGGCGCGAGACCGTGCACTCCGAGGAGGTCGTCCGTTCGGCAGCCGATACGGTCGAAGGCGTGAACGCGTTCTTCGAGCGACGCGAACCGAACTGGACCGGTCGCTGAGCGCCCGACACAATCGCAGGAAGGGGGAGACATGGACTTCGACGAGACACCCGAGGAAGCAGCGTTCCGGGCCGAGTGCCGGGCGTTCCTCTCGCAGCACGGAACGCCCAAGGCTCCGGGATCGACCCAGGTCACCATGAGCACGCTGGCCGAGGACGAGCTCGTCCACGTGAAGGCGTGCCGTGACTGGCAGCGGGTCAAGGCCGACGCCGGCTGGGCCGGACTCACGTGGCCGGCGGAGTTCGGTGGCCGCGGACTCACCGGACTCCACGAGGGCATCTTCGCCGAGGAGGAGTCGACGTTCGACGTTCCGGCGGGGATGTTCGCGCAGGCCATCGGCATGCTCGGCCCCACGATCATCGTGCACGGTACCGATGAGCAGAAGGAACAGTTCCTCACGCCGATCCTGCGGGGTGAGCAGGTGTGGTGCCAGTTGTTCAGCGAACCGAATGCCGGCTCCGATCTCGCCTCGTTGCGCACCCGGGCCGAACTCGACGGTGACGAATGGGTCATCAACGGTCAGAAGGTGTGGACCTCGTCGGCCCACGTCTCCGACTGGGGCATGTTGCTGGCCCGCACCGACTGGGACGTTCCCAAGCACCGTGGCATCAGCTTCTTCCTGTTGGACATGCGCACGCCGGGAATCGAGGTGCGCCCGCTCAAGCAGGCCACCGGTGGCGCCGAGTTCAACGAGGTATTCCTCACCGATGTGCGGATCCCCGTCGAGAACGTGCTGGGTGGCGTGAACAACGGTTGGGCCACGGCCATGACCACCCTCACCAGTGAGCGCGCCGGCATCGCCGCCAGTCGCGGTGACGGTTTCGCCGGCATCCTGGCGTTGGCCCGTCGCTACCGACGCACCGATGATCCGGTGATCCGACAGAAGCTGGCGCACCTGTACACCGACTACGAGATCTCGCGGTTCATCGGGTACCGGGCCCGCACGGCGGCGACCAAGGGAGTGCCCCTCGGACCGGAGGTGTCGACCATGAAGGTCGCCATCTCCAACCGACTCGCCTTCCAGGGTGACCTGGTCGAGGAGTTGATGGGAGCCGACGGGATGTTGTGGGGCCCTGACGCCATCGACGACGGTTACTGGCAGACGATGGTGTTCACCGGTCAGTGGATGGCGCGCATCGGTGGTGGCACCGAGGACGTGCAGCGCAACATCGTGGGCGAACGGGTGCTCGGTCTGCCTCGAGAGCCCAGCCACGACCGCGACACTCCCTTCCGCGATCTGCCGCACTGAGTCTCGGAGGCCCGATGTTCGACCCGTTCTCACCGGGCTTCGCCGCCGATCC
>Ga0172376_10000672_pt1 | contig 43868 bp, 34 predicted proteins | sample Lak35m_FD_121114 | JGI IMG/M metagenome (GOLD analysis project Ga0172376, IMG submission 121114) | Freshwater microbial communities from Kabuno Bay, South-Kivu, Congo - kab_092012_35m | ecosystem: Environmental > Aquatic > Freshwater > Lake | place: Democratic Republic of the Congo: South-Kivu...
CGCTCGCGCCAGCGTCGTTGCTCCTCCTCGGCGTAGTACCCTGAATACGCGGTCGTCGTCGCGCCTAGCTGGCGCGGCTGCGGGGCTCGACATATGCATGGAACTTTTGAATCACCCCACTAGCGGTAGCGCACGTTGCGGTGCGGATCGGGCACGTAGCTGCGCAGGCCGCCGGCGTCGGAGATCCACAGGCGGCCGAGCGGCACGAGGGCCTTGGGCGCTTCCCAGGCGACGTAGTTCCACTCGCCTTGACGCTGGGCGCTGAAGCCCTGACCGTCGGGCGAGACCACGCGGTACTCGACCTCGTGGACGGTGACCGTCCAGCCCGTCTTCGGGGCGGCGAGCTCGGTGCCCGACCCGGCGCTGCGGCGCAGCAGCTTCACGTCGCTCGCGATCAGGTTGGCGGCGGCCAGCGGACCGCCGTTCACCAGCGCGTCGGCCTGGTAGAAGATCGGCTCGAGGCGGTCGCTCCACACGGCCACGCGGCCGTCCTTGAACTGCACGCTGACCCCGCTGCGCGTCAGCTCGGGGCCGACCACGGGCACGGCGCCGATCTCGCGCGGGCCCTCGATCTCGCCCGTCTGCGACTGCAGCAGCCAGGCCTGGCCGTCCTCGCTGACGATCAGGAGCCAGCCCGACTTGTTGGGCAGGAAGACCGGCGTGCGCGCGATGCCGCCCAGGGTGTCGAGCTCGACTTCCCAGCGCGTGCGGTTGTCGGCGCCGAGGCGCGTCACGCGCCCGCGTCGGTCGCACAGGATGTGGTCGTCACCCGAGGGAATCGGGCCGGCCTCGATCTTGCCCTGGCTGCTCCACGCGCGCTCGGGGAACTGGTGCAGGGCGACCTCGAGATCGTCCGGGCGCGACAGCTCGACCGTGCGCGGCAGGTAGCCCTCACGCTCGAAGGTCAGCTTGACGTGCTCGCCGATGGCCGACTTCAGCACGAAGGGCGTGGTGCGGATCTTGTCCTCGGAGCTGGTCGAGATCGTCACGCGCGCCCCGGGCGGTAGCGACTGGATGCGGCACGGCAGGAGGTGCTCGATCAGGCGGTCGCAGTGCAGCTTGAGGGTCTCCTCGGCCTCCGCGTGCCGTCCCTGCTCGCACAGTACGATCGCGGCGTCCAGGGCGCGGCTGTGGGCGCGCACGCCCTCGATCTCGGCCTGCAGCTCGGCGATGGCGGCGAGATCGGGGTCGGACTTCAACAGCTCGTCGTAGGAATCCAGGGCGCGCTTCAGGTCGCCGGCCTGGGCGTGGGCGCGGGCCGTGGCCAGCAGGATGTCCTGGTTCTTCTCGCGCTCCTTGGCGCTCAGCTTGGCGCGTGCAGCCGCGCGCGACTCGCCGCGCGCGCGCACCTCGCCGATCAGCTCCCGCACGCGGAACTGGAACGAGTGCGCCGTGGCGGGCAGCGTCTGGGCCGCCATGTTGCGCTGGAAGTCGAGCAAGAGATCGAGGAAGCGCTCCTCCTCGTTGAGCTGATCGATGGGCGCGTCGACCGGCAGATCGAGATCCCGCGAGAGCGTCGAGAGGCGGCTGGCGAGGACTCCGAGCAGATCGTTCGTGTCGGGCGTCGAGGGCGCCGAGCCCTCGGGCGGGTCCGGCAGCGCCAGGGCGCGCTCGAAGCCGAGCAGCGGGTCCCCGTAGCGGCAGGTCTCGTCGGCCTCGCGGTAGCTCGCCGTCCAGGCCTCGAACGTGCGGCGCAGCTCCTCCTGGTGCAGGGATTGCAAGCGCCGCTGGATCTCGGCGATGCGCGCCGGCGGTTCGTCACCGAACTCCTCGCTCAGGCGGGCCAGGGCCGCGCCGGGCGAGGAGCTCTCGACCTCGTGGGCCCAGCGTTCGGCCTCGCGGAAGCCGTGGTACTGGACCACGGCCGCGAGCGAGAGCACGAGCCCGGTCGAGAGGCCGACGGAGAGCGTCCAGCGCCGCCGCTTCTTCTTGACCTTGACGAGCTGCGCCTGCTCCATGAGCTGGCGCGCCTCGGCCTGATCGGGCAGGACGCGCAGCACGGCGCGGATCGGCAGCAGGGCCGCGTCGCCGTTGCGGGCCTCGAGTAGCTCGCGCGCGGTGCTGAGCAGCCAGCGCGTGCCTTCCTGGACGAGCCCGGCGTCGAGCATGCGCCGGCCGAGCTCGACGCGGACGGGCGAGTTCTCCGGCAGGTGGCTGGCGCACAGGCGCAGCAGCATGCGCGTGCGCAAGGCCTGACCCTGCTCGTGGAACGAGTGCGCGAGCCGCAGCAGGTCCGCGAAGGTGCGCGCGTTCGGCGCCGCGGACACGAGCCGCAGCGAGAGCTCGCGCAGGAGCGTGATCTCGTCCTGGCGGTTGGCTTCGGCCAGCGTGCGCCAGCGCTGGTGGGCCTGCTTCGGATCGGGTTGCAGGCGGTCGAGACGGCGCAGGATCGCGCGCGCGACGCGCGGCTCGCAGACCGCCAGGGTCTTCGCCAGGCGTCCCTTCTCCCACTCGCCGAACAGGAGCTGGGCGTCCGCGGCCGAGAGCGGCCCGGGGACCGAGCGCAAGAGCCAGCCCTCGAGGCGCGAGGCCGCGCGCCCGGCGCGGCCCTGCTCCATCTCGCGCTGGGCTGCGGCCAGGAGCTCGCGCGCCGGCGCGAGCCGCACGAGGCTCGCGTTCAGGTACTCGCCGATCACGCCGCGGCACTTCGAGAGCGGCCAGCCGAGGCGGTCGGCGATCTCCTGGATCGTCGAGGCGCCGTTGCACTGCTCCAGGAAGTCGCGCACCGCAGGTTCCTGGCGCTCGGCGTCCAGGGCACGCGGCACGTCGGTGGGGGCGAGCTGCCCGCCCAGCCCCATCGACATCTCGTCGGAGATGCGCGCGTGCTCGAGCAGCAGGTACTCGACCGGCATGCCCTGGCCCCAGGGCGAGCGCTCCTCGGGATCGAATTCCTGCTCGGGTCCGTGGTCGAGGGCCACGCTGCGTTGCAGGCCGACCTGGAGCTCGGAGTCGGGACGCAGGGCCGCGCTGGGGGCCGGCGGCAGGGCCCCGGGTTCGAAGCGGAAGTGGACGTTGTCCGCCTCGATCATCCGGTAGAAGTTCTCGAGACGCTGGGCGCGCGCGATCTGCGCGCGGCGCGAGGACTCGAGGGCTCCGTCGGAATCCTCGGCGAAGGCGCGCACGCAGCGGTCGCGCCACAGGCTCTCGTCCTCCTCGTTGCCGGGCAGCACGAACAGCTGGCCCTTGCGCAGTCCGACCGTGGCGGACATGCGTCTGCCGATCAGCGTCAGGACACCGTTGCGCTCGCCGAGCGCGAGTCCCTGCAAGAGCTCACCGAGGCCGATACCGGCGACGTCGCCCAGAAAGCTCATGCCTGGAAACCTGGTCCGCGAGGGTGGGGTGGAACGAAGGAGGGGCCTCCTCGGGGAGGAGACTCGTGCTCCTATCGTGCGCGCGCTTTCCCGCGCTGGAGACGGGTCAGGGATCCTCGTCAGGTCTCGAGTCCGTCCCGGGCGGAATCCCGGCCGCGCGAAGGCGGGAGAGATCGAGGGGCGTGTCGAGGTCCTCCAGGATGGTCGGGTCGTCGACCTCGAGCTCGAGCAGGGGCGCGGCGCGCTGGCGCAGGGCATGGAGCGCGCGGTCGGGCGGAAGATCTTGCAGGTCCTCGAGCAGGCGGCGGCCGATCACGACCGGGTGCCCGTGGCGCCGCCCGGTGGGACCCGGGACGCAGGGGGCGAGCCAGCCCCCGGGCGGCTCACCGGCCCGCGCCCAGGCGGCGGCCAGGGCCGCGAAGGTGGCGCCGGAGACGCGCGGCACGTCGACCGGAGCGAGGCACAGGTCGGCCTCCGCGCGACGCGCGACGGCGCAGCGCACCGAGCCCGTGCGGCCCGCGCGCCACTCCGGGTTGTGGACCCACTCGACGTTGGCCGGAAGACAGGCCAGCAGGCGCTCGTGCTCGGCGCCGGTGACGACCAGCGGCTGGCGGTCGCCGAGCGCCGCGCCCGCGGCCAGCAGGCGCAGCAGCGCGCGGTCGCCCGGGGCCGGGCCGAGGGCCGCCAGGGCCTTCGGTTGACCGAGGCGCCGGCTGGCGCCTGCGCACAGCACGACCAGGCGCAGGGCGCTCATTCCGTCGCCGCGAGCGCGCGCCGGAAGGTGGCCGCGGCGCGCGCCACGTCGTGCGTGCCCTCGACCAGGCCGCGTCCGTCCGGGAAGACGCTCACGCGCAGCTCCTCGAAGCGGAAGCGCAGCAGATGCTCGGAGAGCTGCACCTCGTCGGCGCGGCGGTCGAGGGCGCGCGCCACGTGCGCGAGCACGCGCGGCGCGCCCCGGGCGGGGATCTGCACCGTGTTGCGGCCGCACAGCGCGATCGGCTCCGCGCCCGCGCGGTGCAGGTGCTCGAAGTGCCGCGCGACGCACACGCGGCAGTCCGGAGCGCGCGGGGCGGAGAGGCGCCGCGCGCTGCCGTTCCACACGTCGAGCTCGAGCAGGGCCGACTCGGGCGGCGCCTCGGGCCGCGCCAGGATCCGCAGACCGAGGCCCGCGGCGAAGGCGGCCACCGCGAGCACCGCCGGGCCGAGCACGCCGGCGCTCTCGCAGGTCGGCAGGGCCTCGGGCGGCGGGGCCTCGGGGAACACGCAGGCGAGGCACGCGCCGCGCCCGGGCAGGATCGGCATGACGAGACCGGCCGCACCGACCACGCCGGCGTAGACCCAGGGCAAGCCGCGCTCGACGCAGAAGTCGTTCAGGAGGTAGCGCGTCTCGAGGTTGTCCGTCCCGTCGAGGATCAGGTCGACATCGTCCGCCAAGAGCTCGAGGTTGCGCGCATCGAGGTGACACACGTGAGCCTCGACGCGCGTCGGGCCCCCGATGCGCTCCAGCGACTCGCGCGCGGCCAGGGCCTTCGGGGTCCCGGCCCGCGCGTGGTGCTCCTCGAACAGCACCTGGCGCGGCAGGTTGGAGAGCTCGACCACGTCGCGGTCGACGAGCACGAGCTCGCCCACCCCCGCGCGGTGCAGGCTCTCGGCCAGGGCGCCCCCCAGGGCTCCGCAGCCGGCCACGAGCACGCGCGCGGAGACGAGCGCGGCCTGGCCGGCCCGGCCGAAGGGGGCGTAGCGCACCTGGCGCTCGAAGCGCCGGGCGAGCTCCAGCGGCCGGGCCATCGGAGAGGGCGGAGGAGCGGCACTCGTGCCTTGACTTTCCGGCGTGCGCTCGGGATCCTCGAAAGACTTCGCCATGTGCGAACGGTGCCCTTCGGGCCCCGTGGACGGTGAGTGTAGCTCAGTCGGTAAGAGCACCAGATTGTGGTTCTGGGGGTCGGGGGTTCGAATCCCCTCACTCACCCCACCCTTCCTGCTCCGGCAGCGTGGGTGGGCGCGGCGCGCGCGGTCGGCCGCGCGCCCAGGGCACAGCCGCGCAAGCGGCCCGCAAGACCGCCGCGCAGCGGCCCGCAGCGCCGCAGCGCGAACGCCGCGCGCGCTGCCCTCAGGGCTGGGTCAGGCGCTGCCAGCGGTCGATCGGCAAGGGCCCGAAGGTCGTGTGCGTGCCGTCGACCCAGCGCACCTCGACCTCGACCTCGCCGGCCTGCGCGCCCAGACCGACCACGACCCGCGGGTCCTGGCTCGAGCAGTAGCTGCCGTTGCTGGTGACGAGGCGCTGCTGCACGCGCGCACCGGCGCGCACCACGAGGCGCGCTCCCTCGGCCGGCGCGCCCCGGGCCGTGCGCACGTCGAGCCCGATCCAGTGTCCGGCGGGGGCCACGTTCTCGAGCAGACGCGCGCGGGCGCCGTTGTCGACCACCACGAGGTCGACGTCGCCGTCGCCATCGAGGTCTCCGGCCACGAGTCCGCGGCTGTTCTCGAGCGCCGCGCGGCGCGCTCCGTCGCGGCCCAGCTGCTCGACGAAGGTCGGCGCTCCGTCGGCGCGCAGCGCACCGGCGAAGAGCTGGTCCGGCTCGGCATAGGGATCGTCGGCGCGGAAGGGTGAGGGGTTGCGCGTGACCGCCCCGTTGGCGACGTACACGTCGAGCAGGCCGTCGCGGTCGAAGTCCTGGAACACGGCGCCGAAGCCGGTGAAGGCGCGGCTCGGTTCGGCCAGGCCGAGCGGTCCGGTCGCGTCGCGGAAGGTCCCTGCGCGGTTCAGGTAGAAGGTGTTCGTCTCCTGGCGCAGGTGCGTCACGAACAGATCGAGGTCGCCGTCGTGCTCCACGTCCACCGCGACGAGGCCCATGCCGGCCTCGGTCGCACCGTCCTTGTTGACCGCGCAGCCGGCCAGGAGCGCGCGGTCCTCGAAGGTCCAGTCGCCGCGGTTGTGCCACAGCTGGTTCGGCATCATGTCGTTGGCGACGTAGACGTCGAGCCGTCCGTCGTCGTCGAGGTCGCCGCTCACGACCCCGAGACCGTTGCCGAAGGCACGACCGAGGCCGGCGGCGACGGACACGTCCTCGAAGGTCCCGTCGCCGCGGTTGCGGTACAGGAGGTCGCGCTGCGGTGCGTCGTAGCTCAGCGGACTGCAGTAGTCGCGGCCGCCCTGGGGGGCGAAGCACTCGCGCTCACGCTCGGGGGACCAGCGCAGGTAGTTGGCGACGAAGAGGTCGAGCGCGCCGTCGGCGTCGGCATCGAACCAGGCCGCGCTCGTGCCCCACGAGGGATCCCCGAGGGCCGCGCGCGCGGTGTCGTCGACCAGGCGTCCGTGTTCGTTGCGGAAGAACGCGTTCGGGCCGACGTTGGTGACGAGCACGTCGGTGTCGCCGTCCTGATCGGCGTCGCCACAGGCGACCCCCATGCCGTAGCCGGCGTCGGCCCCGCCGAGCTCGGCCGTGGCGTCGACGAAGGCGAGCGCGCCCCGGTTACGGAAGACGCGGTTCGAGAGCTCCGCGCGCGGGCGTGCGAGGTCGCCACTCTGCACGAGGTACACGTCGAGCGCGCCGTCCTGATCGACGTCGAGCAGGCCGACGCCGCCGCCCATGATCTCGGGGAAGGCGCAGCGCGTCTCGTCGGCGCGAACGTGCTGCCAGGCGAGGCCCTCTGCGGGCGGTACGTCCCGGAACCAGGCGGCGGGCTCCTCCCGGGAGCCGCAGGCGGCGAGGACCAGCAGCGGTGCGAGGTGTGATCCGCGCTTCACCGTCGCGCCTCCAGCTCGCGCGCCAGGGCCACGACGGCCGGATCCTCGGGAGCGAGCGCGCGCGCGGCCGCGAGCTGCCGGTGCGCCTCATCGGGGGCTGCCTGTGCCAGGGCCACGCGCGCCAGGCCGAGTGCTCCGGCCGGGTCCTGCGGGCGCTCCTCCGCCAGGCGCCTGAAGGCCTCGCGCGCGGCCTCGTGCGTGCCGAGCGCGAGGCGCACGTCGCCCAGCTCGGCCAGGGCCTGGTGCTCGCGCGGATCGAGCGTCAGGGCGGCCTCGAGGTCGCCGGCGGCCTCGGCGAACTTGCGCTGACGCGCGCGCACCTTGCCGCGCACGAGGTGCGCGCGGGCGGAATCGGGCGCGAGCTCGAGCGCGCGCTCGGCATGCTCGAGCGCGCGTGCGCTCGTGTTCTGCGCCAGCGCGAGCTCGGCCAGGTTGAGCCACGTCTCGGGTTCGTCGGGCGCGAGCCGCGCCGCGTCCTGCAGGCACTCCTGGGCGCGCGGCAGCTCGCCCACGCGCTGCAGCGCGAGGCCGAGGTTGTTGAGCACGACGATGTCCTCGGGCGCGCCCTTGTTGAGGGCCTCGAGGATGCGCACCGCGCGCTCGGGCCGCCCGGCCTCGAGGAACTGCAGCGCGAGCTGCAGCCGCGCGGCCGGGCCGACGGTCAGGCGCCGGAGCTCGGTCGTGAGCGGATCGGGCAGCGGCCGCGGTTGCGCCAGCAGTCCGCGGGCGAGCGCACGCTCGGCTTCCTCGCGTCGACCGAGCTCGCGGTAGGCGAGCCCGAGCTGGTAGTGCGCGCTGCGGTAGCTGGGATCGAGGGCGATCGCGCGCTCGAGGGCCTTCAGCGCCTCGGACGGTCGACCGAGGGCGAGCTCGCAGGCGCCGAGTCCGGTGTAGCCCTCGCTGCCCCCTTCACCGGCGCGCGCGGCGAGCTCGACCACGCGCACGAAGTGCGGTCGCGCCGTCTCGAACTCGCCCAGGCCGAGCAGGAGGTCCCCGAGGCGCTGACGGATCCAGGGCTCGTCGGGATGCGCGCGGGCGAGCTCCTCGAGGGCCCCGCGCGCGGCGGCGGTCTCTCCGCACGCCAGGCGCAGCACGGCCTCGTGGTAGCGCCAGGCGGGCTCGGCGGGCGCCAGGGCCGCGGCGCGCGCGAAGGCGCGCGCGGCCTCGGGGAGAAGCCCGTTGGCCTCGAGGGCGAGGCCGTAGCTGCCCTGGGCCGCGGCCTCCTCGGGGGCGGCCACGGCGCGCGCGTGGTGCTCGGCCAGCAGCGCGTGGACGGCCGGGTCGAGGCTCTCGGCCGGAGGCAGCGCGGGCAGGGGAAGCTCCGCCTGACCAGGCCGGCAGGCGGTGACGAACAGCGCGAGGAGGAGCGGGACGGAGCGCACGCGGAGCCTGCGGATTGTAGCCGCAGGGTTGATCGCGGGCGGTGTCCGGCCGAGCATGGTGGCATGTCTGCGGACTTTGCCCGCTGGGTGGCGCTCGAACCCCGTCTCGCCGAGCTGGAGCGTGAGGTCCAGGCCGTGCGCGACGAGGGGACGCGTCCGTGGTTCTGCTCGAACTTCCTGTGGTTGCCGGTCAACACGCGCCTGCGGCTCCTGATCGGCGTGGCGCGCCTCCCCGTGCCGGGCGCCGACGATCCGCGCGAGCTGTACGACAGCCGCGCCTACGAGGCCGCCTTCGAGCACCTCTCGCGCCAGCTACCGCCCTGCCGCGCCTGCGGCTGCCGACGCTTCGAGCGCGAGCGCGCCGGCTGACGGTGCTTCAAGGCGAGCGCCGCCCGAAGCCGCCTTCCCAGCGGCGCGGGCTCGAGATCTGCCGGGCGGCGTGACGCGCCGAGAGGCGCGTGCGCGGCGTGCTCCAGCGCGCGCCCGGGCTGGCGCTCAGGGGCGCGGCGAGGCGCGCGGTGGGGGCTTCGGGCGGCTGCGTCTCGGCCGCGTGGAGCACCTCGCCGAGCACCGTGCGCAGGGCCGGCCACCACAGCGGCAGGCCGAGCACGACGAGCGCCAGATAGAAGACGAGCGCGTCCACGCGCGTCCTATCGGTCGCGCCCGGCGCGCGCCTCAAGCGCTCGGACCGCGCGCGCGCAGGCGGCGCCCGCGGCGCGCGCGCAGGCGCGCGCGCAGGCGCAGGTCGAGCGCGATCGGGCGCAGCGCCAGGGCCAGCAGCACGGCCGCGAAGGCCAGGCTGATCGAGTAGCCGAGGCGTGCGAAGCCGAGCGCGCCGCTCAGGCCGCCGCAGAAGAAGGCCAGCAGCACGAGCGCGTGCAGCGAGAGGCGCGCCCGCAGCGCGCGCTCGCCCGGCTCGGTGCGCGGTTCGTGGCGCACCGTCCAGCGCGCGAGCTCGATGCCGAGGTCTGTGACGATGCCGGTCATGTGCGTCGTGCGCACGACCGCGCTCGAGATGTGCGTCACGACCGCGTTGTGCATGCCCATCAGGAAGCACAGCAGGACGACCGTGGCCGGCAGCATCAGTTCCTCGTGGCGCGCCAGCGTCGTGCCGCTCAGGCCGAAGAGGCACAGGAGGCCCGCCTCGAAGGCCAGCGCGAGCGCGTAACGGCCGCGCAGGCGCAGGCGCGTGCCGAGCTGCACGAAGAGTCCGGTGGTGAAGGCGCCGGCCAGGAAGAACCCGACCATCGCCAGGGCACCGAGGGCCGGGCGCGTGCGCCCGAGCACGAGCTCGTCGGCCGCGCGCGAGAACGAGCCCGTGACGTGCGAGGTGTAGGTGCCCACGGCCAGGAACCCGCCGGCGTTGATCGCGCCGGCCACGAAGGCAAGCGTCCAGGCGAGCTGGCGGTCGAGGTGCTCGTGGCGTTGACCCGGGCGCGCGCGCAGCAGGGCCTCGTCGAAGGGCAGGTGCGCGACCAGGGTGTCGAGCCAGCGGCGCAGAGGCGCGGGCGGGCGCGGCGGTTCGGGCGGTGCCTTCATGGTTCCTGCAGGCCACACCCTCCGTCTTTCGGAGGGCGAAGGCGAGCGGATTCAGGCGTCGTCCGGGGTCCTTGCGGCCCGCGAAGACGCCGGGCGGTCGTCGTTCAGCGGGCGAGCAGCGCGCGCGCGGCCAGCACGCCCGCGCCGCCGCGGAACGGACCACCGGGGTGGGAGGCCGAGCCGCCCAGCCAGAGGCCCGCGACGGGCGTCGCGTAGCGCGCCAGGGAGAGTCCCGGGCGCTGCAGCCAGAGCTGGTCGAGGGCCAGCTCGCCGTCGAACAGGTGCCCGCCTTCGGTGCCGTAGCGCGCGGCGAGCTCGGGCGGGGCGAGGAGTTCCTGCCCGACGACCGTGGCGCTGACGCCGGGCGCCAGGCGCTCGAAGGCCGCCAGCAGCGCGCGGGCGAGGCGCGCGCGCGTCGCGTCATTCCAGCCGCCCTCGGCCGAGAGATCGTGCGGCACCGTGTGGCACAGCACGATCGCGACGGCCTGACCGGCGGGTGCGAGGCTCGCGTCGGCCCGGCTGGGCACGCGCACCTCGACCCACGGCTCGCTCGGCAGGCGCCGGTACTTCAGCACGTCGGCGTTGCGCTCGAGGGTCGTGAGCTCGGCCGCGCTGACGGCGTGCTCGATCGGCTCGGCCTCGCGCCCGGCGAAGCGCGGTGCGGTCGAGAGCGCGAGCCGCAGCACGGCCGTCGAGCCGCGCGTGCGGAAGTTGCGTGCGCTGCGCTCGGCACTGGGCGCAAGCGTGCCGGCCGGCACCAGCCCGAGCAGGGTGCGTGCAGGCGTGAGGGTGGAGAGCACGGCGCGGGCCGGCAGGGACTCGCCACCGGCCAGCTCGACGCCCTCGACGCCGCGCGCGCCGAGCACGAGGCGTGCGGCCGTGGCCGAGGTCCGCACGCTGACGCCGTGGGCCTTGCAGGCGGCGAGCAGCGCGGTGACGAGGGCCGCCGGGCCGCCGGCCGGGCCGGGGCCGGCCAGGGCCTGGCGCAGGAAGACGAAGGCCGAGGTGCCCGGCTGGCGCGGGCCGTGCAGCGTTCCGGCCAGGGCCGGCGCGGTCAGCGCCACGCGCAGGGCTTCCATGCCCAGGGCCTCGTCCATCCAGTCCTGGGCCGAGCTCGGCAGCACGCGCGCCAGGGTGAACATCTCGCTCTTGCCGAGGCGCCGCAGGCGCAGGGCCTTCTGTGCCAGGGCCAGGAGCTCCGACGTGCTCGGGTTGGCGACGTCGGGCGGCGGCTCGTCGAAGAGCGCCTCGAGCACCGGCGCGATGCGCGCGCACAGGCCGGCCAGGGTCGCGAAGCGCGCGCGCTCGTCGGGCGGGAGCTCGCCCTCGAGGCGTGCCGGATCGCGGCGGAAGAGCAGCGGGCAGCCGCTCTTGTGCGGCACCAGCAGGGCCGGCTCGTCGGTGCGCCACACGAGGCCGTGGCGTTCGAGTTCGAGCCCGCCGAGCAGCGCGCGGCGCGTCAGGCTGGCCTCCGGCGTGACGCCGTCCGCGTGGAAACCCGGGTGGAACTCCTCGCGTGCCGCGCTGCCGCCCGGCTGCGCGCGCGCCTCGAGCACGGTCACCTTGCGACCCGCGCGCGCCAGGGTGGCGGCGGCCGCCAGGCCCTCGATTCCGGCGCCGAGAACGACGACGTCGCTCATCGCAGGGCCCCCGAGCCGAGCATGGCCTTGGCGCACAGCGCGCCCGGCGCGCCCATGATGCCGCCGCCGGGGTGGGCGCCCGAACCCGCCAGCCACAGGGCCGGTACGGGCGTCTTGTAGCGTGCCCAGCCGGCGGCCGGGCGCAGGAAGGCGAGCTGCTCGAGCGTCAGCTCACCGTGGAAGATGTTGCCCTCGGTCAGGCCGAACTCCTGCTCGAGGTCCCAGGGCGACAGGACCTGCTTGTGCAGGATGATCGAGCGGATGTCGGGCACGTACTCCTCGATCGTGTCGATCACGGCCTCGCCGAAGGCCTCGCGCCGCGCGGGCCAGTGCTCGGGCCCTTCCTTGATGTGGTAGGGCGCGTACTGCACGAAGCACGACATGATGTGCTTGCCGGGCGGAGCGACGGTCGGATCGACGGTCGCGGGCAGCACGATGTTGAGGTACGGACGGCTCGAGAAGTCGCCGTACTTGGCCTCGTCGTAGGCCTTCTCGAGGTAGTCGATCGAGGGCGCGATGGCGATGTCGCCGCGCAGGTGCGGGCCGTCGCCGGGGCGGCACTTGAAGCTCGGCAGGCGGTCGAGCGCGAGGTTCACCTTGCCCGAGCTGCCGCGGAACTTGTAGCGCGCGATGTCGGCCGCGAACTCGTCCGGCAGGTGCTCCTTGCCGACCATGCCGAGGAACGTGCGCCGCGGATCGAGGCCGGAGACGACCGTGCGCGCGCGCAGCTCGTCACCGTTCGCGAGCACCACGCCGCGCGCGGCGCCGCCCTCGACCAGGATCTTCTTCACGTCGACCTCGGTGCGGATCTCGGCTCCGAAGTGACGGGCCGAGTTCGCGATCGCGTTCGAGACGCCGCCCGTGCCGCCCTTGGAAAAACCCCACGAGCGGAAGGCGCCGTCGATCTCGCCCATGTAGTGGTGCAGGAGCACGTAGGCCGTGCCGGGCGAGCGCACGCCGAGGAACGTGCCGATGATGCCGCTGACCGACATCGGCGACTTCAGGATCGGCGACTCGAACCATTCGTCGAGGAAGTCGACCGAGCTCATGCTGAACAGCTTGAGGCGCAGGGCGAGCTCGTCGACGGGGGCCTGCGAGAAGTGCCGGCCGAGGCGCAGGAGCTCGACCAGCTGGGCCGGATTCAGCGAGCCCGGATCGGGCGCGGGGGAGTCGATGATCGGCTTCGCGAAGCGTCCGATCTTCGACATGGCGAGCGCGAACTCGCCCAGTGTCTCGGCGTCCTTCTTGCTGAAGCGCGAGACCTCCTTGCGCGTCAGCTCGGGGTCCGACCAGCGGCACAGGGAATCGCCGTCGGGCAGCGGCAGGAACGAGGCCTCGAGCGGGATCATCTCGAGCCCGAAGCGCGCCAGCTCGAGGTCGCGGATGATCCACGGGCGGAGCAAGCTCACCACGTAGGAGCAGACCGAGAACGTGAAGCCCGGGAAGACCTCCTCGGAGACGGCCGCGCCGCCCAGCACGTGGCGCTTCTCGAGCACCAGCACCTTGCGGCCCGCCTTCGCGAGGTAGGCCGCGCAGGTCAGTCCGTTGTGGCCGCCGCCGACCACGATCGCGTCGTAAGTTTTCACGCGGTCTTCAAGCCTTCTTCCTCTCGGGATCGAAGAACGGCAGCTTCTGGACCGTCGCGCGCGCGCGGTGCCGCTCGTACTCGCAGGTGACCTCGATCTCGAGCTCGGTCCCGGGCGCGGCCAGGTCCGCGTCGAGCGTTGCCAGGGCGAGGTAGCGCTTGAGCAGGGGCGACCAGCTGCGGCTGGTCGCGTAGCCGACCTGGCGCCCACCCCGATAGAGCGGCACGCCGTCGCGCGACGTGCCGGTCTCGAGGTGGGGCGGGAGCTCGAACAGCTCGTGGATGCGCTCGAAATCTTCCCAGTCGATCTCGAGGCCGACGAACTTGCGCGCGGCGCCGGCGGCCTTCAGGCGCACGAGCGCATCGCGGCCCACGAACGGTTCGCGCTCGAGCTCGACCATCCAGTCGAAGCCGAGCTCGAAGGGCGAGGACTTCTGGCGCTCGATGTGCGCGCGGCGCGCCGAGGTGTAGTCGACTCCGCCCAGCAGGAAGCCGGCCTCGACGCGCGCGGCATCGAGGGCGTCGAGCCCCATCGGCAGGAGTCCGTGGGGCTTGCCGGCCTCCATCAGGGCGTCCCACAGCGCGAGCGCGTGCTCGTTCGCGACCCACAGCTCGTAGCCGAGATCGCCGGTGTAGCCCGTGCGCGTGACCGTCAGCGGGTGGCGCGCGCCGGAGAACTCGGTCACCAGCGCCTTGAAGAACTTGAGCCCGTCGGCGCCCGGGCCGATCAGGCCGCGCAGGACGTCGCGCGACTTCGGCCCCTGCAGGGCGAGGGCGGCCAGGGTGCGGCTCGAGTCCTGGATCGTCACCGCGAGGCCGCGCGCATGCAGGTTGAGCCAGGCCCAGGCCGGGTCGGCAGCGGTCACGCGGAAGTGCTGGTCGGAGAGACGCGTCACGGTGCCGTCGTCGAGCACCTTGCCGTGCTCGTCGCACCAGCACACGTAGCCCACGCGCCCGACGGCGAACTTCGCGAAGCTCTTGACCATCACGCGCGAGAGCAGCGCGGCCGCGTCCTTGCCCTCGAGCTCGTACTTGTAGAGCGGCGTCGCGTCCATCACCGTCGCCTGGTGGCGCACGGCGTAGTACTCGCGGTCGAGGTACACGTCGTAGCGCTTCGGCGCGTGGTGACCGGCCCACTCCTTGTAGAGCAGGCTCGAGTTGAGCGCGAAGGTCCGCGGATGGAAGGGCGTCGGCGTCGGCACGTTGCGCGGACGTTACGACGCGCGCGCCGTTTGCTCAATAGTGCGCCGCCGCGGAGCGCTCTTCAGCGCGCGCGCGGTCGGGCGGCCTGGGTGCGCGGTGTGCCGGACCGAGCGCGGTGCGAGGCGAGCGGGATCGAGAGGAACGGATCCATGCCCGGCGCGGGTCGGCTCTTCGGCTCCTCGCCCGAGGCGTTCAGGGCCGGCAGGAACTCGTGGTACATGACCTTCGCGAGCGGCCACCAGAAGGGGGCCATCGCCAGCACGAAGAGCATCTTCGCGTAGGTCGCGGGAGCCCAGAGGCTCTCCACGACGAGACTGAACAGACGATCGAGGTCCACGGGGAAGACGGGGTGTCCGCCTCCATTGTCCCCGGTCGGCGCGCGCGCGGACCAGGAAAAAACCGGGCTACTCCTCGGCCTCGCCGCCGCCGCCGCTGGCCGCCAGGGTCGGCCGATCGTCATCGTGTCGGCGCGGCCCGGCCGGGCGCTCGAGCGCGCAGCGTCGGCACACGTCGAGGTGCTGGATCTCCTGGCTGGCGACGGTCGGGTTCAGGACCTGCCCGTCCTTCGTCGTGTTCCAGCGCACGCTCGGGGAGCGCGTCTCGGGGACCCAGGTATGCCCGAAGAGAGTGCAGAAGAAGCTCATGGCAGGGGCCTTGACGGTAGGAGTCCTGCGGGGCCGGAGCAAGTGGGCAGGCCGGCCGCCGCCCGGTCACTTCTTCTTCAGCTTGGCGAACAGCGAGCCCAGGTTCGTGCCGATCGCCTTCTGCTCGCCGAGCACCTCGCGCACCTCGGCGCCGCCGGCGGCCTCGTCGGTGCCGAGCAGGGCGCCGTTCGGGGCGAGGCGCGAGAGACTGATGCGCTTCGCGTGCGCGTCTACCGACTGGATGCGCACGACGTGCTCCTCGCCGACCTTCAGCAGCTGGCTCGCGTCGCGCGCGCTGCCGCCCATCTGCGAGATGTGCAGCAGGCCCTCGATGCCCGGCTCGAGCTCGAGGAAGGCGCCGAAGTTCGTCAGGCGCCGCACCTTGGCGCTGACCGTCGTGTCGGCGCGGTACTTGTCGCTGACCGTGTCCCACGGGTCGGCCTCGAGCAGCTTGCGCGACAGCCCGATGCGGCGTCCGCCCTCCTCGATCGAGATCACGACGACCTCGAGCTCCTGCCCGAGCTTGAGCAGCTCCTGCGGATGGTCGACGCGGCGGTGCGCCAGGTTCGAGACGTGCAGCAGGCCCTCGACTCCGCCGACGTCGACGAACGCGCCGTAGGACTCGAGGCGTGCCACGCGGCCCTTGATGACCGCGTTCACGGCCAGCTTCTCGCTCGCGGCCGAGCGCGACTTCTTGCGCTCGCGCTCGAGCACCGCGCGGCGCGAGACGACCACGCGTCGCTTCTCGCGGTCGAGCTCGAGCACCTCGCACACCATCGTCTGGCCGGCGAACTGCGCCAGATCCTCGGTGTGCTCGAGGCCGACCTGCGAGGCCGGCATGAAGGCGCGCGAGGGGCCGAGCTTCAGCTCGAGGCCGCCCTTGTTGAAGCCGTACACGCTGCCCTTGACGAGCGCGCCGACCTCGAGCGAGTCCCACTGCGCGAGCTCCTTCGATTCGGCGATGGAGAACATCCACAGGTTGTCCTCGCGCCCGACCAGCGAGACCTTCAGCGCGGCTCCGGGCGGCGGCACCGCCTGGAACTCCGACTTCGGCACCGCGCCCTGCACGCGCGGCGAGAGCTCGACCACGACGTCGTCGCCGGAGGTGCCGGCCACCACGGCGTCATAGAGGCGCGCCTCCCCTCCGGCCGGGGCCTTGGCCGTGGGGGAATCGAGCAGGGCCTGTTCCAGTTCGGCGCGCAGGGAGCGCAGCCGCGTATCCATCTTCTGGCTCATGAGGGGGGATCGGGGCGGAGAGCGGGCGGAACATCCTACGTCCGGGCGCGCGAGCCGCCAGCCGGACGCTCACAGGAGTCTCCCCCGAGCGTAGTTCGGCGCGCCGGCCGGCCCTCCCCTGCGTGTAGGATGCGCCGCCCGCCCTCCGCATGCACGTACCCGCACGAGCCCTCCTGCTCGGCCTCCTCGCCCTGGCCGGGGCGGCCTGCGGCGCCGAGGCCCCCTCCGGGCCCCGGGCCCGAAATCTGGTCCTGATCTCGGTCGACACCCTGCGCCCGGACCACCTGGGCTGCTACGGGCACGAGCGCGACACGAGCCCGACGATCGACGCCCTGGCGGCGCGCGGGGTGCGCTTCCTCGACGTGACCGCGCCGGCGCCCTGGACCCTGCCCTCGCACGCCACGATGCTGACCGGGCTCTACCCGAGCCGGCACGGCGTGAAGAGCCACGAGACGCGCCTCGCGAGCGAGACCGTGACCCTGGCCGAGGAATTCCAGGCGGCGGGTTTCCAGACCTTCGCGGTGGTGAACTCGCACAACCTCGGCGCGCCCCAGTTCCAGCTCGCGCAGGGCTTCGGGCGCTTCGAGTACCTGACCGAGACCTTCACCGACAAGGAAGGTCAGCTCCGTACCGGGAACCTCGGTCCGGTGGTGATCGACACGGCGCGCGAGCTCCTGAGCGAGCGCGATCCGGCGAAGCCGTTCTTCCTCTTCCTGCACTTCTACGACGCGCACACCGACTGGACGCCGAAGGCCGAGCACCGCTCGGCCTTCGTGCAACCCTACGCCGGCAAGCTCGACGGGCGCACCCAGCAGCTGCAGGGCGTGCGCAACCGCGGGCAGCAACTGGCCGAGGCCGACCTCGCTTTCCTGCGCGAGCTCTACGACGCCGAGATCCGCACCTTCGACGACGTGCTCGGCGGCTTCATGCGCTGGCTCGGCGAGCAGGGGCTCGTCGCGGACACGCTCTTCGCGCTGACCTCGGACCACGGGGAAGAGTTCCAGGAGCACGGCAGCGTCCTGCATGGGCGCACGCAGTACCAGGAGCTCCTGCGCGTGCCCTGGATCCTGGCCGGGCCGGGTGTGCCGGCCGGGCTCGCGCTCGAGACCCCCGTGCACGGCGTGGACGTGGCGCCCACGCTGCGCGCCCTGCTGGGCGTGCCGGCGCACGCGGCCATGGACGGGCTCGACGTGACGCCGCTCTTCACGGGCGGAACGCTGCCCGCGCGCCCGTTCTTCGCCGAGGCCGACCAGAACAACAAGCTCGCCGGCCAGCAGGAGGTCGACCGCAAGCGCATGGTGCGGCGCGGGCACGAGAAGCTGATCGAGGACGACGTCGAGGGGCGCCTCGAGCTCTACGACCTGGCCCTCGATCCCGGCGAGACGAACGACCTCTCCGCGCGCGCACCGGAGCGCGTGCGGGCCCTGCGCGAGGAACTCCGGCGTTTCCGCGCGGGTGCGCGCGCGAGCGAGTCGATGAGCGGCCCCACGGACGAAGAGCGGAGACGACTGGATGCGATGGGATATGGCGGTGAAGGCGATGACGAGTGAGCGTTTCCTCGCGGCGGGGCTCGCGCTCCTCCTGGCGGCCTGCGGGGGCGGTGGGGGCGCGGGCGACGAGCCGCGCCACGCGATCCTGATCTCGATCGACACGCTGCGGCCCGATTACCTCGGCTGCTACGACCCCGCGCGCAAGACGAGTCCCGTGCTCGACGCGCTGGCGGCCGACGGCGTGCGCTTCGAGCACGTCACCTCGGCCTCGCCCTGGACGCTGCCCTCGCACGCCTCGATGCTGACGGGCCTGTATCCGAACCACCACGGCGTGCGCACGCACGAGACGCGCCTCCCGGACTCGGTCGTGACGCTGGCCGAGGAGTTCAAGCAGAAGGGCTACGAGACCTTCGCCGTGGTGAACACGCACAACGTGGGCGGCGAGCAGTTCGCGCTGTCGCAGGGCTTCGACCACTTCCGCTACATCGACGAGACCCTGGAGGACCAGGCCACGATGCAGCTCAAGACGCTGAACTGCGGCGACAGCATCGTGCTGACGGCCAAGGAGATGCTGCGCCAGCGCGACGAGTCGAAGCCGTTCTTCTTGTTTCTGCACTTCTACGACGTGCACACGGACTTCACGCCCAAGGACGAGTTCCGGGCCAAGTTCGTCGAGCCGTACGCCGGGCGCCTGACCGGGCGCACGACGCAGCTCGTCGACGTGCGCAAGAAGGAGGAGCGCCTCTCCGAGGCCGACGTGCGCTGGCTGAAGCAGATGTACGAGGCCGAGATCCGCCAGCTCGACGAGCTGCTCGGGCGCTTCTTCGGCTGGCTCGACGAGGAAGGCGTGGGGGACGAGACCCTGTTCGTGGTCACGAGCGACCACGGGGAAGAGTTCCAGGAACACGGCAGCGTGCTGCACGGGCGCACCTACTACGAGGAGGTCATCCGCATCCCGCTCCTGATGAAGGGCCCGGGCCTTCCGGCCGGGACGGTGGTGGCGACGCCGGCCCACACGATCGACGTCGTGCCGACGATCCTGGCGCACATGGGCATCCCCTCCAGCCAGGCGCGCGACGGGCTCGACCTCTCGCCCACCTGGAAGGGCGGCACGCTGCCCGAACGCACGCTCTTCAGCGAGGCCGACCACAACATCCGCATCGACGGCGTCGACGTGCACGACATCCTGAAGATGGTGCGCAAGGGCGACACGAAGCTCGTGCACGACACGCACCGCAAGAAGAACGAGCTCTATGACCTCGGGAGGGATCCGCTCGAGCAGCGCGATCTCTCCGCGGCGGACGCCGCGCGCCTCGCCGAACTCGAGGCCGAGCTGGCGCGCTTCGTGGCCGGAGCGAAGGCCTCGGAGGCCGTCGCGCCACCGACCGCGGAGGAGCTCCGGATCCTGGAAGAGCTGGGCTACGGCGGCGGAGGGGACTGAGGTGCGCGCGCCGCTCCTCTTCGCCCTGCTCGCCTCGCTCGTGGCCTGCGCTCCCGCCGCGCCCGGGCGCCCGCGCCACGTGCTCCTGATCTCGCTCGACACCTTGCGCCCGGACTTCCTCTCCTGCTACGGGGCCGAGCGTGAGACCTCGCCGGCCCTCGACGCGCTCGCCGCGCGCGGCGTGCGCTTCAGCGACGCGAGCTCGGCCGCGCCCTGGACGCTGCCCTCGCACACGACGATGTTCACCGGGCTCTACCCGAGCCACCACGGCGTCAAGGACTACGCGCACCGCCTGCCCGACGAGCACGCGACCCTGGCCGAGGTGCTCGCCGCGCGCGGCTACAGGACGCGCGCCGTGATCAACACCTGGAACCTCGCCAACCCGAGCTACGGCATCTTCCAGGGCTTCGCGCCCGAGGACGTGACCTACATCCGCGAGGCCAAGAAGGGCCCGGGCGGCGGCGAGGTGATCCTGAACACCGGGCGCGCCGTGCTCGACGCGACACGCGCCTTCCTGGAAGCGCACGACCCCGCGCAGCCCTTCTTCCTGTTCGCGCACTTCTACGACGCGCACACGGACTTCACCCCGGACCAAGAGTTCCGCGACCAGTTCGTGGCGCCCTACGCGGGCAAGCTCGACGGCACGACCGGCCAGCTCTTCGCCCTGCGCGACGCGGGCTTCCGCCTGCCGAAGAAGGACCTCGACTTCCTGCGCGAGCTCTACATGGCCGAGATCCGCCAGCTCGACGGGCTGATGGGCGAGCTCTTCGCGCTGCTCGAGGAGCGCGGCCTCGCCGACGAGACGCTGATCGTCGTGACCTCCGACCACGGCGAGGAGTTCCAGGAGCACGGCGGTCTCCTGCACGGGCGCACGCAGTTCCAGGAGCTGCTCTCCGTGCCGCTGATCGTCGCCGGACCGGGCATTCCGGGCGGCCGGACCGTGGCTCAGCCGGTGGCGCTGATCGACCTCTATCCGACCGTGCTCGCCGCCCTCGGGATCGAGTCGCCAGGCCCGGTCGACGGGCTCGATCTGGCGCGCACCTGGCGCGGTGAGGCCCTGCCGCCGCGCGTCCTGTTCGGCGAGGCCGACCACAACAACGTGGTCGACGGCAAGCCGGTGCTCGACGTCAAGCGCAGCGCGCGCATCGCGCACGACAAGCTGCACCTCGACCGCACGCTCGGCGCCGTGCAGCTCTATCACCTGGGCGAGGATCCGTTCGAGCAGGCCGACCGCTCCGGCGACGACCCCGAGCGCGTGCGCTTCCTGCGCGCCGAGCTGGAGCGCTTCCTGGCGGGCGAGAAGAGCGCGCTCGCGAGCGGCCACGAGATGAGCGCCGAGGAAGCGGCGCTGCTCGAGCAGCTCGGTTACGGCGGCGGCCTGGACGAGAAGTAGTCCGGAAGTTCCTTCCGCTTCGCGGCGCAGGCCGGGAGAGAGGTCAACTCTCGCGCGGAGGCCGGTCGAAAGAGCGTCCCACGCCGGCGCTCCCCGCTGGCCCCCCACGAATGTCCCTCCAGGGCGACCTCAAGACCCTCGATTTCGCCAGTCTCTTCCAGAACATCGAAGGCGCGCGCAAGAGCGGCCTTTTGACGATCACGGGAGGAGAAGGCGAGACGAAGCTCTACTTCCACGAGGGCAAGCTGGCCCTCCTGACCTACCCGGACCGGCCCGATCTGGCCGAGATCCTGGTGCTGTCGGGCACGCTGACCGAGCGCGAGCTCGAGGTCGCGAAGAAGCGCAAGAAGGGCTCGAAGCGTCCGCTGGTCGAGGTCATCGCGGCCATGAAGGTCGCCAGCGAGGAGGAGCTCGCGCGGGTCGCTGCCGCGCGCCTCACGAGCGAGGGCTGCGAGCTGATCAACTCGGGGCAAGGCAGCTTCGTCTTCACCGAGGGGCCGATCCCGCGCGGGGTGTTCGACCCCGAGGAACGCGCGCTCGGTCTGACGCTGCCGGCCGGCCCGCTCCTGCTGGAAGCGGCGCGCCGCTCGGACCACTGGGCTCTGATCCGCCAGCGCGTGCCGGCCGACTCGACGCACTACGTGCTGGCGCGCGAGCCGCGCACGCCGAAAGAAGCGCACCAGGCCGACCTGTGGGCGCGCATGACGCCGCTGCTCGACGGCTCGCGCAGCGTGGTCGAGGTCATGTCGGCCTTCCCGCACCGTCGCTTCGAGGCCTACCAGGCCCTGGCCGATCTGGTCGAGAGCCAGGCCGTGCGCGTGGCCGATCCGAGCGAGCTCAACAAGCGCGTGCAGGAGCTCGCGCGCCACGACCGCGCGCGCGCCATGCTGCTGCTCGAGCGCGCCCTGGCCGCGAGTCCGCGCAACCTCGACCTGCTCTCCACCAAGGCCCTGCTGGCCGAGGAGATGGGCGAGCTGGAGCAGGCCAGCGAGGCCCTCAAGCTGGCCGTGCACATGCAGCTCGAGGCCGGACGGCCGGGCGACGCGCGCGGCGGACTCGAGCGCCTGAAGGAGCTCGGTCCCGAGGACCCGTTCGTCTGGGAGCGCAGCATGGAGCTCGCCATCCAGGAGCAGCGCGCCGAGGACGCGCTGGCCGACGGTCAGGAGCTGGTCGAGCTCTACCGCGGTCCGGGCCTCTTCAAGAAGGCCGCCGGGGTCCTGGAGAAGATGGTCGAGCTGTCCGACGGAGCCTGGGAGCACGTCAAGGCGCTGGCCCACGCGCGTGCCGACGCCGGCGAGCGCAAGGAAGCCGTGCACGGACTCGAGGAGCGTGGCCAGCGCGAGCTCGAGCTCGAGCACTACCCGTTCGCGCTCGAGGTCTACCGCGAGATCCTGACGATCGACCCGGACAACCGGCGCGCGCAGGACACGATCACCGAGATCAAGAACGGCGAGCACGCGCGCAAGAAGGCGCTGTGGCGCAAGATCAAGATCCGCGCGACGCTCGGCCTCTTCCTGGCCGCCGCGCTCTTCGCCCTGGCCTACGAGGTCCTCGCGCGCCGTGCCTACGTGGGCGTGCAGCGCGAGGTCGCGCGTCGCGCCCTGATCGAGTCCGGCCACCACGCCGAGGCCCTCGAGCTCTACGCGCAGATGCGCGCCGAGTACCCCTGGGCCACGGTCTCGCTCTACGACGTGCGCCGGCAGATGAACGAGCTCGAGGCGAAGCTCTCGACGCCGCGCCAGTAGGCAAGCCTGGCGCCGTTCAGCGGCGCGGCAGGGCGGGTTCGGGGCGTGCCTGGGCGACGGGCTCGAGGTAGGCCTCGAGCGGCGGGCAGGTGCAGACGAGGTTCTTGTCGCCCCAGCCGTTGTCGATGCGCTTCACGCTCGGCCAGAACTTGTGCTCGCGCGTCCAGGGCGCCGGGAAGGCGGCGCGCTCGCGCGGGTAGGCGTGCGACCACTCGCCCGCGGTCAGCTCGCGCGCCGTGTGGGGCGCGTTCTTGAGCGGGTTGTCGTGGCGGTCGAGCTTGCCCGCGAGCACGTCCTCGATCTCGCCGCGGATCGCGATCAGGGCCTCGCACAGCCGGTCGAGCTCGGCCTTCGACTCCGACTCGGTCGGCTCGATCATCAGCGTGCCGACCACCGGGAAGGAGAGCGTCGGCGCGTGGAAGCCGTAGTCCATCAGACGCTTGGCCACGTCCTCGGCGGTGATGCCGCTCTCTTTCTCGAGCGGGCGCAGGTCGAGGATGAACTCGTGCGCGACCATCCCGTGCGTGCCCGTGTAGAGCAGCGGGAAGTGCGGCGCGAGGCGCTTCGCCATGTAGTTCGCGTTGAGGATCGCGTGCTCGGTCGCCTTCGTCAGGCCCGCGCCGCCCATCAGCTCGATGTAGCCGTAGGAGATCGGCAGCACCATCGGCGAACCAAAGGGCGCGGACGAGACCGGGCCGATCGCCTGCGCGCCGCCGACCTTGACCAGCGGGTGGCCCGGCAGGAACGGCGCGAGCTTGGCGGTCACGCCGATCGGGCCCATGCCCGGGCCGCCGCCGCCGTGGGGGATGCAGAAGGTCTTGTGCAGGTTGAGGTGGCACACGTCGGCCCCGAAGTCGCCCGGGCGGCACAGGCCGACCTGCGCATTCATGTTGGCGCCGTCCATGTACACGAGGCCGCCGTGGCGGTGGACGAGCGCGCAGAGGTCCTTGATGCGCTCCTCGAACACGCCGTGGGTCGAGGGGTAGGTGACCATCAGGCACGCGAGCGCCGCGGCGTGCTGCGCGGCCTTCTGCTCGAGGTCGGCCACGTCGACGTTGCCGTGCTCGTCGCAGGCCACGATCACGATCTCCATGCCGGCCATGGCGGCCGAGGCGGGGTTCGTGCCGTGGGCCGAGGTCGGGATCAGGCACACCTTGCGGCCCGTGTCGCCGCGCGCGCGGTGGTAGGCGCGGATCACGAGCAGGCCGGCGTACTCGCCCTGCGAGCCGGCGTTCGGCTGCAGCGAGACGGCCGCGAAGCCGGTCACCTCGCACAGGGCCTTCTCGAGGCGCGTGAAGAGCTCGCGGTAGCCCTGCGTGTCGCTCTCGGGCGCGAAGGGGTGCAGGTTCGCGAACTCGGGCCAGGTGATCGGGCGCATCTCGGCCGCCGCGTTGAGCTTCATCGTGCACGACCCGAGCGGGATCATCGAGGTCGTGAGCGACAGGTCGCGCGCCTCGAGGCGCTTGATGTAGCGCAGGAGCTCGTGCTCGATGCGGAAGCGGTGGAAGACCGGGTGCTCGAGGAAGCGGCTCGTGCGGGCGTGCGGGGCGGGGAGCGCGGTCACGAGTCCGGCACACAGGGCATCGAAGGCGGGCGCGCTCTTCGCGAGCACGCCGGCCACGATGGCGAGGAGCTCCTCGACGTCGGCCTTCGTGGTGGTCTCGTCACAGGCCAGCGCGATGCGCCGCGCGTCGAGCACGCGCACGAGGATCCCGCGCGCGTGGGCCGCGGCGCGCACGGCCTCGGCCTTGTCGCCCGGCAGGGTCGCGCTGACGGTGTCGAAGCACGGCTCGCCCGCGAGCGTGCAGCCAAGCGCGGCGAGGCCCTTCGCGAGCACGCTGGCGAGGCCGTGGACGCGGCGTGCGATCGCCGTGAGCCCCTCCGGCCCGTGGTGGATCGCGTAGAAGCTCGCGGTGATCGCGAGCAGCGCCTGGGCCGTGCAGATGTTCGAGGTGGCCTTCTCGCGGCGGATGTGCTGCTCGCGCGTCTGCAGCGCCATGCGCAGGGCCGGATGGCCGGCCGCGTCCTTCGAGATGCCGATCAGGCGCCCGGGCACGTTGCGCTTGAAGTCCTCCTTGGCGGCCATGAAGGCCGCGTGCGGACCGCCGAAGCCCATCGGCACGCCGAAGCGCTGGGCCGAGCCGATGGCGACGTCGGCGCCGAACTCGCCCGGCGCGCGCAGCAGCGTCAGGGCGAGCAGGTCGGTCGCGACCACGACCAGGGCGCCACCCGCGTGGGCGCGCTCGACGAAGGCGCCGTAGTCGAACACGCGCCCGTCGGTGGCGGGGTATTGCACGAGCACGCCGGCCACGTCCTTCGCACCGAAGTCGAAGCGCGTGTGGTCGCCGACGACGAGCTCGATCCCGAGCGCCTCGGCCCGCGTCTGCACGACCGCGATCGTCTGCGGGTGGCACAGCTCCGAGACGAGGAAACGGTTCTTCTTGCCGGAGAGGTGGCGGTGGCACAGCGTCAGGGCCTCGGCCGCGGCCGTGGCCTCGTCGAGCAGCGAGGCGTTGGCGAGCGGCAGCGCCGTGAGGTCGGTCACGACCGTCTGGTAGTTGAGCAGCGCCTCGAGGCGGCCCTGGCTGATCTCGGCTTGATAAGGCGTGTACTGCGTGTACCAGCCCGGGTTCTCGAGCACGTTGCGCAGGATCACGCTGGGCGTGATCGTGCCGTGGTAGCCGAGCCCGAGGAACGAGCGGTGCACGCGGTTCTTCTGCGCCAGCGCACGCACCTCGCCGAGGTACGTGTGCTCGTCCTTGCCGGGCGCGAGCGCGAGCGGCTCCTTGCGGCGGATCGCGGCCGGCACCGTGCGCGCGACGAGCTCCTCGAGCGAGCGCACGCCGACGCTCGCGAGCATCGTGTCGAGCTCCGCGCCGCGGGCGCCGAGGTGACGGGCTTCGAAGGGATCGGTCGGACGCAGGAAGTCGGGTTGCGCGCTCAAGGCAGGACTCGCTCGTTGGAGGTGGAGCGGCGCAGTTTCGCCTGCCGGGCCGCCCGGTTCCAGCGCGGGGCCGCCGATCCGATCGACGCGGACCCGGGCGGGCCCGGCGGCGCTATCCTGCGCCCTCCATGAAGCGTTACCGCGCCTGCGCCGCCCTGTCCCTCGTCCTCCCCCTGGCCGCCTGCCGCAGCGCAGCCGGGCCCGCGCCCGAGCCGGCCGCGCTCCGGCCGGGCGCCGAGCCGGCGCTTTCGACCACTCCGACCGGTGCCGAGGCGCCCGCGGCCGCGCCGGGCAGCGCGCCCCGCGCGGGCGCGCTCGAGCTGGGCGATCCGTACTTCCCGGGCCTCGGCAACGGTGGCTACGAGGTGGAGCACTACGACCTCGCGCTCGACCTCGAGCTCGACTCGGACGCCCTCGAGGGCGTGGCGACGCTGCGCCTGCGCGCCCTGCACGACCTCGAGCGCTTCTCGCTCGATCTGTACGGATTCGAGGTCACGGGCGTGACGCTCGACGGTGCGCCCGTGTCCTTCGAGCGCAACGCGCCGGTGCTCGGACCGCGCGGCGAGCGCGCGCAGTCGACCGAGCTCCTGATCGAGCCGGCCACACCTCTCACCCGCGACGCGCAGTTCGTCGTGGCCGTGAGCTACGAGGGCGAGCCCGGCGCGCGCCCGGATCCGTCGGTGCCGTTCCTGCCCGGCACCGGCTGGCAGCGCCTCGAGTCGGGCGTCTACGTGATGTCGGAGTGCATCGGCGCCGCGGGCTGGTTCCCGTGCAACGACCACCCGCGCGACAAGGCGAGCTTCGCTTTCCGCGTGACCGTCGAGGAACCCTACACGGCCGCCGCCAACGGGCTCCTGCGCGAGGTCGTCGACCACGGCGAGCGACGCACCTTCGTGTTCGACGCGCCCGATCCGATGGCGACCTACCTCGCGACGCTGTGCGTGGCCGAGTTCGCGAAGCTCGAGCAGACGGGCCCGCGCGGCATCCCGGTCACGACCTACCATCCGCCCGAGGCCAGCGAGGAGGAGCTCGAGCCCTTCCGCCGCCAGCCCGAGGTGCTGGAGTTCCTCGAGACGCGCTTCGGGCCCTACCCGTTCGTGGCCGCCGGCGCGGTCGTGGCGCACGAGGGTTTGCCGGGCGCGCTCGAGTGCCAGACGCTGGCCGTGTACGGGCGCGGGCTCCCGATCGAGGTCGTCGTGCACGAGCTCGCGCACCAGTGGTACGGCGACTGCGTCAGCCCGGACCTGTGGCGCGACATGTGGCTCAACGAGGGCTTCGCGAGCTACTCGGAATGGCTGTGGGCCGAGCACGAGGGCGGCCCCGAGGCCTACGAGCGCGAGGTGCGCTCGGCCTACCGCGGGCTGCGCGACCGGAAGGTCGGCTCGCCCTTCGACCCGGGCGTCGCCTCGGTCTTCTCGGCGCGCGTCTACACGCGCGGCGCGATGGTCCTGCACGGCCTGCGGCGTGAAGTGGGGGACGAGAGCTTCTTCCGCATCCTGCGCAGCTGGGGCGAGGCGCACCACGACGGCAACGCCAGCACGGCCGACTTCACGGCCCACGCCGCGCAAGTGGCCGGGCGCGACCTCACGGGCTTCTTCGATGACTGGCTGTACGCGCCGGTGACGCCGGAGGTCGCGGTCTACGAGGAGCCGGCGCCGTCCGGCGGCTGATCCCTTCGCCCCTTCCCCCCGAGGCGTTACCCTTTCCCGCCCCATGGCGAACAAGATCACGGTCGTCGGAGCCGGCCACGTCGGCATGATCACGGCGCAGAAGTGCGTCGAGAAGGAGCTCGCGCGCGAGGTCGTCCTGATCGACGTGGTCGAGGGGCGCCCGCAGGGCATCGCCCTCGATCTCAACCAGGCGGCCGCGGTCGAGGGCTACTCCTCGCGCGTGGTCGGTACCAGCGACCCGGCCGCGACGGCGGACTCCGAGCTCGTGATCGTCACGGCCGGCAAGCCGCGCACGCCGGGCATGAGCCGCTCGGATCTGCTGGCCGTCAACGGCAAGATCGTCGAGAGCGTCGCGCGCTACGTGCGCGAGCGCTCGCCCGAGGCGATCGTGATCGTGGTCACGAACCCGCTCGATCCGATGACCGCGCTGATGAAGGCGAAGCTCGGCTTCCCGGCGCGGCGCGTGCTCGGCATGGCCGGCGTGCTCGACGGCGCGCGCTTCTCGTGGTTCCTGGCCGAGGCGGCCGGCGCGGGCGTGGCCGATGTCGACGCGATGGTGCTCGGCGCGCATGGCGATTCGATGGTGCCGATGCCGCGCTGCTCGACGATCCATGGCGTGCCGGTGGGCGAGGTGCTCGACAAGGCCAAGGTCGCCGCCATCGCCGAGCGCACGAAGAACGGCGGCGCGGAGATCGTGAACCTGCTGAAGTCCGGCTCGGCCTTCTTCGCTCCGGCCTCGAGCTCGGTCGCGATGGCGAAGGCCATCCTGCGCGACGAGAAGCGCCTGCTGGCCACGACCTGCCTCTTGAACGGGGAGTTCGGGATCGAGGGCGTGTACGTCGGCGTGCCGGCCATCCTCGGACGCAACGGCGCCGAGCGCATCGTCGAGGTCCCGCTCGACACCGAGGCGCGCATCGCCATGCAGAAGACGGTCGGGGCGGTGCAGAAGGACGTCGCCGCCCTGCGGGACCTCGGGCTGATGTAGCCCGGGGGCTGTCACCCTGGCAGGCAGTCCAGGAGGTCTGCCAAGGTGGCGGAGGGTCAGGCCCGGATGGACGCGCCTAACCCCTTGCAGGGCAACGGTTTGGGAGCTGTGAGCGGGTTTGCGTCCCGCGGCACGAGGTTTGTTTGCGCGCGGGCAGCCCCGGAGTGGGCCACCTAACCCATGAGCAAACAGAAGATCGTCGGCATCGACCTCGGCACCACCAACTCGGTCGTCTCCGTGATGGAAGGCGGCGAGGTCAAGGTCATCCAGAACCTCGAGGGCGCGCGCCTGACGCCCTCGGTCGTGGCCTTCCAGGAAGGCGGCAACCGCCTCGTCGGCGCGCCCGCGCGCCGCCAGGCCGTGACCAATCCCACGCGCACGATCTTCTCGATCAAGCGCTTCATGGGGCGCCGCCACCGCGAGGTCGCGCAGGAGGAGAAGGGCGTCCCCTACAAGCTCGTCGGAGGCTCCGAGGAACTGGTCAAGGTCGACGTCGGCGCGAAGCAGTTCACGCCGCCGGAGATCAGCGCGATGGTGCTCGCCAACCTGAAGGAATCCGCCGAGGCCTTCCTGGGCGAGAAGGTCGAGAAGGCGGTCATCACCGTGCCGGCCTACTTCAACGACGCGCAGCGTCAGGCGACGAAGGACGCCGGGACGATCGCCGGCCTGGAGGTCGTGCGCATCATCAACGAGCCGACGGCCTCCGCGCTCGCCTTCGGACTCGACAAGAAGAAGACCGGGCGGGTCGCGGTCTATGACCTCGGCGGCGGCACGTTCGACATCTCGATCCTCGACATCGGCGACGGCGTCTTCGAGGTGCTCTCGACCAACGGCGACACGCACCTCGGCGGCGACGACTTCGACCAGGTCCTGATCGACTGGGTCGCGGACGAGTTCAAGCAGGAGTCGGGCATCGACATCCGCAAGGACGCGATGGCCCTGCAGCGCCTGAAGGAGGCCTGCGAGAAGGCGAAGTGCGAGCTCAGCTCGGCCGTCCAGACCGACATCAACCTGCCCTTCATCACGGCCGACGCCTCGGGCCCGAAGCACCTCTCGAAGGCGCTCTCGCGCTCGAAGTTCGAGCAGCTCGTGGCGCCCCTGATCGAGCGCACGAAGGAGCCGTGCCTGAAGGCGCTCTCCGACGCGGGCCTGAAGCCCGAGCAGATCGACGAGGCGCTGCTCGTGGGCGGCTCGACGCGCATCCCCGCCGTGCAGGCGATGGTGAAGAAGATCTTCGGCAAGGAGCCCAACAAGACCGTCAACCCCGACGAGGTCGTGTCCGTCGGAGCGGCGATCCAGGGCGCGATCCTGGCCGGCGAGGTCGCCGACGTGGTGCTGCTCGACGTGACGCCGCTCTCGCTCGGCATCGAGACGCTGGGCGGGGTCATGACCAAGCTGATCGAGCGCAACACGACCATCCCGACCTCGAAGTCGCAGGTCTTCTCGACCGCGAGCGACAACCAGCCCTCGGTCGAGATCCACGTGCTGCAGGGCGAGCGCGACTTCGTGAAGGACAACCGCGCGCTCGGCAAGTTCCACCTGGACGGGATCGCTCCCGCGCCGCGCGGCCGGCCGCAGATCGAGGTCATCTTCGACCTCGACGCGAACGGCATCCTGCACGTGACCGCCAAGGACAAGGGCACCAACAAGGAGCAGAAGATCCGCATCGAGTCGTCCTCGGGCCTCTCGAAGGACGAGGTCGAGAAGATGCGCCGGGACGCCGAGGCCCACGCCGGCGAGGACAAGGAGCGGCGCGAGGTCATCGAGCTCAAGAACCAGGCCGACCATCAGGTCTACGAGATCGAGAAGCAGCTCGCCGAGCACGGTGCGAAGCTCGACGCCGCCGACAAGAAGGCGATCGAGGACGCGCGCGATGCGCTCAAGGAAGCGGCCAAGGGCGAGGACAAGACGCGCCTCGAGAACACGCTGCGCGACTTCCAGGCCAAGGCCCAGAAGCTCGGCGAGGTGCTCTACAAGCAGCAGACGGCCGAGGGTGCGCCGGGCGCTGCTCCCGAGCCGCAGGCCGGTCCGAAGAGCGGCGCGCCGGCGGGTGACGAGCCGGTCGACGCCGACTTCGAGGTCAAGACCTGAACACGCACACGAGCAGGACTCCTCTTCTGCTCGGGCCCGGATGCCAGGCAAGGTGCCGCAGGGGTCGGGCGCGTGCTCGACCCCCGCGGTTCGTCATGTGACCGGCGGCCCCATGGGCCTCAGCTCGGGCGCTTCGTGCGCAGCACGACCGAGTCGTGCGCGAAGCGTGCGCCGAGCCGCAGGACCGTGCTCTCGTAGAAGAGCTCCTGGCGCGTGAAGGCGAGCTCGTCGGCCCGCAGGCGACGCTCCTCGCGCGCCAGCGCGGCGGCACCCTCGGGGGTGGCCGCCAGCAAGCGCGCCAGCTCCTCGCGGCGCTCGCCCAGCACGCGCAGCAGGCGCGAGAGGGTCGGGGCCGTGCGGTTCGAGAGGTCGCGGGCTTCGACCAGGTCGAAGCCGCTCGCGTCGGCCGCCGCGCGCACGGCGCCGAGCGCATGGCGGCCCTCGACGGTGGGCACGAGCGAGGGATGACGGACGACCTCGTTGATCAGCACGAGCCCGCCCGGTCGCAGCAGCGCCCGCGCCTGGAGCAGGACTCCGCGCAGGTCGGGTTCCCGGGCCAGGACCTCGTTCAGGCACAGGGCGTCGAGCCGCGCACCGCGCGCGCGCGCGGCGAAGTCCTCGAGCGAGGAGGTCAGGAAGCGCGCCCGGGGCGAGGTGGCGCGCGCGCGCGCCAGGTCGATGCTGGCGGGATCGCGGTCGAGACCCACGGCGCGATGTCCGAGGGCGGCGAGCTGGTGCACCGCACCTCCGAGACCACATTCGGCCACCAGGACCAGGGCGTCGCGCGCGAGGACCCGGGCCAGGCGCTGGACCTGCTGGTCGAGGGCCTGCGCGAGCGTGTCGGTCGGCGACTCGAAGTACCCGAGGTGCGGATGCTGGGTGCGCGTCAGGAGCTCGCGCAGCCGCCGCTCGAAGGGCAGAAGCGGAGTCGGCCCCGTCCGCAGCCCGGCGGGCGTGGACGGAACAGCCGAATCAAGGGCAGCTTGCAGGCTCTCCTGGCTCATGGGGTGAAGCTCGAGAGGCGCCCGGAGTCCGCATCGGGGAGGTCAGGGGGGGGAAGAACCCCGCGGCGCACACTCGATCCTAGGTAGCGCGCCCGAAAACGGTGGCGCGAACCGGAAGGAATTTCTGGCGCGCTTCCACCTTCCGCGCGGGGGGGCTAACGTGGTCGTCCCGTCGGCTCGCCCGTGGACCTCCAGAAACTCCAGATCGATCGCACGAAGGCCCGCGGGCCGGCACGCCGTTCGCAGTCGCGCTGGTTCGGGCGCCTCGTCTTCCTGGCCGTGGTGGCGGGCGTGCTGTTCCTCTTCCACCGTCCGCTGCTGCGCCTCGCCGACCGCTTCCGTCTACCGGAGGTGCGCGTGCTCGAGGTCAGCCTGAGCCGCGCGGCCGCGGCCGGCGCGGTCCAGGGCACCGCCGCCAACGGCTACATCGTCGCGCGCACGCGCGCCGCGCTGTCGGCCGACACGCCCGGGCGCATCGTCGAGATGAACGTCAGCGAGGGCCAGGCGGTCGAGAAGGGCTTCGTCGTGGCGCGCCTCTACTCGGACGAGGTGCAGGCCCTGTTCGCGCGCGCCGAGGCCGATCTGGCGCTGGCGCGGAGCAGCGTCGAGAGCGCGCGCGCGGCGCGCGAGTCCGCCAGCGGCGCGGTCGAGGAGGCGCGCATCCGCGTGCGCGGCGCGCACGCCGATCTGGACGATCTGGCGGCGGCCCTGCGGCTCGCCGAGCTCGAACTCGCGCGCGCGAGCACGCTGCGTCAGGAGGGCATCGGCTCCGGCGAACGCGTCGAGGCGGCCGAGGCGCAACACGACCAGCTCCTGGCCCGGCGCGCGAGCCTGGAGGCGGCGCGCGACGGGGCCGAGCAGGCCCTGCGCTCGCGCGAGCTCGAGCTGGCCGCCGCCGATGCGCGCATCAGCGAGGCCCAGGCCTTCGTGCCCGTCAAGGAGGCCGAGCGCGCCCAGGCGCGGGCCGCGCTGGACAAGCTCGAGGTGCGCGCTCCGTTCGACGGCGTGGTCGTGCTCAAGGATGCCGAGGTCGGCGAGGTCGTCTCGCCCAACGCCGTCGGGGCCCAGAGCCGCGGCTCGGTCGCGACCATGGTCGACTTCGCCTCGCTCGAGGTGCAGGTCGAGGTGCCCGAGGCGAACCTGGCGGCGGTCGAGCTCGGCTCGGCGGCGCGCATCTTCCTCGACGCCTATCCCGAGCAGGGCTACGACGGACGCGTGCTGCGCATCTGGCCCACGGCGAACCGCCAGAAGGCCACGGTCGAGGTGCGCGTCGGCTTCGAGACGCGCGACGAGCGCCTGCGGCCCGAGATGGGCGCGCGCGTCGTGTTCACGAAGGACGCGACGCCGAGCACGCCGGCCGCCGAGGCGCAGCCGACCATCCTGCTGGCGCGCAGCGCGGTCGTGCCGCTCGAGGGCCGCTCGCACGTGTTCGTGCTGGAACGTGACGTGGCGCGCCTGCGGCCGGTGGTGCTCGGGGCCGAGCGCTCGGGCCGCGTGGTGGTGGAGCAAGGGCTCACGAGCGGCGAGCGCGTGATCGACGCGCCGCCCGCCGACCTGCAGGACGGCGACCGCGTGCGCGTCGGCGGCTGATCGATCCCGAGACAAGCGAGATACGTCCATGAACGAAGCGATGATCCGGGTCCGCGGGCTGACGAAGCGCTACCAGCGCGGCGGCGAGACGCTCACCGTGCTCGACGGGCTCGAGCTCGAGATGCAGGAGGGCGGCTTCTATGCCCTGATGGGCCCGTCGGGCTCGGGCAAGACGACGCTGCTCAACCTGATCGGCGGGCTCGATCAGGCCGACGACGGCGAGCTCTTCGTGGCGGGCGAGAACCTGGCCGAGCTCGACAACGCCGGCCTTGCCCACTGGCGTGCGGCCAGCGTCGGCTTCGTGTTCCAGGGCTTCAACCTGATCCCGGTGCTGTCGGCCTTCGAGAACGTCGAGCTGCCGCTCAAGCTGACGCCGCTCTCGCGCGCCGAGCGCCGTCAGCACGCCGAGTTCGCGCTCGAGCTCGTGGGCCTGAAGGAGCGCATGCACCACCGCCCGAAGCAGCTCTCCGGCGGACAGGAGCAGCGCGTCGCTATCGCGCGCGCGATCGCCACCGACCCGAAGCTGATCCTGGCCGACGAACCGACCGGCGACCTCGACCGCAAGTCGGCCGACCAGGTGCTCGAGCTGCTCGGACGGCTGAACGCCGAGTTCAAGAAGACGATCCTGATGGTGACCCACGACCCGCACGCGGCCGAGGCCGCGAAGAGCGTCGTGCACCTCGACAAGGGGCAGCTCAAGGGCATCGAGGAGAAGCGCCGGTGACGAAGCTCGTCTGGCGCCAGATCCTCGGGCACCCGGTGCGCTCGCTCCTGACGGTGGGCGCCGTGTTCGTTGGCGTCTTCCTGCTGTGCATGCTGCGCAGCGTCGTGGTCGCGCTGAACGCGGGCGTGGACGCGGCCAGCGCGGCGCGCCTGATGGTGCAGAGCTCGGTCAGCCTGTTCGTCTCGCTGCCGATCTCCTACAAGGAGCGCATCGCAGGGGTCGAGGGCGTCGAGGCCATCTCGAAGTGGCAGTGGTTCGGCGGCTTCTACCAGGACCAGTCGAACTTCTTCGCGCAGTTCGCCGTCGATCCGGTCGAGCTGTTCGACGCCTATCCCGAGCTCGAGATCGCGCCCGAGGTGAAGCAGCGCTTCCTCGAGCGACGCAACGCCTGCATCGTCGGCGAGCAGCTCTTCGAGCAGTTCCGCGACGAGGGCTGGGAGGTCGGCAAGTCGATCCCGATGATCGGGGCGCTCTTCCCGCATCCCTCGGGCGGTGCCTGGGAGTTCGAGCTGGCCGGTACCTACCGCTCGGCGACCGGCGCGCTCGACAACCGCACGATGTTCTTCCAGTGGGACTTCTTCGAGAAGACCGCCGAGCAGACCGAGTGCGGCGTGTTCGTGCTCAAGGTCGCGCCGGGAGCCGACGTCTCGCGCATCATGGCCGAGATCGACACGCTCTACGAGAACGGTCCGCAGAAGGTGCGCACGACGACCGAGAAGGAGTTCCAGCGCCAGTTCGTGACGATGATCGGCGCCGTGCCGCTGTTCGTCAGCTGGATCGGGGGCGGAGCCGTGCTCGCGATCCTGATGGCCTGCGTGAACACGATGCTGCTCGCCGCGCGCCAGCAGGTGCACGACGTCGGCATCCTGAAGGCGCTCGGCTTCACCGACGGGACGGCCTTCCAGCTGATGCTGGCGCAGTCGCTGACGCTGTGCGTGCTCGGCGGCGCCCTCGGCGTGGGCTTCGCGCTCGTCACCGAGCCCGTGCTCGTGACGCTGCTCGGGACGTTCTTCCCCGGCTATGCGATCACGCCCGAGACCGTGGGGCTCGGGCTGGGTGCGGCCCTGCTGCTCGGACTGGTGGCGGGCATCGCGCCGGCCATGAGCTCGGCGCGCCTGAATCCCGTGCAGGCCCTGCGAGGAACCTGAGCCATGCTGGTCCCGCTCACCTACAACCTGCGCAGCCTGTGGGTCCGCCGGGCCTCCACGCTGCTGACCGTGCTCGGCCTCGGTGCGACGGTGGCGATCGTCTCGGCCGTGCTGGCGCTGCAGCAGGGTTTCCAGGGCATGTTCACGGCGGGTGGACGCGAGGACCTGGTGGTCTTCCTGCGCCCCGGCGCGACAGGAGAAGGCGACAGCATCTTCCGACGCGACCTCGGCACGCGGCTGATGAAGACGCTGCCGGAGATCGTCGTGGACGCCCAGGGGCCGCGCGCCTCGATGGAGTGCTACCTCGCCGTGCTCGCGCGGCGCGTCGACGGGGGCGAGACCAACGTGCCTCTGCGCGGCGTCGAGCCCGCGAGCTTCCGCCTGCACGGCGACGCGCTGCGCCTCGTCGAGGGCCGCAACTTCACGCCGGGCAGCGACGAGGTGATCGTCGGGAAGAGCCTGAGCGGGCGGCTGCAGAACGCGGCCCTGGGCGACGTGATCGTGCTCAACACGACGCCTTTCCGCGTGGTGGGCATCTTCGAGCACGCCGGCGCCTTCGCCTCGGAGATCTGGGGCGACCTCGAGCGCTTCATGCCGACCCTCGGGCGTTACGGGCCGAACCGCATCCTGGCCGAGGTCCAGCCCGGCACCGACGTGAAGGCGCTCTCGGCGCGCCTCGAGGGCGACAAGGAGGTGCCGGCCAAGGCCGTGACCGAGAAGGAGTACCTGGCCTCGCAGACGCAGGTCTTCGGCGGCGTGCTGATCGGGCTCGGGCTGCTGCTCGGGCTGATCATGGGCACGGGCGCCATCTTCGCGGCCACGAACACGATGCTCGCCTCGGTCGCCTCGCGCACGAGCGAGATCGGCGTCCTGCTCTCGCTGGGCTATCGCCCGTTCCCGATCTTCCTGGCCTTCCAGTTCGAGGCCCTCGTGCTCGGGCTGCTGGGCGGCCTGGTCGGATGCCTGCTCGCGCTGCCGATCAACGGCATCGAGACCGGCGCGATGAACTGGCAGACCTTCACCGAGTTCGCCTTCGCCTTCCGCGTCACGCCCACCGTGCTCGTGGCCGCGGTCGTTTTCTCGCTCGGTCTCGGCCTGATCGGCGGCGCCTGGCCGGCCTGGCGCGCGGCGCGCATGAAGCCGACCGAGGCCCTGCGCCAGGGCTGAGCCGCGCGCGCTCGATCCAGTCGATCACTCGATACGTCCTTCCGACTCCTTCTCGCCCATGCCCACCTCGCGCTTCGTGCTCGCCGTTCCGTTCCTCGCCCTGTTCGGCCTCTCGCTCGCGGCCGGACGCGCGCAGGACGAGGTCAAGGTCACGCTCCAGCCCGTGGCGGGCCCCGTCTCCGTGCTCTTCGGGCAGGGCGGCAACATCGGCGTATCGAGCGGCGCCGACGGCGTGCTCGTGATCGATTCGCAGTTCCACGAACTCGTGCCGAAGCTCAAGGCGGCCCTCGCCACGCTCGCGCCGCGCGCGCCGAGCTTCCTGGTCAACACGCACTTCCACGGCGATCACACCGGCGGCAACGAGGGGCTCGCCCAGGGCGCCGTGCTGCTGGCGCACGAGCACGTGCGCGCGCGCCTGCTCGCGGAGAAGAAGGCCAAGGGCGCGCTGCCGGTCGTGACCTACACGGACGGCCTCACGCTGCACTTCAACGGCGAGGAAGTGCGCCTGATCCACGTGGCCGGCGCGCACACCGACGGTGACACCGTGGTGTGGTTCAAGGGCTCGAACGTGGTGCACCTCGGCGACCTGTACTTCGAGCTCGGCTACCCGTACATCGACGTCGGCAGCGGCGGCAACGTGCTCGGCCTGATCGAGGGCCTCGAGATCCTGATGGCCGAGCTGCCCGACGACGTGAAGCTGATCCCCGGGCACGGCCAGGTGACCGGCAAGAAGGAGCTCGGCGCTTACCTCGCGATGCTGAACACGGTCACCGAGCGCGTGCGCTCGGGCCTGGCCCAGAAGCAGGACGTCGACGCGCTGATGGCGGCCGGCGTCACGCGCGACCTCGACGAACGCTGGGGGCACTTCGATTTCGTGCCGCCGCGCAAGTTCGTCGAGAGCGTGGTCGCGAGCCTGAAGTAGGCCGGAAACGAAGCGACCCCGCGGGCGCTGCACGCCGGCGGGGTCGCCGAAGGCTCGAGCGGATCGAGCTAGCAGCCCGTTGAGAAAGTGCCCTGCTGCGGCTTCGCGCTCTTCGCCGTGGCGTCGTCACGCTCGTCGGGCCGTGCTCAGCGGCCAGGAAGGCCGCTTCCGCCGTCCCTCCGTCGCGTTCCTTGCCACGACGAAGGTCGCTTCGCCTCGCGACGGGACTTTTTCAACGGGCTGCTAGAGGCCCCAGCGGAAGCCGCACTCGAGCGAGTGCTGCGACACGTCGAGCTCGTCGACCTGACCGGTGGTCGTGTTCTCGATGTCGAGCGTCTCGGTCTTGAAGAAGCGGTAGCCGAAGCGGAAGTCGTAGGTCCCGCCGAGGTTGTAGCCCATGCCGAGGCGCGCCTGGAAGGCGACTCCCTCGTTGTCGTCGATCGACAGGTTGCCGCTGTCCCACGCGGCGTACTCGATCTCCTTGGCGTAGCCGAGGCCGAGACCGCCGTAGACCGAGTACTGGGGCGTGAAGGCCCAGTCGAGCGTGCCGTTGAGCATCAGCGCGAAGGTCTTCGCGTCATCGTCGACGGCCGAGGGGATGTTGAGCAGGTCGCCTTCGTCGACGGTCCAGTACTGGTAGAAGAGTTCGGCTTCGGCGTCGAAGTCGAGGCGCTCGTCGAGCTCGAAGGTCCGGCCAATGGCGACGCCGGTCGTGAAACCCGGGTCGAAGCCGACCGAGCCTCCGACGACGTCCTCGGCCTCGGTGGTGAAGACTCCGCCGAGACCGAACTGGAGGTACCAGGGGCTCTGGTCTTTGGCCTGGGCCTGGGCGTTCGCGCCGAGCACGAGGGCGGCGCACAGAAGCGAGGGGATCCGCATGGGGCTCTCTGGAAGCAGGGGGTCGGTCCGTACCCGTCGGCGGGCCGGAAGGCCGCAGATTGTAGGGCCGGCGGGGGGGCGGGCAAGGCTCGGGGCCATGCTCTCGGCGTCTCTCTAGCCCTCCGGGAGCGGCCGACTACGCATTCACCCGGCCCGGAGTCCCTGTCGGAGGTCGCCCTCGCTACACTCTTCCGCTTCCATGAAGACCAATACCCGCATGTCCAAGGCCAAGCACGCCAAGAAGACCGGCTACCGCACGCGCCAGCGCACGGCGGGCGGCCGCAAGGTGAACCGCCGCCAGCGCGCGCGGCACGGTTCCTTCTAGGCGTTCCCGGCCGGGTCGCTCCCGGCCACACCCATGAAGCCTTCGCGCACGGCGGCCCCTGGTGCCCTGGCGCCGTTCCTGCCGCGGACCCGGTCCGAGATGGAGGCGCGGGGCTGGGACGCACTCGATGTGCTCCTGGTCACGGGCGACGGCTACGTGGACCACCCCTCTTTCGGGGTGGCCGCGATCGGACGCTTGCTGGAGGCGCGCGGCTACCGGGTCGGGATCCTCGACGTCCCCGACCTCGAGCCCGATGGCTCGGGCTGGACGCGGCTGCCGACTCCGCGGCTCTACGTGGGCGTGAGCGCCGGGACCATCGACTCGATGGTCACGAACTACACTGCCTCCAAGAAACCGCGGCGCACGGACGTGTACCGCCCGGGTGGCAAGGTCGGGCGGCCGAACCGCGCGACGATCGCCTACACGGCGCTCGCGCGGCACCACTTCCCCGGAGTGCCGGTGGTGGTTGGCGGGCTCGAGGCCGGACCGCGGCGCCTGGCGCACTACGACTACTGGCAGGACGCCATGCGGCGCTCGATCCTGGTCGACTCGAAGGCCGACCTGCTCGTGTGGGGCATGGGCGAGCGTCAGGCGCTCGAGATCGCGCGCCGGCTCGAGCGCGGAGAGAGCCTGCGTGGCCTCGGCTCGACCTGCGAGATCGTCAAGGAAAGCGAGCTGCCTGCGGACGCCCGCCACGTGCCGTCCTACGAGGAACTCGCCCGGGACCGCGACGCCTTGATTGCGCTCTTCCACGCGGTGCGCGAGGAGAACCATCCCGGCGCGCGTCCGCTGGCCCAGCGCCACGGTGAGCGCTTCGTGCTGCAGCACGGCCCGCTGGCGCCCTCGACGCAGGAGGAGGTCGACTCCTACTACGACCTGCCGTTCCGTCGCGAGTGGCATCCCGACCACGCTGCGGCCGGCGGGATCCCGGCCCTCGAGCCGGTGCGCTGGAGCGTCAACACGCACCGCGGCTGCATGGCCGACTGCACCTTCTGCTCGATCACCTTCCACCAGGGGCGCTCGATCCAGGGGCGCAGCGAGGAGTCGATCCTGAAGGAGGCCGCGGCGCTCTCTGCGCACCACGACTTCCGCGGCACGATCACCGACGTCGGCGGGCCGACGGCGAACATGTGGGGCCTCGGCTGCAAGCTGCTGGAGAAGGGCGACCCTTGCCTCGGGCGCGACTGCCTGACGCCCGACACGTGCCCCGCGCTGCGCATCGACAAGACCTCGGAGGGCTACCGGCGCCTGCTCGGCCTCGTGCGCAAGACGCCCGGCGTGAAGCACGCCTTCGTGAGCTCCGGCATCCGCCACGACCTCCTGCGCGGCAAGGACGGCGAGCTCCTGCCGCTGCACCACGACCTCGTGAACCACCACGTCTCGGGGCGCATGAAGCTCGCGCCCGAGCACGCCTCGCCGGACACGCTGCGGGCCATGAACAAGCCCTCGTTCAAGGTCTACGAGGAGTACGAGGCCGACTACAAGGAAGAGTGTGCGGCGAAGGGCAAGGACCAGCACCTCGTCAACTACTTCATCGTCGGCCACCCCGGCACGGCCATGAAGGACGCGGTCTACCTCTTCGAGAAGCTGCTCGAGCGCAACTACTCACCCGAGCAGGTGCAGGAGTTCATCCCGCTGCCGATGACGCGCGCCTGCGTGCAGTACGTGACCGGCAAGGACCCGCTGACGCTCGAGGAGCTCTACGTGCCGCGCGGCGGCCGCGAGCGGCGCCTGCAGAAGGCGCTCGTGCGCTGGAAGGATCCGGCCAACAAGAAGCTCGTGCTCGAGGCCCTCGACCTCGCCGGCCGCAACGACCTCGTGCCCGTCTTCCAGCGCGCCCTGAAGCAACGCATCGCCCACCGCGCGCCCGACGCCGACGAGGGCGTGGTCGATCTCGACACCTGCGGCTGAGCGCGACCCGTCGAGCGCATCACGCACGTGCCGACCTCGCCCCTTGCTCCGTTGCGAGCTCGCGGACCGCAGGCGGTTGCGCCGTAGGCGCAAGCGCGCGACCCGTCGAGCGCATCGCGAACTGAGCGCCTGCGGCGCTCAGTTCGCGATGCGCTCGCGGAACTCCAGCGTGATCGGATCGATGCGCACCGACTCGCCGGTCGCGACGAGGTTGGCCACGCGCACCTTGATGCCGTTCTCGAGCAGCGCGTCCTTCAGGCCGCTCGAGCCGCCGCCGCGGATCGGCGGCGCGGTGTCCTTGACCTTGACGACCACCGAGGCGGGCGGAGAGATCGAGATCAGGGCGCCGTTGACCATGAAGCCGATGTAGCTGTCGGCGCCCCAGATCAGCGCGTCCTTGGCGGCCTCGGCCGAGCAGCGGAACTCGTTGCCGTCCTTGTCGTAGAAGACCTCCTCGAGGCCGTCCGCGTAGGAGTGCGAGAGATCGACCTTCTCGTTCTCCATGAACTCGAACTTGGAGTCGCCGTGCTCCTTCAGCTCCTGGATGCGCCCGGTCAACACGTCCTTCAGCGTGACGTAGACGTACTGGCGCCGGTCGTTGCGCATGATGCTCCAGTCGGAGACGGCGCAGATGCGGCCCTGGTAGTTGACCAGGTGGCCTTTGCGGAGGTCGAGGGCGTTGATCTGCGACATGGGCGGAGGCGTCCGTCTGGGGAACTGTGGGCGAAAAAGTATACGCAGGGGGTCGCCCGGGCGCACCCCCCGGAAGGCGCTCAGTGGTGGTGGCCGCCGGCCCCGTGCACGTGGCCGTGCGAGAGCTCGTCCTTCGTGGCTTCGCGCACGCCCTTCACCTCGCCCGTGAAGTGCAGCTCGATCCCGGCCAGGGGGTGATTGCCGTCGAGCGTGACCTGCTCGCCCTCGACCGCCACCACGGTCATGACGAGCTCGCCCTCCGGGCCGCGGGCCGAGAGCTCGAGGCCGATCTCGACCTCGAGGCCGGCCGGGAGCTGCTGCTTCGTCACCTTGTGCACCAGGCGCTCGTCGCGCAGACCGTAGCCCTCGTGGGGGGCCACCTTGACGTCGAAGGCCTCGCCCGCACCGCGCCCCTCGAGGTTCTTCTCGAGGCCGGGGATCAGCATGCCGACTCCGTGCAGGTAAGAGAGCGGATCGCCGCCCTTCGAGGTGTCGAGCACCTCGCCGTCCGGCGAGGTCAGGGTGTATTCGATGGTGACGACGGAGTGACGGGCGATCTTCATCGGGAAAGCGGGAGCTCGAGGGTTTCCCCGAGGCACGGCGTTGAAAGGGGCGCGGAGTCTCGCCGAGGACGCGGCCCTCGGCCAGCGGAATCGGGAACTACCGCGCCGCGTGGCGGGGGGCGCGGAAGGCGCGCGCGAGGGTCAGGTCCTGGCCGCCGTAGGAGGGGCCACCGCGGCCCTGGCCGTAGAGCTTCTCGGGCCGGCCGGTCGTGCGGAAGAAGCGCAGTCGGAAGAACGGCTGGCCGTCCTCCACGAGGAACGGGACGTCGTGCGCGCGCACCTCGAGCACCGCCGGCGTGCCGCCCGGGCGCGTCTCGTCCCAGCCGAAGCCCGAGTCGAAGAAGCCCGCGTAGTTGTTGCGCAGCTCGCCGATGCCCACGTCGATCGGCAGCATCTCGGCCGCGAGGTCGGGCGGGATGCGCAGGCGCTCGCGGCTGGCGAAGATGTAGAAGCGTCCGGGCTCGAGCACGCAGCGCCCGCGGCGCGCGTGGACCGGCTCCCAGAAGTCGCTGGCCTCGTGCGCGCCCTGGGCCGCGAACTCGACGACCTCGGTCGAGAGCGCCGCGCGCCAGCCGCAGGGGTCGCGCCCCGCGAGGCCGAGGCGCAGGCACAGTCCGCCCTCGTCGTCGAAGGCGAGCTCGTCCAGCGCGAGCGGGCGCGGACCGTCGAAGCACAGGGGTGTCGTGCGGCAGCGCTCGATCAGGGCCGCGCGCGAGAGCGCGCTCGCGCCGCGCGCGAGGCGCACCTGACACAGGCGGTCGCCGCGGCGCAGACGCACGGGGAAGGAGAGCGGCGCGACCTCGAGCCAGGCGCGGCCGTGGAAACCGGCCGGAGCCTCGTCGAAGCGCGGCGAACCGGGCACCAGCACGCGCGTGAAGAGGTCCGTGCGGCCGGTCGAGCTGCGCGGGTTGAAGCGCGCGGCGAGGTCGGGCGGCAGGGCCAGCTCCTCGTCGAGCGGCACGAGGTAGACGAGTCCGCGCTCGAGCACGCCGCCCTCGCCCTCGAGCGAGACGGTCGAGGTCGCGAGCTCCTGCAGGCGCTCCTCGATCGAGGCGTTCTCGGGCAGGAAGCCGGCGCGCACGCGGTGCGCCACGGGGCCGAGACGCAGGTCGAGGCTGGCGGGCTGGAGCTGCTCGGGCAGGATCGGCGCGGCGCCGGCGGCGGGGCGCAGGGCCGTGCCGAGCAGTGCCGCGAGCTCGCGGTCGACGAGGATGCCGGGCGGGGGTGTCATTCGTCGTCCTCGCTCGCGCCGCCGTAGCCCAGACCCTCGAGCTCGCGCAGGTCCTCCGCGCTCAGCTCCTCCTCGATCGTGAGCGGCGGTGGGAAGGTGCGCGTGGTGTCGAAGGCCTCGCGCCACCACTGATCGAAGAGCGTGCCGTCGGAGAGGCGCGAGCCGTGCTTCTCGCCCGGATCGACGCCGAGGTCGCTGGCGAGATAGCCGCCGTGCATGCCGCGCGCGATCTTGCGCAGGCCGCGCATGACGTAGGCGCGCGGCAGGTTCGAGCCCTCGGTCTCGCCCAGGATCACGCGCTCCGCCGGCAGCGCGTGGCGCAGCGAGCGGCCCGGCAGGGCCGGATCGCTCGGCAGGCCGCAGGCTTCGAGCACCGTCGGCGCGATGTCGGCCAGGTGCGCGAGCTCCTGCACGCGCTCGCCCGCACCGTGGCCGTCGGGGAAGCGCACGATCAGCGGCACGTGGATGCCCTCGTTCCAGAAGTGGCCGTGGCCCGAGTTGCGCCCGCGCTCCATCAGGTTCTCGCCGTGGTCGCTCGTGATCACGACCAGCGTGTCGTCGAGGAAGCCGCGCTGCTCGAGCGCGGCGAACCAGCGCTCGAGCTCGCCGTCGACGTGGCGGATCCCGCCGTCGTAGAGCGCGGCCAGGGCCTCGCGCTGGCCCTCGTCGTGCGGGTCGAGCTGGTCGGGATACATCGGCAGGCGCGCCGTCGCGCCGGGCAGGAAGTAGTCCTGGAACGGCTCGGGCGAGGGATAGATCGAGTGGTGGTCCTGCACGATCGGGCCGACGTGCACGTCGAAGAGGTGCACGAACAGGAAGGTCGGCCGCGCCTCGTCGAGATGCGCGAGCTCCTCCTCGAGGTGACGCTGCGCCTCGGTGATGTCGGCGTGGGGCCGGTACACGTCGAAGCCGCGCGCGAAGCCGTGGCGCGGCACGACCCAGATCGGGTGGTAGAGCCCGACGGTCTGCCAGCCGGCCGCCGCGAGGCGCTCGGCCAGCAGCGGGATGCCGGGCGCGAGCGCGAGCTCGCCGTCGATCACGCCGTGCTGCGGCGGATAGAGCCCGGTCAGCATGCTCATGTGCGCGATCAGGGTCCACGGCGCGGGCGAGTAGGCGCGCTCGAAGACGCGCGCGCCGGCGGCGAAGCGCTCGAGGAACGGACTCGTCTCGCGCGTGTGCCCGTAGAGCGAGAGGCGATCGGCGCGCAGCGTGTCGATCGAGATCAGGAGCACGTTGGGCTGCGTGCGCACCGGGGCGGGAGCGGGCGTGCAGGCCGCGAAGAAGGAGAGCAGCAGGAGCGGACGCAGGCTCATTCGTCGTCGCCTCCGTAGCCGAGGGCGCGCAGCTCGGCGGCCTCGTGCGGCTGCAGCGTGATCGGGACCGGCGCAGCGAAGGCGGGCGTGCCGCCCAGGAGCTCGGCGCGCAGGGCCTCGAAGCGTTCGGGCGGCACGAGGCGCGGCGCGAGCTCGAGCGGATCGCGCTCGAGGTCGAAGGCCGCGGTCGGGCCGCCCTGGCGGTGCACGTACTTCTCCGGCCAGCGCAGCACGAACTCGTTCGGCAGGTAGGTGCCCGTGGCGCTGCGGGTCTCCGGCAGCGGGGCGAGCAGCGTCTGTCCGGGCAGGCGCGCGTCGGGCGCGAGGCCGGTGGCAGAGAGCACGGTGGGC
>Ga0172376_10000673_pt1 | contig 43854 bp, 76 predicted proteins | sample Lak35m_FD_121114 | JGI IMG/M metagenome (GOLD analysis project Ga0172376, IMG submission 121114) | Freshwater microbial communities from Kabuno Bay, South-Kivu, Congo - kab_092012_35m | ecosystem: Environmental > Aquatic > Freshwater > Lake | place: Democratic Republic of the Congo: South-Kivu...
ACATACTATATCGAATAGATATAAAAATTTAAATTTGTCTCAATTACAATCTTGGTTAGATTTACCTTACGATAAATCTTTAAATCAAAAATTGATAGAATTTGTTAAGGTATTAGATAGTCTAAGACAAATTGATAGTAAAATATTCTCACATATCTATGAATAAACTTTCTTATAGATTTATTGATGGATCAAAAATTGATATTAACTTGCTGAACAATAATTTTGTTAGCAAATGGATATCATATTTGATTAAAAATGCAGAACATTTACAATATGTAACTTATAATAAGATATATCTTGATGGATCAAACAAACCTATCGATAAAATAAATATTGATCAAGATTTAGATTTGATTGAAAAATCATTAATTGATATAGGGGTTTCTTGTAATTTAGATTTTATCGATGCTATAACTAAAACTGCTGAACAGAAAAAAAACTCTCCTAATATATCGCAAGAGTATTGCAACTGTATACATAGAATATTCACCAGATTAATCAATAATCAAAACGTCACAGGTATTCTTCCTATTTTTCAAAATAATGAACTCTGTAATAATATACATAATTTAAACGATGCTGTTCATAGATTAGAAACTATGTCATCATTTAAATTATCAGAAAGACGCAAAGAGTTTTTTAATCCTATAATACATTTAAGTGTGCCAAAATTTTCCTACGTTGACAAACAATGGATAAAAGATAGTTTTGATCCTCTTATAGAATCTTATGATTACACTGTTTGGTTAAATGAAGATATTTTAGGCAAGGATATGATTAGATCGTGGCTTGATTACGATAATAATCAATGTGATGATATCACCGGAAATCTTTTTTTTACGCCGTCGTTACTGATAGATCCATTTAAAACTATGAAACAGATCATTGACAAGAGTGAATGGCAAGACTATTATCATAATACTTATAAAACTCTGAATCGTTTTCCGATTGGAAATTTAGTAGATAACAATATTAATATTTTTAAAAGTAGCGATTCAACAATACTTTCTATTTTTTATAATGATCAACAAATATTTTAAAGTATATCTTTGGATTGTTTCTTGATATCTAATTTTAATCTTTCAACATCGACTTTGAAATCTATTTTTGTAATTTCGTTTTTGTATTCTTGAAGAGTGTTGAGTAGGATATCGGCAATATCTTCCGGTCTTTGTTTTTCTAATTCGGTATGAACATCTATTTCCCATATCCTACCATCTTTGAATTCTAGATGTACTAGATCTAGGTATGCCACAGGCATGGTATTCATATAGAGATCTTCGAAAACTTCTGGCCACTCTTTGACAAGATGTCGAGGTGGCCTAAACAAAGCATTAGGCATCTACAGTATCTTTAGCCTTTGTAGTTTTCTTTACGACTGGATCTAGTACTTCTGCTTCTTTACGTAACCTTGCTGCTTCTTTGTACATGGCATCTGCTTGACTGCGATAGCTCTTAGCGATATCCTTGTCTGTGAGCACAGCGTTGGTAGCAGCCTGTGCCCTAATTGGTACAGGAACATCAGTGTCTACGGCAGGTGCTAGATCTGTTACTTCGGCTACTTGCGTGACTTCGACTTTGCCTTTGGGCGCACCTTTTACAAAAGTGTACAGATCGTCTACGGCACAGTTTTTCTGTTCTGCGATCAATACGTTCAAGTTACTTAACAGCACAGTATCGTTTGTGGTAGGAGTCATAGTCACAGAATCTGTAGCTACTTTCTGCAACCTGCCATCTGCCTGCATGGCCTGTAACATAGATCTACCATCCGGGAATGTACGGATGAACATCATTTCGCCTAGTTCGTAGGCTTCCTGACATTGATCTGTTTCTACCATGGTCATGATGGAATCGTGATAGGAATCACTTAGTTGTGTAACTGGTAATACCAACGCCATGTTTGATTCGCCAGGTAGAGTTCTAAATACCACAAGAACTTTAACTCCTGTGTTGTTGATCCTACCGATATGTTTTAGTGGTCGTGCCATTTTAGGCCTCCTTTTTAGCCACAGCTTCTAAGAAGGTGTTCAGCTTGTTGAAAGCTTTGCCCACGGCTTCTAGTTCTGCTGCTTTGAACGCTCCTCGTTGTGTAGCAACTTCGATGATACTTCTCAGCGCAGCAAGATCGCTGACATTGAGATCTGGACCCTGTGCAGGGGCGGTTTCTGGCACTTGTGCCACAGCTTCGGGTGCTTGGTCTTTGACTTCTTCTGACATTAGGTTCTCCTTAAATGGTTACATGCAAGCATGAAATACGTTAATTCTTTTTGATCTTCAAATCCTATATAATGAGTAGAACGCAGATTTCCAAATTTATCAATACCTGGTTGTTTGGCCAAACAATAGCGGCCTTTCAATTTGGTCTTGACCCATTCTTCTACACCTTCAAAAATTTCGTTATCTGAGATAGCAATTTTGCTGAAGTGGGGAGGAATGGTCTTAAGCCTGCGCTGTTTTAGTACATCAATAGGATTTAAATCAAACATCGTGAAAATATTTATAAGTCAATTAGATTAGGGGGTTAATTCTTGGCTTAGTCTTTTAGACATGGCCTTGGTGTGACCCAGCTTGGCAACATCACCAGAAAAAAGGTACAGTTCAAAAGCGGATTTTTCTTTCATAACTATGATATGTTTTTTATTGATGTAAAAAGGTGAATCAATAAAATGATCTAACCAAACCAAAACCTGCGGAGTGAACGCAAATTCTTTTGGAAAATCTATTTTATAAGTTTTGATTTTAGCATATTCTTCAATGAACTGCAAGGCCTGTTCGGTCAATCTAAGCCCACCTTGAGACTTTTCTCTGAAACTCCACCACCATACAGATCTATATTGTTTTACTGTATCAGCGTCGATAGATAGTTCTGCTGCCTGTAAGAACACCCTAGTGTAGGCATCCTTAGAGTTCATGTTATGAAACCTCTTCGCCGGCAGTGAGTTTTACCACAGCAAAGTCTGTGGTTTTAAAAAGTTTGTTTAATTTTTTAGCCAGATTGTGTGCATGGCCAGGATTTGAGAATGATACTTTCTTATATTTAGGACCAGGATAGCTGGCTACTAGGCTACCACTCTTTAGATTAAACGGTTGGTGTCGATAGAAAACAGCCCAAATGGCTTCCGAGTCCAGTATCTGCTCGACTTTGAAAGTTTCTTTGTTGGCATATTCTAAAAGTATCTTTGGTTTTGGTCTCGACATTTTATACGGGTTCCTAATTAACCACGTATATATTTATCTTTTTAGAATGAGCCGCCGTCGAGTTTCACGTCTATACTTTGACTGGATTCTTTGATCTGAGCCAGCATTGCATGTATCTGCTGCACAGTGCCGCCGAGTTTTGCGGAAAAAATAGCCAGCTCGGCGGTGAGATCTCTGGCTTCCTGTATAGTGATCCTTATTTCTTTCTGCTGACTTTTTTCTGCCATTGTTATTCGTTGAAGTAGTTTCTCAACTGTAGGCAACACAGCAGGCATGTTATTTTGAGACATTAGCTAACACCTGTTTCATTTCCATTTCTGTTTTAAACGGACCACGGTAGGGATATCTTTCTAAGGTGATCTTTTTAGGACAGAAACTCTTGACCCAACCTTTTTCAAATTTAATAGTGTAGTAACCTGCACAATACAAACTTTTTGAATCTAGACTTTTGGTAAACAGTGGAAGTTTTTTGCGTATGTCGAACATGGCATTGTGAGGTGCTGTGCTGGTTGGATAACTGTGAACCTCATTAGGTAAGGCGTTTTCACTTTCTTTTACAATCTTAACAGTAAAGAATTTTTTACCGAATGTTCTGGTAACGTGTTCTTTGGTTTCGTAGATTTTTATTCCATCTTGATTACTCATTACAAATCTGTTGTCTTCGTTTTTTCTTAGAGTAGCAATCTTCTCGCCATTCTCTTCAACGATCCAAAACTTGTTATCTATTATAGGTTTGGCGTGTAAATCAGTCATTTCGTTCTCCAATTAGATACCTCGCATTCAATGGCTCCGAATAACTTGCAGCTTGATCTGATATCTTCTTGAGATCATACAGACCACAAAACTTCATGAGTCTAAGACCAACCTGGCTGACATTTTTGTCTGCGCTGGTGGCCGCGGCAATGGTCTCTGAGATAATGGCCTTGATGTCATCGGGCTGATGACTGAGGTCGATCAATCTACGATTGCGTTCGTAATCTTCTAGGACTCTGTGTTCTCGGCCTTCGTGATCAGTCCATCTCTGTAGCATGAGATTGTTCCACGCATATCCTTTGCTGCCACGATCTTCGAACGCTTCACTGAGACCCACTTTTTTGCTTGTGCCTTTAGTACGCACACCTGGATACGCTGAGAAGACATTATCGCTGGTATCACCACGCATACATTTTTCGAATAAGAGCCATTCTGGATTCGGGGCTGGCTTGGGCTCTTGTGTTTTCTTGTCAATGATTCTTTTGCCTTTGTCATTGAAGATTCCTTCATGTGTGATTACATGTTCCATAACGCCGTTGTACTGTGTGACATTGGGTGCGATCAATTGTACAAAATCTGTGTCAGTGCTGATAATCACATGTTTATCATTTGGATGACTCTGTATCCAGCCTGCGATCAAATCATCTGCTTCTAGCTGTGGGTTCTGCATAACCGTGCAGTTTGTTTTGTCTGTGATAAACTCTTTGAATGTGTCAAAGGCTTCCCAAAACACACGATCCTCTTCTGCTTCTTTTTCTGTGTGAGCTGCACGAGCATCTGAACGATTACGCTTGTAGGGTGCATAATAATCTTTGCGCCATGATCTACCTTCTAAACAGAAAATGACATGTCTGCCGTTGAACTGCTGCCATGCTTTGCGAATTGAATTAAGGGTGATATGAAAGGCCATGCCTAGTTTGATATCAGCATCACCGTTGATCACGTGACGAGCACGGAAAAATGTATTTGCTGTATCAACTAAAATATAGGTCATTGATTTGTCTTCTTCACTGTTTTAATGTCTATAACACCTGTGTTTACAGGGCCGCCAAAATCACCATCTACTACCACATTAGCACAGAGTTCACGGAACCAACGATCTACGATTTCTTCTTCTTTGTCACCATCTTCACCGTATCCCTCTTGCTTTAATTGTAGCACAAATTGGTCATTCCAGTCAAGCTCAAAAAAGCCATTTCGTATATTATCTTTATTGACATGGGTGTTTATCACACCTACCCATGCTTCTTTGCGTCTAGTAGCACGTTCTTTTGGTGAGAGTTTGGCAGTTTCTTCTGCTTGTTCAGCAGTTTTAGATGCAACTTCAGCCGCAGCTAGCCTGTGATTTGCTTCTGCCAAATCTAGTTCAGCTTTTTGAATAGAAGCTTCTAGTTTATCTAGCCCAAATAGTTTTTTAATTATTTTCATTATGTACCCCATTCATTCTTAAACAGTGGCACCTGCAATCTGTCCGAATATCTCAGACCATGTTTCATCGCCAGTTCTGCTACTCTGCGGTTATTCAGTGTGTATACACTTTCAACTCCGCCCACAGGCATTAGATATACTGGTCCGGAAAAGCCCTCTGCACGATAAATGTCTACAGTCTCTATTGCTTCTTCTGCATCTTCTTCTGTAGCAATGACAAATTTTAAATATGTATACCCAACATCTTCATAATCGCAGACGATATCAGGACGTATAGCTTCATGACGCTCTTCACCTGAACAACTTAATTTAGCACTGACACTAAAAGTTAATCTATGATAACCACGTTCTTCCATACCCCACAATCTAAGATAATCTTTGAATTCTTTAGTTAGCTTTTGAGTACCGTTAGTTTCAAAAGTTAGTTCTTTGAGATCTCTCATACCAGGATGATCTAACAGTTCGGGATAAGCACGTTGCCACCCAAGCAACGGTTCTCCTCCTGTAATGACCAAGTGTTCCTCTCGCCACTCGTTAAAGGGCAAGATCTCACAAATTCGTTCTGCGATAGCGTCGGATGTAAGCATTGGACTAAGATCTTTAAAGCGGGGATCCCAACTAGCATAACTGTCGCAACCAGTAGATACCAATGGTAATTCTTCGTAAGTTTTAAAAGAATGTATCTGAGCCGCAATCGTCTCAACCTCATTGCTAGATTCACCTTTGGGCATACCGAACCCTGCACATTTAAAATTACAGCCAAATGTACGAAGGAATACACTGGGAACACCCATATATCTGCCTTCACCTTGTATGCTGTAAAAAAGTTCTGCTATTTTTAATTTACTCATTATTTATTATACCGCTTTTTATAAAAGTTGTCAACTCTTCTTTGACCAACTGCCAAGATCCGTCCTGACGATCAATCCAACGTATACAATCACCTTCTCGCCATCCTACAGCATCTAAAAGATCTTGTGGGAGCGATATAACGCCATCTTCTTCCACTGTCAGTGTCCATGTTTTCATTTTATATATACCTATCTTTGGATTCTATTTCTTGATTCAATCTACGCCATTCTTCTATTCTTAGTCTAGCACATTCTTGTTTGACTTCTATGGGATAGTCTGGATGCCAGTGTGCATCTCTGCAGTCGTAGACTCTGCCTTCGGGTCGATATCGTACCAGCACTACAATCAACACAATCATGATACAGATATAGACAAAATATTTCATATTTTATCGCTGATCATTATTCTACACATCAATGCATCTCGATCATCAGTGAAATCAAAATGCATGTAATCCGCAGTGATCTCAGTGACATATTTGTCCCCTGGCATACCGAAATGCTCTAAAATATTCGCACAGGTTTCATTCCACCATGTGTTGGATTGATTTTTCCAAGGCACAGTGATCCTGGTCATTTGCGATAGTTGCCCTTTTCCGGTATCACATGTCGGACACCGCCTGTGGGATCTGGCATGTCGCCCTTGCGTCTTGGAATGAGATGCACATGTGGCCACTCAACTGTTTGACCAGCGGCTTCTCCGTAATTGAATCCTACATTGAATCCGTCCCATTCCCCTTTCTTAACTCTTTCAATTCCATCTTGGACAGCAGCTTCGAAACAATCCATTAGAACAGAAACTGTATTATATTTAGGCACGAATAATAAATGTCCAGGAGTTACAGGATACTTATCTGCAAATACTCTGACGTGATAATCTTCTTCGACCAATTCTGTCCACGGGGCTTTGCTATCATCAATGAATGCTGGTTGGCCCAACATAACTTTTGTAGTATCATCTTTCATCTTTGAAACTCCTTACGATGTTCTTGGGGTAGTGCATCTTCTTTGATAACAAATTCTCTGCCCATCATATTACCAAAAAATACTCTAGTATTCTCTTTGTAAATCATTTTCAGTTTTACAGTTTGAAATGCTACTTCTAGAAATGCTCTAGGTTTATAATTAAGAATATGCGCCTCAACGTCCTTGCCATTGTCTGTGCAATGAATTTTTACTTTTGCGTCAATCATTTTTTCCGCCGATTCTTTGTTTAGAAAAATCACAGAGCTTATGATAACCCATATTATAACAACTGCAATGTTTTCCTAATATCCAACGGGCTATAGCTATTCTTATCTTATTCATTTATAAGTTTTCCAGTTATTGAACTGACCTTTAGACCAGCTTCGTTAATGTAATATGGTTGGCACATTTTTTCTCCATCCCAACGCTGCCCGCACCAGCATTCTCCTTGTTCGTTAATAATACAGGTTCCTGAACCACAACAGCGATCGTCCCTCATATAATTTTCAGCTGTAGTAAATTTAAGATCGTTCATGATTTTATATCAAAGTGTGATTTTATGATCCATACCGCTGTTTCTTCGCTAAAGGGAAAGGGCTCTTTACGCCAATTCATTATTTGTTCAGAACATTCTTCGATTATTAGTTTTAAAAATAGATCCAAACCTTCCTGATCGGGGTTAAAATCAATACCAGCCTGTTGTTTTAATCGATTTATAATCTGATTCATTTAGCCCACCATTCTTCCCAGGGAAAGTCAACCCATACATCTTTTTCTGCCTTGTTAATTTCTCGACCGACATAGTCCATTTTAACATTGCATTTGCTGGCAAGATTATCAATAACAACAGCAAATTTCACGTTGTTGTTCCAGACTTCGTCCCACGAATCGTCACCGGGAAAACAACTGGATCTCCAATCTTCCATGATCCAATTAAATGTAGCACCGCTGTCGTTAATGTCATCTACGATCAAGATTTCTTTGTAGGTACCCGATTCTAATAGATCACTGGCCGCTTCTAAAACACCAGCAACATCATTTTCGTCTTCTACAAATCTTTCTCTAGAATTCAGTCCAAGTGCATCACCGGCCATCCAAAGATTACTTTCACCTCCTTGACCATCACGTAGACTTACTCCTAATGCATGCATAGGAACATTAAAATAATGACTTATCATGACAGCAGGGATCAAGCCACCTCTGGTTAATCCTACAACATAGTCTGGTCGCCAACCACTTATGATAATGTCTCTGCAGATTTTACTGACTAAACCAGTAAGTTCAGGTTGCCTGATTACGAGCTTTTTCATACCTTTCCTTTAGATATTGTTCGTTGTGAATCCATTTATTATTGACCCAGAACCCCCATTCTTTCTTTTGAGGTCCTGGCATAAACAACGTCCAGGCAGTAATGCCGGAATGTAATTCAATCCTATGATAACTATTGGCCTTACAAAAACGGAAGTGTCCGGGACCACGCCACTTGCGAACTTCACATGTTTTAATACCGTCTTCGTTAAACTGCGGAATCCATTCGTAGTAACCGCCTCTGAGAATTAGTGTGAAATAAGGCCACGGATGATCATGCACATCGTCTGGATCACCTTTAAGGAATTTATGCAAGAAAATGTTGAAAGGAAAACGTTCACGCTCTTTCAAAAAGAGATAATAGCGTTCGAGATAAGGTTCGTCATGCACACGATCATAGATGATACGTCGACGTCCAAATCGTTCAAGCAGTTTCAGCAACATTGAATACCTCTTCTTCCAAATATCTTTTTAGTTCTTTGTCAGTGGGCTGTACAGAATAATTATTCTTGAAAAAAATCTCATAACTATCGCTGCCATATTTTCCTATGCCATATAACATTGTAGCATCTTCGCCGTTCCAAGTCAAATAATCTGTGCTCATACGCACTAATCTATTATAGCGTACATTAACCATGCCTAATGGTGCTATGATACTTTTGACGAATTCCTCATCTGCCTGTATCAATACCACGGGAGTAGGAAACCAATATAAAAATTCAGGTAGTACTGACTTAACCATTTTTCTACCAGTTTGATTCAGCATGATCACACCAACCATGTGTTCCCATGGATTGGAAATCTGTTGTTGTACCATTAATTCTTCTTTAAACTTTTGGAACATTTTGTCTTTGCTCACACCATACTTTAAATGTACTGCCAGATTGAGCGGCAGCACGATTAAATAGTTGAAGTTTTTCCTGACATTCTTTATTTGTTTTGAAACGGTCTACCTCTACAGGCCAGCCATTCATAAACAATATGAGAACGAATTCCATTATTCTACCGCCTCTCCGAACCAATCATCTACTAATCGTTCTGCTTCGTCTTGTGTCATTGCATGAACAAAGATACGTGCAAGTTCTCCTTGCGTGTGCTGTATATTATATTTTATAACGCCTGCGGGAATTAGATCCCATTCTCTTTGGACAACGAATTCTTGTAGATTTTTAGCACGGAAGATTAGATTGTCTGTGAGGTCTTTTGCGGTATTCATTGCTGACTCCGAACGATATTATTGTTCACGGTCTCGTTATCACTGCGCATTTGCTCTTCCATATACAACATCAATTGATGCTTATAGATATCTTCTGACAGCCCATGCCAGCCAATGCATTTTCCAGTTGGACTACGACCACAGCCGCAACGACCAATATTTTCTGCATTTTCTTTAACTCTTATTTGCATGTCTTTATCCTTTTTAAAAATTAAGTCCCACCTGTTATCAAATTCGTTCTTACTAACACTGAATGGTCTTGCTTTAGATCCTTTTCCACCGTCCCCCATAATTACCTCGGTGAAAACTCTTGTTGCATCTTAATGTTGTCAAAGAATTCTTTCTTTGTGCTTTGGTCGTCCTTGAACGCACCTTTTAATACTGTGGTTTGTGTTAGACTAGAATGTGCCATGATTCCGCGATTCTCACAGCATCCGTGGGTGGCTTGAATATACACGCCTAAATCTTTGGCTCCTGTGGCCTTTTCGATCTCGCGAGCAATGTCGTTAGCAAGTTCCTCTTGGAGAGTACCACGTCTTGCACACCACTGTGCAATGCGTGTGTACTTTGAGAGACCAATGAGTTTCTCAGCCGCAATAATCCCAATATAAGCAACGCCCACCACAGGTTGATGGTGATGGCTACACATACTGCGAAGCTCACTGCGAACAACCAGCATACCTTCGTAACGGTCCTGCGTGTTATTTGGAAACGCTGTACAATCTGGTGCTGGTTCATATCTTCCTGCCATTATTTCATTAAAGTACATCTTAGCAAGCCTGCGGGCTGTGCCTTTGCTGTTAGGATCGTTTTCTCTATCAATCAACAGGGTGTCTAGCACTTGTTCAAATGCCTCTGTTGCTTCGTCGATTAGTCGTTCTTTATCGCCTTCGTGTAGATAGTCGCTAATGTTATCGCCTGCCCAGAAACGCTTGCCTTCACGCTTCATCTTAAAGCGAATATGATCGCCTAGGTATGCTTCTTGATATCCGCCATCGCCTGCCATTGCGTCCAGGCCTGTTTCTTGTTTTTTTAATTTCAATTATATTCTCCGAGTTTTAGCGGTGGATCGCATTTGTTATTTTAACATCTCTAGTAGTTTATCACAACTAAAATAATTCTTAGTAAGTATATCTACCTGTTTATTTAGGCTTGGTAGAAACTTTTCATAATTATCCATGTATTGTATGATTTTATAACAGATGTCTTTTCTGTGAACTTGATACGATTCAAAAGACTCAGTCCATTCACTAGGATATTTAAAAGCGTCCAACGCCATTTCACTATAGCTTAGTCTATCTGGCACCATGGGAATAGCATCGACTAATGCACCCTCGTACCAACTTATGCCCAATGTCTCTTGCAGGTTAGCACTGAACACTAACTTTGCTTCGCCTAACAAATTATGATACTCATTCTTTGTGAGTTGTTGATCTTGACAAACAACAAATTCATATTTGGGTAGGTGTTCTTTTAGATCACGGAAAATCTCAACCTGCTTCTCAGGAGCGATACGATGCGGAAAAAGAATAAGATCACGCTTGGGCATGTTCTTATACATTGCTAGAGTGTCAGGCATATACTCCATGGGCCAGCCTGTGCGCACTACTTTGCCTGTTACGTTAGCAGCAGGGTCGTACCCTGTTTTACCTAGTAGATTCTTACCAAACATCTCAATATGAAATGTTGTGGCAAAGTAGTTGTGATCAAACGCATGATAGAAACTCTTCTCTGCATGTCTAACCCAGGGCTTGTCACCAACAAGGCGACCTAAAAAGTCTTGAGGATCATAACTGCCAGCATGCCATAGGCCTTGTGTGGTTACTGGAATACCCAACAACTCACTCATGTACTTTAGATTTATAATGCCCGGATGCCAAGCGTCAGTAAAAATAAAGTGGTCGCCAGCATGAACGGATCCGTTACAAAACAGTCGACCTAGTTGTTCTACTTGACTGGCTTTGTATATGTTAGTGCCGCCGAAATTAAGAAAAGCACCAGGAGTAGTAGCACTAGGTATATCCATGGGGCCGGAAATAACATGAACGTCATGTCCTGCCTTTCGTAAGAGACCGGGTACGTGAGTCTTCCACTGACCCGTGTACCTTGTCTCTACCGCTTCTAGATCAACGAGAAAAACGCGGCTCATTGTTGTGTCTAGGCCTGTTGTTATCCCACCGAGGCTTATTGCCTTGATATGGTTTTCTAGGACGCTTGCTGGCTAAGAAAGCACCGTAGTTCACAGAATCTTTGCGATAAAGATCTGCTGGATTAAAATCACACAGCTCTAGTCTGCACCAATCGTGGTAGGCTTCGAGATCCTCCCACACCTTTACGACATCAGGACGATTTTCGAAATACCTGTAGTCCTTGTAGTTTTTCATCTTTGTTCCTTTAATATTTGATGAACGACCCGTTTTCTCCGTCTTCGGAGACCTCAATCCAGATCTCACGATCTGGATACCTTTGATTAATGACCTCGTATAACTCATCCGACATCATTTCACAACTTTTATAATCTAGCGAGATGGTACCACCACCGTACAGGTTTTCGAGCCATCTTTTGAATTGGATGAACTCGATGTCTCGATCATTGTGCATAACAGAGATCCACACCCTGAAATGGAAAATGTGACGATGGGGATAACCAAGAAACGAAACATCATATTGATCTCCAGTTTTAAGTTTAGTATCTTCCAATGCTGCAGGATAACAATGGATGCCTTCCTTGCGGAAAGTCACCCAAATCATTTTATTAGGTCGAATGTCTTGTCGAATAATCATACTGATAACAGTCCTTCACAAAGTTTTTTGATTTCTTCTCTATTCATATGGAAGTTATAAGTATTGGTATTTGTAATTTCGCCTTTTTCGTCTAAACATTCTTGAACAAAATTTACAGAAAGAAGTCCTTTAGGAGAAATAGATTCCCAAGACTCTAATCTAACTTTAAAAGCAGGCGAATCTTTGACAATGATATTTGTAATTTTAAGATCGGAATGTTTCATAGCTTGGGGGCCTCCATTATTTGAGTATCTCGTCCTTGCCATATTGATCCCAATCTGTGAAGCGATCTCTTCCTAGAAGGTCCTGTAGGTTATGGCACCATACCCCAGGATTAGTTGCTGCAAAATCTTTGTCGTCAATCTTTAGTGTAGCGTTATAACCTAGTTGATTAACATAAGGTAATTTTACACTGATCTGCGGAATAAATCGACGCTTTTCGGTAAGACCGCTCTCAAGTAATCCTTCCGTTTCCGATACATCGAAGTCCAAGGTACACCATAGATCGTACTCGCTGTCTAAACAGACGTAAATCATATTTTCCCAAGAACGCCAACCTTCTGCATCATTAACACCTTTGGTTTTGAAACTTTGATTGGCACCAAAGTAAATGTGTTTGATATGTTTTGATTCGTCTAGATAAGATCTACTTTCTTTAACCATATCTAAAATAACATAGGGATCATGAACACCTACTACAAACAGAGTTTTCATTCCGAATGCAGGTGTACGCTCAATCTCTACACCTGTAAAGAATGTAATAGATTCTGCTGTACCTGTTATATAATCTCTTTTCATTTATACCTCATTATTGGAGTGGATTTATAAACTTCTAAGAGTTCTTGTTTTTGTTTTTTTGTTGCCATGATGTATACCAGTCTTTAATAGTATTGAACAAATTTAGAAATCTAAAAGAATGCAAATTGATCATAGGAGGAAGATGAGGACATCGGCCCTGCCGCCAATCACAATTGAATTTTATTTCTTCCCCACAGAACGAACATTTATTCTTCAAATCCATTTTTACGCATTTCCTCTGCTCTTAAAGCCTCATGTTCTGCGATGTGAAAATCACAGAGAGTTTTAACCCAACCTCCGCCGACACGCTTACCGGGAGCTCCACATTCCTCGCACATATGACTACTGAGATTTTCTGCTAGATAGACAACACCGCTGACAAATTCGTCACCACCGGTGTAATAAAATCTCAATGCGCCAAACTTTTCTTTGATCTGATCTACAGTTACTTGAGGACATCTTCCTTTGCTTTGATCAATATGACTTTGTACAGTAGCACAGAGTGTTTCTAGCATAGGCCACCAACCTGCACCTACAGCGAAGCCGCCGTATTTGCCTTCGAACATCTTAGGAAATTGTTCGTGCATACGTTTTTGAAATTCTTCGTATTGGGATTCTCTGTACATTACCAGGTACTTACATCAGTGATATCAACAGTAGTATCGATGTCCTTGTCGTTATCGTTGAACAGATTGAACTTAACAACAACGGTAGGACCGATTCCGCTGCTGTTGTTTTCTTCGAGAGTGAACCACTCAACTTCTTTGAAGTGATCAGCCATTTTGGCTAGCTTTTCAATTTGTCCTCGATTGAGTGCAAACGTATTGCCTTTACTAATTTTTGTCCTGGTCATTGTATTCGTTATGTAGTTGTTGTTTGTGCTTTAGTATAGCAATTTTATCTTTTAAGAGCAACCGTTTCTTTTTCAATTCGGTGATTTCGTTATCTTCAAAAACACCGGTTTTCTCTTCTCTTTCAATTACTTTATCCAAAGCACGGTGTGCTTCTTCCAAATGTTTGATACGGTTTTCAAACATAGAAACTCCTTATTCTGGAATTAATTTATCAAGTTCTTCATCTTCTCTCTCGTCTGCATAGGCAGATTTATCTTCGCTGCCTTCTTCATAGAATAGCGTATTGGCAATACTCTTAACACCACCACGAAGCCTAGCACCTTCAACACCGTTTAGAAATCCAAGTGTAGTAGCAGTTTCGATCAGTTCAAAAGCAGTTTCTTTGTCTGTGCAGGCAAATAATTCTTCAACAAAGCTGTCGAAGTACAGAATGTTTCTTGGAACCCAATCTGAAATCTCATCGCTATAATCATTATCTTTGACTTTAGCTCTATAAGTTCTCCAATTCATTCTCGGCTTGTTTAACAGCTCAATATCCATTAATTGATTAGCTCTTTGCACTGCTGTGATGTGGCAGTAGACATTATGTCCCATCATTAAGGCATAGGCAAAGCTATCCCAAGAAGTTTTACCTTCTTTGCCGATCTTGTTCAACATTCCTGGTGCATAGTGGCAGATATCAGCGATCGTAAGTCTGCGACCAACTTCGGATTCGAAAGGAAAAGGTATATCGTGCTGTCCGGCAAGACCCTTATTATCCGGGGCTTTATCCATGATAACACTCCATCGTTTAGGGGTATGTTGGGCGTTAGTGTATACCAATCCGTGAGCTGTTGCGATGAAAGGTGATGCGCAGTCGAAGCTGATAGTGAAGTTTTCATTAATGTGTTTCCTAATCTGTCTTTGTAACGAAGTTAGATAACAACTCCAATCTAACTGTGCGGTACCTAAGAAGTGCATCCAATCCTTGCCTTCTAGCATACCATCAAACTTCATAGTGATAAGTCTTCGAAGTGTCACAGGCATTTTGCACATGTTGGCACCACCCATTGCCCAACCTTCCGCAACCTTATCTCCATACACAGCGGGGTCTGAAAATTCTTTGACTCCTTGATACCATGCTTCTGCATTTTCCCAATTTGAACCTTGCAAAACATTTAATAGTTTAGTACCACCATTCGCAGAACCGATTCTATTTTCAATAAAATATTTGTTATTGAATTTGGTTTTCTCTAGACAATCTTCAAATGTTTTGAGTCCTGTTTTTGGGCTGTGGATATGATCACAAGCCCATGTTGGAACGTCTAGCATCATAGACCAATCCGCAGTGACATCTAACCAGGTGAGAATCTTTTCACGAACTTTATTGGCAGAGGGGCCTTCAAAATTCTGCCAATCAAATTTAATAACACCTTTACCAATCTGATATCCACCAGAATCTCCTAGTATCATAGTTTTACTACGATCTCGATCCTGGATCATTAGTTCTTGCTTGAGACTTTTTTCAATATCGAGCTGTGCATGTCCTGCAGAATACAAAGCATATTTGTAATAAAAATATCCTTGTTCCGGGTTAAGAAAATTCATGCCTTCTATGCCACGATCAAAATCTTTAGGAATTCGCTCTGCGGGAACAAATTCTTCCTGTCTTTGTTTGTCTACATATGTAGAATAGAAAGAACTTATTGCTGGTAGATAAACAGCATAGTCTTTTTGTAATGGTGTTAAATCAACTGGTTGTTTCTTTGTCATATTTAGGCCGCTTGAGCTGGAATAATATATTTGTAAGTTGCAAGCCCACTGTCTAGAGTGATCTGGATAGCACCTTCATTGCTCAATGACATCTTGGTGGTGTTTACATCTGCAATCTTAAGAATGCTTAAAATTGGTAGCACAGGCCATGTCCAACCTCGATCTAGTTTACCTACTACGTTTTGTGCAAATACAAACTCTCCACCATGCGTTGAAGCATCTCCAAATATAAACTTTAAGTTGGAATTGTCTGTCTTGGCTAAGAATGTTGGATGCTCATTGTTGGCACCTGCTTGGAAGTTGAAACGCTGTACCGCGGCCACGCTAGGTTCCAGTTCCACATCCCACTTGACACCACGGAACTTCACCGTCTTCATCTTTTCGTTGATGATTTCTGCATTCATAAAACGATAATCGTTTTTAAAATCGCTGTCTTTGTTTTCAAAGTGGATGCCTACAGGAATAACGTCACCGTTGCGTTCTGCAGTAGTGATTGAAATCTTTGCATCATCCTTGTATTCTGCTCCGTCTAACAGATACTTTAGTTTGTTGAGCTGCGGCATACCAAACACACCCAACATGTCTGGATAAGGGTTAACAGTTTCTGCTTCCATAATCACTGAACGGTCATCAGCCATTGAGTTGATTGTGGTTTTTTCTTCTGTGCCTGTGACCTTGACCGTGGTCAAGAAGCCTAGGTTCTGTGTGTGGCTTACGATGTCTTGTAGTATATCTTTCATTTAGAGATTCTCCATGTATATTAAGATTATATTTAGATCTTGAGAAAAAATCAACCTAGAAATCACTCAAAATCAAACAGTTTGCTGAATGTGTTATCCGACCTTGTTGAACTGATGTCCCATTCCAAGACACCAATAAGGTTTTCTAGCTTTTCGTCAATGACAGTGGTTTCCATCTCAGCATCGTCGAAAGGCAGATCTTTGAACCATTGCGGCAGTCTCAGTTCATCCACAGGATATGCCACTGAGGTATAGCCCATAGGATTGTCTTTGACCTTGCAGACAATGACTTTAGCACCATCTACGATGTTCATAGAATACTTGTCATCCATCATGCGCTTTAAAGTGTTCCAGTTTAGACTGGCTCGAACATGTCCGGGCATGTTAGTCTTACCTGCTTTCTTTTCTTTGTCACGATAGTCGGTGATGTTGTTGGCACGTTTAGGTGATCCTTTTTCCCAACCAGGCCGTGTCTTGAATTCTGTGCGAAAGTTAGTGATGTATTCCAACACTGATTCTTTGGTCTCGCCGTTTAGTACTCGGGTAAGCACTGCACTCAAGAAGTCTTGGATAACAACCGGGGTATCTGACCGTTTGAGGTCCAACCCCATGGCTTTGATTTTGCCTGGCCCATCAACGTCTGCACGTTTGCCTTCTTTGTCGTAGTAGAGAACTGCATATCGTTTTTTGGTGATGAACAGTCCTTTGCTTGCAACAATCTCGCGACCTGCCTTGATGACGTCTCCCCGTGTTTTTGGACAGTGGAAGGCGTCCTGCATGAATTTGACAAATGTTCCATTGACTGTTTCTCCTATGGTATCGTAGAGTTCAATTACCGATTCCCTGGTCCAGGGAATCAGTCCTTTCTCAATGTCTTTCTTCAGCGTAGAATACGCAGAGAAATAACAAGAGTCTGTGTCACCGTAGATAATAGCACGACCAACATGATCTGCTTCTCCGGTAATGATTTCATTGACTTTTGCGGCCATATGGCGAGCAATAGCTCTGCCAGTGAGTGTGGTTGATTGACCGATTCTGTTATCAAAGAATCTGCAGCCTGGATTTAAGATAGCACCATACAGGCTGTTCAAGTTAATCTTCTTAACCAGCTGTCGCTTGTCCCAGTATTCTTCTTCGATCTTGTTGCCAGCGGCAATACATTCTTTGAGTTTGGCCTGCATCTCTTTGCGTTCTGCATACCAACGTTTCAGCAGTCCTGGAATGATACCTTCTTTCTCATAGGTAAAGATAGTACCATTGGCACTTAGCATCCAAGGTTGATTTGATTCAAAAATTAAATCGTAGATCTGTGCTGCGCTTAAAGTATCAGATCCACCATCTTCCCAGTCAATGGTGATTTCACGCCCTACCTTTCTTTCGAGTACGTCAGTGTATTCGATACTGCCAAACATTCCTTCCCAGGCCGAGGCAAAGGATTTATTTTTAGCCATTTGTCCGTCGATATATTCCTTGGTGCCATCTTGGCGCAGTTGTCCCACGATGGTTTCCGGTCCCATGTTCAGCGCACGAATCGCACTAGGATACAGTGAATTAATATCTAGTGAGCCAATCCATTCGTGTATGCCCTTCTTGGGATAGGCTACATAAGCACCTGCAGCCTGTGTGTCTATGCCATCACGATTCACACGATTAGGAACGATCATGCCACGCTTGTGTGCTTCGTTGATGATGGCCTGTTCTGTAACCGCCACGGCACCCATAGTGGTAGCCAACAGCACTGTGCATTCGTGCGCCAGTGTGTTAGCCAGAGCCAAGAATTTTAATTTCTTGTCTAACTTGTCCAGTAGAGCAGTGTCTTGCCTGTTGTATTCTATGAATCTACGGAAGTCATTGTTGTACAATTGGTCTAAGGTGCCTTCATAGATAGTCTTGTTTTCCCCTATTTCCATTTCACCAATGGCATCCAGGCGATAGGTATGTCGTTCTTCATAGGTATATTTGCGATACAGTTCAAGACTGTCGAGATGTACACGACCGATGAAGTCATAGGTCACGGCAGTTTTGCCATGCTTTTCGTATTCTCGCTTTTTAGGAAACTGATTCCATAGACAGAAACGGCGTGTATCCTCTTTGCTTAAGACTTTTGTCACACGATTCACTGTGTAGGGTATATCAAAGCCTTCTGAGTTCCATCCGCTGAGCACATCAACATCCTGGATGATGTCCAGGAACGTGTCTAGCATTTCTGATTCAGTTTCGAACAGCATGGTGTTGGGCATGTCTTCAACCTGACGTTTGGCATCGGCTATGCTGAGTGTTTTAGGAGGTATGGCCAAACATATCATGGTCTCCATCCATTGTAGATACACAGCGATAGCAGTGATAGGCATGAACGCATCTTCCGGTGATGCGTATCCACGTTCTGGATCAAAGTCTACTTCGATGTCGAAGAATGCTACGTTAAGTTTGGGAGCGTCGGTGTTGAGATAATGATCTTCGAGGCAACGATATATGGGATTGATATCGCTTTCGTAGAGTTTTTTATTGCTGTGTATGGCTAGTTCTTTGCGATGTTCTTTGACATTCTTTGAACTAACACGGCTTAATGGTTCGCCTTTGATTGATTGGAACTTGCCGCGGGGATCGATGTAATAAAAAACATGCCTTGCGGGATATTCTTTGAAATGTCTCTGACCTTTGTCATCTCGTTCGACCACACGGATGATGTCATTGTCGCGATCATAGAAAGCGTCTACGTAACTCATATTTCTCCATATGTGATTTCCGGCTCACAAATACCTCTATCGCGGATTATGGCCTCGCCTGCCTTCTAACTTAATTACTTATCAATCTTGCTAATGCGATGCTGTCGATCGTGACCATAAGTAGGTAATTAGCCAACAGACCAAAGGAACCACGATTATAGCAGCACCAAGCGTATATAACACAACCCAATATCCATAGGGGGTAAAGAACCAAGAAAGGTGGGGTTGGAACGGTGAATGCCATAGTGACAGCGCAACCAATAGAAAGAACCCAAGCAAAGACCTCAAGATAAAAACGTACTCGATTGCTTTTATGGTCATTCTTAATCCACTCTATTGTATTCTGAAAAACTCTTAACATCTATAGAGTTTAGCAGTTTTTTTATAGTTGTCAAGTGCTTATATTCCAATATGTTATTACTCATAGAATTTATGCTGTCAAGAATTTTTTTGTTATACACAGTCTTTAAAGGTACTACATCAACTTTAACAAAAAAAAGACTTATTTGATTATCCACCCGGGCTGTAGTCTGCGTCTCCAATCTAAAGAATAAATCATCTATGCTGGTTGGAATATCATAGATTTTTGTATCTGGGTGGTTGCTTAGATTGGGATTATTAGTCACAGTCCAAACATGCCTACGGAAACTTGGTTGTTCACACATTACACGCGATATACCTGGACTGGCTTTGACTAATAATTCGTTATCTGCCACAGGTTTATGTATATCTTCTAATAACATGCCTACACGCTGAGAAGGTATAAATCCGCTGGGGAAACAAAAACATATACCAGCTAATTTACCTTGATACATTACTGCTACATCTTCTTCTAAACGTAATGCTAGGTCTTCTATCTTTTCCGTAAACACATTACAATATTCTGCGGCCTTGCTAATCACAGATTCAAATCCTTGCATCTGTCCATAAAGGTCTAGGCCATATCTTTTTAATTCTGTTTTTTTCTTTTGGATTATTGTTTGATCTGGAGGAGAAATAAAAACAGGTCCTGTGTTGCGAATCATATTAGGACCTGTTGTATATGGAGTTTTTATAAAGTCAATCTGCATGTCTTGTTAGAAAATTCACACGTATCTTACTAGGCTTGAAGTATTGTTGTACCACTGACTTGGCTACTTCCATGTCAAATTCTTTACAACTGAAGATGTCAAAGTAGGCTGTGCCATCTAATTCCATAAAATGCGCAGAGATATTAGACGTTGTGATCAATTGCATTAGACTATATCCTTGTTTAGGATCGCCCGGTAAAAGATATTCGATGATTGGTTCTCCGTGTGCTTCCATGCCAATTCTATCTACTAGGTCTTTGACAAATTTGTAGATATTATCACGGTTCGCAACAGAGTCAATGTCACAACCACTGCAATCTAATAGAAGATGATATCCCCAGTAGCTCATTATTCCGGTAACCTCTTTGTAACACCAAGAATCATTTCAATTTCATCCCATTCTTCTTCGTGAGATTTCCAATTATCTTTGTGTGCGATCTTGATCGCTTTATTGATGATGCTGGGTTTGACCTGTAGTTCTTCTGCGACAGCTTTGACAGTTTCTTTAAGACCTTCTTGCAGATCTTCTATTTCACGAAGTACATTTCCACCTTCGTTGATGAGACGCTCAAGTTTTGCTCGTTCTTCTGGACCATACAGCTTTGCCATATAATTCTCCTATATTATTATTATATAGTCATAAAAAAAGCCAGTCAATGGTAGACTGGCTTAGGTTAACCAAAAGGTTGATTTATTTTTGAGCTTCGCTGAGTACGTCATACATTTCAAATGTACCTCCGTTGCGCTCATAGATCAATCCGGCATATAATTCTGCTTTCATACCTTCACCTAGTTTGCTGGTAGCCACACGAGTAGCCCAGTTAAATAGTGATTTGTCTAGAGGATCGATCTGTTGTTGTCCACCGCTTTCTTGAACTAGTTGAACCATCTGCTTGAAACTTAATTTTTGTTCTATTGATTCTTTCACAGGCTGTTTCTTGCCTGTTGGCACTATCTTCGATTCATCCTTTTTTCCAAAGTATTTGGCCTGCTTGTCGCTCATGCCCTTCTTGCCAGCTGGCTTGTCATCGCCTTTGTCAGCCGCAGCTTTTTTCATTGGCTCTTTCTTGTCGCCGTCTTTGTCGATGTCTAGGAAATCTGGCTTAGATCCTTCTTTTACTTCTTGTTTCTTGTCCTTCTTGGCTTTGGCCTTTTCGTCTTTCTTGGCTTCTACCATCTTCATGAACTTGCTTTTGAATTCAGGTTCTACGCTTTCTTTTTTGGCTTTTTTCTTTGGCTTGTCATCTTCGTCATCATCTTCAGGTTCTGCCTTGCTGCCACCGTAGTTTTTGCCAGCATGGTGTTTGACGCCTGTAGCAGTCTTTTCTATAGTGCCACCGGTAGAACTAGGCTTTTTATCACCTACTTTCATTTCTTCTTTGACATCTTCTTCTTTCTTTTTCTTAGCTTCAGCTACATATGTGCTTTGTCCTGCTAGCACACGCAGAGCAGCATCTTCGTTGAGCTGCACAGCTTTGTCTAGTACAGGAGCAGCTACGGTAGAGATCTGATCATCCATTGAGCTGATTTTTGTGATAAGTGATTTAAAGTCCATGTTCGATTCCTTGTTCCTAACGGTTGGTATTGTATTTATCTTTTTACTGCAGAGCCAGCCCCAAACAAACTGGTACTTTGATCTAGGGCATTTTTGGCAGTGCCGTCCTTGTTTTTAGGCTGCATTACCTTGGGCTGTGGAGGTGATTTAGTTCCAGAACCCGTGGCAGGACTGCCAGTATAACTCTTTTTACCTCTGGCTTTGCCTGGGCTGATATGCGGATTTACCACGGTAGCAATACTACCTGATGAGGTAGATCCAGCAGTGGCGGATTCTAAGATTTCTTGTATTCGCATAGTATTATTTATTTTTTTTAGCACGGCCTGCTTTCATGTTAGCTAACCAGTGCGCCATGCGAGCTTTTTCACCTGAGCTGTTTTTAGCAGTTTTTCTTAGGCTACTCACACTGGCTTTGGTGTTAACACCACTGCGTTTAGCCAGTCCTTTGCGCCCGGGCTTTTTACCATCAGCAAAGTTTTCATCGGTTTTGAATTCATCACCTTGCAGTTTTACCCCTACGATATCCTGCACCAGTTTCCATGCGAGACCCTTTTTGCCACGTTCTAACAGTTCTTTGAATTGTTCTTCGGCTTTAGGATCAGCTATCTGGAAAAATTTAGCCAACTCCATCATGCCTATGTTACCGGGATAAGATGCTTCGTGCTTGATGCTTTCTCCGCCACCACCATCACCGCCTGATGAACCACCATCTCCACTATAACCTGCATAATAGCCATAGCCGCCATAAGGTCCTGGACCGTAGGCAGCCCAACGTGGTCTGCGTCGACGTTTTCTTTCAACAACAAATTCATGAGCTTTCATACAGGTGAATATGGATTGCGTGGATGATCTGTACCGTCATCTTCTGGGTATACTGGATAGAGGTTCATACAGGACGTTCTCCGGTGAGATAAGGCAAGCTGAACCACAATTGGAACCATTCTGGGGTACCTGGCTTTATGTTATGTTTTTTCATAAGCTCACCTTTTTCATTGCCAGTGATTGAGATATTGCTGCCACCGTAGGGCTGATATCCTCGAAATTCTTTGATACCGGCCAGCTGTTTAATTTGATCTAATTCAGACATTGTGATTCCGCCACACCTTGATCATAGGGCTTCTTATGTTTAACATCGCCTTGTTTTTCAGCTCGCTTCTTATCTTTGTGTTGGCCAGCACCTGCAGTCTTTTGATTTTTAGCGACAAAGTTTCTAGGTTTACTTGCTGGTATAAATTCTTTTGCTTTCATACAGTGATACCTCTTGAACGGATTCCGCCTTTGCGTTTGATTCTACTGAGTTCATCTAAAGCATGGCGTATCTGTTCCATGTTCATTCTTAGTTCTTCAAACTGGCGAGCCATTATTTGCCATTCATTAGGGCTGGCGCCATCAGCACGAGCAGCAAGATCTTTTAACTGTCCGGCTGCTCGCAGCATACGATACTTTAATTTAGCAGGATTGGCTTTGTCATGACCGTATATCATTGGATCCATTGGATCAGCCGGATCTAATTCGATAGGAGCCTCTTTGATTGGTTTTTTATAAAGTTGATATGTTTTCAAGAATTCTTTTTCCTTGGTGCTTAAAGGCCGATTTGTTTTTACCTTAGCTACAATATATTTGTAGTAAGATTCATCATCAGTGGCTAACTCATTAACATCCACAGTTTCTTCTTTCTTTTTTGGATAGCCATGTCGAATATCTAATGAATATCCCTGAAGTCCTTGTTTGTTTAGTATATTAGTAATGAACTGCTCTGCCTCTCGAGCATTAGAAAATTTATCACCGAGATTGTATTTTCTAACCTCACCGTCAATCATCACATATGCAATGGTAATTGGTTTCGCAGGTTCTTCCGCTGCCTGAGCAGGTGTGGCTAATAGGTTACCCGCGGCTAATGCAGCCCCGGCCATTTTACTTTTCCAACCTTCTTCTATATCTTCGTTGATTCCCATACCTTTACGTACCGCTGCAAACAAAGGTTTGGCAAGTTCTCCTGCACCTGTGGCTTCTTGAAATGCCTCAAAGTCATTGTTAGCGGCAGCAGCCCGAGCACCACTGGCACTGACTCCTGCTACTCCCTCAGCTCCGTCTTCACGTTCGCCACTGCTTACAAAGTCTAGGACTTCGAACTTGTAGTAACCGTGTGCCTTACCTTCCACACCATTATACTGTGTGAGAAGACTTTTCATATCTTCTAATCTATCACTGCCTGCCACAAAGGTAGCACTGTTATATCCCTGCTCATGTAGGTATGAAGCCACCTTGCCTATGGTGTTAATGCCAGCATTATCAACCACATCACCGGCGTATTCAGGAAACATTTCTTTGATAAATTTGATTTTAGTGGCATAGTCTAGAGGATTTTTCTTTTTATCCTGTGTTTGGCTTACGAAAATCCGCATGTCACCACCTTGCTGCTTCATGGTATCCAGCACCTGTTTGTGTCCAACGGTAGGAGGATTCATCCTGCCGAAACAGAATGTCACATGTTTTGCACCAGCTTCAAATAATTCTAACAGCAGCATTAGTCGTAGTCGCCTTTTTCGAGATATTTTTCCTGCTCATCAGCAATGCGTTTTGCTAGGTCTATGAGTTTTTCTTTGGGAAACTTTTTTTCTCTATCATCGATGTCGTATTTTTCGCAGTAATGATCCAAACAGGTTTCGATAGGTCGTATATAAACTTTGAATACTCGTGGATTACCTTGATGTTCTTTGTGTCTTTTGACAGCGGGAAAGAAATATTGGTTCAACATAGCATCGTCGTTGTCCATGAAGAACTTGAGATCGTCTAGCCAATCTATATCCTGTTTGTCATCTTTAGGTGCACCGATAGCACTCCACATTTCTCTTAACAGCATTACCAGCTCCTACAAGACCAATAACGTGCTTTCCAACGTGGACCTGGATTTTTGCAGTTATGACGAGCACGGAATGATTTTCTACGTGCTGGATTAGATTTTTTGATGCGCATTTTTTTATCGCCAAAGTTGACTTTGACGATGTTGCCGTTGGGTTTGCGTACATACACTTTGGATTTCTTTACGTCGCCTGCCATTTTCTTGCCCAGCGGGACTTCACGTCCTTGGTATTTGGCTTCATCTACATCACCTTCCGCTACTCCTTCTTCATACTTGTTGGACTTCATATAATCACGTGCTGTATCGATGTAGTCTACTGCAAGAGTGATTTTCTTCTGTACCCACTCTGGAAGATTTTCGTTGGCATCTAGTATGGCATATAATTCTTCCGCGGCACTGTTAATGGTGCGTAATTGATCTTTGGCCATGTCGCCTTCACGATCATACTCACCGTAGTTCACAGGTGCGTCGGGATTCTCTGGTCCGTGATCTTCTTTTTGTGGTTTATTTTTTTCTGCTTTACTGTATCGATCTTTTAATCTACCTAATTCTTCTTGACTTGCACCTTTACGTCCTGCTTCCGCAGCACGTTTCATGTATTCTTCACCGTGTTTTTTAACACCTGTGTAATATTGAAGTCCGCTTTCTTCTATTTCATCTTCTTTCACACAGTTAGGGACTTGCTTGCCGCCTTTGTTTTTCATCCCAATTTGTTTGTATCCTATCCAGCAAGGTCCTTTACCTTCTTCTAGACTCTCTTCCAATTCACCATCTAAAAATATAAAGCCTTGATCTTGTAGGTAATTCAGTGCAGTTTCGTCTAAATCTACAATAATGCCATCTTCAGCGAATCCTATTATTTCTGTACCTATTTCAAAATCTTCTGAAAGACTAATTCCAAAATCGTCGCCAACTTCGAAAGCAGATTCTTTTCCTGAAAAACCTTTGGCTGCACCCTTAACAGCACCCTTAACTCCGCCGACGATTTTACGACCTACCTGTGCCATGAAAGGCTCGTCTTCTTTTTCTCGATCAGATTTGAGCTTCGCGATTCTATCATCGCTTTGTTTATCAATGCTCTTTTTCATATGACCCGCAGCATCTGCACGAATCTTGTCAAAATCAATTCCAGCTTCAGTCATGCCTTTTGATTTAGCTTCTCGTTCTAGATCTGCTCTACGCTGATCGATAGCGGCTGAAATTTCCGGATCTTTGCTAGCAACAGGATCTGCTTCCAGATCATCAAGTGCTTTTTGTTTTGCTGCTAAATCTGCTGGGTCTTTAAGTGCTGTTTCGCTAACAATAGCGTCTAATTTAGATAAAAGGTCTCTCATAGTATGTTCCGTAAGGTCATACTATATTTATCGAAACTCTATCTCTAATAACTATAACGGATTTCTGTGATCGTGCCTTCTTCAAGCTGGTAAGCAGCACGGATATACACGAATTTGCCTGTGAATGTACACGCAGCGTTATTTGTTAGGGGGGTACTATCAATAGCGGTCAATGTTACATCAGCACTATCATAGACTATATCAAACCAATCCGCATCACCAGGATACAGTTCTAGGGTAGCCTGTATCTTTACAGATCCTTTGAAATTATTAAATTCGAACACCGCGGTATGCAAACCGTTGTTGTTTTTATAATAGCCCGCAGCAGGACTTTTTGCAGAATATTGATAATTAGGATACTGGCTGTCATCAGCAGCATTAGATAGCAGCACACGAGTTTGGTTGGACATACGTTATTTATCGGAGATCACAAAGTTGTAGATCTTGCCCACTACATCAGCATTACGCAGCTTCATCATTAACAGGGTCTGATCATCTTCTACCAACACATATCTGCGATCCCAGTTCCAATCGGTGGCTAAAAACCATTTTTCCACAGCAGGTGTGCAGGTCACATGTGGTATCTGTGTTTTTAACCAGTCGATGTAGCGTTTTTTGCCTGGACGATCGTTGGCCATTTTATGTGGTAATAGATATACCCTGTAGTTGAATCTATCTTTGGGAAGTTTTTTTACAGTAATAGAGTTTTTATTTTCGTTCAGTATGTCTACAGAATCTGTTGAAGGCTCGAAACAGTGTTTTACCTGAGATCCAAATTTAATAATTGCACCGTTATAAAAATCTACATCATTGGTGTACAGATCAATAGTGTTACGTTCTATTCTTGTGGCATATTGTGTCTTATCATAAACTTCTAAAAACTCACATAGGACTAGAATTTCCTTACGATTATTCCAATATTCTAGTTTGTATCGATATCGGTCAATTTCAGGTTCAGGACCTTTACAGAAATCTTTGATTGCATCAATGGTATGCAATCTCAGCATTGTGCAACCTCTGAGATTTACAGTAACCTTGTACAGCCATTTGCCGTAGAATTTATGATTGGTGTATTTGATTTTCTGGTTCTGCATTTTTTCCAGCCTTTTCTAGACTCTGTTGTAATTTCAGCAATTTGCGTTCAGCTTTGGTCAACGGTTTAGGCAATTCAGTTACAACAAAATCTAGTTTATCGTCTACGATATCTACAGTAACACGACCACCATTAACTAGATCCCCAAACAGCACTCTGCGACTTAGGGGTGATTTAACTTCATTGTCTATCAATCTTGCCAACGGTCTAGCACCCATCTTGGAATCATAGCCACGCTCTGCTAGATATTTTGCTGCCTTGGCGGTCAACACTATCTCTATGCCTTTGTCTTTGAGTTGTGAATTGAGATCTCCCACAAACTTCTTAACAATCTGTTCAACCACTTTGTGGTCTAGCTTACTAAATTTGATAACAGCATCTAGTCGATTGCGGAATTCAGGCGCAAAGTATTTCTTTATGGCTTTGTCATCTTCGTCGTCACGCTCTAGTGTGCCAAAACCTATGGAGTTACGTTCGTTGTCTGCGGCCCCTAGGTTACTGGTCATAATTAGGATGCAGTTGCGGCCATCTGCTTGTTTACCATTTGAACCTGTGATAAATCCATTGTCCATGAATGCCAACAATATGTTCATGACATCCGGGTGTGCTTTTTCTACTTCATCTAATAATAGAATGCTGTTAGCATGCTCTTGCAGTTTGGTAATCAGCTGTCCCGCATTATCTTCATAGCCCACGTATCCCGGAGGAGCTCCGATCAACCGTGCCACAGAATGTTTCTCTTGATATTCACCCATATCAAATCGAATCAACTGCATGCCCATCTTGTCTGCTAGTTGTTTGGCAGTTTCTGTTTTACCTGTGCCTGTTGGACCCGAGAATAAAAAACTACCAATGGGTTTGTTAGGAGCTTTCATGCCTGCCTGACTAACAAAGATTTTATCCAGCAGTGTTTCTACCGCACGATCCTGTCCATAGACCACACTCTTCATCTGAGAATCTAAATCACTGAGATTCTTTGATTCTCTTTGCGCCACGGTTTCCAAAGGCATGTTAATCATTTTACTCAACTCGTAAGTGACCTGTTCAATGTCTACAATCTGTGGCACACCTTCCATACCATCATCATCTTTTAGTTTATATCTGGCGCTGGCACAATCTATAATGTCAATAGCTTTATCTGGCAGTTTTTTATCTGCCATGTATTTGACACTGAGTTTAACTGCCTGTTCTATAGCAGCATCTGATATTTTTACATTGTGATGACTTTCGTAGTATTTTTTAAGTCCTTTTAGAATCTTTACAGACATTTCTTCAGAAGGTTCTTCGATAGTCACACGTTGGAATCTACGCATCAGAGCACGATCACTTTCAAAGTGTTTGCGATATTCTTCCCAGGTTGTAGATGCTATGAGCTTGATCACACCCCTGGTCAGTATGGGTTTCAGCATGTTGCTCATGTCGTTGGAACTTTGATTAGCTGCTCCTGCTCCCTGCATCATGTGTGCTTCATCTACGAACAGAATAATCTTGCCTTTCTTTTCCAACGCTGCTAACACTGCCTTGACACGTTCTTCAAAATCACCTCTATACTTAGACCCTGCCAACATGGCGGAAATATCCAAGGTATAGACCTGATGATCCTGTATGAATCTAGGAACCTTCTTTTCATGTATCTTGCGAGCAAGTCCTTCGGCGATGGCAGTTTTACCTACTCCAGGATCTCCGACCATCAACACATTGGCTTTGTTTCTACGAGCTAATACCAACTGTATTTTTTCAATTTCTTCATCGCGGCCGATCACTGGATCAAGTTTGCGTTGTTTGGCTTTGAGGCTGAGGTTGGTACAGAATTGATTGAGAATCCTATCGATCTGATTGCTTGATACCTGTTTGATCTCTCCTTCGACATCCACAGACTCTGAATGCACAACATTTTCTTGGAAAAATTTCACAAACTTTTCTTTAGTGACGCCACCTTTTTGCAAGAAGTAAAAACCAAAACTGTTCTTTTCACTGAGCACACTGATGATCACATCAGCTACTTCCATGCGCTGGCGTCCACTAAACAACACCTGAGTAAAACAGCGATTCAGCACACGCTCTACTGAATTAGTTTTTTTAGGTTTATAGTTTTTTTCTGCGGTCTTAATGTCGTTGAGATTGTTTTTTAGATAATGATCGAGATTGGTTTTAACAAAGGCAGCGTCTGCTCCAAAACTTTCTAACAGAGTGTAGGTTTCTTGATCACTGATCATAGCATATACAATATGTTCTATGGTAATGTACTCGTGTCCAAGACCTTTAGCCAAATTGATAGAGTTTTCAAAAATGTCTTGTAGGTGTTTGCTGGGTTCTATCACTGTTTATATTCCCTGTTGTTGTAAATGTTTAATCTGTGCTCGTTGATTTTCGCTGAGATTCTGTGGCACATGCACTTTTAGTCTAACCAAAAGGTTTCCTCGCTGTCTATTTCTCATGTTAGGCAGGCCCTCGCCCCTGCAGCTTAATACAGTATCGGGCTGTGTGCCTGCTGGCACAGTAATGCTGAGTGTTTTATTATCTAAGGTCTGTATGGTTACGTCTGTGCCAAGGATAGCATCCCATACAGAAATCTGCTGTTCTAAGATCAATGATGTGCGCTCTCGTTGAAAACGAACATGCTCTTTGACCAGTATATTCACTATGAGATCGCCCGGTCTTAGCCCCTGTATGGAATTATCTCCCATGCCTTCGTAGCGTATCTGTTGACCATGTTCTATTCCTGCTGGAATGGAAATGTTGATCATTTTGTTTTTACCGCCAGGTATGGTTATTTCTGCATTAAGTTCTTTACCCTGTAAGACATCTTCTAGAGAAATCTCTATGGTGATGTTTAGGGTTTTATTTTTTCTTAAAGGTTCTCGGCCAAATCCGCCTCCGAAGCTAAAGTTTCCAAACAGATCATTTAGATTACCTGTTCCAAAATGGAACTCGAATGGATTCTGTTGACCTTGATGGTGAAAGCCCTGTTGATTGGGATCTATACCAGCATCAATCATTCTGCGTTTGTCCGGATCACTTAGAGCTTCGTAGGCCGTAGAAATTTCTTTGAACTTGGCTTGATCGCCACCGCGATCGGGGTGATGCTTCATAGCCATTGATCTATAGGCTTTTTTGATTTCGGCGTCTGTGGCGCCTCTTTTTAATCCTAGGGTAGCGTAATAATCCATGTTATCAGTATACAATAAAAATAGGACTACGTCAAGTAGTCCTAAGTATTTACTACAGATTTACTGAGCAAAGATTATTTTTTAACCGATACTGCTGTGCCTTCGTGTTTTTTATGGACCTTGACTTCTTTGCAATCCTGTTTTGGTTTATTGGTTTTTGGATCCATTACAGGCTTGCCATCTTTGCCTTGAACATCAACGCAGACTTTTTTAGTTTCTGCTTTTTTATCTTGATTATCTGCATAAGCGGGATATGCTACAGCTAATGCTAGACCTGCTGCGAAAATAATGTGTTTCATTTAGTGCTCCTTATAGCTCTGGTTGTGGTGGTTGCATAGGCATTGGTTTGCCGGTACTGCTCATCATAGGTGCTGCAGGCATTCCGCCAAAGGCAGATGTATCTGGCGCACCAAATGTACTAGCTGAATTCCCGCCTAGCGGAGTACCGCCAAATGCAGGTGTCGGTGATTTAAATGATGCATTAAATCCACCTAGGCTAGCAGATGCTGAAAATCCACCTGCTGGACTATTAGGTGTTGGACTACTGCCGCTTACTGCGGGAGGTTTGTTGGCAGCATCTAATGCTTTGGCTTTTAAATCTTTATCGTTGCCTGCTAGCATAATTCCAGATAATGTGCCAGTCAAGAACGTTGCGATAGGAATAATAAGTTCAAAAAACTTTTGATCAATCGGACTAATAGCATTAAGAGGTTGTGTTACGAAAATCAAAGAATATAATACGACAAATACGATACCAAATAATGTTAGTGCTAGGCAGATACCAATAAAGAATTTCAGTCGAGCCATTAACTCGTCTTCGGTATAGCGTTGAGGTACATTATTATTTTCCACAGTTTGCTCCTTGTGCGTTAAACCCCTGAGCTGGAGTAGTAATTGTTTTAGTCGGTTCATCTTTTCCTGGTCCTAGTCTTGGGTCACGTTGACCTTTAAAAATATGTTCGGGGCATGTGCGTGTAACATCACAATGAGGTAATTTGCACATTTCTTTATCCCAGTTCTTGGGATCTTGACATGGATACCTAAATCGATCCCCATCACTGAAATATGCCAAGGCAAGAGGCGCTAATAAAATTATAAACACCCACTTGAGTAACTTTTTATCGTCCATCACGCTCCTCGCTCTAATTAACTATATTGTTATTTAACAAAAAAGCCCAGAAAACTGTGCTTGATTGTTTTAATATAAACTGCTACTATTTCTTGGGATATTCTGTTTTAGATTTAGAAAACTTTTCTGATGCAGTGAATCCTAGACCTGCTACAACAATGTACATCATTGCTTCGTAAACATTAGGATCCACCTTCTTATCCCAGATAAGATCGCCTACAAATCCTGCCGCACAGAGTAAAAAAGCAGCTAGGGTTATTGCTCGTTTACTACTGATGCCTTCGTCTGTTCCATCAGTAAGCATGCTGTGGAACCAATTCATTGTTGTGCTCCTTTAAGAATTTCTTCTTGTGTCTTTAATCTTTCTTCACAGGCACGAACTTCTAGTAATAATTCAGTGGCTACCTTTTGTGCTTTGTCTGCAGCCTGTACCGCTGCTTCGTGGGCTGCTTTAGCTTCGTTGTAGGCTTTGATCTTAGCGTTGGCTAATTCTTTTTCTAACCTATTAACATCATTAGCAGCATATTCTGCTCGTTTATTTGAATCTAAAAAAATACGTCTCAATTTTTTAGCCGCCCCTTCTTCAAGTTTTCTAATAAAACTCATGGCTATTTTCCCTCATTTATCTTTTTCTGTCCGTTATACCATATGATCCAATCATCTACTTTGGCCTTGCATTCATAATAGGTAGAATAATTATCTGATACTACACTTACGATATCACTTAATTTGTCTGTGTCGGGTTTTACTAATTTTAGATCGGGGCAAGCATCTAATAATTCTTTAGGCACATCTGGCCATACCTGTTTGATAGGTACGGGCTGTTTGAAAAGACATCCAGAAAGTAAGAAAGGTGTTAACAAAATCCAAAGTTTCATTTAGCTTTCTCCGGATTGGTAGCAGATTTATTAATAAGTTCATTTACTTTAGGATCTATTTTGCAGTCCTTGTCTATGTATTCTCTCTGTACCTGTATTTCTGTTCTTACCCTATCTCTATACTCAACTCTAACATCTTGTTTCTTTTTACGCTCATCGGATAATTTTTTGTTTAGATCTTCTGCTTCTTTGGCTTTTTTGTCTACTTCTTCTTGTGCTACTCGTACTTTTTCTTCCCACATGGCCTGTACACCGCTACCGCCATACATGAAGACACAAACTAATGCAGCAATACCGCCCAAAGGTTTTATCAGCATCATGTAAGGTTTTAGAGGAGGAAAGTGACTGAATATGCTGGCAAAGAAAAATGCTACTAGACCAGCTCCAGTGCCCGCCAACCACATCCAGGCGGGAATACTACTGAGAACTGCATCTATTAACCAAGTAAACATTTTTAAACTCCAAATATATGGAGGGCGTGATTATAATGTTTGATCCTGTCTTCCAGTCCGATAGTGCCGCCATTAATGCGTTTAGTTAACGTTAGTATATCCCCAGTGTCGGCCCATTGATTAAGTTTGTTTTGTTCCCAGAAGAAACAAGCACTCTGTACAGCACCCTCGAACGTTTCTAAATATTCGCTGGCCTCTTGGATAGGAATGTCTAGCGATCCTGCGAAGAATGTATAATTATTCTTTCCAGTTAACTGAATCAGTCCTCTACCGCAGAACCGCCATCCGTCGCCGCTGGCCTCGTCACCATTGCCCATACGATTTGCATAGACTCTGTTGGCAATCATTTCTGGTTTATTAGCATAGGCTGCGGCTGTGGCATCGTCTGGAAAATATTTAGGAAATACCTTACGTAGACTGGCTGCTTTATAATTTAAATTTTCTTTTAAGAAAACAAAATTACCACTTTCGTGTGCGCATTGTGCTAAAAACGCTGCCACACGCTGAGGTGTATTGATTTCATATTCGGGAAGGATTTCTGCAAGTGCATGATACCATTGATCCACATAGGGATTCTTGGGAATCATCTCTTTTAATTGTTCTTTGGTAAATTGGAATGTAAAGCTCATTGTTCTGTCCTTTTTAATAGCATAGACCTTGCGCCGTTGTAGAAAACAAAATTTTCGCCAACTTTATTTATATGGTAGTCACCTAATACTTTAGTCAGCCAAAACATTTCACTGCTGGCTGTTTCGTCTACGGTATAGCCATCGTCTATGCCTTCTAGTATAGATTCAGTGGAACCATCTTTGACTATCTGTAGTTTGATAGAACGATTAAATGGTTTGTGTATGGTAATGACGTCACCATCTAGAGTGAGATCATCCATGAGAGTTTTTGTGAAAAAGTCTCGCACACTTTCTGTGCGCATGCGATCCATCAGTCCTTGATAAGCAGAAGAATTGTCAGGAATCTTTTTCTTTAGATTTTCTTCAGTGGCTTCGTGTACTTGATTTTCTTTATAATATTTAAATTTTAGATCGTCTAGTCCTGTGAGTTTTTTTACACCGTAGGTGAGTTCTTTGATCTGCTCAGACAATTTAGCTGTGCGAGCTATTTCTACAAACACAGAGTACTCACCACGGTTATCTTCTCCGCTGCTGACATCTGCATCTAAAACAAAAGCATATCCCTTCTCGATAAATTCCATTAGATCTTTGGCCGGTGAACGATCGTTGACCTTGAAACTGATCACACACACGTCTTGATCCTCGCCCATCTTGGATCTAAATGAATCTACCTCAAAGGTTGGATGAACCATTTCTTTGAGATCGTCTGCTCTGAGACCTTCGTTAAGCTGCTGGTGCTGGTTGTGCATTTGCCATTTCCTGTGCTTGTTGTTCTGCAGGATCAATCTGTGCATTAACTCCTGATGCGCTGACTATGTCCTCTATTTTGTTCTTGTCTAGTTCTGTGTAACCTCGATTGATATCGTTCATCAGTTTCTTAGGCATGGTGATTTTAATCATCCATACAGGTTCCTGATCGATTTTGCCTTTACGTGTGCCTGGACGAATATCATCGGGGGTCTTGATCTTGCGCACCTTTGATATCGCAGTTTCAGCTACCTGTACTTTGCAGCCGTATTCTAAAAGTCTTTTTCCGCCTGCAGGCTCCGGCATGTCTTTTTCGGGCCACATAAATGTGCATTCCACGAAATATCTGGATTCTTTAGGACCAGACACCAGTTCTCCGTCTAGCCAGTTGTCGTAGACATAGACATCTAGTTCGTCGATCACACGTTCAAAATCCTTGAGTAAATTCAAACTGTTATTAGAACCGTAAACCTGTTCTATATTAGCTATAACGTCTTTAATATCTGCCATGGTATCTCCCTTTGTATTTATCGCCAAAAATCAAACATAACACTTTACTTTTCCCACCATTGGTTAAATACACATGTGTTCGGCTACGGACACTACGGTTTAGGGTCCGTGCCTAACACTTACAGGAGGGCTAACCTTATATGAAGCGAAAAAGAGCGCAAGTACAGCAAAAACCGCAGTATGATTCACGTTTTCCCAGCAACGTTATAAATATTGATCAAAGATTGAACGAGAAGCGCAAACGAGTTCAAATATATCCCAAGAACCTAAGTCAAGAAACTTACTTACTCAAACTAAACGATCCCAACAAAATGATTATATTCGCTATCGGTCCAGCCGGTACGGGTAAAACCATGCTGGGTGTTCAGTGGGCTATCGATCAACTAAAATACGGTGATGCAGATAAGATCATTATTACTCGACCTGCTGTCAGTGTTGATGAGCAACACGGATTCTTGCCCGGGGATCTAAATGAAAAAATGGAACCTTGGACAAAGCCTATTTTTGATGTGTTCACGGAAAATTTCAACGCCAGAGAGATAGAAAACTTTGTGAAAGAGGGAGTGATCGAAACCAGTCCTTTGGCCTATATGCGTGGAAGAACTTTCAAAAACGCGGTGATTGTTGCAGACGAAATGCAGAATGCCACACCTAGCCAGATGAAAATGCTGTTAACAAGATTAGGGCAAGGATCTAAGATGGTTGTAACAGGAGACCTACAACAAGCAGATCGTCCTAGTACCAACGGATTGTTGGAGTTTTTACATCTATACAACAATTTCCAAGGTCATCGGTATGTTGATCTTGTAGAGTTTGATATAGAGGATGTAGAACGTCATGAAGCAGTCAAAGAGATATTATCTATCTACGGCGACGCTTAAACTTACATAAGGAGATACAAGGGGTCTCCGGACCCCTTAGTCGTTTACAGGATTGCCGTCACCATCTACTTCCAGCCAGGTATAATCTCCCAACCATTTTACACGACAGATGTAGTCATAATTATCTGGTGCACTACTAGACCAATCATCGGGACCGTGCTGAGTTAGCAATGTACCACCGCGGCGTGTGTCGTTGGCCAACCAATATATCTGTCCATGATAGGTTTGAAACTGATACTTGGCCGCATGAACCCAATCGGTAATTTCTAATCTACGTTTGATACTGGCCGCCTGCGTCTGTAGAACTGCCACCAATTGCATGATACGATTGTATTCCTGTTGCCCGTGCATGCGGGCCACATTGACCATTACGTCTTTCTGCTTCTCGATGGGAATCAGGTCAAAAGCAGGAGAACCTACCTCTGTGGGATACGGAGTTACATTCTTATTAAAAAACGCAACTAGACTGTCCTCTATCTTGGCATCAAAACTGTCTCGGCCTTTGGCCAAGTTTGATTTTTCATCTGACATTTAGTTTAGAAAGTTTGATCAATGTAGCAGATAGATTGATTTCGCTGTCGGCACATACCACATGATCTATCAATCCCTGTTTGATTAGTAGCACCGCTTTATCTTGATTTTCCTCAGCACCAAATATATCGAGATTCATATACAGCCAACGATACACTTCAATCATCTCATCAGCCTGTATCTTGCCACACAACATCTTGCGAGCTTCGTTGATCTTACCTGCCTTAAACAGTTCTACCATATCAAACTTCCACTCCAGTGTGCCAGTATCGCTTTCGCTGGGCATGGTTAGTTTGCCCTGTGTGGCGTGTTGTTGCAGTAGGTTAAGACATTTGCGCAGATCGGGATAGGCCACCTTGACATAGTTGTCCAGGGTGTCGAGATCAAAGTCTATGCCTTCTTCGACCAACACAGTGGCAGCTCGGGCAGTATACTCAGTCTGATCAAGTTTAGTAAAATGAAACTGTTGGCAACGACTGTGGATCGCAGGTACGATCATGTTAGGTGTGTTACAGGTCAATATGAATCTGCTGAAGTTAGAATACTCTTCCATGACGCCTTTGAGAGCATCCTGCGCGAATGGTGTCAGTCGATCTGCTTCGTCAAGCAACACTACTTTGAAAGGCCCAAACGGAATCATGCTGACAAAGTTAGTGATCTTTTCTTTCATGAGATCTATTCCACGCTCACGGCTGGCGTTGATCTCTAGAACATCATAGTCCTCGATACCGATCTCACTGATCAGCAGTTTGGCCATGGTGGTTTTGCCTATGCCAGGTGTGCCACTCAGCAGTAGATGGGGGATGCTTTTTTCTCTAATCCAAGCTTCAACCTGTTTACGTTGATTTTCATCACGCCAAACGTATTCACTGATTTTCTTGGGACGATATTTCTCTACCCATAGTTCTTTCATAGTTTTCGTGCCTTTATCATAAATTTTTCTGCCTCACATTCAATCACTCTTTGCCTTAGTTCAGTAGTGGAAAAGGTGTGTTCTCGTTTATTAAAGTACAATTTTATACCTTTGGCAATACATTCATTGCGTCCAGTAAATGACTTGTGTTCATACTCATCTCCTAGTATTCTAACATCAATAGGATAACTTAGCAAGATGTCGAGAAGATCTTTTTCTGTAGCGTAGACAATAATCTCATCTACATATTTGCAGGCCTGTAGCTGCACGTACCTTTCAAAGATACTCTGCACTGGTTTATTTTTTTCTGTTGGACGATCTATAGTTGGATCTGTCTGCAATCCCACTATCAAATAGTCGCATTGTGTTTTTGCGTCTTTGAGCATGATGATATGACCTGCGTGAAACAGATCAAATGTTGAGCAGGTGAATCCTAGTTTCATTTCTTGATAACAAATTCTTTGAGATTAGGAGAAATCCAGCCCACTGGTTTAAGCACTTTGCCATCCTCACGCTTGCGAACCTTTCCGGTTTCATGATCAATTTTAGCGAAGTTTGTCTGCATAACTTCTTTCCATGCACCTTCTGCATCTGCCCCTATTGAGTGAATGGCACCGATAGTGACCACTAAGATGTCAGTTAGCGCATCTAATATTTCCACACTGTCGCAGTTATTGATCGCTTCTTTTAATTCTTCGGCTTCTTCGTCAATTAAATTAACGTAGAGATTAAACTGACTATGATTCCAACTGTCTACTGTCTGATCACAGGCTTTCATGAACTTCGCTTGATCTCGAAATGGGTTAGTCATCGTATCTCCTTAAGACTTTAATATCTTAATGATACGCTTTTTTTCCTGTTCTTGCAACCAGGCTTTCTCTAAATCTCCGAAATCTGGAGATTCAGCCAATGCAGTGTCGACTATGGCTTTGATGCGATATAGATCCTGTTTAGCATAGAAGGCAGTGAATCCGTCATTGTAAGGACTGCTACACTCTCTGGCCAGAGCATGCAGCTGAGTTGTTATGTCTGCTACGTCCCAACTTTTTCGGAAACCCATTAGCCGATCTTTGACATGTTTCCAGGGCGGAAATCTTGTGGACTGATGTTCATGCTTGATCCATTGGAAAATTCTTGACCTATATAAAAGTCATTGGGTTTTTGATCTGTGACCGCTATCACAGCAGATACTTCAACTTTCTGCACTTCCTTGATGCTTTCACCGTCGTCGATCTTGATCTTGCGGGTCCAGCGACCGTGTTCAATCAATATCCATTGACCTGGTTCGACATCCAGTTCACAACTAGCACCTACCTTATAGACCTGTGCCCAACGCGGTTTAACACCATGAGCTTTGCCATCGTCGCTGTGGATCACTATACCTGCGGCAGTAGTCTGTTCCCCCATGTCCATGCCATGCACCAATATGTCTTGGCTCAAAGGACGCACCTGCATTTTTCGTGCTTCGAATGATGTGGTCATAATCGTTATCTTTTATTACCGCGTACAGCTACTTCCTCACGCTGTGCACCGGGATTCTGCGCATAGTAGTCTTGTAGTACCTGCTCTCTGGTTCGGACGATTTTGCCACCTTCACCTAGCTCGTCACCTCGAGCATTAACTCGCATGTTTCCCACAGCTGGTGTTTTTTCATTGCGTAGAGATAATTTCTCCATGTCAATTTCTTTGCCTCTCACACTGGTGTATGTTCTACCCATTTTGTTTCTCCTTAAAGAATTCTTCTATTGGTATGCTGTATTTAATCGGGTCAATCTTGTGTACCCCTATGATATGAAGCACATAACTGGCCACAGAACTGCCTCGACCTACTCCCCAAATTATGTTGTTGGATCTAAGAGTATCTACAATATATTTCATGGTCCGCAGCATCGGAATCATTTGATATTTGGCAAATAGGCTCAGCTCTTCTTGAGCACGTTGATAACTACCAACGTCAAGACACTGTTCTAACACCCAATTTTCAATGTCAAAATTTTTGTATTCTTTGGGAATAAAATAATCTGTGTGATCTATGGCTTTGGGAGGGATTGGATATCTCAACTTCTCAGTCAGCACTCTATCTGAATACTGAGATAAATTGTCTAGACTTACACAGTGTTCTAGTATGCCAGGACCATGCCTTAGAACACCCTGTATCAGTTGTTCATTGGTGTTATTAATCAACATTGATCAATTGACCTAGATCACTATCTGTGCTTTTCATTTTGTCTGCATGCCTTTTAGCAAGTTCCTGTCTATATATTGTAATGAAAGTTGATAGCTGTGTCAAGAGATCTCTACTGCCCAAACGGGCTGCTGCGTGGTATTTTTTGTTCAATTCGATCAGTTTGTTTTCCACATCCTGATCTTTCATTGTGCTCAAATCACTTTCTAGGGGATGAAACATCAGCTGTATGCGCCTAGATAGTTAAGAAATATAATGGCTTCGCTGTGTTGCCAAACTTCGATGATCACAGGATTGGTAGCAGACGTAACAGTGAGACTGCCGGGAAATCCTGGGGACTTTTTCAACACAGTACTACCTGTTAGAGTGAATGTGATGGTCCTTGCGGTACCATCGCCGTAGAGTTCAAGAGTAGCTTTACCTACCTGTCCAAGTCCGCCTACATCTACCGCAGCGGTAGGAAACTCTGTAAATTCAATAGCACAGTTAGTACCAAACTTTATGATGTGATACATAGCCTGTTTGAAACTGACCTCCTGGGTTCCTACTATTATTGTAGCGCCATAATCTTTTTTACGGAAGTATGCGTCTTGTAGAGTGATAGCAGTGGCAACATTATAGTTAAAATCACTGTCAACGTCGGTGCGGGCCACATTATCCTGTAGATCTTCAATTTCAGTTTTGGCTGCTGAAAAGTTGGTTTTAATGGTGTCAAAGTTGTCTCTGAACACCTGCGTGTCGTTGTCCTGCCCAGCTACAGGAAAGTTTTCATTTATTGCTGCGAAATTAATAAGGCTTGTCAAGGTAATTTTTCTCCACGTTGCGGAAATGCAAGGTATTTATCCTCTATTTCACCGTCTATGATATCTATGACGTAGCGATCTGCTACGAAATCGATGGTCTTAAAATCAAACCCGCTGGCACGTATCCTGGCTAAAACATTGACTGCTGTGCCGGGATTGCAGTAACACAGGGGCAAAGCTTTTACATAACCTGGTTCGTATGATCCAGCATCCTGTATGCTACGCATCCAGAGAGGTAAAAATTCACGATCATTAGCACCAGTGTCGGCCATACGCCTACGCATATTTTTTAAACTATTTGGAAATATTCTTTGATGATCTCGGTCACTGACTAATGGTATATCACTGTCAATTTTTATGCTGTCATAGCTGATAAGAACAGGACTATTAATATTGTTGGGTAAATTTACTGTGCCGCTGATACTACGACCATCTTTTTCTAAAGGATCAACAATGTTGACATAGATAACTTCATATACAGTTTCTTGAGTTTGTTGATCTTTGGCTTTTGCTACACCTAGATCTCCGAACTGTAATCTTTTGCGATAGTGATTTCTGCTCATGCTCTGTACATAGCGAACAGCTTCTAAACTTTCTATACCTGCATATACCAAGATCTGTAATGCGGTCTGCACACCAAAATTTGAATCACCGTATCTATACAAATCACTGGGTTGGAAAATAGTTACGTCTGTGATAAAATTATACCAAGCTAGTCTTTTGCTCTTGGTCTGGAAGGCTTTAACATATAGATTAGCGAATGTTTTAGTGTTTTCTGCTACAACTGTTATACTAAAAGTTCTGTTAAGAGTAGCGAAGTTCACACTGTCTCGAGCTCGTATAGTGAATGTAAACTTTTTGTCAAATCCTGTTACACCCCCGTCGAATGCGTTGGTAAAATCTTTACTCAAGGTGGAACTGTCCTCTGCAGGTGCTAGGCTGTCTACACGTTCATAGAATCTAGTTAGGCCTGGACCAGCCTCATCTGCAAACTGTTTGACCTTGCCTTGGATATCACCCGTAGGCACAAATGTCAGTCCTGGCGGCAGTGTACCGGATACAAATTCATAACCTATCCTACCACCATACAACAGTGTTTCTGCTTGAACATATTTTTGACTGGGTTGGTTAGGTTTAATAGTTCCGAGATCACTGTCGGTGATCCACTCCACTGCACTGTCAATTTCGCCTACTATTTCCACTGTGAACTGTTTGTCAGCGGTTGAAACTCCCGCGATCCAAAATTCTACATCTGTAGGCAGTCGATTGCGATGTGCTACAGTACAGATATAGATCAGTCCTAGATATATCACAGCATCATTGACTAGATAGTTGGTGCTGTTGTTCCATGTACCTTTAAGTGTATAAGTAGAATAGGCCAAGGTGCTGGTAAAATTAGCAGCCCGCATAGTGAACATATAGGTTCGTGAAACCCTGGCCTGATAGGGCACACGTCCCGCTATTTCTCCAGTGACACTGTCTAGAGACATGCCTGGGGGAAGCTGGCTCGACGATCCGTCCGCGTTAGTGGGTAATAGAAAATACGTTATAGTTCCAGTCAAAGTAGGAGGATCATACACATCTAGAAAAATAGTTACGTAATTGTTGGCTCGGAATCGCCCAAGATCACTTTCAGTAATCCAAATAGGAGTTCGATTGCTATTAGCATCTGATGTAAACAGATTGGTATCGACCTGTACAATGGAGTTATCTGCCTGTAAAAATTCTTCAGTTACAACATAGATCTTAAACAATCTAGTTTCTGTATGCACACCGTCTGTGACAGCTACTATGAATGTGTAGATTCTGCTGAGTCGTCTCGGTGTCTGGCTGGGTTCGTTGTAGTCAAAATATTGTGAATCATAGACGAATGTATCAAATCCATTAGATCTAGCTTCAACGAAATCTAATGGAGCTACATCCAAAGGTGCTGTGTCGTAGCCTCCAGATGCATCTCTGAGATATTCTAGAGCAAATATAGGATCAGTGAAACCAGAAATCACTCCCGTTCGGCTCAGAGACAAACCTGGAGGTAGTAGTCCGCCGTTAGGTACTAGATAAAATTCCAACTGATCACCGGCGATTAAATCTGTGTCAGTGGCTTCTAGTTGGAAGTTAACTTGAGCATTGTCTAAGACAAAGTAGGCTTCCGCAGGACCTATGTTAAGGAATCCTTCTTGTGTTAACCATATAGGAGCATCCGATCCGTCCACTGTCATACTGAAGGTGCGGTCTTCTAGGTCTACACCGTCAGAAGCTCGGATCACAAACCTGCTAGTGGTGTAGACCTTGACCTCAGTAGGCGAACCTTTGATGGCATTATTGCTGAGTCTGAGACCTCTCGGCAGGGCGCCTGCCAACAGGGTCATTGTGACTGCGCCAAGGTCGCTGGTAGCTGACAAAGGCAGATCGATGATGATGCGTTCTGTGAGTATGCCTAGGCTGCCAGCTGGGGTGATCCAGGTTATCATCTGGATTTCACCTTAAACAATTGTGCCGCAGTCTAGATCAAATCTGCCTGGCAGAGTAATTGTGCCAAAGTCCATATTAGATGCTGCGAACAGCGCCTGCATGGAGTTGTTAAGTGTACCGGTAATGGCACCAAAATCATATGAGGTTAATATATCTGTGACTGGTATAATGGTTTTGATCGAAATAGCAGAACCAAATGCAGTGACTTCAATGTCTTTGACACTGGTCACAGACCCCGGAGCTGCGGTGCCTGCTATGGTGATCTGTTGATGAGTGCTGGCCAACATCATACCAGCGTCTGTGTCTATCCTAATAAAAGCATCTGGTGCTGTGCTGTTGACCACTATGCTGGTGTCCGTGTCAGTGAGCAGCATTTTAGTACCGCTTACTAATTTTTTAAATCTCAGTTCTGCGCCGACTTTTTCTTTGAACACGCCCACGCCAGTGTCGTTGACGTTCACAGCGGTAATAGTTAACTGTGTGCCAAGATCTGAGAAGTTGGCATTTACCTTTTGAAATGCCGTGCGTAGGTCATCGCCTAGCCCGTCGTTGACTACATTACCTATGTTTATCGTTTGTATGGCCATAATACGCTCTCTTTAGTATATTTAACCGTTTACATTCTGAATTCCCAATATATGTCTGTCACAAGAACAGAACCTTCAGAAAAAGCATACTTATGTAGTGCGGGATTAAAGGCAGTCAATATATTAGGCGAAGTTGCATTGGTCATATTTTGGGCGGCAGAGGAATCGTTAGTTAGGCCAGGGCTTGCTCCAGTAATGCCTAACCTATAAAAAGTTTCTGGTAGTTTTGTAAACCCGGTGAGTGTAAAAATTATGTACGGATTACTACCCAACCCTAATGCTGGATATGCCGCGGCCCCGTCTACTACCCATTCCCCAGTTACTGATCCAGTAACAGTAGTAAATGTCCATTTATCTGGAGTTGTGCTTATTCCACCTGATGCTCGCTGTGCCCTAACAATTGATGTTTGATAGGCCGTAGATTGGCTAGTTCCATCTGGAAATGCTAATTCACCAGTAGGATCAAAACGCCAAACTCGAGCACTGCTGTCATTGGCATCCACAGTGATCTTCACGCTTTCGGTGGAAGTTAAATAGACATCGCCGTCAGTGGCTTTGAGTTCTATAGCATTGGCATCGCCGGCATTGTTGCCTGCGGCAGTTCCAAATATCAGTTTGCCATTGTTAGTCAATGCTCCCGTGAGCATAGTTAATGACTGCGTAGCACCGTCGAGG
>Ga0172376_10000674_pt1 | contig 43852 bp, 69 predicted proteins | sample Lak35m_FD_121114 | JGI IMG/M metagenome (GOLD analysis project Ga0172376, IMG submission 121114) | Freshwater microbial communities from Kabuno Bay, South-Kivu, Congo - kab_092012_35m | ecosystem: Environmental > Aquatic > Freshwater > Lake | place: Democratic Republic of the Congo: South-Kivu...
ATCCTACTAGCTTGTCTGTCCTTCTAAAACAAGCAGAAGCTATATTTAGTAATCCTAAAGCTAGTAAACAAATAACACTTGATGATATACAAGTTCTATCATCATTTATTGATAAGGGTAATAAGTTCTTAGTTGATAAGGTGTCTAACTTGATGCCCTCTATTAATCCTAATAACAAGCCTAATAGGACTAATTACTATAACAATAACGTTGCTAGAGTTAACTCTAGCATTGCATCTAATCAGGTAAGACAACAAGATGCACCCCTTGTAATATCAGGAGACTTACAAGGTACCAACTTTGTAACTGAAGCTAGTATTAGCTTATTTGATCCAACTGAAGAGATTGAAAAGCAGATTAGTCAATCAATACAAGAGGATGAGTCTATTGGTGATGAGGTAGAAGTGTTAAATAGTATATTTGATACGGTAGAAGATGTACAACAGGAATAGTAGTAATAACTATTCTTACATTACACAACAAGAGCGTCTAGTAGATTATGTTATACAGCCTTTACTAGACGCTTCTTGTTCCTCTATTGTTAATGTTGGAATAGACTTTGAAACATACATTAAAGAGGAATATAAGCTTGTTAGTTCTGGCTTAGATCCATACTGTAATAGAGTTAGATTGTTATCTATTAACTGGGGACCAAACCCTATTGTTATTGATTTACATACGGTTGATATTAGAGAGTTACTATTATTATTAAGTGATAGTAGTAGGTTTATAGTATGGGCACATAATGCTGCATTTGAGATAAGACAGATTAAACATCATTATAACTTAGAGCTAACTAATATATATTGTTCTATGGTGTTGTTTAACACGTTATATGTTGCTGTTGGTTGGAGACAAGGTAAGTCTATTGGTGCTGGTTTAGCAGATATAATGAGACACTTTGCTTCTATAGAAGTTGATAAGGAGTTACAACTGTCTGATTGGTCTAGTCCAATACTATCTAAGGAGCAAATTAGATACTCAGCATTAGACGTTTCTAATCAGTGGTTAGATCTAATAACAAGTGTTAAAGATAGTCTTATTAATGACTATGATATGAAGTATGCATTCAACCTTGATCAAGAGGCTATGAGGATATTAGCTATTGTTGAGTATACTGGCTTTGTTATTGAAACTAATAAGATGAGTGGTTTTATAACAGAGTTAGAACAGTTATCTAATGATACTAAGATTGCTCTTGCTAAGATGCTGGATCAACCCCTATCAGTTGACTTAAAGGAGGATGAGGAGGGTGTATTACAACAACATTTATCTGTATCACCAATAGTAACTAAGCTGTTTAATAATCCTAAGAAGTTGGCCTCTCTTATTAATAGTAAGTATAAGGTTAATCTAAGTGCTTTGAATGCTGTTATTATGAAGGAGTTTTTAGCATCTGAGGATGAAGAAGAGGATGAGGATGAAGATGATTTAACTATTGACAATATTACTAACAAGCAAGAAGCTAAAGAGGTTATTAATACTCTTATTACTTATAAGAGACAGGAGAAGTTGATAACTGAGATTAGTAAGTATAAGAGTATTGTTAACCCTATTACTGGGGCCCTTCATGCTACTACTAATCCTGTTGGTGCTGGTACTGGTAGAATGTCATCAGCGTCTAACATTATTGTTGGTGATAAGAAGTATAAGATGAACTTACAACAGGTTGTAGCAAGAGGTAACTATGATGTAAGAAGTGGTTATATTGCTAGACCTGGATATGTTATTGCTGGTATTGATTACTCGTCAGAAGAAGTACTAACTGCTATGGCATATGCTAAGGATGAGGCGGGATTAGCACCCTTCTATGAGAAGAAAAAGACACCATATCTACTAGATGATAAAGGCAATATTGTATTAGATGATGAGGGCAATCCAGTTGATAATCCTTATACTGATTCACACTTAACAGCAGCTATTGGTCTATGCCCCGCTCTTGCTAATTATGATGGTAAGGTAATACTAAAGAAGAGTAAAGGTGGACATGATGGCACAGATTATAGATTTCAAGGTAAGATATTAAACTTTAGTGTTATCTATGGTAAAACAGAAGCTGGTCTAGCAGAGGACTTAAAATGTACAACAGAAGAAGCAGCTAAAGTGCTTTCTACTTACTTTAATAAGTATTATAAATTAAAAGAATGGCTTGATAAGAACGCCAAAGAGGGTACTAGATGTAAGAGAGTTAGATTGCCAACTAATAGATGGATATTTACAGATGAAGTTAATAGCCATAATTTGGATGGTGCCTCTGGTAGAAAATCACCTAATAGTTTAATTCAAGGTCTTTGTGCTGATCAATTAAAGATGACATTACCTCATGTTAGACAGTATCTAGAAGATATTAATAATAAGTATAATGTTAGAAATAACATTGTTGCTCTTGTGCATAAACCATCATCATTGTGCACGTTAAACTTATCTAATCAGGGAAAGCCTAAGTGTTTGTTATTACATAACATATGGTAATCCTGAGCTAAATTATTAGTAGTTACTACTAATATAAATGCCAAACGATCAACTTAGTAATGAGTGTAGAGCCAAAGCTGGCCCCAAACGGTAGGTGTTAGTTGTGTATATATTAATAGTATTATATATAACTAATAATGATATGATCTGACCTTATGTGAAAGCATAAGAGTGTTAGTGGATGCGACTAACATGTAACATTAATGGATGAGATTGTGTATGAAATATATGAGCCAATGGCAATGGAGATTGGTAATAAGTTAAAAGATATTATGGAAAAGATTCAAGGTGATATGCTATATAAGTACTTTGGCTGTGAGACTGGTGGGTTTAGTTCATTGACAATAGCTCCCTGTTGGAAGAAGTAATTATATGTTCTTATATCAGCTATTCATATCTCACTTCAATGGTTATATTGAGGGTTTATTCATAGCTAAACAAGAGGATGTGGCAGCTCTTATTGGTAAATCTTTATTCTTTGCTAATGAGGACTTAAATGTAACTATTAACATGTCACACATTGTTAGATTAGATGTTAGTAGTACTACAATTGATGACTTATTAAAGTACTATGAGAATGGTAGTATTAGTGGTTATAATCCAATACATATGATAAGTAGTCAAATAGAGGAAGATTGAACATGGATAATAGAAAGCTAAGACTATATAAGTTTGAAACAGACTACTCAGATGCTTGGTTCTATGGTTTGTTTATCGCAACTGAAGATGATATAAAAGAGGCTTTAAACAAGTATTTATATCTTAGTGAGGTTGCTGGTAAACACAGTGATGTTGAGTTTAAGTTTGATAGTAGTCAAATAACAGAGTTAGTGGTTAGTGATTTAGTAATTGATGATTTATTAGAAGCTAATAGTAATAACAAGACCCTTGTTGGTTATAACCCACTAACATATGTATATGATAAAGATTTATGTGATGCTTATTAAGTCTGATCTTTAATGTAAACACATTAATTAGTATCTATAAATGAATAGTATTGGTAGTTTAGATCACATCATTGAATCCTTATATAATAGTAACTTTGCTTTATGGATTGGTGATAACGTAATTAAGCCTATAGTTAGAAGGAATGAGTGGCATCTTAAAACACAGGATCAAAATATACAACTAACGTATAATAAAGAGCATAATTTTATTAAGGCTAAATTTCATGTTGGTCTAATATATGTTAAAGGAGTACATGAGGCTCAAGCATATTCATTAGACTTAGAAGAGTATAGTGGTAAACCATCATTAATAGGATTTATTAACATTAGACCTTTTAAAGAGGATGAGGATGTATATTTTCATATAACCTATCACTTTAACTTATTTGCAGACATGGATGTGCAGACTTATTTTAATAGCTTATATGATCAGATCAATATGATTAAAGAGGATCTTACTTTTAGATTAGGGATAGATCTCTTAGATGATATTGAAACAGACTATGATAATAGAGATGATGATTCTTCTTCAGAGGAGGAAGAAGAGGATGAAGCTGATAATTTTGTATCTCCTTATGATATAGGAGGTAATTAGTAATGCTATTTGTAACAACAGATATTGCTAGATTTAAAAGCGTTGTTAAACAAGCAATAAACTTAGCTAATAATAAGTTAGGCTCTTCTTTGGAGCAATGCGTTGAGCTAGCAGTTACTGATAATGGTACTAACTTATTTGTAACCGCATTAAACAGTAGTTATGGTGTTAAATTATTACTACCTTTAGAAGGTACTATTAATGTTGATGGTACTTGCTTGATTCATTATAGTAAATTATTAGGACTCTTAAATAAAATCTCACCAAAGGCTCACTATCTAAAAGTGTCCAATACTAATAATCAGTTAGTATTTAGCCTGTTAGATATGGGTAGTGTTGCTGATTCTGTGTGGTCTGACAACAACACTTTATACAATAGTAAGTTCTTAGATGAGAATGATTATATTGTGTTGGATGAGGATAATACGGTATTAGTACCTCATTTATTAGTAGTTAGTGATATTGCTAAGTCATGTGATAACAGTGTTATTAATATTAGAGGTGATAATAAGCAACTATGTATTAGTAGTAAGTTTGGTGTCTCTGGTAATAACTTATTTAGTAGTAAGTTAGACAGCATTGGTAATATAGTGTTTGCTATTAAACCACACTTATTAACTAATACGCTGTCCTTCTTAGGTGATGCGGTTACTATTGGTTATAACAACACTAATAAGTGGCTGATGTTTAGTGGTGATAAGGGTGTTGTATGTTATAAGAGTCTTGCATCCATTACTAATATTGAGAAGACTATTACTAACATATTAGGACTAGAAGAGGCTGGCACTATCACTGTTAAAAGAAGTGAGTTGGATCTGGCTATAGCCTTTCACGCCGATGGTGATTATATTAATCTTTCTAGTGATACTACTAATACATTATTACAAGTATTTAGTAGTAGTAGTAAAGAGCCAGCCAAGTTAAAACTATCATTATATAATGGTGGGTTTATTGATACTAAATTGGAATTGAATCATTTAAAACAAGCATTAACACTAACTAATAACACATGCCCAGGTGTATCTATAGCACAGAGAGTAACAACATTTAAAGACAGTGATGTTCATATTAATATATTAGTTATTACTAGTCCTGATAATGGGGCCATTGAAACAACAACAATTGTATATGCTTGTATATAACTATGACAAAAGAAGAAGAGTTATGGTTAGAACTCTATAAATATATAAGTGATAAGAACAATCATATAAGTTTAGAAGTTACTAATACATATTGGCAATTACCTGTTATAAAACTTACTAAATCATATGTTGTTTCTAACTGGTGCTCATTAGAAGATGAATGGGAAACTGGTTACATTAAAAGTAGTGATAAATGTAACAGCATTGTTGATTGCTTAGAAGATGTTATTACTAAATTAGAAGAAGATGATTGGATATATTAACTTATGTACATTACAGTAGAAACCAGAACTAAGTATAGACAAAAGCTTATTCTCCATTACTTCAATAACGTTGATATAAAAACTATTAATACTATGAACCAAATTAGAAGGCAGGTTATTAGTATGGATGATAAAACGTTAATTGATAACTATGATAGATTAATAGATAATAAATAATATAACTAAAATGGATAAAGTAATTGATGAGATAAAGTATATATGGCGGGTTATAACAGAAAAGAAGCAGCTTAAACTAATATTTAGAGAGCTTGTATGTTTTTTTACTCTTAAAACTAATCAATGGGCAGTACCAAGAGAGATCTATTATTTAATAGATAAATATAAGCTTGATGAGGCTCAATTACTACTGGATAAACAAGCTCTTATCTGGGGTGATTCTGATTTAGAAATCATGAGAGCACAGAGCTATATTGATTGTTGTAATACTGTTGTACCAGATGAAGATAGTGAGGAGGATGATGAACAAGATGAAGATAATCTAGATCTACACTTATTACAAAAGGATAATATAATCTAGTATGACATATAGGGCAATTGGCCTTCCTACTACATGTTCTAATTGCTTTCTAACTAATACTAAAAAGCCCCCTATTTGGGGCCAAGCAGAGATACCCTTAGCTAATGTTAAGGGTATTATTATTAGTGCTTATAGTGGTAAGGAGGAGGAGCTTAAGAAGCAAGTATTAGTAGGAGCAGAAGGTTATTTAAATGCTGGTGGCTTTTTAAGAGGTGTCATGAGATCAGTTGCTAAACATAATACTATTGATGATCACTTCTTCTTCACTAATGCTATCAGTTGTAGTACTAAAGGTGTTACTAAAGACTTTAAAGTATGCATAGAACAGTGTGGTCATTGGACTCAGTTTGAGTTGAGTAAATGTAATAATAAAGCGCCTATACTAATAGCATCTAGTGAGGCGCTAACACAACTGTTTGGTAGTAAGGCTAGTATTAGTAAGTATAGAAATAAACAGGGCCTAACATATGGTGATAGACCTTGTGTTGTTACTTGGAATCCAATTATACCTCTTAGATATTTGCCAAAGAATAATGATGGTAGTTTAGTTCTACCAGTACTACCTTACAGTCATACTTGGTTGTTTAAACAAGACTTAACTAGATTTATGCAGTTAGCAGGTGTTATATGACTATTAATTGGTCTGATTATAAGGGTCAACATAATGCTGTTAAATATGTTAGGAATTGTATTAGTAAAAACATATTTCCTAAGTCATTGTTGATAACTGGCCCTCCAGGTGTTGGTAAAAGTCTATTGGCAGAGTTAACTATTAGATCTATTATATGTAGTAGTAATAACATTAATAAACATAGTAATAAACACAATAGTAAGCCATGTGGTGAATGTGATTATTGCACTACTAATGTTAGAGAGTTAGCTAATGTTAGATGGAATCAAATTACCAATATTACTGGCATGACTGACTATTTAACAGAGACTGGATTGTGGGCAAGAGAGGCACCAATATACTTAGATGATATTGGTATTACTAGAAAGTTTGTAGTATTAGATGAGATACAACTGCTTAGTACTAACTACATACAAAGTTTGTTGGGTTATATTGATTGTAGTCCTGTTACTACTACTTGGCTCCTCATATCAATGGATCTAAGTAGACTTAGTAGTACTGACTTAGAAGCTCTATCAAGTAGATGTACCAGTCTTAATCTATATCCTCATAATGAGAATGATTGTATTGACTACATTACTAGTAAGTGGTCTTTAGATTATACAAGTGCTAAGTTATTAGCTAATATTGCTGATGGTAATATGAGACAGATTGGATCACTGATTGATTATTGTAAGGGTGTTGACAGTGATCTAACAAGTATTGCTGACGTGTTAGTTGGCGGGGCTAAAGATAGAGCTAACTTCTGGTCTAGCCTATACAATAGAGACTATAACCAATCAATGTCTATATGTGGTGATTGGTTAAAGACAACTAATAGTCAAGTTATAGCTAAATTACTTATTAATGATGTGATAGATCAATTGTCAATACAACCTAATGATAATCTTATACATGACTTAGATCTACTAGTTAGATATAGTACTAATACTATAAAGACAGGACTGGCTGCATATACTTGTTTGTTGTATGGCTTTAAGCAAGTACAAATATTACAGGATAAAGATCTATCAACGTTCTATAGTCTGAAACAGTTAGAGGACTATTACATTGAGTATTGTATATATTAAGTCTAAAGAGGATTTATACTACTGTTATAAGTATAATCCTGTTATAGTAAGTGGCTCCGTTGATAGTAGTTATATTGATAATATAAATAGAGCTAGTCCCACCTTTAATGATGATGGTGAATTGGTATATAGTTGCTATCTTATTAGAAAGTATAAAGGTAAGATAACACAGTATAATAGTAGTAATCTAATACTTGTTGTTGATGATAAGTTGGCTAGAGTTAGTCTAGGCTTTACAGACTTTAAACATTTATTAGATGAGCATATTGATATGTTTGATATGACAGCTTATAAGGTGTTTATTGATCTATGTAGAGGTTGGGCCAATCCTACTAAGTGGTTGTATGAGATTGAATACTTAAAAGGGTTGGAAGAAATAATAACTGTAAAGACATTAAACATACTATATGTTGATAGTAGAATTGATGTCTGGGATTACATAAATAACATTGGTAGAAATAGTAGTAACTATAAAACCATTTTAAGTCTGGACTCTAGTAACTTATGGTATCTATTCATAACAAAGGATGTATTAGCATCTGTTAGAGGATTAGATAGTCAAGTTATCTCTTACTTTGAACTATTAAAGATAAGAGTGATGGAGAATAAGTTGTCATTTAAGTTTGCACTAATTTACTTAGAAATATATGTACAAACAAGAAAGCAACTATAATGGAATCAATTAATAACGTAGAAGAGTTTCTTAAGCTGGCTCAGCAACTAGGTATCCAAGATACTACTGCTAAGACTGAATATTCAAGTGGTAGTAATAAGGACTTTGCAGGTATCACCCCTTATAATGTTGTGCCTAATACTTTCTATAAGGTAAGTGGCTATGCAAAAGGCCCTTATACCTTCTTAATGCCTTATGCTAAACCATCAACACCAGATGAGGAAAAGGCAAAGAATGTGCTTACTCCTTTTAGTGATGCTGAGTTGGATAGAGAGATCATACCAACTAGCATTAAAGGTTATGTTGTTGAGTATAATGATGCTCATCAATGGGCTGAATACAAAGATGAGAAGTACACCCTACATTGTAAAGTTATTGGTCAGTTGGATGGTGATCAAGTGACTAATGAGCCCATCATTGTTCCTGTTAAGTGGCAGTATAAGGCTGGCAGTACTAATGGATATAGAGTTCCTAGTGATGCTTTAAAGGGTACTAATGCTGTTGGTAGTAGAGGTATGACTTGTGCTGATTGTATTAGTCAGGGGTGCAATGTAAATCCTTCTAATACAAAGGATAGATGTAAGGAAGGTGGCACCTTAGTTCTATACATTACACATCTAGGTGTATTAAATAAGAAGAATAAGACCACTGTTTATACTCCTGTTAGTGATATTTATTTTGCTAGTACCTGGGACTTAGCTAAGGGGAATAGCACTCCTATTAGACTTGACTTCTTACCTGCTTATATGAATCTAAGTAGTAGTTATATTGCGGGCTCCTTTGGTGATAAGGAGAAAGGTCTTGATCCTATTGATGGCTTTGGTAGCTTCTTTGAAAAGGTTAGAAAGGCTAGTACTAACTTCTTTAACATTGTTCAATGGAAGGTTGTTATTGATGTTGTAACAGTGCCAGGTGCTTCTGTTAATAGTTTGTCCTTTACACCTGATGGTGGATATGTTACATCTGAGTTGACACCTATTGTTCAACATTGGAAAGACAATAAGCCTGAGTTTGTAGAAACTAGAGTGCCATTTAATAAGTTTGCAACTGAGTTGAAGGGTAATTATGTTCCACCAGAAGTTGTACAAGCTGTTAAAGAGGAAGTTGTAAAGGCTACTAACTTGGATAACTTTTAACAGTTATAACAGTATATATATATATTAAACACAATGGATAAGATATTAGACTTGTCCAACGTACATTATAGAGGGGGTTTTAAGAGGCCCCCTTTATCATATGTTAAAGGTTGGAAGGAAGGTTTATATGATCATCAGAAGGAAGCAGTAGTACAAGTATTAGTTAATGGTAGTGGCATACTTAAACTGGCAACTGGTACTGGTAAGTCTTGGATCATTGGTGAACTATGCAGAAAGATTAGACAGTACAAACATATACTTGTTGTTACTTCTAAGATTGATCTATTAAATCAAATAAGAGACACATTAGTAGGGCATTTAGATGGTACTAATTTAATTGTTGATGTGGTTGGTGATGGTAACAAGAGTGATATACACGCTGATATCACTGTTGGTCTTGTTGGTACATTAAACAAGATTAATGGTTTAGATATAGTTGGCTATGTTATATATGATGAGTGTCATAAGTATATTAATCAAAGTGGTATTGACTTATATAATAGGTTAGTAAATGTAGAACTAATAACAGCCTTATCTGCTACGCCATATACAGAGGATCCTACTACTAATGATTTGACTACTAAGTTATATGGCCCCTTATTATATGAGTTGACAGAAAAGGATGCTATTGATTTAGGCTGCATATCAACACCAAAGATAACAATGTACAATACTAGCCCCGCCTATTGTAATCCTAAGTTCTTAGGATGTAAGTTTAGTAACTTTGCATATAACCAACAGATAAATAGTCTAATTATTAATAATAAAGGCAGAAATAATTTAATAGTTAGTCTTGTTAGACCAGACAAGTCAACAGTAATTATTGTTAATAAGGTTAATACTGTTAAGCATAATCATGCTGTTATTCTTAAAGATTTAATAGAAGCCACATATCCACATAAAGAGGTATATATTGTTAAGGGTGGTGATACAAAAGGTATTACACATCTAACGAAGTCTAACTGTATTGTAATAGCAGGACCAAACATACTAACAGAAGGCTCCGATATACCACACTTAGAGGTTGTTGTGTTAGCTGGTACTAACTCATCAGCAACATTATTATTACAAAGAGTTGGTAGAGTCTTAAGAAGAAGCTTTACTAAACAATATGGAGAGGTCATTGACTTCTTAGATCCTAAAGGATGGCCATCATCTCAATCAAAGAATAGACTTAACGTTTATAAGTCTATATATGGTGAACACAATATAACTATTGTTTAAGTTGATTGTTAATAGTAATGTAGTTATATTAAAGGTGTTTTATTAATAATGTTGACAGATATTAGAATGGTTGCTGGTATTGCTGGTTCGGGTAAACAGATTACTTTAGACACACCAGTACTAACTCCTAATGGATGGGTATTAAACAGGGATCTACAAGTTGGTGATTATGTTATATCACAAGATGGTAAACCTACTAAAGTTTTAGAGATATATGATAATCCAAGTTTAAATACTTATGAATTAACTTTTTCTGATGGCACTTCTATTGAGTGTTGTGAAGATCATCTATGGTCAGTATGGAATAATAGCATGTTACATCTAAATAAGGAGCCAATAGTTCTATCTTTAAAAGATATGCTTAGTCATATACCAGATGCTAAATCACTAGTTGCTAATGTTAGAAGTAATAACTATTATAGTATTCCTTTAGTTGATCCTGTTGAGTTTAATGAAAAGAAGGTGCCAATTGATCCATATATATTGGGCTTTCTTATTATGAAGAATAAGCTAATAACAAGTAAGGTTACTAGTGATTTAGTAGAACCTTTACAAGAGCTAGGATTAGTAGGATGTGATAATAGAACTAAGTTTATACCTGATATATACTTATATAACTCTTTAGCAGTTAGAAAGGAGTTATTAGCTGGCTTGTTAGATTGTTCTGCTATTGTTAGAACAAGAGATAATAGTAGGAATGTTAATTGTTTACACACAACATCTACTAAATTTGCATCTAACTTTGTTGAACTAATAAGGGGTTTAGGTGGTGTTATTAATACTCCTAACCTTGCTACATCATCATATGTAAAGAAGATTAGTTGTGGCTTTAGTCAACTACCCTTTAATCCATATAAGGACCCCTTTAAACAAAAGATGTTTGATCAATATCCTAGTAAGGTTAAAAGAGTTAAAAAGATTAAATCAGCAACGTTTGTAGGGGTTAAACCAGGTAGATGTATTGTTGTTGATAATCCATCACATCTATATGTTGTTAAGGATTATATTGTTACTCATAATAGTTATAAGCTAAAGAATGAAGTTAAGTCTAATAGATTATATCTAACAGCTAGTACTGGTATTGCTAGTGTTAATCTTGATGAGTATGCTTGTACTATACACTCACTAATAAAAGCATTAGAACCTAGTGACATATTAAAGAGTGTTGTTAATGGCAGAATATATAAGATCTTTCACAGTTTATTTGAAATGGATTATAGTGGTATTGCCATTGATGAGGCACCAATGTTGTCAAGGGAGTACATAGATGCTCTTATAACTGCTATGGATATGTATGGTGATAAGTTTAATAGACAGTTGGAGTTATATCTAACAGGTGATATTGCACAATTAGCACCGATAAGTGGAGCCCCGTACTTCAAGAGTAAATACATTAGTAGGTTTAAGACTGAATGGCTAACAACAATATATAGACAAACAGATGTTAATTTTAAAGATGCATTGAATGATCTTAGAGTTGGTAAAACAAGTAAGATTAAAGAGTTGTTAGTAGCTAATAATTGCTTTACTAAAGAGATTGAAAGTGATTTCTTAGGTCTAACATTGTTTAGTACTAAAGCTAAAGTAGAAGCTTATAATATTGCTAGACTTAGATCCATTACTGGCTATGATGAGTTTGTATATAGAGGTAGCAAAAGTGGTAAGGTTGATAGTAGTTGGAATATGTTCCTAGAACCTGTTACACTTAAAGTTGGTAGCTTAGTAAGATGTATTACTAATATAAACAGTGTTGAAGGACATCAGGTTGCTAATGGTGATATGGCAATAGTACAAGAGCTGTATAAGAATAGTGTTGTTATTAGTTTGCTTAGAAATGATAAGACAGTTCTTATTAAATCTATTACTAAGAAGATATTAAATCCTGAGACTAAATTGGAGGAAGGATCAATAACTTATATGCCTCTAAGATTATCATTTGCTTGTACTGTTCATAGTATTCAAGGTATTACTACTGACTCATTACAAATTGGTATGAGTAGAAATGATAAGTTTATGGGTAGATGTAGTGGTATGGCTTATGTGGCCCTTTCTAGAAATACAAACATTGAAGGTATTAAGGTTATAGGTGATGTTAGTGAATTTGACTCATGTTGCTACATTGATCCTGAGTACTTGAGGTTCATTAATAATGGATCAAACAATAAGTAGTAAGGTAAAACAATATGTAAAGATTAGTGATTTACTAGTAACTAAATATAATAAAAGGATTGATTGCCCTTGTTGTAGTAGAGTTAGAACAGCGTCTATTATTAATGATGAATTTGTATATTGCTTCAGTGCTTCTTGTGGCTTCAAAGCTGATGTTATTAAGCTAAACAGTCATCTTATATATGGTGATGGTGATCATATAAAGGAGTCAATAAAGGATCTCATTACTAGATTTAACATCCCAGTTAACACGCCAATTGATACAGACAAAGTTAGTCTTTATAATAAGGTTAGAGATATATACGTTGATAACTTAAATGGAGATTCTCTGTCTTATATAACAAGTAGAGGTATTAACAAAGATGTCATTGACTTGATTGGTATTGGTTATGCCTCTGGTTCATCTTTAAGAGAGGAATTAAGCAGGTCACAACTTATAAAGTATGGTCTATTAAATTCTACTAATAAAGAGTTCTTTGTAAATAGGGTTGTGTTTCCACTAGTTGATACTAGTGGTCATATAACCTCTTTTATAGGTAGATATATAGGGGAGCCAAATGACTTTATTCCAAGATATAAGAATCTGCAAGCAACTATTAATACGTTGGTGTTAGAACAGTTTATAAGTCTATATAATAAAGATAAACTGCTATGTATAGCAGAGGGCTTTGTTGACACTATATCTCTCTATCAATTAGGAGTGCAAGCTGTAGGTATACTAGGAGTTAATGGACTGCTAAACTATACTAACAAGTTAAAGGGTTTTAAACATATATGTTTTTGCTTTGACAGTGATAAGGATGAGGAGGGTAATTACAAGTCATATAAGGCATTATTGCCTCAAATAATAGACTTAATACTTATTAATCCCACTGCTAACTATTATATATATCTGCCTAATAAGTATAAAGATATTAATGACTTATTAGTTAATGATTGTATTAGTAATGAAGAGCTAATTAGTAATAAAAGGCCCTTTATTGATTTTATGTATGATGAGTTTATTAATGATTACAGTAAACATATAAGTCTGATTAAGCTAATAGAAGTAACAAGAGATGATGCTAATAGACAGAAGATGTATGACTTAGTTGGTAAGGCCACATATCAATATGTTATAAATATATTGGACTATTATCAAAGGTAACTAATGTCTTCTATTATTAACTGTTTAGCCGTTCAATGTGGTAGTGCTGATGACTTATATATACCCTTTATTATTATTGGTGTCTCATTAAAAGAGGATGACTATGTTATAGACATTATTAATAAGGCGCTTCATCCTAGACTTAAATGGTTTACCGTATATGATCATAGATATATACATAGATTATATCCACACTTTCTAGTTATTATGAATGAGATAATAAGTAGAAACTTACTAGTAACTAGTTGTGTGGATCTAGTCTTTGATGAGGAGGTATCTCAATATGCAAATATGTGGGAAGTAACCTTTAAAAGGTTTAATAGGATGAAAAGAACTCTATATAGTGAGGGTAAAAATTATTATTACTTTAGTGTTAAAAATGACCACATTGTAAAAGATAGTTACAGCTTTGTTGAGATAATTAATCAACAAACTCATCCCTATTTAGAATTTGTATACTTCTGGGCACTACTACTAAGATTTGAGAAATTAAGATTAGATTGCTTCTTACATGGAGTGCCAAGATTTACACCTAATGAAATATCTAAGTTGGGTTTAATACCAAGATGCATATTAAAAGAAAGAACTAAAGTGGTTCTTATTAATGCTTATATAAAGAATAAACTTAAACAATGTTCTTTATGGATGGCTAGTAATTACAATACTAAGAGGCATTAAATGAATAAGTATGTGAGAAAGCTAATAAGCTTTTTATTATTAGATATAAGAACAAGGGAATTGGAAGTTGTTATTGGATACTTAGAATCAATTAAAGACAAAGACTATAAGAATTGGCAAGCTGTCATAAATGCTGTTATAAACTTTGATAGGACTATTAATTATTTACTTAGCAAGGATATAGTAGAAGATAAAATAAAAGCTTATGGTTATATATTTAATAATCTGTATAGCTTTATGAAAGATGAAGACGCTCCTATTTCATTTATAGAATTAGCTCCTTTTATTAATCAAAGAGTTGCTAATGTTAAGGATTATAATACTTATACGTTAGCAAGGGAGACAAGATTAAATGAGTATAAAAACGATAAAGGAGATAGTAAAAAATGATTTTAACATTCAAGACAGACTAAACATAGTAAATGTTGAATTAGGTAGTACTCCAAAAGATAATAATCACGCTCAAAAAAGATGTGACATGAGAGCAATACCAATTGAATATATATGGATTGCTATGTGCTATGGACATAAAGAGAGGGCTATTAAAGCCCTCTCTTATGTTATATATGATAAGTGTTTACTTAATACGCCTTACTACAAATATGTAAGTACTTTAAGAGGTGTATGTGTAATTATTGATTATAATAATGTTGTTATTACTACTTATTGGTTATTTAAAGTAAAAAAGAAGATTTAATCGCTTCTAGCAACATAGCTAAAGAATCCAGTTAAAGTCTTTCCAACGTCTGCTGAACTACACAATACAAGACCATTTCTATATAATATTAATTGTCCTGTTGTTAGGGTTGAAGGATCAGGCTCTATTTGCTCCCAAAAGAAACTAGTAGCATTTGATACAGGATTTAATGTAACAGTTTGTGGATTACCACACAGTACATATTGATTGACATCTAAAGACCATTCAGCTTCATATGTTGGAAAGAAAAGATATTTTTTTCACAATTAATGACTGTCTTTTATATTTAGTATTAAATATAAAAGTAATCTATAGTGTATTTGTACGCTATAAATGTATTCTTTTGTTATATACTCTAATGTATTAATAGCAAAAGGGTGTTTAAATGCGTAAAAAGAAGAGTAATAATCAATATATTATTGGTATTGACCCTGGCTTAACAGGTGCTATGTGTCTATATAACCTAACTAATAATACAGTTGTTGAAGTTATTAACACACCAACATATAAAAGGGATAAGAAGACGTATTTAGATGGTTTAAAGATACATGATAAGTTAAAAGAATGGGTCCTTCTAACATCTAATGTTGTTATAGAAATACAAACTATTATGAGAGGTGGTAAACAGGGAAGTAATAAGATGGATGGTAGTAAATCTTCTATGACCACTATGAGTAACTACGGTTATCTACTTGCTATATTAGATATATTACAACTTAATGTCATACAAGTGGCCCCCACAACATGGCAATCATTAATGCTTAAAGATGTCATTGATCCAGGAGAGCCAATTAAACTTAAGCCAACTAAAAGGAAGTCATTAGTACTAACTAGAGAGTTTAATCCTAAGAATGATGGTCAAGCAGATGCTATTTGTTTAGCTATGTATTACAAGCAAATTAATACAAATAATTAGATATGAATAGAACAACATTAAGTATTATTAGAAGATCAATAAATGAGTTTAAACTAAAGTCAAGGCTAGTAATAGCAAGTGATTTAAAAAATGATATCTCTAGATATAGAGAGTTTAATCAAGGACTTTATAATTGTTTATATTTTAATAAGCATTCTGGATTTACAGCAGATCATTTTGGTTTTATTTTTTATAAGGGCTCACAAGTGGGTAAGTGTTTTCTAAGTCAAACAAGTATTGAAGATTTGTTATTAGATTATATAGATCCACTTAATAATTTAAATGAAGAGAATAATAAATTCTTTCTGGGTATTTATAATAATATTACTAGTTACATTAAAGATAGAAATTTAGACAGAAGATACATGGTAAAAGTCTTTAATAGTGTAGATAGTTATAATATTGATACTAATCACTTATATCTATTTGTTAGATTGGTGCCAACATTAGACACATCATTGCTACCAATGATTATGAGTATAAATGTGCCAGATGTTTACTGTATCTCTAATGGTATTGACAACAATATAAATAGTATTGGCTTTGTTTGTAAGTTAAATGATAGACAACAATATAAGTATAGACAATGTAGATTTGAAACTGACTCTAATGATTGGAATAAAAAAGGTTATTACAAACAGATAGCGGTTAATTTTAAATATCCATTTCTTACAAAGAAGTATATAAATAGCTTCTTATTTGATAGTTTTGAAGAGGCAAACTACTTTCAATATAAGATTGAAACTAACATGTTATACATGCCAACACTAAGGCTTAGTAATAAATATAATATAAGAGTTATTAGTAATTTTTAAATAGTCATTAAGTCTGTAGTTTAATAGATAAATTACAATTAATAGGTATATGACTAGAAAGCATTTCATAGTATTTGCTAATGCTGTAAGAAGCATTGAAAATAAGGATAATAAGGAGCTTATAATTAACTTCTTATTAGGAGTTCTTCCTCAGTTCAATCCTTTGTTTAATAGACAAAGATTTATTGATTGGTGTAATAAGTAGATACCGTTTATACAAGTAATAATAGGAGCAATAATACAATGGCTAAACCAACTAAAGGTCATACTAATAAGAGGCCCCCTTCTGATGATGCTAGAAGGAAGAGAGAGCATATCAATATGTTGAAAAGATCAACGGCTATAATTGATAATAACAACGTTGATGAGTCTATGTTTACATGGTCTAAAGTATCAAATAATAAGTATAGAATTAAAGGTGTGGGTGCTATTGCCTATAAATTGTCTAGAGGTAATAAGGACGTTGTAGCTGCTATTAGAGATAGAAATTGGACAAGAGTTGCAGCGTTAGTACCTTCCAACTTTGATGTTAGTCTTGACTATGAACCTAAGAAGAAAGTAGATGATGTTGTTGTCTATGAGGGTTATAGTTCTAAAAAGAAGGGCCAATTAGATAAAAAGACTAAGTAAATTTGTAGTTAATATTTAACTAGCACATTACTTAAAACATGTAATAAGTAGTGTGCTAGTTTATGTAAACTTGGCTTTATTAATTTGACTGTTAAGTTTATAAACACTATACATTTTATTTAGAACATGAAGGTAATTAAAAGAGATGGCACTTCTGCTTATCTAGATACTAGTAAAATTAATAAGATGATTGTTGCTGCTTGTGATGGAATTGATAGAGTTAAAGTTGAAACAGTTGAAAAGTTTACTCATATTAATTTTTATGATGGCATTACAACAGAAGAAATTCAAAACATTCTAATTAGGAATACAGCAGATCTTATTAATCCTAGAACTCCCAATTATCAATATGTAGCAGCTAGATTGCTGTTATTCTCTCTTAGAAAACAAGTATGGAAGGGTATTACCCCTGTTAATTTATTACAACAGATTAGAGATAATGTTAATAGAGGCTTTTATCAAAAGGATTTAGAGGGTTTATACACAGAGCAAGAATGGTTAGTCATTGAATCTTTTATAAACTATGATAGAGATTTAGACTTTAACTATGCGGGTATTAAGCAAATATGTGATAAGTATCTTATTAAGAATAGAGTTACTGGGGAGTTCTACGAGACCCCTCAAGTAATGTATATACTAATAGCTGCTGTATTATTTTCAAACTATCCTAAAGATATTAGACTTAAACATGTTAAAGACTACTATGACTTAATTAGTACTCATAAGATTAACGTTGCAACTCCTATATTAGCTGGAGTTAGAAGCACCGTTAAACAGTATTCAAGTTGTGTTCTTATTAAGGTTGCAGACAGTCTTAAATCAATATTTGCTGCTAATAGTGCAATGGGTATGTATGTTGCTAAAAAGGCTGGTATTGGATTAGATGTTGGAGAGATTAGAGCATTAGGAGCTCCTATTAGAGGAGGTGAAGCAGAACATACTGGTGCTGTTGGCTTTATTAAAATGTTTGAATCAACATTAGCTAGTTGTAGTCAAGGTAAATATATTGCCGTTTAGTATAGAAATATATTAAATAATGATCCTTTTAATTGCTGGGATATCCTTGTATAAGGACAATCAGCAGCCAAGCTTTATAATACATTTCTATGATATTATTTATATAGTTATTATATAAATATATGGATTGGAAAATAATAAAAGAAGAACCTAACTATGAAATCTCTACAGAAGGACAAGTTAGAAATATTCAAACACAGCATGTTAAATCCTTAAGGCTAGATAAAAATGGTTATTCTAGAGTTACTTTGTATCCTAGTGGTAAAACTTATAGTATTCATAAATTAGTTGCTAAAGCTTTTATAGAAAATCCTAATAGTTTTAATCAAATTAATCATAAGAATGGTAATAAAACAGATAATAATGTTGATAATTTAGAATGGTGTACTGCATCTTATAATTGTTATCATAGAGATACTGTTTTATGTTCTAAGTGGAAGGGACAATTTAATCCAGGTTCAGTTTTAAATGTAGAACAAGCTAAAGAAATTAAATATGGCAGTTTTCCAAATATGTCAAATAGACAAATTGGTTTGCTATATGGAGTAAAAGATGAAGCTGTTAGACAAATAAGAAATGGAATAAATTGGAAACATATTTAACAGGTTTGTATTATAAAGAAGGTTCAACGACTAGTGCAAAGGCACGTAAGATCAAGTGATCTGAAATGGAGGACATCTTAACAGATAAAGCTGAAGATGAAGATATAGTCTAGACTTATTGGTAACAATAAGAAGTTTATTATTAGTAATTTACTAGTATAAAAACTGGCAAGGATTAACGCTCCTTGTTGAATATAACGGGTGTAAGAAAAGGGTCAGCTACCCTGTATTATCCTATTTGGCATAAAGATATTGAGTCTCTTTTAGTACTTAAAAACAATAGAGGATTAGAACATGAAAGAGCTAGAAAGTTAGACTATGGTGTAACTATATCTAAGCTATTTTATGAACGTTTTCTAAATGAGGAGAATATTAGTTTGTTTGATCCAAATGATGTTAAAGGCTTATATGATTGCTATGGGCTGCCAGAATTTGATGATTTGTATCTAAAATATGAACAAGACTTGTCTATTAATAGATCTACTATTTCTGCTGTTGATTTGTTTCTACTTTTATTTGATGAGAGAGCAGACACAGGAAGAATATATATAGGTAACATTGATCATATTAATAGTCATAGTAGTTTTGATGTTCATTTAAGTCAATCAAACTTGTGTGTAGAAGTAACAGAGCCTACTAAAGCTTTTGAATCATTAGATGATGTTAATGGAGAGATTGCAACTTGTATACTATCAGCTATTAACATGGGTAAGATTAATAGCTTGGAGGAGTTAGAGTCTATATGTGATATGACTGTAAGAGCATTAGATAATATCATTGATCTTCAAGAATATCCATTTATTATGGCGGAGTTATCTGCTAGACAAAGAAGAAACATTGGCATTGGTTGGACCAATTTAGCTTATGCTTTAGCTAAAAAAGGATATAAATGGAAGTCACTAGAAGCTAAGCAATACATTCATGAGATGACGGAAGCCCTTCAATACTACTGTCTAAAGTCATCTAATTTATTAGCTAAGGAGAAGGGCGCTTGTGATAAGTTTAATGAGACTAAGTATAGTAAAGGTCTTTTACCAATTGATACTTATAATAAGAATATTGATGAGTTTAGTAACTTTAAATTGTTATGTGATTGGGATAAGCTAAGACAAGATATTGCTGTCTATGGACTTAGAAATAGTACACTAACATGTATGATGCCTTGTGAATCATCTAGTCTAACATCTAATTCAACCAATGGCATTGAACCACCAAGAGAAGCTTATCAGGTTAAAGCTAGTAAGAGTGGTTCTATTAATAGTTTAGTGCCTGACTTTGATAAGTATGATTATGAATATCTTTGGTCATTTACATCTAATGAACCCTATCTACAAATGGTTGCTATTATTACTAAGTTTATAGATCAATCTGTATCTGCTAATACTAGTTATAACCCTTTGTTGTGGGAAGGTAAAGTGCCAATTAATGAAGTTATAAAAGATATACTAAATGCATATAAATGGGGTATAAAGACTTTATATTATCATCAGACCTATGACATGAATGTTGATAATACCACCACAGATTGTAAGGTTTGCTCAGTATGACAAGAAGTGTTTTAACCATATTAGAAACAGATACTACCAAAGAACCCATATTCTTTGGTAGTGGCTTAGGCTTACAAAGATATGATGTTGTTAAATATCCTAAGATTAAACAGTTTGCAGAGAGACAAAGGCTGTATTATTGGAGCCCAGAAGAGATTGAGCTTACTAAAGATAAGTTAGATTTTGTTAAGTTATCTGCCTCTGAGAAGCATATATATACTAAGAATCTACAGTATCAAATACTATTAGATAGTGTGCAGGGAAGGGCATTATTAGAGACTATTGGTAAGTATAATTCATTGAATGAGTTAGAGTCTTGTATTAACACTTGGCAGTTCTTTGAGAATATACACAGTCTTAGTTATACTCATATTATTACTAATGTTTATGACAATCCATCTAAAGTGTTTGATGATATTGCATATGATAAATATATATTAGCTAGGGCTAAATCTGTTGTAGAGTTTTATGATCAACTGCTGAATGTAAAAGATGGGGCCTCCTTAAAAGAGAAATGGGAGTATCTGTATCTAACCTTAATATCAATAAATATATTAGAGGGGATTAGATTCTATGTGTCTTTTGCTTGTAGCTTTGCATTTGCAGAAGAAGATAAGATGATGCAATCAGCAAAGATATTAAGTCTTATTGCCCGTAAACAACATTGCGGCCTTTATGAGTAATCATAATTGAAACACTCTGTTAAATCAGGGAACATCTAAACAGATAATGCTGTAGACAATCCTGAGATATTGTTATAAGATGTAGTTATTCATCTAATAAATAATAACTATATGAAAGAGATATTTAAGCTACATAAAAGTGGATACTTTATATCAAATAAGGGAAAGATAAAAGGAATAAAAGTAGATTATTTAAGGCCATCTATTTCTAAAACTGGGTATTTAATTACAGGATTACCATCTGAAACAGGCAGATCTTGGTATTCAGTACATAGAGCAGTATATGAAACATTTAATGGGGATATTCCTGATAATATGGTTATAAATCATATTGATGGAAATAAATTAAATAATCAACTTAATAATTTAGAATTAGTAACCAGATCTCAAAACGTAATTCATGCTTTTAAAGTTGGCCTATGTTCTGGCAAATCTGGAGAAACTAACTCTCAAGCAAAACTTACTAATGAACAGTTTTTACAAGTATGTGAGTTAGTAATGGAAGGAGCAACAAATAATGAAATTAGTGATTTATTTAATATACATTCTAGATATGTTTCTTTAATTAGACATAAACGTAGATGGGTAAACATGTTTCCTAGTTGGTATGTTCCTTCAAATAGTTTAGGTGCTACAGGAGTTCCTTTACCTACAATGATAAAAGTATATACTGATTGTTTAAATAAATCTTTGCGTAATATAGATATAGCTAAAAAGTATAATTTAGATAAATCTACAATAAGTAGAATAAGAAATAATCTTACTTGGAAAGACTTTATTGAATATTATAATAACAATATTGCAACGACCAACTGAGGCATCAGTGTACACCTAAGCAGGTGGAAAAGCAGAGAGTCCTATAACTAATAAATTAATTATAGGATTGTGATATGGTCTGATCTATATAGAAATATATAGTTGTTGCTTAGACAACAAGGGTTAAAGTAGCGTCTTAACCTGAACATAAATGGATGAGCAGATACACTTACAGATAAGTCAATATATTATTAATCTTCTTAAGACTACAGAGTCTAATTACATATTAGAACAGGTTATAAATGAGTTAGAACCTCAAGTTATTAGTATGTATGAACAAGCTTATAATGATGAAGTTGAATGGGCCCAATACTTATTTAGAGATGGTTCCTCTCTTAGACTTAATGTTGATATATTGAAGGATTATATTGGCTGGCTAACTAATGTTAGATTGGGAGCCATTGGTATTAAGTCTATTATTAAAGCGCCTTCTAATAATCCTATTCCTTGGATAAATAAGTATTTAAATTCTAGTAATGTTCAACCAGCCCCTCAAGAAGTGGAGTTAACAAGTTATTTAACAAGAGGATTGGATAAGAGTAATTTAAATGACATCAAAGGATTTAAATTATGATTACATACTATATAATTAGTAAGTCTTTAGTGTTTTATATTGAGTTAGATGATAATCAGTTCCTCTTACAAGAAGCAGCAGAGAATATAATGTTAGATAAAGGGTTTAATTGTTCTGATTATGTATTTACAACAGTTGATCCTAATATGTCAAATATGGTTAATATTACTAGCAATTATCTAAACAACATTAACTAAATAATACTTTTTTATAAATATGTGGTGGTTTTTACTAGCTGCCACATATTTATTTATTACATATGTGGCTCTTTATTCCTTTATCATGTATCTAATAGTTTATATAAGTATATTTATGGATGAAGTAATAAATGCTTTGAATAAGATTAGATCTGTCTTTAATCTTTCAATGGAACAAATAGCAGATCTTTTATATGTTGATAGATGTAATGTTTATAGCTACTTAGATGGAGTGAAACCAAGTACAAGTTGTGTTGGTTTGATTAATAGGTTGTATAAAATTGCTTTGTACTTTGAAGAGGCTCAAATATCAAGATTGGACTCTTTTATTACTAGACAATTTCTATCATACTATGGACTAACAGAGTTGTTATTAGACTTGTTACAAGATGAAGAATTAGATTTAGATAAGATGTTTGAAGCTATTAACTACATAAAAGATGTTGATACTAGTGAGGCTATTATTAGAAAGATGATAAAAGGTAATGGTATACCCTTTAGAAGAATAGATGATGTTATGAGAGATTATTATTAAACAATATAATTATTAATTTATAAGTTATGTTAACAGTTGAAGAAACAATTGAACAATTAAATAAGATTAAAGAAAAATATGGCAACTTAAAAGTTGGTTTATGGTTTTATTCTGAGGAATATCCAATAGAAATACTTGAAGTTAAACCATGTGTTGTTAGTAATCCTAATAATCCTAGAGAGTACATAGTTACATTTGATTAGGTATATGATTATAAATAAGTTAAAAGCGCCAAGAATATATCACTTACCTTGGTCTCAAACCTTAGCTAGTGATGATAAGTTTATAACTAATAACAAAATGTTTGATGATAAGCAAGTTGTTATTACTGTTAAATATGATGGAGAATCAACATCACTTTATAGTGATGGCACCTTTCATGCTAGATCACTTGATAGTAGAAAGCATGAGAGTAGAGATTGGTTATATGATTGGTGGTCTTCTAGGATTTATACAACTGCTTATGAAGATATACTTAATATATATCCACAACTAAGATTAGTTGGTGAGAACATGTATGCAACTCATACCATTGAATATAACAATCTAAAAGACTTGTTTATATTACATAGTGTTTGGGATGGATATAAATGTTTAGACTGGGCCACAACTGAACATATATGTAGACAGTTGGACATTGTATATGCTGATGTGATGTATAGAGGTACATATGTTGAATCTATATGTAGGTTATATGATGATATAGATTTATATGATAATGATCAGTTTGAAGGCTACATTGTTAGAAGCTTTACTTCATATATGTACTTAGATTCTAATAACAATATTGCTAAGTTTGTATCTAAGAACTTTAAGATTGATGATACAAGAGATCATTGGTCTAGAGAGGCTATAAGGAGAAATAAAACTATATTATGAAGGAAATTGATATTACATATAGAAATGATAAAGGCAAGGTTGTTACTAGAACTATTATTAATCCTAAGTTAGACTATGTAATGCATAGTAATGTTGAACAGTGGGTTCTAAAAGCCACATGCTATAAGACAAGTAGAAACATTGTTATACCTTTAGCAGGAGTTAAGTTTGAAGTATGATTAGTACAAATAATAAGAACATTGTTACTATTCACAGTCCTACTTTTGATGATGTTGTATACACATATCTAATGTCTGATGAGCAGTTAGAAGAGTATAACTATATAACTAGAAATGGCACTTTAATAACTCTTAGAGTGTTTGGTGAGTTGAATAGAAAGGGCCTTTTAAATAAGAGAGTAAAGCTTAATGTTAGTAGTATTAAACTATGAGTAATATTAATAATAAAAAGGTTAATAAGAAACCTAAAGAGTGGTTTGATAAGAATGAAAGACTTAATAAAGATCACATATTAAAAGTTGGTGATAGGTTATATCATCAAGGGTTTCCTTGGCAGAATACAGATGAACCTTGGGTTGTAGTTAGGATTAGAGAGGGTTATACAAGAGATGATCATGGGTCTATTCTTATTAAAAGAGAGGCTAGTGATGTTGACTTTAATACTGATGATTTAGACTTATTTAATGCTAATTATGAGTCATATTGCTATTATAACTGGCGGCCCTTCTTTAGGATTATTAAGGAGTAAATGTATATGAATATGAATAGACTTGTTATTGATTATGATCCTCTTAACAATAATGAACCCTTAAGAGATAATGACATAAAAGCTTTTTGTACAGAACAATTAGAAAACCTAAAGTTAAAAGAATACAGTCTTATATATATTAATCAAGAGCTTGTATTATATATGTTTAGAGCTTTATTATATAAAGAGTATAGACATTTACAACAACAAGTTATGTTTAAACTTAATGATGTCTATGTATCTTTTGACAAGAGGATGAGAACTTGGGATAATAACTATCCAGACTCACTATATGATAAGTGTTTAGATATATTATTAGAGCCACCTGAAGATAGTCTTGATTCATTCTAGTTCTTATAATTGACTTTATATTAATAATAAAGTATAATATAAGATGTTGTTGAATGACTAGATATGTCTATGCAACACAAAGGTTTGATTCCTTTATGGTCCATTTCAAGGGCCATTAATGATTATCGATTGGTAGAATAATATCTAGTCAGTGCTTAGTAGTTTTATGAATGAACAGCTAGATAACATTAAATATAAATGGCAAAACATTTAGAAATAACATAGTTGAGTATAAAAGAACAACTGTTCTTGCTTAGACTATAAGTATAAAAGGGATTAGGGTAATACTTAGTCCCTTTTATTGTCTTTATAAATATATGATAATTAATATATTTTTATAGGTTTTATATGCTAGATACAATAGCCGTTCCTACTACTGATTGTTATTATAATCAGTTAACAGAGACTATTACTTGTGAGGATTCTATTGATTATATAAACTATGTTAAAGATGGTATATGCAAAGGTCTGACAGTAGATAAGTGTTATGACAAGTTAAATGATATTGCTAATAAAGAACTAATATCATCTATTCCAACTAATAAGAAGCAATGTGAGTTGATGGGGTTTATCTGGCAGGATATAAAGGAGTTTCCACAAATACCAAGCTATCCTAAGTCTCATTGTGAACCTATATATAACAGTGTTTGTAGTACTAGCTATGATGGACAAGAGCCTGTTAGTGCTAAGTGTTGGTGGGATAATAATCAATTAAACAAGTTAGGTAGAAACAAGTTAGTTAGAGATCTAATAACTAAATATAATAACTTATATAAACATAGTAGTAAGTAATATGATTACAGCTTTTATATGTGCTAATCTTTATGGTCTTCTTCATGTCTGTCAAATTAGAACTACTCAATATAGTAATAAGAGGGTTGAGTATGATGTATTACTAACAGATAATAGATGGTATAAGGTTAATAGATGCACTGCTCAAAAGGCAGTTGTTGATAGAAGGTTTAGAGAAGTAAAAGAGAGTAGATGGTGTTTAGGTTAATAGTATGACTAAAAAGACTAAAGAGGAGATAGTACAACCTTTGTTAGAGGAGACATCTATACCTCTATCCTCATTATTTGGTGATAAGGATCTGTTAAAAGATGGTACTAATCTAAATACTAAGTTGAATAGGGAGAATCATTACTTCCAACATGTTCATAGGTTAGCTCCTGATAGCACACATCCCTTCTACTATGTTATAAACTTTGATGGTACACAATATAAAGAGGGGCCTTATAAAACAATATATGAGGCTAATAGAGCATGTGCTAATAAGTTGTATGAATTGTATAACATTGATGATGAGATAGTTATTAAGTGTGAACAAAAGGTAGCTAATAATGAAGGCTAAACAATATGTTAGATACTTATTAGATGAACTTGATTGTGTAAAACAAGATGGCACTAACTTTAACTTATCAATGTCTTTTTATAGGTTAGAAAGCTTAACAGAACCTCTTGTAACAGATATAATTGTCAATAGATTTAGTCAAGAGTATGTTGATCAAATATGTGAATCTATTAATATTAAGAATGAGTATGACTCTTATATTAATACATATAAAAGAATAATAGGTACCTTTGTAAATAAAGACTTTGTTAGTTGGCCCCAGGAGTTTGCTAAGGAATATCTTAATGAGGTTGTTAATCAATTATTTTATGGTAGAGAAGATGGCCCTTTAGGTTTAAGGGTTCCTGCTGACTACTTTGAAGATAGCTTTAAAGATAAGGTAATACATTATAAATGTATTACAGTAAATGACTTTGATAAGGTGTCTGCTTTGTTTAACGATCAGATACAAGAACTAAGGAATAAAGTATTACTACAAAGAATAAAAGATAGTATATAAATGATTAAACCTAAATATAAAAGGTATTAGATAAATATGTAAGATGGGCCAAACTTAACTCAAATCTATTTAAACCAAAACTAACTTGTAAGGATGATGAGGTCTTAGATGCTGATACTATTATGAATCAATATGAGTCTTATGGTATTTCTATTCCTAGCAAATGTAAAGACCCAGAGTTATTATCTTTGTATATACAAGGTAAAACATATAGAGACTTTTTTATAACAGAGTGGATAAAAGATGTTAGAGATGGCTTTATTCTTAAACAGGAGATGTATAAATCATTAGTTGAATTAGGTGATGATCCTAATAATGTGTTTGGTGGGGTTAACAATAACTATGTTGTTATGTTTCCTGATTACTTTATTGGACTAGCTAAAAAACAAATAAGGACATACACATTAATGCTAGATTTGTATTATGATAAGTACTTTAAACAATAATATAATCAATAAGTATAATAAAGAGGTTTATTATGTATGTTACAGCTATTACATGTTGTGTTAACTATTCAGACTTCTTGACTTGGTTTCTACTATATAACAAGTCACAGTTTAGTAGGATGATAGTAGCAACAACGTCTAGTGATATTAGAACACAAGAGGTATGTGCATACTATCATGTTGAGTGTTTGGTTACTGATGTGTTTTATGATAATGATCAGGTGTTTGGTAAGGCTGAAGGTATTAATGTAATACTACAAAAGTTAAAAGATGAGGGTTATGATGGGTGGATATGTCATTTAGATTCTGACATTGTATTACCACCAAGATCTATGTCATTTGTCAATGCAAAGATTAAAGAGACAGCTAATGCTGTTGATTGTATATTTGGTATTGATAGGTTTAGAGTTGTTGGTATTGAGCAATGGATTAATCATATAACCAGTGTTAAAGCGTTGTATGAACAAGAGGTGTGGTTAAGGGCTGATACATTTACACTATTTCCTAGAGTATTTACACAAGGTCATTGGTTGCCTATTGGATACTTTCAAATGTGGCACTCAAGCTACTGTATGTATTATCCAACAGTGCATGAGAATGCTGCTAGAGCAGATATGTTATTTGCTATGCAATGGGCCCCTAATCAAAGACATCTAATACCCACTGCTATTGCATATCATTTAGAATCAGAAGTAAGTAATATGGGTGCTAATTGGCATGGTAGAACTACTACTGAGTTTAAGTTAGTTGATAAAGATTATAGTGGTAATACTAATAATAAACGTTGGTTTGATTGGTTGTTTAGTAAAGTGTGGTAATAAGTAGTGTGCATGAATCAGAATATAACTTACAACAACAAGCTATATATGTAATGTATATAGCTTTGTTATTAGATAGTATAACTATTATAAACAATAGTATTAACTGGTATGTAAAGACTTATACTTGGTTACAAGATGGATTAGATGATTACTATGATTGGCTGTATAACACATATGTAGAAGGTTATGGCTATTAATATAGAAGAGATTAATGAAGAAGAAGAAGTAACACTAGATAAACTACTGTCCTTTGATAATTATCTAGATGGTTTAGAGTATCTATATAACAACTTAGATCTATCATTACAAGTTGATGATTATAAGATTGATAAAGATACTACTCAAGAGAGACTAGACTATATAAAAGAGTCACAACTTGTTAAAGAGAAGTATGGCTTTGATCTTAGTGAACTATGGGACTTTGACCATACATTGTTTAAGTTTATATTGCCTAGATTATATGTGTTTTATAAACAAGATGAGACACTAGACCAACAGTATGAAGAAGGCACCTTTGGTCAGATAATAGAAGCTATATTAGAAGCTTGTATATGTAGTGTTGTCTACTATGAGAAGGATGGGTATAGGGATAAGATTAATAAGGGTATGATGTTATTAGGTAAATACTATTGTAGATTGTGGAATTAATTAATATGGATGATAAGTTTGTAGAGAGATATGTTCAAACATATGTTAAACAACAGATTGATGAACATGAAGCTAGGTTTAGTGTGTATGGTAAATGGTGGTCAGTATTAACAGTTGTATTACTATTATTGTTAATAGGCCCTTTATACTTTAAGGTGTTTATTAATTAATACTGTTTATAAAAGAGCACTAAACATATGACAACAAGAGTAAATAAGATTACATTAGAACATATTACTAAGCTAGTTGATAAGGCTGAATCACAGGAACATGTATTCTGGGATAAGGAATTAGTAGTTAGTTATAAGTTATATAATGGCTTTACTGTGTTGGGTAGGTCTGCTTGTGTTGACCCTGCTAACTTTGTATTAGAGAAGGGCAGACAAGTAGCTAGAGATAATGCTATTAGTCAACTATGGCAACTAGAAGGTTATCTATTACAAGAAGATTTATATAGAGAAAAGAGTAAATGGACTGGCTTGTTTGATCGTTTATATGATAAGAAACAAGAAGTGTAATGACTAAATTACAAGTACTAAGTGATCTTCATGTTGAGTTTTATAAAGATAATAAACAGATACAAATAGAAGACACAGATGCTGATTTAATACTACTAGTTGGTGATATTCATACTAATGCTAGAGGCGTTAGATGGTTGTTAGAGCAGGGTATTAATAAGCCTATATTGTATGTAGCGGGTAATCATGAAGCATATAGCACCTCACTACCAAAGAATACTATAAAGTTAAAAGAGGCGGCTAAAGATACTAATATTCATATATTAGAGAATGACTATTATATACACAATGACTTAGTAATATTAGGTTGTACATTGTGGACAGATTATAAGTTATTTGATCCAATAGTACCTCAATCATTAGCTATGAATCATTGCTATACTGGCATGAATGACTTTAGTAGAATTAGAAATAGTGATAAAGATTATAGAAAGATTAGACCTAATGATTTACTAGCTAAAAATATTGAATCATTAGACTTTCTAACAACATATTTAGAGGTGTTTAAAGACTGGAAGGTGGGTGTAGCAACTCATCATTCACCATCTATTAAAGGTGTTAATCCTATACATCATAAGGACATACTTAGTAGTTCATATGCTTCTAACTTAGATGAGTTTGTAGGATACAGTGGCGCTAAGTTTTGGGCCTTCGGTCACACACATTATAAGGTTGATACTTATATTGGTGATACTAGATTTATAAGTAATCCTAAAGGTTATATAGCTCCTTTTTTATCTGTTGATGGCTTTGATCCTAAGTATGTTATAGAGGTTTAATTAGTTGACATAACACTTGTTACTATGTTATATGTATTAATACAAGTAAACTAATATATTGCCAGAGTGGTTGAATGGTGATACTAACTAAAGGTCTTAAGTGAGGTTAGATACTCAATGAAATTGTGTAAGTAATTACAACAAGAAGACTTAGGACATCAAAGGTTCAAATCCTTTATATATTAGTTTATTGTTTATATAGCAGAGACAAGCCTGGGTAGGCTAAAGGGCCTCATAAGCCTTGGTATTATTGGTTCAAGTCCAATCTCTGCCATTAGTTATTTATAACTAAATTGTGGGTGTAGCTCAGTTGGTAGAGCGCCTAGCTGTTAACTAGGATGTCCTTGGATCGTGACCAAGTGGAGGAGTTGCTAGTAATAGCAAACAAAAACAACCAATATTTAGGAGAAGGCATTTATGCTAGATATTATGATTGGTTAAAATAAATAGTAGTGGTGGAAAGATATACACTCATATCATGCGTTAGGTTGTGGTCCTAAAGAAGCAGTAAGATGAAAGATAATTGACAAGTGTACATAGTTAATTATTTGTATGGATTGGGCACAAGTGTAGGGTTAAATTCCCTACCTACTATTTATTAAAATAATCCTTTCTAGTGTAATTGGTAGCACATTACTCTTTGACAGTAATAGTCCTTGATCGTGGCAAGGGGAAGGAGTTGGCCTTTATAGCTTATAGCAACTCTTTTACCTTATTATGTAAAAGATGATTAGATATAATCTAATTAAGGGCTTTTTATTAATGCCACAGTAACACAATTGATAGTGTAGGGCTTTTGTAAAGCCAAGGTTGCAGGTTTGAGTCCTGTCTGTGGCTTTTTATTATACTTATTATATAATATGAAACAACAAAGACTAAGAGTAAAAGGTATTGGTTTTAATAGATATTATGTGTTTAACTCTGAACAAGTACAAGCTGGTACTAATTATGTTAGAACATATAAAGAATGGCAGGATTTATTAGATGGTGAGTTTGGTAAACAGATTGGAATAGATTTTAAATAATATGACAACAACAAACTACTTTGTATCAGATGTTGAAAAGTATAAAGAGTATAGAAAATCTACTCTTGAATACTTTGATAGTGATAGTATTGGAGAAATTAAAGAGGTTATTATTTCTCCTTGTAATAACTATAGTTTGACTACTTATAAGGATCAAACTGCACCTAATTGTTGGAACTTTTTAAAGATTGTTGTTAAAAGTTTAGTTAGTAATACTATTATAACTGAAGTAAATAGAAACTATAGTGACTCCTATTATTACTTCTATAATGACTATTTAATCATTGGTGAGGACTATCAAGGTTATTCTATTATTAACTTAAAGACAGAAACAATTAATGTTTATTTTCCTGATGAAGGTTATAAAGGATTTGGTTTTTGTTGGGCTAATATTGTTGGTGTTTATAATAATAAGTTAATAGTAGAAGGTTGTTATTGGGCATGTCCTTATGACTGTCTTGTATATGATATTACTAACATTGAACAATTACCATTACCAGAATTAGATAGATTTGATTGTGATGGCTGGGTTTCCTTAGAGGGTAATAAGTTAGTATTTAAAGATGAAAAAGAATATAGATTAAGTGATAATAAGTCTTTTGATGATTTAACAAATGAAGAAATAAGAGAGTTATTAGATACAGAAAAGACTAGTGGTAAAGAATTATCATATAATAAAACTGTAGTTACAAAGGTTGTGGATTTATAATAATATGGAAGTTATAATGGGTTTATTTCTTGGTTGGTTATTCTTTAAAACACAACAAGATAAACATAATGAAGAACAGGCTATCATAGAAGCTTATAAGAAAAAGGCGGCTCAGCAGTCTAATCCTAAGAGCAATAATAATAGTAATAATAATAACAATAGACAAAATAACAATAACAATAACAATAATAATAACAATAATGATTGATTTATATTTCTTGTATAATGTAGCTACAACTCCTGTTCAGGCTAGTACTAATTTACCAGTAGTCAGTTGTAATAATATTACAACAGTGCCCTTAGTATGTAGTAAAAGAAAGGTTGTTATTAAAGATCAACCAACTAAATATTATCTAACTCTAAGTAATGGTAGAGGTGAATTTGAAGTTAATAAATGTACTTGGTTGGCTAGTAAATTGTATGGTTATTATGTTGTAGAAATAGATGGTAAATGGTGTAATGATGAGCCATAATATGACACAAATAATACTAGATAAGTTAATTGCAGTTGAAGGGCCAGATGGTATTGGTAAGACCAAGCAAGCTGGCCTTCTTGTTTATTGGTTAAATGAGGAGTTTAATAGTAGATATTGTATGTATGCTTTTTATCAGAAAGAACTAAACAGTACTAATCATATTTATACTGGGTTTAGAGAGCTTATATATAGCTTATATGGTAGCGTTTCTACTAAGACTATTGCTAGACTAGCTGCACTAAATAGATATGTCTTACAAGAAGATATAAAAGAAGATCTAACTAGTAGTGGCGCTTTATGTGTTGTTGATAGATGGAATATATCTACTCATATATATTTAAAGTGTGATCCTAAGTATAATGATAAGTCCTTTGAGGATATACATAATGCTTATTACTACTTAGATGATATTAATACTTATGTGCCTGGTCTAACTATCATGTTAGTTGGTATGAATGGCATTGAAAGACAAGCTAATAGATCTGCTAATAACAATATGTTTGAAGATGTTGACATTGAACATAAGAGGAGATTGGCTCAATCTTATATTGACTTTGATACTAGTCTGTATGCTGGTAAGGTTGTTAAGATTAATAATGACTATTTAACAGTTGATGAGACACAGGGCTGGATTAGACAAGAAGTTATTAAGTATTTAGAGAGTATATAAACAGTAATAATATGTTAGTAATGATTGATAAAGATAAAGGGCCTATTGATGAGGCCCTTTTTACATATGATAAGGATGTTATTAATATCTCTGTTAGTGATATTCCCTATGATCCTAATAATACTAATAACAACTATTGTATTAAAGTTAGTCTAATAGACTTTGATGGTGACATGGAGAGTGTATGGTGTCTTGTTAGTGGGATTAGCTATGATGAGTATATGAGTAATAATAGTAATGACTATATAACTTGTGTTCTTAGTAATAATACGTTAGCAGGACTAAAATGGGGGACTGTATTCCCTGTTAGATTATTATGTAAGAGAAGGCCCTTCTTTGATATGAGATTAGTTAATCCTAATCAAACACTGTATATAGCTATAAATAAATAATATATAACGTATTGAATAATAAGTATTCTATTAAAGTTGAGAATAACTAATATGTTACAAGTTAATTTAGAAGATGTTAAGGCTCATTGGGAGCAAAGACAGTTGTGGAATAAGACACCACTAGAAGATATACAACTTATGTATAAAGGACAGCCTGTACAAGAGGTGCCAATGTATGATAACAATGGTAATCAAGAACCACTAACTATTGATGAGTGGAAGTATACAGGACTTAGTAATATTGATTATTTAAAGATAGTATTGGCTCAACATGATGAAATATTTGATCAAAGTTATAGCTATTCAAAGGCAACTATTTAGTATATATGACAGAAAAGAGTGCCTCTATATTTCTACCAACATTATATGAGGAATATTTAAATGGGAATTATTCTTTTAGTATTGATCTTGTTGAAGTTAGACTTGTGAGTAAAGAATGACTATATACCTAGTTGTTGGTAAGGGTAAATATGATTATATAAGTGACTTGTTAGTAGGCCCACATAGTAACTCACAATCACCTCTAGTAATAACAAATATGGGTGGTGACTTGGAGCCACAACTAACTATAAAACAAATACATAATCTTATTAGATTGAAGTTAGACGTTGATGTTTATATAACAACTACTAGTTATTGTGTGTTAAAGGAGTTTGAGTTGTTATATCATAAGTTAAATATTGATGTTAAGTTAGTTAATACTGATGAGTCAGAAGAGCTAATAAATATTTATGATAATAGTAATACTGCTATTATTAATACAAGTATTAATCAATATAAACAATATATTGATCTGGTGTAAATATTATGAATTTAGATCAGAAGTTTGAACAATTAGTTGATATTTGCTGTAAACAAAAAGAATTGAAACATAAATTAGGAATGTAAAATGACTACTAATAATAAGACTAATGTTGTATTTGTTAATGGCGCTTTAAGACTGATTAATAATCCTTTATTAGATGGACTAACAGGGCCTACTATCTTCATCTACTGTTTAACTCCATACTACTTTAGTAAGGCACATTACACTGATATTCCTAATGTTGGTGAGGTTAGATTTAAATACTTGTTTAGTTGTATTAATAGGTTTAAACAAGAGTTAAAGAATAAGTATGGTTGTGACTTGTTAGTACTAGAAGGTACATATACACAAGTACTAGATAGTATTAGTGATTGGTTTATTAATGCTAATGTTAGGGTTTTACACCAGCCATATCCATATGAAAGAACCTATGAGAAAGAGCTACTAGATAGTAAGTATAACAAGGTAAACAATAGAGTTTATATCATTAATGATGGTTATACATTACTACCATTTAATGATGTTATTAGTTTGTATAAAGCTAATAAAGGTGGCTCTTTTGCTTCTTTTCATAGGGCTTATTTATCTAAACAAAAGGATATTAAATGGCTCGATCATACAGGACTAAGTATTACTAATGTTGATGTTAGTGTTAAATCTACTGAGACTGTTGGTTCTAGTAATGGCTTCTATTATGACTTAGATAATGTTGTTGGTTATGCTAAGAATAGACACAATATTAGTGGCACTTCTACTACAAAGACTGAAGCTGCTATTAGTCTTGGCACCCTATCAAAGGCTAGTGCATATGGTGTAGCAATTAATAATAAAGAGGCTACTAATGAGGATAAAGATGCTTTTATTAGAAGTCTTATCTGGGGTGATTATTGTTATGCAATATGTGAGGTGGAAGGTATTAAAGTCTTTACTAAAGATGGTCTAAGTAAAGATCTAAACAATGGTAAAGTAGAAGTTATTCCTGATTGGATTAAAGGTACTGGCACTGATGTTAAGTTTTACAATACTGCTATGAGAAGACTTAGATTGGAGGGCTATCTACCTAATAGAGTTAGGATGATGTTGGGTAGTTATATTATTAAAGTGTTGGGCTATTCACCATTAGCATTAGCAGAATACTTTGAGCATTATTTGTGCGGTTTTAATGTTGCTAATAATTGGATTGGCGCTCACAGTTGTAATGGTACTGGTGTTGATACGGTGCCAAGTGGTAGATCATTTAACATTAGAAAACAGCTAGAACAATATGATTTGAATAAGGAGTATTTGTAATAAAATATAGTTTGGAACTAATATGGCTTATATTGAAGAGTTACAGAATAAGTTACTTGAATACTTTAAACAGGGTACTAGTAACTTATATCCTGCTGAGTATTTAGGTCTATCACAAGATGATTACTCAGTAGTATTTGATCTTATATGGACACCAGAGTTTAGATTTAAGTTGTGGTCTCAGAAGTTTATTGATAAACATGAAGATACTCCTACATTAGAAGAAGCATATGTTACTGGTTATAAAGATGGTGGTCTTATTGACAACTTTAGTGAAAGTTTACTTGTTAGTGTAGCTGCTCATCTTTATAGCTTAACAAATTACTGTAGGAGTAAAAGTAGAGCTTGGCACTGTCAATACTTTGTTAGTCAATATATTAAATATAAAGATGAACCAGATTCTCCTATTAAGCTTCATTATCTTACAAAGTATATAAATATGGCTAAGTGTATTGTTAACACAGAAGCATTAGATTGGTTCAGTGATGAGATTATAGGTGATGAATAACATTAGTCAATATGATATTAGTAATACTGCTAATACTTCTATTGTATGTGCTAAACAAAGAGCTTTTAATATTGCATCTTTATACTTATACAATAGTAAACATAGAACAGTATTGGAGTTATGTGTGGGGCCTTCTTTACCAGTGTTAGAACAATGTTATAAGGAACATAATATAAGTGTTATTGGTAATGATATAGATCCTAAATACTTAAAGCAATCTCCAATTAACATATTAGGAGATTGCTTTAGTGTTGATTATAATGTAGCTGATATTGTTGTTTTTGCACCACCTCTTAGTAGGGGCTGTAGTGGTAAGAGAGAAGATAGTCTAAGTATTGATGATGTTACTCCTAGTTACTATGACTTTATAAGAAGGAGAAAGGATAAGGCGGTTTTAGTATTACCAGGCAGAAGTAAAGCTACTAAGAGGGATAGAGAGCAATATTATAGGTTGCTACAATATATGTACTTCTTAAATATTAATTTTATTGTCGTGCCTCTTATAGATAAGGTTGTTAAGTACTATGATGTGTATCTAATATAAGGAGTAATATATGTTAGCTATAAACATTGATACAAATAATGATGATTGTTTGTATTTAAAGTTTACCAATAATCAAGTAATACAAACTATAACAATAGAAGATGTCCCAACTATTAATGTTGATATTGATATTAATAATAAGGTTGTTGGCTTAGAAGTTAATAACTACTCTAAGGTTAAGGAATGGGCACAAGAATTATTACAAGAGAATGGTTTATCTCTCAATGATGACTCTATTGTGTTTTATATACATCATGGATATGAATGTATATGGTTTGATCTTAGAGATGTTAAAGATGAATATACAGTATGTAAATACTACTTAGAAGGCGAATCTAATGTTGAATATGATCTAGTTAAAAACTGTATTCAAGATGAGGTTAATCTTTATATAATGGCTACTAAGATATTAGATCAGTATAAATAACATGATTAGTTTATCTAAACACAATAGAGTTTGTCTTGCTTATAGTCTTGATTGTTTGTATAGTGGCTTCTACTTTTGGTTGGGGCATTTTACATTTAGACTTGGTGGTGTTAATGAGGTTAGTAGTAGTTATAACTTTATAGTACCAACATATATTGGATTTGGCATTGTTATTAGTTATAAGTTGTATTGGCACACACCATTCAAATTGTTTAAGAGGATTGATTAATATGACTGTTAAAGAGTTTAATGATAAGTATAAAGAATATTTAGTTGAAGGACATTATGGATTAGATATTAGTAACCCATATGTTATTAATATCTTAGATAGTCTATTTGATAAATATCTAACTAAAATTGAAGGGTTTAAATACTATCAAATAAAAGTTAAGTTTGACTCTCCTAGATTCTACTGCACATTAGAAAATGGCTCCATTGAAGGCGCTTTAATCATTGATTTGATTGAGAGTTTAATTGCAACATATTTAACATTAGATGGGATTATTAAATAATATGAAAAGAATATTAATTAGTATTTGTTTTGCTTGGTTCTTAGTTATTCAAGCATATAGAAATGATAGTACGTTTATTGCTTATATTCCTTTTTACAGTGAAAAATATTGTAATAGTGGTAAAAAGTTACTTGAAGTAAATAAGTCTAGAGTTTGGTATGATAATGAGTTTATATACTATACTTGCGTTGATGTTGGTAATATAAATACTTAGGCTGTGTTTTAAATCATGTCTGTTATTAATATATTAGGTGATGAAGAGTGTTATGGTGAACTTGTTAAAGGTTGGTATCTTGTCAGGTTAGTACAACCAAAAGCTAGTCTACATATATAAGGATATGTACAAGAACGACTGTTATTAGATAATAATAAAACTATGTATTGGGGTGATTGGGGCCTTACAAAGTCTAATGATCCTACATTTGTGTTTACTAGAAATCCAATACCTGCTAATAGCAAAGCTAAAGATTGGATAGGTATTATGCAAGCATATAGAGAACAATTAGGTCTGTCTTCTAGTATATTTGAACCAGCAACTAAGTATGACTTATTAGATGTTGTTGCTATTACAGATGGTGCTTACAATATACCTATTGGTCAAGTTGGCACCATTGTTCATATATTTGAGGATAATACTATATATGAGGTTGAGTTCTGTGATGATGATGGTAGAACTTTATATCAAGGTGCCATTGAAGAGGGTCACCTTATTAAGTTGAAGTTTAATTAGTAAGTACAAATAAGTAGTAAATAAAACAGTAAATTGGAGTAAATATAATCATGTCTGAAGTAACTAATATCTTTGAACAAGCTACTAGATTAGGTCTTAGATTTAATCTATCTAATGGTGAGTTATCAACTGAACAACTATGGCAACTTAAGCCTAGTAAAAGAGCTAATAAAGTTGTTGATGATTTGGTTGATTATGAAGAAGAATTGCAAGATGAGTTAGCTAAGTTTAATGTTTCTAATAGAAGAAGATCTAGTGCTAAGTCACAAGAACAACAACTGTTAGAATTGAGACTGGCTATTGTTTCACACATCCTTGATGTTAGAGAGGCTGAAGCTGATGAGGCTAAAACAATTGCTGCTAATAAGGAACACAATGAAAGAATCAAAGCTCTCATTGCTAAGAAGCAAGAAGATAAACTTGGTGATTTATCAGTAGAAGAGTTACAAGCTTTACTTAAGTAGTAGTAATAGTATTGTAGTTGTTATATGTATAAAAGGCCTCATTATAAGGCCCTTTATATATGTTTATAAGTAAGTATTAAAGAGTATTAAGTATGTCAGATAGAAAACCTTTAAGTTTGGTATGTGAAGACTATACAGTGTATATAACTGTAGCAGCGTCTAATGCTGGCAAATCAACCTTAGCAAAGAACATTGAATTAGAACTTAGACAGTATAATGCTAATCCTGTTCTCCTATCATCTGATGATATTAGAAGGGAGTTAATTGGTGATTATAGTCTAGACAAGTATGATGATAGGATGTTAGAAGTATCTCAACAAGCCTTTGAGTTGTTATATGCTAAGTTAAAACATAACATTAGTTATCCTGTTAATAGAAAGTTTGTAATAATTGATAGCACGGGTCTTAATAGTAAGTTTAGACAGGACATTATTAATATATGTAGAGCTAATAATTATAAAGTTGTATGTCTATTATTTGAGTATAAAGATAGAAAGGATTGGTTTATTAATGAGGGCGGTAATAACTACATCATTAATAAGCATCTTAATAAACTACAAAAGGAAGTTTATAGAGATATTAAAGCTAGTGATTATCACAAGATTGTTAGAATAACAGCGCCTATTAGTGAGTTGAATCTAACATATATTGAGGATAAAAATAACTTAGTTGTTGATGGTAATAACTATACGGTTATTGGTGATGTTCATGGTTGTGTTGATGAGCTAAACACTTTATTAGGATCTATTGATAGTACACCTATATTAGTTGGTGATTGGATTGATGTTAAAGATGATGATCTAACTAGTGCAAATGATTGGAATGCAGCTATTATTGATTACTTGTATGAGAAACCACACATATTACTTGTTAAAGGTAATCATGAGGAGAACTTATACAAACATATTATTAAAGAGGATTATACAGAAAGCCCTTACTTTAATAGTAGATCCTTAATAGCTAGTAGTGATGAGTATAGAGATAAGTTTATTGAGTTATACAATAGAAGTTATACAACTATTAGAGGTAAAGGTTTTATTGTTAGTCATGCTCCTTGTAAGGCTAAATATCTATTAACTGATACTGATAAGCCTACTAACTTACATTATAAGAAAGAAGATGATAAGTCAGCCATCATTAATGATATATACAATGATAAGAGTTATAACACTTGTTGGCCCCTTCATTTGTATGGTCATCTAACATTTAACAAGCCCGCTAGAACTAAATGGTCTATTGGCTTAGACACTGGTGTTGGCTATGGTAATGTGTTAACTGGTTATAACGTAGCTGCTAAAGAGTTTATTACTATTAAAGCTAAATGTAATAGTAGTTATGTTGTATTAGATGATTATAAGAGTGTAGTACAAGATCTAACTAGTAAGTTAGATGAGGATGATAGTAAAAAGTTACATGGCTTTATTAGAAATAAGACTATGTATGTATCTGGTACTATGTGTCCTGCTGATAGTATTAAGTGTGAGTTAGAAAGTATTATTAGTGCTTTGAACTATTATAAGAGTAAGGGTCAAACACAGGTAATAATACAACCTAAGTACATGGGTAGTAGAGCGCAAGTGTTATTAGCTCCTGAAGGTGTAAGTGTTTATACTAGAAGTGGCTATAAGTTAAAACTAACTGATGAGCTAGAACAAGCTGTAAGTAATCTAGAATTATCACTTGTTAAGAATAAAGTGTTTGGTCAGTGGTTAGATAAACTGGGTTCTTGGTCTAATGTGTTATTAGATTGTGAGTTATTACCTTGGTCCTTTCTAGCTAAAGGCCTTATCAGTGATACGTTTGAAGGTTACTATTATAGTCATAAGATCCACATTGATAATATGACTAAGTATGGTCTATATAATGATTTAGCTGCTTATAAGGTTAGTGATAACTATAAGAATGGTGTTATTAGTAGTAACAAAGAAGTAACTAACTTTAATAGTTGGAAGTACTTAGATACTAGTGATGAGTTAACGCTGTTTGGTCAAGAGTTAGACAAGTATAAAGTAGATGAGGCCCCTTACTTTCAAGCCTTTAATATACTTAAAGTAGAAGGAGAGGATAAAGTCTTATACTCTAATTCACAATTTAGCAGATTCAATAATGAAGAACTGTTTAGCCTATTAAATAGTCCATACCATGTTATTAGCGTTGATGATATAGACAATGCATATAATGCTATCAATCAGTATAATAAATTAGAAGGCGTTGTTGTTAAGCCCTATTATAATAGTGAGGGCCAAGCGCCATATATTAAAGTTAGAAGTAGAGACTATTTAAGACTTGTGTATGGTTATGATTATACTCAACACCTTGATAAGTTGATTAGAGATAAGTCTATTACTGGTAAGCTAAATATCTCTATTAAAGAGTGGCAATATGGTAATAAGTTATTAGACATTCATAGTTCTTTGATGACAGAAGATAATATGGAATACACTAATAATCTAATTAGACTTATCTTTGAGTTAAAAGCTGAACAGAGATTAGATCCAAGGTTGTAATAACATTGCTAATAATAATTGTAATAATAAGGAGAATAAGTATATGCCTTTTTGGTTAGCAAGAGTATTTGATCATGATAAGAAGGGTGAACAATCAGAGTCTGGTTATTTTATATCAGAGCCTGATGAGTTAGAAGCTGTATTAACCGCATATGATGTGCATGAGATGTCTAAAGACTTACATAAGGGCACAGATGAGGTGCCTAATGTTGAGTTAGAAGAGGCACAAGATGTACAGGGGGGTAGTTGGATTAGTAACTTCTTTGGTTTAAAGTAGTAGTAGTAGTAGTAGTAGTACTTATAAGGTGGTTGTAATAAAACCACCTTATATTGATAATAATAGAAAGTTAATATGAGTAATTTAAATTGTTATTTGGTTAAGATTGTTGATACAGATGTTAGTAATAAACCAATTGAGTCTGGCTACTTTGTTAAGGCAAGTAATAAGATTAAAGGTGTATTAACTGCTATTGCTATGCATGGTGATTATATAAGTACTAATATGCATAACTGTATTGGTAATACATCATCTATTACAGTAGAAGATAGATATGATGATGGTGGTAAAGGGTGGGTTTATATGGAGGATAAGGTGTAATGTTAGTACAAATTAATTCAAGTAATGCTTCTATTGGTTACATATTAAATAAGAATCCTAGTAGTGGTCTTCTTATTAAAAGCCTTAGAAAGGGTTTTGTACTTGGTAAGTTTATTAATCCTCTAACTTATGTTTGTGCGTTTGAAGAGGGTCCTAATCAAGACTCATTTGAGAAGGAGGGTAACTACTTAGTATATAGAGGATACTGTAGTGCTGAGGCTGCCCTATCAATACTAACAACATTGTTTGATTGTATTAGTAAAGATAAGAATAAACAGTATGAAGATGGGCCATCATTAAATACTATATACATACCTTGTATTGATATTAGTAATGTGTCAATGTTTAATACGGAGGACTACAAAGTTACTAGTTATTCAATAGCTGATAACTGTAATTTGGCTGATCTAACTCTTACTAATAATGGTAGTTTAATTGATCTTATTAGATATACTGCTTTAATACTTTTTATGCAGGTGTTAAGGGATAATGTTACCTATTTACAATGGGATAGATTAGTTGTATATGCAAACATTATTAAGAAGGATGATAAGGTGCCATTTGTTGTTAGACATAGATTAAGAGGCATCTTAGAACCTAGTCTAGTTAAGAAGGCGGTGCCCCTATTAAATAATGACAGTATTAAACTATCTAATCATGGTAGAAATGAACAACAAAGAATGGCCTTTGTTAGTAATTATATTATTAATAGAAGCTGTGTCTTAGACATTGGTTGTGGTCCTGCTAAATACATTAAGGTTGTTAAACCTACTAAGTATATTGGTGTTGACATTGATGAGAATGTATTAGAAAAGGCTAAGGTTAAAGGGACATACTTTGATAATGTTGATACTGCTTTTTATAATAACTATAAAGAGGCGTTAGACAGTCTAACAGAAGATACAACAGTGCTACTAATAGAGGTATTAGAACACATGCCAAAGCATGAGGCGATGCATTTATTGATGGAATGTATTCTAAATAAACATGTAAGTCAAATACTAGTTAGTACTCCCAATAAAGACTTTAATAAGTTCTTTGGGTTGGGGCCAAATGATGTTAGATATTATGATCACCTATTTGAATTTACACAGGATGAGTTTACTAATGTATTTAGTGAGGCCTTGTTCTCTAGTGTTATTAGTTGGGGTGACTCAGTTGATAGTATATCTATGACTTTATATGCCAATGTTGTGTTTAATAGTAAATAATAAGGAGATTACAAAATGACTATTAAGGGATATGTTCAAGCTGATGAGTCAATTGACTTTGATCAGGAATATACTAATATTATTAGTGGATTACCATTAGGTGTTTATGTGCCTAGAATTAGTCCTACAAGGGGTATATATCTATCAAAGACTAATGACTTTCAATATTTACCTGAATACTATTTATTAGACAAGTTTGAAGAGTATGTATTAACAGCTTATAAGAGTTCTAGTAAGAGCATTGGTGCATCTTATTTAGGATTAAAGGG
>Ga0172376_10000675_pt1 | contig 43846 bp, 54 predicted proteins | sample Lak35m_FD_121114 | JGI IMG/M metagenome (GOLD analysis project Ga0172376, IMG submission 121114) | Freshwater microbial communities from Kabuno Bay, South-Kivu, Congo - kab_092012_35m | ecosystem: Environmental > Aquatic > Freshwater > Lake | place: Democratic Republic of the Congo: South-Kivu...
AGACTTGAACTCGTGACCTCTCCCTTACCAAGGGAGTGCTCTACCGCTGAGCTACAAGGGCGTGTGGAAGGTGGGCCGGGTTGGATTTGAACCAACGTAGGCAGAGCCAGCGGATTTACAGTCAGCTGGCGACATCTGCAGGCCTGCAGTAATGCCAAGAAAGCCGATTGCGGCACGCCTTTTGTCAGCTCTGCAGGGGTGAGGTGGAATTGCTGCAGAGTGCAGCACCGTCTGCAGACCTGGGAGCTTCCCGTTTGTGTCCACCCCCCTTTTGAATCCGCCTCTGCAGACCTCCAGGGCGCGGTTGCAAGCCATGAATCGCGAATCAGCGACCGAGTACGGCCGGGCCTTGTTTGTGCAGCACGGTGAGCCCCTGGCCCAGGCGCTTGATGCGCTGCTGACCCGTTTTGTGCTGGATCCCAGCATTGCCGGACCCCATTACTGCGCCCTGCCTTTGCTGCTGCACTTTGCAAACCGTGGCGTCAGGCCCGTGGCAGCAGTTGCCCTGGCCAAAGTGCTCGATACCCTGTCGCGCCGGCACACGCATCGCCGGCTTGCTGGTGCAATCGGCCGGGCCATCGAAGACGAGGTGAAGGCTGGCCGCATCGCTGCCCACGATCAGGACGTGCTGCGGCTGCTGAAGCGCCACGAGGGCAATCGCGCCGTCGTGGACCAGCGCACCCTGCGGGCCCTGCAGTTGCACCACGGGGCCTGGACCACAACCGATCGGTTTGAGGTGGGTGGCCTGCTGCTCGAGCTGGTGGCCAGCACCACCGGCATCGTGCGGCTGGTGCGCCAGGCAATCCGCGGCCGCTGGACGCTGATGGTGGAGGCCACCGAGGCCAGCCTTGAGCTGATCCGCAGCACCCCGGCCCACCAGAGCTCACCGGCGCAGACGCCTGAGCTGGAGCCACCGCCAACTTGGTGCAGCCACGAGGGGCTGGTCAGCCGCCGCGATGGGCTCAGCCTCGATTACCTCGAGCGCGCTGACCTGGGCCAGGCCCTGCAGGTGGTGAACCATTTGCAGCAGCAGGCCCTCACCGTTGACCCATGGATGGCACGGGTGCAGGCCGAAGCCTGGGCCAGCAATCTGCACGGTTTGTACACGGTTTCCAGGGACCCCCAGCAGGCGCCGCCGCGGCCTGAAAGCGACGAGGACCGTCAAGCCTGGCGGCAGTGGAAACGAGCAGCAGTCGAGGCCTGGGCCGAGGAGCGCAAGAACAAGAGCGCCCGGTTGCGTATCCAGGCAGCTCTGGATCAGTGCCTGGCGGTGGCCGGCAAGCCGATCTGGTTTCGCTACGACCTTGACTTCCGAGGGCGGATCTACAGCAGCAACAGGTATGTCACCCACCAGGGCCCCGACCACGAGAAAGCGGCGATCAGCTTTCTGCAGGGCTACCCCTGCGACGTTGAGGGCGCCGAGTGGATCCTCAAGGCCGCGGCCGGACACTGGGGGCTGGGCCGAGCCAGCTGGAAGGACCGGCTGCAGTGGGGCAGAGACAACAGCGACCGGTTGGTGGCCATTGCCGAGGCCCCGCTTGATCGAACCGAGTTGTGGCGCGTGGCCAGCGACCCGTGGCAGCTGCTGCAGATGGCCCGGGCCTGGGCGCAGTGGCTGCAAGACCCGAACACGCCCATCACGGTGCCGATCCGTTTTGATCAGACCACCAGCGGGTTGGGCATCGCCGCGGCCCTGGTGCGCGACCGGCAGCTAGCACGCGACGCCAACGTGATCGGCACCACACGCCACGACATCTACCTGGCCGTGGCTGCAGACCTGTTGAAGGTGCTGCGCCTTGACCTAGAAGCCGGCACCATCAGCGAGCAGCGTCATGCAGCCCAGTGGCTTGAGCTGGGCATTGACCGCAGCCTGGTCAAAGGACCGGTGATGAGCTCGATCTATGGGGCCCAGTACCGCTCGCTGTTTGACGGGCTGGCTGATTTCCTGGTTGAGCGTGTTGAGCTGAAGCACGCCGGCGACTACGAGCGGGTGATCGTGCTCCCGGCTCGCTACCTGACAACACGGTTGCAGGAGCTGCTCAAGCCGCGCCTGGCGCCGCTGCTGCAGCTCAAGCGCTGGCTTGAAACGATCAGCGGCACCCTGATCAAGCGGCAGGAGCCGATCAGGTGGACCTCGCCATCAGGGTTCCCGGTGGTGCTGGCCGCCAAGCAGCAGGTGAACGCCCCTGCGCACACCCTGCTGCACGGCAGCCGGGGCTGGCGAACGCCTGACAGCGAACTGCGCAGGAACGAACTGAGCGCCCGCGCCACCAACCGGGGCATCACAGCCAACTTTGTGCACTCGTTTGACGCGGCTCTGGCTCATGCCGTCATCTGCAGGACTGAAGGTGTGGGGATGCAGGTGCTGCCGAATCACGATTGCTTTGCTGCCGTGCCGGCTCGGGCTGGGTGGCTGCACCAAACGCTGCACCAAGAGCTGCGGACTCTGTACTTGACGGACTGGCTGCAGGCGATTGCCGCTGAGACTGCCAGTCACAGCAGCGTTAACGGCCTGCCACCTCCGCCAGCAGCGGGCACGCTCGAGCCCGGGCAGGTCGGCCAGAACCCCTATTGCTTTTCCTAGGACTCCCCTAGGAGTTGCCTAGGAGGGGGCAAACCCCTATTGTGCTGCAGTCATCTGCACCCCTGCAGCGTTTATGGCGCGCACAATGCTGACCACCCCAGTGGGCGATGCCTACTGGGCGAAATGCTTTGAACCTGAAGAAGACCGATTTGATGAGGACAAGCCACGCAGCTGGTCAATCAGCTGGTGCGGCGAGCAGAGCGCCAAGGAAACCCTTGAGCTGATGCAACAGATCGAGGAGGAGTTTGCTCGCATCCATGGCGACGGCGCCAAGCCCAGCAAGAACGCCTGGCCGCTCCGCGATCAGACCGACAAGGACGGCAAGGTCACAGGCCTGACCGAGTTCCGCTTCAAGCGCAACGAGACCACCAAGAAGGGAAACGTCCTGCCGCCACCCGCCGTCTACGACAGCCACAAGAACCTGTGGCCCGGCGGCACGCTGATCGGCAACGGCAGCAAGGTGAAGGTTGCCTTTTCGGTCTGGGGCTGGGAGGACAAGTTCGGCAAGAAGGGCGTGAGCCTCAGCTTTGACGCGCTGCAGGTGCTCGACCTGGTGCCCTACCAGCAGCGGGACCCCGCTGATGCGTTTGGCGTTGAAAACGGCTACGTGGCCGAGACCCCAGCCGAAGCCTTTACCGGTTCGGTGAAGGAAAAAGAGCAGCCCATGACCCCGAGCCAACGGATCCAGCGGCGTGCTGCAGAGCTTCAGCGCGAGACCGAGGACGACGGAATGACCCGTGCCTATCGGCGCAATTCCAACGACGAGTTTGAGGAAGTGCCTTTCTGATGCAAACCGCCGACTTCGAGCTTCGCGTTCCCTTGATGTCCAAGGCCAGGCCACGCTCACCTCGCGGGGGCAGCCGGCCCTACATGCCGAAGGCCTACATGGACTGGAAGGCCAACGTGCGTGCCGTGCTGGGCGAGTGGTGGACCATCAAGCCCCTCGACGAGGTGCGCTGCCTGTGCCTGTCCTTTCGCGGCCCGGCCCGTGGCGACCTGGACAACCTGGCGGGCGCGGTGCTCGATGCCGGCAACGGCCTGATCTGGCGCGATGACCGGGTGGGCGTGGTGCCCACCCTTGCGTTGCGCTGGACCAAGACCTCCAAGACAGACCAATCCATTTACCTCAAGGTGATCTGGGAATGAAACATCCCTACCCGCCGCGAACGGAGCAGAGCTGCAACAACTGCTTCTATGTCATGCGGTTTGACAAAGAAATCACTACAGAAGGTGTTGACCTTCTTGAGTGTCATCGCAATGCGCCAGCCCCGGTGCTTGGCACAGGCGGCAGTTTCGACGCCTACTGGGCCGACGTTGACGAGATTGATTGGTGCGGCGAGTGGGCCCCGCAGGAGGTGCTCGCATGAGCCAGGACATGACTGGCCTGCTCGAGGAGCGCGGCGCCCGTTACGGCAAGTTCATTGACCACGCCTGGGTCACGCAAAACCTAAAGGGCGTGATCGCCAATCACATCAGGACAAAGAAGGAACGTCTCAACGTCGATCAAAGCGAAGCTCTCGACATGATCTGCCACAAGATCGGGCGCATTGTCTGCGGCGACCCTGACTACGTGGACAGCTGGCGTGACATCGCTGGCTATGCCCTGCTGGTGGCCGATCGGCTGGAGGGGGTGCTGCGATGAATTGCCCCAACTGCAACCACCACCACAGCCGCGTCACGGACACCGATCGCGTGGCCGATGGGATCCGCCGGTATCGCACTTGCCGCAGCTGTGGCCACAAGTTCGCCACCCTCGAGCGCATTGAGAACTGGGATCCGGTGATGGGCGGCTATGCCCCAACCGAGGAGCCCCGGCCTGCCCTGGCAGTGGTGCCTGAGGTCAGGAAAATGGTCGCCAAGCACGTGGCCAGCCTCGATGAGGACTGCTTGGTCAACATTTCTGCTGAGGCCCAGCCGCTGCTAGTGCAGTGGTGGAACGAGAGCCGCAAGAGCAAGCACAAGGGCAACGCCACCTGGACCGAAGCCGCCTGGATGGCCAGCGTTCAGCGTGTTGCCAACCTGCCGCGGCACCAGCAGATCGCGCTCTGCGAAGCCGGTGTTGAGCACGGCTGGCAAGCCTTGAAGCTCGATTACCTCGACTCGCGCAGCAGCCGGCCCCAGCCTGCGCCCACAGCTGCCGGCCGCCCCATGCCGAAAGACCCGGCGATGCTCGCCGCCCTTGAGCAATGGCCAAGCCAAACCGCCTGACGCCGGAGACGTTTCTGGCGGTCGCCGAAATGATCGCGGCGCAGCTGCGCATCAAGGACGCCGATCGCTGGAGCCCGCACATCTGCCGGCTCAAGTTTCACAGCTTCACCACTGAGTTTCCCGAGATCAACGAGACCCAGTTCATGTGGGCCGCTGAGCAATGGATTCAAGGATTGGAGCCCGACAAGTTCAAGCGCTACCCAACCTGGAAACAATTGATGGCACCGCTTTACAGAACCGAGAACGGCCTGGCCAACAGGAGCTGGGGGTTTCGCGACCTTTTGCCGGCCTTTGCCAGGCCCAGCGCCGAACAGCAAGCGCTGTTACCCAGCAATCCAGAGTCGCTGGCCGGGCCGCCCGATCCCCACAACTCTCTGGCCTACGTGCCGTTCCATGCCGATGGACCGCACCCGCTGCTGCCGCCTGGTCACGACGAAACTCCGGCCCTGACCCCACAGAAGTGGGCGGACTACCTCAAGTGGGTGGCTCAGGAGGAAGCGCAGTTGGCTGATGCGTGATGGAACCGCTGATCAACAAGCACGAGCTGCGCGGCATCCTCGAGCGCGGCTTGCTCTCCGGCAAGTGGTCGGTGCTGCAGTTCAACAAAGGAGGCCGTGATGTGGTGCTGCCCAGCAAGGACTTTCTTGAGCAGCACCAGCAGTTCACGGACATGGAGTTTCGCGACCTGGCTGCGTTTCGCAAGGAGGGCCACCAGTGAGCTGGAACCAATTTGACAAGGGGCAACCCGTTTTGATCCGCGCCCTTGGCGGCTGGATCAAGGGACACGTCACTGAAACCTATGACAACTCGGTCTCCGTTGCTTTTGGCCGCGGGGCACAAGTGATTACCACCCGTATCCACGACCTACGAAACATCAAGCCATGGCAAAACAAGCCGAGCAAACCCTTGACCTCGAACGATCAGCAGTCATTCGGCTTTTGACGATGGCACGCAAGCGCTGCAGCGAGGCAGAAGACGAAGGGGCCAATTATGTATCGGCCTGGTGGGGCGGCTATGTGCGCGCCCTGGAGGACGTGCTTGCAATGGAGGATGAGTGATGGGCTGGACACCACCCAAGCGCCTTGCGATTGAGGGCCCCGAACCCATCCTTGGTCCTGGCCTTAGCAGGCCCAAGCCTGACGAATCCACGCGAGACTACCGGTTGAAAGTCAAGCAACCAAACAAGCCAGCCATGCGCATAACGATTCCTGCCCCAAGCAAATCCAAGGCGATCCGCTACTGCCTTAATCGCTGGCCTGATGCGGCCGTGGAGGTTCTCAAATGAAACTGTTGGATGAATTGACCGAGCTGTACTGGTCGCTGGGTGAGTACAGCATTGACGATCGTCGCCGCATGAAGACGGTGGTCAAAGAGATTGCCAAGACGTTGCGTGGCTGGGCGCCAGATTCTGGCAGAGCTCGCATCTGCCACATGGCCATCAACGAGGTGGCTGATCGGCTGGAGCGAGAGGTGGAGCTGTGACTGACCCCACCCCACTGAGCCCCGCCGCGCAGGCGGTGCTGGATGCAGCGCTTGCTGTCGAAGACGAGTGGGACACGGAATCAATGATCGCCGCCGCCCTGCGTGCTGCTGCGGATCAGGTGCTGCCGGCAGAGCGTAAGCCCAGCGCGGACTCTGACTATCACTTGATGAACTGGACTAAATTGCTCGATCAGTATTACCAACGGCAGCAGGCCCGCGCCGAGTTCTTCGCCATCGCCGCCGAGCTGGAGGGGGCCAATGAAAGCTCTGATTGACGCAGAGTATTACCTCTACCGGGCCGCGGCTGGCAGCGAGTTTGAGGTCGAGTGGGCCGACGACGATTGGACCTACCTCTGTCGGCACGGTGATGCACAGGCTCTGTTTCAGGACACTATTGGCGAGTTCCGCGACACCTTGCCCGATCACCAGCCGGTGCTGGTCTTTGGGGATCGGGTGTCGTTTCGCTATGGGGTGTGGCCCCAATACAAGGGCAACCGCAGAAAGTACCGCCGACCCGCCGGCTACGGGCAGCTGGTGGAGTGGGTGAGCAAGGCGGCCCCGGCCCGTGGCTGGGAGGTGGCCAAGCTCACCGACGTGGAAGGAGACGACGTGCTTGGCATCCTCCACGAGGAGGGCGATGTCATCGTGTCGGTTGACAAGGACATGCTGACCCTGCCTGGCCTCCACCTGCGTGATGGCGAGATGGTCGAAGTGACCAAGGTTGAGGCCGACCGCAACTTCTTTGTCCAGGTGCTCACCGGGGACGCCAGCGACAATTACCCAGGCTGCCCTGGCTACGGTCCGGTGACTGCGCAGAAGGCCCTGGCTGGTTGCACTGCAGAGCTGCAGATGTGGCAGGAGGTGCTCAAGGCCTTTGAGAAGAAAGGCTTTGGCGAACCCTACGCGCTGGCCCAGGCCCGCTGTGCGCGCATCCTGCGGCCGGGGGAGTACGACATGACGGCCGGGGCTCCCCTGCTATGGAGTCCACCGGTAGCCTGAGCATGTTCTGCAACCTTGCAGTGCTGCAGCCGATCGTCACCGAAGAACTGATCCAGAAGCTCAAGGGCGCTTTCCCGAGCGCCATTGAGCGGTCAATGTCTTATCGAGATGTTGACCACTGGATTGGGCAGCAGGAGGTGATTGGCTACCTGCAGAAGCTGTTTGAGGAACAGCGCTCTGAGCCACTCAACCTGGAGAACATCTGATGTGCTTTGGAGGTGGCGGCAGTCCGGCGACGATCACGATGCCTGACACCGGGGCCTATGACCGCATGGCCCAGATGCAGATGGACGCCATGCGCCATACGCAAGACATGGGCGTCAAGGTCAAGCAGTTTGAGCTGAATCAAGCGCTGGCTGGTCAGCAGCAAGCGCTTGTTGAGCTGCGTGATCTGAAGACTCAGCGAGCCAATGACACGGCTGCCAACGCAGCACGGATGGCTGCCTTGATTGGCACGCCGCCACCCGAGAAGGCGGCCAAGGCTCCATCGGTCGGCTCTGACCGCGAAGGGATGACCAGGTCCAGGGGCAAGCGTGGGCTGCGGATTGACCGCGGTCAACAGACCAGCGAACGCGCTGGCACTGGTCTGAACATCACTACCGCTTACTGACCATGTGCATTTTCTCCCAACCATCGGCGCCGCAGGTTGTCTACCAGGGGCCCAGCCGGGCCGACATCGAGGCCAACCAGCGAGCGCTGGACGATTATCGAAAGTCGATGAGTGACCAGCAGACGCAGTTCACGGCCGCGCTGCAGAAGCAGATCGACGACGCCAACACCCAGGCCGAGAAGCAGCGGCTGGAGCTTGAGCAACAGCGCACGGCAGCGACTGCTGAGATGGCTGCGCAGCAGCAGGGCGCCTACGCCGCAACGGTGCAAACCGTTCAGGCGGACAACGCGGTGACGACCACGCCGCCCAAGCCGAAGGACAAGAGCAAGAGCACGCTCAAGATTGCGCCTGGTGCCACGGCAATGACCGAAGGCACTGGCTTGAACATCGGGGTGTAGCCATGGCAAGCCTTTACCCATCAGCACCGGCAACAAGGCCCGGGCTCGTGCCGTCTCAAACGATGACCCCGGCGGTTCCGATCAGGCCAGACATGCCGGAGCGCCAGAGCACGGCCCCTGCAAACACGGCAACGCCATCAACAGGGCTCAAAATTATTTTGCCCCCCAAGCCGGAATTAATGCCGGACAACCCAACACATTCTTGGTATTGGGAAAACAGTCCAAGAGCCAAAGGCGATGGCAAATACTATAGAGAGGCTTACCAAAGCGTAAAAAGAGGAGACGCTGGCGGCATACATCACACAGTGTTTAAGGATCTTGATTATCTTTTTCAGCAAGATAAAGCCTTAAATGCTTTGGCGTTAGACAATTATAATTCTCTTTTTGCTTTGCAGCAGGCGTCTGACAAGGCTGCGGCCGACCAGCTCCAGACCGTGCAGCTTGCTCAACAGCAGCAGGCCCAGCAGCAACAGCAGATCGGTGCTCAACGCCTTGCCACCCAAGCCGTGTCGCAGTCCCTGCGGATGTTGGCCGGCATGGCAACTCAAGCCAGCGCTCCCGCTGCAGCCGTGACTCGCCGTCCGGCGCAGGGCTTGCGGATCAGGCCCACGGGCGCAAGGAACAGCCTGCGCATCGGCTCATCCGGTCGCAGCGCCGGTGTCGGCGTAAACCTCGGAGGATGACATGAGCTGCGTCAAGCGCTACCGGGCCCTTGAGTCTGACCGCAACTACTACCTTGAGCGGGCACGCTCAGCTGCGCGGCTCACCCTGCCGTACCTGATCCCGCTTAGCGACGACCCGCACCCCAACGACAACCAGACCTGGCCCTTGCCATGGAATGGCATTGGCGCCCGTGGCGTGCACAACCTGGCCAGCCGGTTGCTGCTGGCCCTGCTGCCGCCGACCGAGACCTTCTTCCGCTTCACGATCGACGAGATCGAGATGGCCAAGAGCGAGCAGCAGATGGCTGCCGCTGGCACCAGCCCTGAGGCGATGGGCAAATCCAAGAGCGAGTTCGACCTGGCCCTGGCCAGGCTTGAGCGCGCTGTGCTGCGCAGCATCGAGACCTCGAACGACCGGGTGGCCGTTCACGAAATGCTGCTGCACCTGATCATTTCCGGGAACGTGCTGATGTACGTCTCGGACGAAGGGCTAAAGGCCTTTCACCTGAACCGCTACGTGTGCCGGCGAGACCTGATGGGCAACCCCCTTGAGGCAATCGTCTGCGAGCAGCTGTCGATTGAGACCCTGCCGCCCGAGGCCCGCGAACTGCTGGACGAGGACAGCGGCGAGGTTGAGGGAATCATTGATGACGACCACACCCCCGAATACGAGCGGGTGGTGCGGCTCTACACCCACGTCGAGTGGGAGGGCAAGAAGGTCAAGTGGTACCAGGAGATCAACGACAAGGAGATCCCCGGCACCCGCGGCACGGCCAGCGTCAGCGAGTCGCCTTGGCTGCCCTTGCGCATGTACCGGATCGACGGACAGGGCTACTCCCCTGGCTACGTCGAGGCGGCCTGCATTGCTGACCTGCAAACGGCTGAGGCCCTGAGTCAGGCGATTGCCGAAGGTTCGCTGGTGTCGGCTCAGGTCAAGCACCTCGTCAAGCCCAGCGGCATTGCCAACCCCAAGAAGCTGGCCGAGGCACCCAACGGCGCCTACCTGCCCGGCAACCCCGACGACGTGTTCACCATTCAGGTGAACAAGGCAGCCGATCTGAACGTCGCTGCGCAGGGCCTGGCGCGCATCGAGGCCCGGCTGGCCCAGGCGTTCATGCTTGCCGATGTGCGCGACTCCGAGCGCACCACGGCCGAGGAGGTCAGGCTGCAGGCGCTGCAGATCGAGAACAGCCTCGGCTCCATCTACGCGATCTTGACCACTGAGTTTCAACAACCCTATGTGTCACGGAAGCTGGCGATCCTGACCCGCAAGGGCAAGCTGCCCAAGCTGCCGAATGAACTGGTCAAGCCGGTGGTGAGCGTCGGCCTGGCCGCTGTCGGCCGCGGCAACGACCTTGAGAAGACCGCCAGGTTCATGACAATCCTGCAGCAGGCGCTGGGGCCAGAGGGCATCGCCACCTACGTGATGCCGGCTGAGCTGATCCGCCGGCTGGCTGGGGCGATGGGCATGGACATCATCGGCCTGGTCAAAACCGAGGAGCAGCTGGCCGAGGAGCAGCAGCAACAGCAGCAGATGGCAATGGCCCAGCAAGCAATGGCGGCCGGCATGGCCGACCCGCAAAAGCTGGCTAACGCCGCTGCAGTGAGCCAGGAGATGGCTCAGCCCATGCCGGAACAACAACCCACTGAGGAGCCCATTGCATGACCGCCACACCAACCGCCGACCTTCAGAACATGATTGGCCCCGGCCAAGAGGGTGTCGTCGATCAGTTCATTGAGGAGCTGCAGCAGCAGAACGCTGCCATTGCTGAGGCCGAAACCCAGCAGCAGGGACAGGAGAGCGAGGAGCGGCCGCTGCTGGCCGGGAAGTTCAAGAGCACTCAGGACCTGGAGAAGGCCTACCTCGAGGCCCAGAAGCTCATCAGCCAGCGTGGCCAGCAGTCAGCTGCCGAGGATTCCTCGGCAGTTGAGGACCGGCCTAAGTTCTCGCCGGACCAGTACACCCCTGATCTGGGCAAGCAGCTCTACGGCGACACCGTGGCCACCGCCATCGAGCTGGCCGAGATCAACCCGCTCGAGATGGCGCAAAAGGCCGAGGCCGGTGATGACGTCAGCAGCTACGTCGATGCCCTGGTGGAGAAGGGCGGGCTGCCCAGACAGCTGGTGGAGACCTACCTGCAGGGCGTGGCCCCGGCCAAGGGCAACGTTCCGGCGCAACCAGAGAGTTCGGCCAGCGGCCTGAGCGAGGCCGACGTGTCAGAGCTCAAGGCAATGGTCGGCGGCGATGAGCAGTTTCAGCAGCTCAGTCAATGGGCGATGTCCAACCTCGATCAGCAAGAGCTGGCCGACTACAACGCAGCTGTGGACAGCGGCAAGGCAGCGGCTCGCTTTGCGCTTCGGCAGCTGCAGGTGCGCGCCAGTCTTGGCAACAGTGCCGAGTCCAAGGAGCCGAGGCTGATCGGCGGCGGCACAGCGGTGAAGACCGACGTGTTTGAAACGCAGCAGCAGGCGATTGAGGCGATGCGCAAAACCAACCCGCAGGGCAAGCGGCTTTACAACACCGATCCGAAATACCGGGCCTGGTACGAGAAGACCCTTGCGCGATCGAACTTCGCCGCATAATGGGCTAAAGAGTTGATCTGCAGAGGTGCAGTTGATTGGGCCTCCTTAGGGAGACACCCCAACCCAGCACAGCCTTGGAGCAGAGGCTCGCAATCCATTTAGGCCCGTGGCCAATCTCACCAACCTCGACCGTCTTGGTCAAATCAAACAGGCCGGAGCAACTGATGCTCTGTTCCTGAAACTCGGCATGACCGAGGTGCTCGATGCCTTTGATCGCAAGTGCGTGTTCAAGGGCAAGGTCAAAGAGCGCAACATCCGCGGCGGCAAGTCCGCTGCCTTCCAGGTCAGCGGCCGCAACACGGCGGCTTACCACGTGCCCGGGACTCCGATTCTCGGGGACACCAGCCCCACCACTTCGTCCGACCGCAACGAGCGGATCATCAATCTCGATGGCCTGCTGGTCGCCAGCGAGGTGATCTATGAGCTGGACGAGCTCATGAACTACGTCGATGTCCGCCAGGACGTGACGCATCAGCTGGGTCAAGCCCTGGCCCGCGAGTGGGACGCCCGTGCCGCCCGCGTGCTGTACGGCGCTGCCAAGACCACCACTGAGCCCCTGAACAGCGCAACCGCTTCTGTCACCGGTTCGATTGCCACCACCACCCTGACCGTCACCGCGGTCGGCAGTGGCCGGCTGTCGCCTGGCATGACCATCAGTGGCAGCGGTGTGACGGCAGGCACCCAGATCGTCTCCCAGCTGACTCAGACCAGCGGCGATGCCCCCGGCCTGCGTGGCACCTATCAGGTGACCGTATCGCAGACCGCTGCCAGCACCACCGTCACCGCCACCGGAGGCCCCAACTCCGGCCGCGTCGGCCAAAGCGAGCAGCTGTCGGGCGGCTACGCCGCTGCCAGCAAAAACGCCAAGGGCGATGAGCTGATCTCCATGATCAGCAGCCTGAAGGTGAAGATGCTGGCCAAGGACATTCCTGTGGACGACATGATCTGTGTCGTGCGCCCTGAGGAGTACGACCTGCTGCTGGATTCCACCCGTGCCATCAACGCTGACTTCAATGGAGCCAGCGGCGAGAACGGCAGCTTTGCCAGTGGCAACGTGCTGCGGGTGAAGGGCATCCCGATCATCTGGAGCAACCACGTCTCCCAGTCGGCGTACACCAACAACGCGACCTACGACAAGAACACTGACTACGAGCAGGATCTGTCGAAGTGCCGGGCCATCATGTTCCACCGTGATGCCATCGGCGTGCTGACCCTGCGGGACATCGGCCTGCAGATCACCTCTGCCGGCGGCGACTTCAACATCCAGTATCAGGCCACCCTGATGGTCGCCCGCATGGCGATCGGCATGGCAAAGCTCCGCCCTGAGTGCGCTGGCGTGATCGAGGTGCCTTAAGCTCCTTCAGAAGGAACACCCAGGCCCCCTGCGTAGAACCAGGGGGCTTTTTTGTGCGTGCCGATAGCATAAGGACTGCATTGCTGCAGAGTTCCGATGGGCCTTGCGAATCAGGGCTTGACCCCAGGCCGCACGACGCTGCTCGAGGCGGTGAACATCTGCCTGCAGAACATTGGCGAGCAGCCGGTCAACAGCCTGGAGAGCCAGCAGATCGTTGAAGCGACGATGGCCGAGCGCACCATCCTGGAGTTCCACAAGGAGGGCCAGACGCGGGGCTGGAGCTGGAACAGCGAGCAGGGCTATGAGTTCGCCAAGGACAGCAACACCAACCAGATCACGGTGCCGACCAACGTGGTCTCGTTTGCCACTGATGCCTACCGCTGGGCCGGCCGATTCCAGCTGCGAGGCCAGCGGGTCTACGACAAAGAGAAGCGGACCTACACGCTGAGTCCTGAGGTCAACAGCCTCGAAGCCGACGTGGTGTGGTTGCTGGCCTGGGACGAGTGCCCAGAGGCGTTCAATCGCTGGGTGACGATCCGCTCAGCGCGGGTGTTCAGCGACCGTGTGCTGAGCTCTGACGCGATCTTCAAATACACGGCGCTGGATGAGCAGAACGCGCTGGTCGAGCTGCAGCGTGTTGAGCTCGAGCAGGCCCAAGCCAACAGCCTGACGGGTGGGCCGGGCTTCAAGCCGTTCCCGACCTACTCGCCTGGGCTGGGCCTGCTGGGTCGCAACCGGGGGTATCTGCGTGGCTAATCTCGTCAGCTACACCATCCCCAACCTGATCCAAGGGATCAGCCAGCAGCCCGACGCGCAGCGGGAGCCCAGCCAGGGCGAGCTTCAGATCAATGGAATGAGCTCCCTGGCCGAAGGATTGCGCAAGCGAGAATCGACCAGCTGCATCGCCAAGGTCAGCAACACCAGCTTTGGCGACGTCTACTTCCACCAGATCCTCCGCGATGCGGACGAGCAGTACCTGGTGGTGATCGCCAAGACAGCGATCCGAGTGTTCGGCCTTGATGGCAGCGAGAAAACGGTCACCGCCGCCAACAACGCCTACAACTACCTGGCCTCAGTGGTGAGCGCCAAGAGCGACATCAGAGCCGCGTCGATTGCGGACTACACCTTCATCAGCAACACCCGGGCGGTGCCGGCGATGGACGTGGCGCTGGCCCCTGCTGTGGCCCGGCCTGCAGCGCACGAGGCCCTGGTGTGGGTCAAGGCCGCGAACTACGGCCAGCGCTACTCGCTCAACGTCAACAGCCAGCAGGCGACCGTGATTACAGCGGTGGCGCCAGTGGTTGTCAGCGGTGGCAACACCATCGAGAACCGGATCAGCACGGCTGAGATCGCCAGCCAATTACGTGGTGCGCTTGTGGGTGGACCCGCGACGGCGCTGACGTTGACGGCCTCTGCTACCACGCTGAACGCCACCAACAACAACCTGGCCACCACCACGGACGAGGGTGGCAGCGGGCTGACAGTGAATGTCACCGGCAACGCTTCGGCAGTGACCGCGGTGGCAATCGGCAATGCTGCCGGCAGGGGCTATCGCACGGGCGACAAGATCTTTGTGGCCCGCAACCTGCTCGAGGGCGGCACTGACGCCACTCCTGTGCAGGTGGCAACGATCAGCACGCACACGGCGGGCCCGTTGACGGGCGTGACGATTGCTCGCAGTGGCTCGGTGCTGCATCTGACCAGCAGCAGCGCGATCACAATCGCGGCTTCTGATGCCCGTGCCAACGCCGACATCACGGCGATCACCGGAGCAGTGCAGGCCTTCACTGAGCTGCCGACGATTGCACCAGCGGGCTACCAGATCGAGGTGGTGGGCGATCCGGGGAACAAGTTCGATGGCTACTACGTCACGTTTGTGCCCCGCAGCGGCACCTTTGGCGAGGGCAGCTGGCAGGAGACCGTAAGCCCTGGCGTCGAATACAAGCTCAACCCGGCGACCATGCCGCATCTGCTGGTCAGGCTGCCAACGACACCGGCGACGTTCTGGTTTGGCCCGGCCAATGGCGCCACCGCTGGATCGGCGCCCAACACCGTCACGATCCCCACCTGGGGCCAGAGGGGTGCGGGTGATTACGACACAGCGCCCGGCCCGAGCTTTATTGGCTACCCGATCCAAGACGTCTTCATCTACAAGAACCGGCTGGGATTCTTGGCGGATGAGAATGTCATCCTCAGCCGCACGCGGGACTTCTTTGCCTTCTTCCCAGAGACGGTCACGGCGGTGCTCGACACCGATCCGATCGACCTGACAGCCAGCAACAACCGGGTGTCGGTGCTGCGCTACGCGATCCCGTACCAGGACGAGCTGATCATCTTCAGCGATCAGATCCAGTTCCGCTTCAATGCGGCCGAGACGATCCTGACGCCAGCCAGCGCAGTGATCACGGTGCTGACGCAGTACGAGATCGACCCCAACTGCAGGCCCATCCCGGTGCAAGGGACCATCATTTTCTGCCAGGCCAATGGGCAGTGGAGCCAGTTTCGGGAGTTCAGCGTCCGCGGTGCGGGCACGGCCCTGGTGGCAGATGCGTCAGACCTGACGGGGTATGTGAGCAGCTACATCCCGGCGGATGTGTTCAAGCTGGCGGCGAACGACACCGGCAACAGCTGGTTTGCCGTGTCCAGCAAGAGCGGCTTTGCTGATCGGGTCTACGTCTACAAGTATTTCTACCGGAACACTGGCAGTGGGGCTGAGCGAGCGCAGAGCAGCTGGAGCCACTGGCGGCTTAATAGCGCCGACAAGATCCTGCAGATCCTGTGCGTGCAGGAGGTGATGTACCTGCTGGTGGAGTACGGCACTGAGGTGTGGCTCGAGAAGATGCCGGTGGCTGACCGGCTGAGTGACGTTGCGCCCAACCCTTACCCGCTGCTGCTGGACCGGCGGGTGTCCACCACCACAGAGACGCCGGCGGCGATCCGGGTGGCGTCTGGCAGCTACAACGCCACCACCAAGCAGACCACCTGGACCCTGCCCTACACGATCAAGGCGCCAACGCAGGCCTGGTCTGGCTATGGCCCAAGCACCAATGGCGGAGTGTTGCTGGGTTCAGCAAGCAGCGGCACCACGATCGTGGCCAACGGTGACTGGTCAGCCAAACCAGTGTTCTTTGGCGAGGCCTACGACTTCGTGTACCGCTTCACTCGCTTCAAGCTTTACAAGGAGGTAGGCGGTGGGAAGGTTGCGGCGAACGTTGAGCGCACACAGATTCGCCATGCCAAGTTGCGGTATCACGAGACCTTGTACTTTGAGGTGCGCGTGATGGCTGAGCGCCGCGACATGGCGCTCTACAAGTTCGATGGAGCAGTGCTGGGCAGCCGCAATTCAGTGCTGGGCAGCGCGTTGCCCAATGGCTACGACCCCGAGACCGGGCGCTACTTCGAGGGCGTGTTTCAGATCCCGATTGCCAGCAAGGGCGAGAACTGCATCGTCGAGATCCACAACGACACCATCCACCCGTGCAAGTTCAGCACGGTGGAGTGGGTGGGTCTTGTGACCAGCCAAGCCCAGAGCCTGCAGCGATGAGGTGGGCCGAGCCAACGGCTGCACGGGTGCAGCACATCGCAGAGCGCCTGCGGTATCAGGATCGGCTGGAGGTCCTCTACAGCCACGGCCTGGCTGGGGAAGAAGCTGTGCTTCAGAGCTGGAAAAACAGCGCAATCTGTCGTTGCATAGATGCAGATGATGAGAGCCCGGTGGGGATCTGCGGTATGAACGGTTCGCTGATCTGGCTGCTTGGCACCGAGGAGCTGCTGGCGACTGCCAGCCATCGCCGCCAGTTCATCCGCGGCGGCCGGGCCTGGGTTGATGAGCTTCTGGCTGGTGGCCACTTGTGCTTGGAGAACTGGGCCCTGGCGTCCAACCTGCGGACGCTGCGGTGGCTGCAGCACCTGGGCTTCACGATCGACACCCCTGAGCCCAAGGGTCGCAGCGCGCAGCTGTTCTGTCACTTCTGGAGGACTGCCTGATGGACCCCCTTGTTGGAGGGCTAATCCTTGGCGGCCTGCAGGGCGGCATGGGGATCCTCGGCGGCATGGCCGAGAGCGCTGCGGCCCAGCAGGACTACGTGAACCAGAGGGCGTTCCAGAACGCCAACACAAAGTTTGCGCAGTGGCAAGCGGGCTTCAACCAGCGCATCACGAACGCCAACGCCGAATACAACTATTGGCAGGAGACGGTCAACTACAACCAGAACCTGGCCTACAGCCGCAGCCTGCAGAACTACGAGCGGCTGAAGGAGATTGCCCAGGCGGATGTGGTGGGCCAGACGCGGGCAGCGGCTGGGGCTGCCTTTGTGCGCAGCAGCGAGGCGATCAACCAGGCCGCCGCTGAGGCCTCGATGAGCGAAGCCGTCGCCTTTCAGCAGTACCAGGTGGCAGCGCTCAAGGCCCGCAGCCGGGCCATGGCTGGCGGCCAAGAGGGTGGATCGGTGGATCGACTGATCAACGACTACGCCCGCCAGGTGGGCGACTACCAGACGATTCAGGACATCAACGAGGGCCTCAGGACACGGCAATACAGCCGCGAGCAGGCCGGCGCGGTGGCGCAGTACCTGAGCCAGTACAACTCGCAGAGCTTTTACGAGGCGCAGCCATACATGGAGCCGATGGCTCCGTTCATGCCGCTGCCGGCGCTGCTTGAGGCCCCGGCCCCGACGATGACCGGCTCTGGGCCCAGTGGCGCTGCCGCTGGCCTGCGGATCATGGGCGGCCTGGTGGGCGGCGTGAGCGCTGGCTTCAACACCTTTGCCCAGCTCAAGAGCGTGGCAGGCAAGTAATGGCTGACAACCTTCCGCTGAATCAGATTCGGCCGACCGCTCGCTCGGTTGACAGCTTCATTCGGCCGGCAGCGCCGAACGTGGCAGCGCCGGCAACGCCACAGATGATGCCCAACCCGCAGGGCATCCGACTGCTCCCGCAGGGCAGCGGCGGCAGCATCCAGGGCGTCAACCAGTTTGCTGAGCTGGCCATGGCCTTGGCGCCGCTGAGCCGAGGGCTGGTCGAGCTGGCCAGCACCGGGATGCAGATGTATGCAAAAGGCGAATACGAGAAGGGGCGCGCCGAGGCCGCCCGGGCGCAAGCGCTAGCCAATCAGCAGATGCTGCAGTCGCAGGCGCAGTACGCAGGCGAGAACCGCAAGCTGGCCCAGGTCGATCCGATCGGGGCGATGATGATGGATCGGGTGAACCCGTACCGGGAAGCGGGACGGCAGAACACTCTGGCCAGGATTGCCGGGCAAGAGATCAATTCCGCCGTTCTGCAGAGGTATCGAAACATTCCTGGCGCCTACGAACTGCCGCCGGGATCGCCGGAACTCAAGCAGCTCGAGGCCCTGGCGGTTGAGGAAATCACCAAGAAGTACAGGGTTGATCCAGCTTCGCCGGGCTTTGTCGAGCACGTGCTGCCTGCCATTGGCCAAGCCGGCGAAAGGCTCTACGCCCAGCACTGGGACGACCACGTCAAGTTTCAGAAGGAGACCGCCTGGCGCAATGCTGCGGTTGAAGCATCGGCGATCTACCAGCAGGCCCGGCAGACCGGGACGGTCGAGTGGATGGAGTACGACCCCACCACGGGTCGGCCGATTCGCCGCTTGGCCCAGGTCGGGACTGATCGCGCCGGCTGGGAACGCGGGTTGCAGGTGCTGATCGGCCAGGCCGCTGATCGCCTGGCAAACGAGACTGGCATCCCGGGGGAGGCCAGCACCTTCAAGCGGCAGATGTTTGAGCGCCTGGCCGAACAGGCTGGGCTTGCCGGCAACACTGAGCTCAGGCGGATCCTGCTCAACGTCGAAGCGGGCCCCGTTGGCAAGGACGGTCGCCGGGCCTTGGCGGGCGAGCTCTACGGGATCGAGATGTTCGAGGCCAACAACAAGATCGGCCAGTCGCTGTGGCAGCAAAGCCAGCGGCAAACCGAGCAGGGCGTGCAGCAATTCGAGAACGAACTGGCTGACATCACTTTTGGCGAGCCCGATGGGCCGATGCGAGGCCAGAAGATTAACCAGCTGGTGGAGAAGTACAAGGCCATGGGCGTGCCGCTGGGCAAGCTCATGGAGGCCACCCAGGGCATGAGCAAAACGCTTGATGACGTGGCTGGCCGCAGCTATGACCCATCGGGCACCGACGCGCTGCTGCAGGACATGCAGGCCCGGGTGGGAGCAGCCTGGAACGCCAGGCAAGCTGACAAGGAGCTTGAAGCCAGCCTGACTGGGGTTGCGCCTCAGGACCGCGAGGAAAAGCGCAAGCAGTACGCCGAGATTCGTCGAGCCAAGGAGAAGGAGAAGGACGACGTTCCTGGCCACCTCGTCAACCCACTGATTGACGGCAAGATCAAAAGCCGGCTGCGGGAGTTCTACCCGTTCACCGACCTGCTGGCCTGGGGCGACGCCGACGTGGCCCGCTCGGCTCAGCTGCAGCTCTCCGCCTATCGGTCTCACGTCTACAGCCGGATACAGGAAGCCGAGGCCAAGAAAGGGGCCAAGCTCAGCGCTGCTGAGATCACGAGCGTCACCACTCGGGCGCTGGAGGAGTACGGCAAGAGTGACAAAGAGGCGCTGCAGCAGTTGTTTCCAGGTTCAGCCAAGGCGCCCAACACGCCCTCGGTCGGCAATCGTGCTCGCCCTGCGGCACCAGGGGGCGCCGAAAGCGCTCCTGCTGGCCGGCAGTCCTTTGCCAAGCCGGTCTACCCCTCGGGCCAGCTCGACAACATCCCTGATCGCGGTGCGCGGCTGCAGAGCGGCGAGCCGGTGCTGGCTCTGCCCAGCGTGCAAGAGGAGATGGGCCGAGTGCTCAATGGCCAGCCGCCCAGTGCTGCTGCGTCCAGAGCTGCCCGAGATGCGGGCTATGGCAACAACGTTGGCCGCTGGCTGCTGCGTGAAGCGGACAACTACCCCAGCTTCAGCATCCCCAACGATGCCCGGCAGCAGTTGCTGCGCAGCAGCCGTGATGCCCAGGGCGTTGCCGATTCGTTCCGCACGGCAATGGCTCCGGCCCGGCCGGTGCAGTCAATCGCCGGCTGGTTCTTTGATGCACTGACTGGAGCGACACCAGCAGTGGCCGCGCCAAATCTGGCCATGCGCCAAGGAGGCAGCCGGGATGGCGGAGGCCCTTTTATGGGTAGCGCTCCGGTGATCGGGGCGATCTCGATCAACTCGCTGCGGCGGGCGATTGTTGGCAAGGAGAGCGGCGGCAACTTTGCCGCTGTCAACCCGGACTCCGGGGCCCTGGGCTATGGGCAGGTGATGCCCGCAAACGTGGCCTCGTGGACGCAAAAACATTACGGCCGCAGGCTCACCCCGAAGGAGTTCCTGGCCAACCGCGAAGCCCAGCTGGCTGTGGTGAATGGTCAGATCACGCAGATCGTTCAGCAGCAACTGGCAGCTGGATACAAGGGCGCGATTGCGATTCGGCGCGCTGCAGCCATTTGGTACAGCGGACGGGGGAATCTCTACGACGACGACAAGCCGCAGTTCTACAAGGGCCGGCGATACCCGTCGATCCGCGAATACACCCTCGACATTCTTCGCCGCTACACCCAGGGAGGCTGATCCATGCCACAAGAACTGAAGCAAGTGAATGGCCGCTGGGTGGTGACAGGCGCCCAGCAGAGCAGCGACCTGGCGCCCACGGTGAAGGCTGGGTTCAAGCCGGCTGCGCCCAAACCGCAGGCGAAGCCGAAGCCCAAGCCAGCGGCGCAGAGCGCGCAACCGCGGCCCTGGTGGTCGAAGTTGATGAACGATGCCAGGTATGAGGTCAATTCGTTGCGTGCCGGCAAGTTGCCTCACCTGCGTCTGATTCAAAGCAACCCGGCAGTGGGGTTTGCCGGGCAAATCAATCTTGGAATTGTTGGCGCTGGCGACAACGCGGCCAGGCTGGCCTATTCAGTTGCCCAGAGAGCCAAGGGCAGGCAAAAGGCGGATGCCAGCAGCGGACGGGTTGGGGGGCTGCTTGATCAACTGGTTGACCACAATTACCGCCGCCTTGGGGCAACGCCGCCGTCGCAGATGAGCAAGGAGCAGCGCGACTTTGATCAGATGCGTCGTTCGGTGGTCGGCAACCTGCTGCTTGCGCCGGTCACCCCAGGCTTTGGTTTTGCCGGCGCAACAACAACCGCTGGACGTGTGGTCCGCGGCGGCGCAGCGTTTGCTGTGAACGAGACCCTGAGCACGGCCGTTGACGACTCCACAGGCGGCAACATCGCCAACATGATTGGCCCGAAGACGCCGTTCGCGGTCAACGTTGGCGTTGACGACATGGTTGACGCCTACGTGAAGTCAATCATCCCCAATGCCGCCACGAGCCTGGTGGTCGGGGGCGTTGCCGGTGGCGCCGTTTCGCTTGCGCAACGCTTTCCAAACATCCGCCGCAACATTCGCGCTCGTCGCGCCGTGGAGCAAGAAGTGCGGCAGCGGGCCAAACAGGAGTCGATGGGGGTCCTGCAGAAGGACGAAGCTGACGGCCTCGACTTCACCCCGCAAGCCAAGCAGCCAGCCCAGCCCGCTCCTGCCCCAGAGCCGACCTTTCAGGAAGCCAATGCGGCAATGGAAGAGCGGCTGGGGATGCGGCCGGCGCAGGCAGCGCCAGAGCCCGCTGCTGTTTCGGCTGGCGACCAAATCGAGCAGATCTTCACTGGGATGGGCAAAGGCCTGACAGAAGGCCTGGACAACGCCGTGTGGGAGGGATTGCAAGGGCGCGGAGCAATGCGCAGCGACCCAATCGTTCTGAACCTGCAACGCGCACAGGCTGCGATTGGCAGGCCTCTGGAGCGAGATGAGGCCCTGGCCCTGGCAAAGGGCGCTTATGCAAAGGCGGGCGCTGACCCTGTTGGCAGTGAGCACTGGATCGCGCAACTGCAAGAGCAGTTTGGGCTGGCCGCACCCGCAAAAGCTCCGGCTGAACCTGCTTCGATTCCAACGATCGACAACGCCACTGCCGACAACTTCGGCAAGGCCCAGGCGGCAGAGCTGCCCGATGCGGATCCAGCCCTTGACCCCTGGACCTACGACCCGGATCTGCCTGAGAGCACCGCGCTGGGCAAGGCGCTCGAGGGTCTTAGCGACAGCGAAATCCAGACCGTTCTGAACGCGCCAGGCCTGGATGTGGTGGAGCGCGTCAACCAGGTGATTGAGGCCAGGGCTGGTGTGGAGCCGCGGCCACCGGTGGATGCCGGCATGGTGATGGCCCCAACCGACAAGCTGGCTGACGACTACCTCAAGACCGTCATTCGCAAACTGGGCGCCCGCGAGGACTACGAGCTGCGGCCGCTGTTTGACCCAGAGGTCAATCCAGCGTTGTGGCAGCGGGCCCAGGCGCTCACGGGCGTGGACGACGCTGCCCAGCTCACCAAGGCCGACATGCTCGACTCGCTGACGGCGATGGCTGCTGACGGCCAGGCCCCAATCGTGAACCGGATGATGGGCGGCCAGATGCTGCCAACCGCCGAGGTGCAGGCAGCGCCGCAGGTGTTTCAGTACAAGGGCGGCGTCAATGATGCCGGCGAGCAGATCGGCAACTCGCTTGAGGGGCTGGAGCGCTGGGACCCCAACGCTGAAGGGATTCCCCAGGTATGGCGCGACGTCAAAGGCGAGATCGGCCCACCCGGCGTCGTCTACGTGGTGAACGGCCACAACCGGCTGGCCGCCGCCAAGCGCATGGGCATCCCGTCTTTGCGAGTCGAGTTCCTCGATGCGCCAACTGCTGCCGAGGCCCGGCTGCAGGGTGCAATCGCCAACATCAGCGATGGCAAGGGCACTGTGTTTGACGCGGCTAAATTGGCCCGCGAGCAGGGGATCACCACAACACGCGATCTGAAGAGGCTGGGCAAACCTCAAGCAAGCGGCTTCTGGCGTGACGGCATTGCGCTCAGCCGGTTGCCCGAGGACGTGTTTCAGGGCGCGGTTAACGCCCCGGACGAGCTGCTCCCGATGTATCGACTGATTGGGGAATCAGGCGCCAGCCCAGAGATCATGCGCAGCGCTCACATCCAGATCACCAAGGATCCAAAGACAAGCGCAGCTGAGCTGGTCGAAATGATGGACTGGGCCAAGGCGCAACAGAACACCGCAACCGCAAAGACAAGTCAAGAGCAGGGCCGGCTTCCGTTTGAGGACTGGGACTCAACCTTTGACGAGAAGATGCTGGCCATGCAGCGTCTTGCGGCAGAAATCAACATCTTGCTTGGCAAGGAAAAGCGGCTGTTCCGTGGCGCCGGGAAAAACGCCGATGCACTGAGCCCGGTCGCTGTTGTCGACGCCAAGGCCGCAGGCCAGATCGGCGATGAAGCCGCCCGTGCGCAACAGATTTTCAAGGATCTCAAGTACACGGTCGGGCCCGTCAACGACTTGCTCAACGAGGGCGTCGCCCGAGTCATGGCGGGCGAGTCTGCGCCCCAGGTGGCCCAGGGCATCAAGAACCGGCTGGCCGCTTCCATCTCTGAAGCCATGGGCAAAGAGGTGGCCCCGGCTGTGGATGTGGTGCAGGAGGACATGTTTGCTGCCGCTGGTCGCGCAGCCGACGAGCCCGCCGCACCGCTTGAGCTGACGCCCGATGAACGGCTGGCGGCCGAAGCGCAGCTGCTGCAGCAGGCCGCGGCAAATGGCCAAATCCGTCCTCCAACAGCACCGATCCCTGACCTGCCGGAACCGGCCCAGGTGCGACTGGATGCGCTGGACGAGGCCAAGCTGCCCCAAGCCACCGCCGACGAGATTCGCCTGGCGGTGGAGCACAAGCAGAGCGACGCCGCGCTGGCCTTTGAGCAGCAGCAGGCCCTGCGGGACGCGACCGAATACGAGGCCCTGACCTTTGACGAGAAGAAGAACGTGGGCCTGGCGGCTGACCTGGATGAGGTGATCACCCCTGAGGTGATGCCACCCCGGTACGGGCTTGACTCTCCAGCCGCTGGCGGGGGGTTTGGTCAGGCCGCAGAACCAACCGCCCCCATCCGCCCCGAGCCGCTGCGGCTCACCGCTCCTGCCCCGCAGCCTGAGTTCACGCTGCCCGGGGAGCTCAACAAGGCCGCGCCTCGCTACGGCACCAACACCGTCACCTTCCAGTCCGATCTGGACCGCGCTGCCTACGTGCTGGCCAACGATGCGGTGAAGCCCAGCAAGGCTGCGGGCAAGTTCCGGCAGGTGGTGCAGGAAGCCGGGCTGAACCTCGATGAGGTGGTGGCCCATGGCAAGCAGGTAAAGGCAGCGCTGAAGCAGGCCGCCAAGGGCAACCCAGGGCAGATCGAGCTGCCGGCGCAGCCGTGGCGGCGCAGCCCGATGACCAGCCCTCAGCTGCTCGACGATCTGAACGACCCTGCCAAAGAACCATTGCTGGAGCGGCTGTTGGTTGGTGACGCCCCGCCAGCCGAGCAGGAGCTAATCCTGAAACAGCTTGGCAACGAGCGCCTGGAGGGGGTCTGGACCCTGGGGCAGGAGGGCGCCGCCGACCGGCTGGAGAAGGACATCCTGGAGTTCGTGCAGCAGATGACCGGCGGCCGGATGAAAGGCAGCCGCCTTGACGCCGACATCGCCGATGCGGTCTTTGTTCGCACCAACAACGCCGGCTATGGAGGTGGCGGCGTCGCAGTGCCGCAGCAGGTAGGCGGCGTCAATTCGGACTACATCTACAACGAAAGCGGAGCAGTACTGCTGATCGCTCGTTACGACAATTTCTTGAACCGCTTCGGCTTGGCCGAGATGGCCCAGACTGGAGTGCATGAAGCAGTTCACTTCTTGCAAGCGCGACGGCTTACCCAAAAGCAGCTAGAGGTCTTGGCCAGTGACGAAGCCGTTGCCTACTTCAGGTCCGAGGCCGGAAAGGCCCGAAAATGGGGCAGAGCCACCGACCTCGAAAACATCGAGCTCATGGCGTGGGGAAGCCAACGTGTCATTGCGGCACGGCTACTTCGTGACATGGAGTCCATTTATCGAAAGCAAGGACTCAAAAAAGCAGCTGCTTATGTTGCGCAAGTCCGCGCCAATAAGTTGGGCGAGTATGTGGCGCCTCCTGCGGGAGTTGAGAAAGCGCTTGAGCCGCTGATTCAACTGTGGGAGCGGATCAAAAATTACCTGCTTGGCGCTGGCTTCAAGCGCAACACCGATCTCACGACAGAGCAGCTAAAAATTATTGGTGATTTTACCGATTCAATCGCTGGCGATTTCAAGAGACTGGCCAAGGCAATCGACCCACGGTCCAGCGTTGCGGCAGAGGCGGCGATGCCGCCCAAGGCTGTACGGGAATTGCTGGATGCGGCCTACACGGGGCAGATCGGCAAGCAGATGTACCTGCGGCCTGGGCGTATGCGCGACAGGGCCCTGGCTAACTACGAGCGGCGCTGGGATGTCCTGGGCGTATCACCCAGTGACTACGACGCCAGCACACTGCCCCCTACTCAGGTTGGCGCTCAGCGCGTGCGGCAGCAGATTGAAGCCAACAATCAAGCCATCAACGACATCCGCCGCAAGGCTCAACAGGAGGGCTGCTGATCATGTCTGGCAACAACTGCGACGACGCTTTCCAGCAAATCCAGGACCTGCAGGAACAGAACCGCAAGCTGCAGGAAACAGCTGACGACATGGAGCGGCAGATGCGGGCCGCTGGCGTCTACTCCTATGCGCCCAAGGGCGACAGCGTGATCCTGCCGGGCCGCGGCGGCAAGCCTGTTGAGCTGGACCGGGCCGACATTGAGCGGGGCTACAAGCAGCTGGCCGGAACCATGAGCTCCCAGGAAGTGGGGGACATGGTGGCCCGCGGCTTCGAGGTGGGCGCCAAGCCCAGCGGCGCTGATGGCCGCTTCCAGAACTACGACCGCCTGCTGCGCGAAGTGGACATCAGCACGGTGGACGACTACGCCCGCCTGGCTGAAGCCCTGGGCATCACCCATGAGCGGGTTGCCCCGGAGGACTTTGCTTTTCTGACGCAGAGCTACGACAAGGAGCGGCTGACCGAATTGGTTAGCAACTACTACCGCGACCTGGGCGCCAGTGACGCTGACCTGCTGATTAAGGCCGCTGTCAAAACAGCGCCGGTGATCAACGCGGTGGAGAACAAGGTGTGGCTGCGGTTCTGGGCGGATCGCAGCAAGCGCGTCTACCTCGACACGCTTGAGCAGATTCGCACCTACATGCAGGCCATCCCCGGCAACCCAGTTCCGACCGAGCTGAAGCAGGACGCCTTTAAGCAGTACAAGCTGGCGCTGGTGATGGAGCGCCACAACAACCTGGCCAGCCGCCGTCACGCGCAGGCGCTGCGCAGCCAGCAGGAGCAGATCCTGGGCCTTGAACAGTTCCGCCTCGACCTGGGTGACGAGCAGGAAGTCGCCGAGGCGATCGGGCTGACCGGCAAAGACCTGGACAAGGACGAGCACTTCGGCCGGGTGCTGCAGGCCATTGACGACAACGGCGAGAAAGGCGAGAAGCAACTGCAGTTTCTGATTGATGCCACTGAGGTGGATGGCCTGGATCCCAAGTCCAAGCTCGACAAGGACTGGTTCAACACCCACATGCGCATGGCCAATGCGCTGATCAAGGATTCGCAGCTGGGGAACTTGAACACCCAGATCAAGATGAACGCCGGCAGCAACGTCGTGATGGCGTTCTACGGGCCGGTCCAGCAGACGATGTTCAACGGTGCCCGGCTGACGCCAGTGGGCACGCAGATGACCCGCAAACCTCTGCTGGAGGCGATGCAGATCAGCTCAGAGGCGCACAACTTTGCGTTCACGGCCCTGAAGACCACCTGGCGACGCGATCTGGCGCGGGTGCTTCAGGAGGGCGTCAGCCACTACAGCGGCAACCTCGACACCTACGGCAAGAGCCTGCTGACCAACAGCCAGGACCTGATCGACATGCAGGCGATCGTGGACATGCCGTACAAGCAGGCTGCCAACCCGATGCTGACGTTGGCGCACCCGCACAACGTCGCGCTGTTCACCAACAAGCTGCAGGCCGCGGCGCGCATTTTGGCGTTCACCAAACCTCACGGCGCCAAGGGCACCACCAGGGTGGAGGCCGCGCTGTCGGCCCTGGGCGTTCAGATGGGCTCAGGCGCCCGCGGGCTGCGCATCAAGGACATCGACACCTATGTGCCGTGGAAGCCGTTCCTGCGCACCATGGCGGGCGTTGACGAGGTGTTTGGCAAGTACCACTACCTCTTCAAACTGAAGGCCGACCTGGAGGTCAAGGCCCGCATGGAAGGGGCGCAGCTCGGGCTGCTGAGCGAGCGGGACCGGACCGCGTGGGTGCAGGCCCGGATCGACGAGGCGATCTACCAGGCCACCCCCACCGAGGCCAACATCAAGGCCTTCCGCAAGCAGTACAACCTCAAAGGCAGCGACTTCACCGACGATGAGATCGCGGCGCTGATCGCCGAAAACAACCTGGCCGGGGCTCCGTCTCTGGGCAGTGCCGAGTCCGTTGAAGCTCTGAATTACTCGGCCGAGATGAGGTTCCAAAACGCCGCCACCGGCAACCCGGGCGAGCTGCTCGATCGGGGAATGATGGGCTTTCGCCAGAACTGGGCGGTCGATCGCTTCCTGATGCCCTACTGGCGCTCGCCATTCATGGGCCTGTTGTTTGATCACCGGCTGGCGACGTTCGGCGCGATCGACACGATCAAGATGCTGGACGTCATATACCCATTGCCCGAACAGGTGGCCCGGGTCAAGGCTGGCTGGGTGATGAGCGGGGCGCTGCTGGCGGCCTTTGGGGCGCTGGATGCTGCTGGCCTGGTAAAGGGCGGCAACGAGTCAGACCTTGCCAAGCGCAACACCATCGCCGGGATGCCCCTGGGCGGTCTGCCGGTGCTGAACACCCTGTTCCTGTGGAAGGACATCAAGGACACCGCCGAGGCGGCCAACTCGAACGACTACGACGGCACTGAGCTAGGTCTGGCCTGGATGAAGGTGATGACCAACCAGGTCATGCGCCAGACCGGCATCCAGCAGGTGCAGCTGCTCATGGAAGCGATGATGGATGGCAGCCAAAGCGCCTGGGAGAAGGTGCGCAAGGCCATCGCCTTCATGGGATCGGGCCAGGTGCCATTCATCGGCGCCGAGCGCAATGTCGAGCGCTTGTTCGGCGCTGACCGGACCAGCTATTTCCGCGATGCACCTGACGCTCCGATGCAGAACTACCTGCTCGACAAGGACAACTTTTTCGCGCAGATGGAGCAGTCCCTGCGCAACTGGGCCTACGACACGATGCCAATCACTGGCCTGTTGACCGGCGCTAAGCGAAAGGAGACCGACCACCTGGGCAGCCCGATCGGCCACATCAAGGGCATCAATTTCTCCAAAGGCCTGCCCGGCTTCCCGTCAATCTGGCCCAGCGGAAAGATCAACGATGTGGTCTACGGAGAGCTGGACACCCAGGACATGCTCGATCCGCCCGGGCCACTGCTCACACGCAAGCTCGAGGGGGTGGCAATGAGCGACGACCTGCAGTGGGAGTACAACGACATCCACGGCAAGCTCAAGGGCGATCCGAATCTGCCGCCGACCGCACGGATGGGGCTGGCAGGGAAAAAGGTTCAGGCCTTCTTCCCGTTCCCAGTGGAGACCGTGACGGACATGGGCATCCGTATCAAGAAGAACGGCGGCGCGGCACTGCCGCTCTCGCAGATCCTTGACAAGGTGACAGCGGGCAAAACCAAGAAGGAGGCCCTCTACACCCTGTTCACGAGCCCCTGGTATCAGGCGGTCGAGGACGACCCGCTCACGTCGGCCAACCCGGCTGGCGGCCTGCCGCCGGCGCTGCGGCGCACCAAGACCGCCCAGGTGCTGATCAAGGGCATTACCGACTACTACGACCTGTTGACGCAGGACGAGCTCGAGCGGCGCGCAGCTGCTGGCACCAGCAATGCGGCAAAGCAGTGGAGCGCGGTGAAAGACGAGTTGGCGACTGAAACCTTCAAGCAGTCCCAAAACCAGCTGATGCGCCTTGGCGACAGGTTGAGAGATGCGCTAGGTCCGGCACAATGAGGTCTGCAGTAGTGCAGACTTCCCGTGCCCTTCTCCTATGCCCAGTACACAGGGAACGGGTCCACGACGACCTTTTCGGTTCCGTTCCCGTACCTGCTGAAGTCGCACGTCAAGCTCTACACCGGCTTCAACATCCTTAATGGCACCTTCTCCGCCCTGCTGGTGGATGGGGTCGATTACACCTGGACCAGCGGCACCCAGGTGCAGGCCACGGCGGCGCCTGCCAACGGCGTAACGCTGACCGTCATCCGCGACACGCCCGACTCCTCGCAGCTGGTGCCGTGGCAAGACGGTTCCAACCTGATCGCCGATGACATGAACATCGCCGATCTGCAAAACCTGTACGTGGTGCAGGAACAGCAGGACCGAAACGATGCCGCTGTCACCCAGCTGGGCAGCAGCGCCACGGCAGCGGCTGCATCGGCAGCTGCATCGGCAGCATCAGCCGCCAGCGCTCAATCTCAAGCGACATCTGCAATCACTGCAGCCAACGCTGCGACTGCAGCCGCCAATGCCGTGACAACCACGGCCAACGCGGCGGCGGCGGCGGCCAACGCGGCAGTGCAAATTGCCACTGCTGCTGCAATGCCGCAAAGCACGATTCAAGTGCTTGAACCACTTGAAATCCTGCTGAACGCAGCGTTCAGCGTGGGAGTACCTGGCCGCATCCCATTTGGGGTGGGGCCGGTGCTTTTGCCTGGCGCTGCGTTTTCTGGCATCAGCCAGAGCGATTACTACCCCATTCACCACGCTTCAGGGAGCTTCTGCTGATGCCTGCTCAACTCTATGGGCCAACCATTCCAGGCCTTGCCATTCCTGAGCACGACTATGTGTCGATGACGTATAGCGGCTCTAATTTAACCGGCGTCGTCTACAAACAAGGCGGCTCAAATGGCGCCGTCGTAACAACGTTGACCCTTGCGTATGACGGCAGCGGCAACGTCACCAGCATCACCAAGAGCTGACCATGGCCAACTTTGCTTTTAATCCGTTCACGGGCACATTCAGCCCCGCAGTGCCGGGGCCTACTGGCCCGGTTGGCCCTTCTGGTTCAACCGGCTCGGTGCTGCTGGATGAACTGACTGCGATCTATCGCAACGGTTCGTTCTCTGTTGGCACGCCAGGCCAGGTGCCATTTGGTGTTGGCCCGGTCGTGCCGCCAGGCACAGCGTTTCACTACATCAGTGCGGACGCTTACAACCCCGTTCACCTTCCGTCAGGGAGCTTTTGCTGATGGCCGTACTTCCATCCACAGGGTTTCCGGCCACAGCGCCGGTAGCCGAACCAAGCCTGCAAAAACTGCAGCAATTCGGTCGAGACACGCTGCCAATCGGTCGCCCAGGTGATCGCAGCTATGGCGGTCGCTCTGTGATCGACCCCACCTCCGCCTCTCACATGTGATGACCATGGACTTCCGCTTCTTCAAGGCAGATCCCGAGCCCGGCACCAATGTGCAGTGGCCTGAGCAGGATCCTGGCACTGAGCCCACCTTCACTCTGGTGGCGCTGCAGCGTGATGCAGACCCTGATGCCAACACGCACGACGGCTTCGATTACTTCGGCGCCTACGGAGTTGGTGATGACATCGACGCCTGGGCTGGTGGTCAACCAGTGACGGCCATCACCAAGAGCCAGCTGCCCAATCCCGTCACCTTCTACCCCGCTCCTTTCAACGAGGCCTAACCCATGACTGTCATCACCCCATTGCTCCGCGTTAAGGAGCGGATTGTTGGTCCCAAGGGGATCTTCAACATCGAGAACGAGTGGTATGGCTACCGCGATCAGTGGCGCTACACCGTGGGCCTGGCCGGCATGTCTGGCTTCGGCATCGGTTGCTGCCCGCCTGAGCTGTTGCCTGCCACTTTTGCACCGCTGAGCGCTGGCACCTACGACCCGCTGCGCGAGCACCCCCACTTCGGCAACTACATTCACCTGCCGAGCGCTTCGATCGTGTGCTTCATCCCGGCGCACTACATCGATGTGCAAGCACCGGGTAACACCAACGCGCCGTTCTATGGCACCAAGGTGGTGATCAGTGACACGCAATCGGGCAACGCTGTCCTGCCCAAAGCGTTCACTGATTCAGGCGCCAGCCTGATCGGTGTGTTCGTGGACAAGTACCAGATCTCCAACGGCAAGCCCGATGGCTCTGGCACCCCCAACCACACCAGCGGCCCCGGCGGCACCCCGCTCACCGGCGGCATTGCGGTCTCCCGTCCGCTGCACTGGCCCGTCAGCCCCACCACCAAAGACGACGGCGGCACCGATTTCAACAGCCCCTTCAGCCTGTGCAACAGCACCGCGCTGAACAGCGCTGCCGGCACTCCTGCCAACACCCTCGGTGGCGTGTGGGCCCTGGTCAAGACCCGCGGCGCGGACTTTGCTCCCTGTCCGCTGTGGATCCGCAGTCAGATCGCCTTCCTGTCGCTGGCCCACGCCCAGGCCCTGCTCGATAGCGGCGGCGCCACGATCGCCGGTGCCACCACCAAGGCGGCCTGGATGGACGTGGCCCCCTACGCGCCCAAGGGCAACAACAACAGTGGCTCGGACGTGAACAAGTCGAGCCTGCAGTTTGCTCGCACTGACCTGACGGGGCACAACGGCTCGGGCTATGCCGGCCGCAACAACCGCGCCTTCACCGGCGCTGCTCGCATCAGCGGTGCGTCGGCGGTGGAACACACCACCCACAACGGCCAGCTGAGCGGGATCGTAGACATTCAAGGCAACCAGTGGGAGTGCGCCCCTGGCCTGACCAACAGCGGCGGCGGCAACGGCGGTTTCCGCCTGTTTCCCAGCAGCGCAGCGTGGACCAACACCACGGGCAATGCCTCGATCACAGGCGCTACTGGCGTGCTGTCCCTGGCGGCTGAGAGCGGCGCTGCAGCAGATGACGGCATCTGGTTTGGCAGCGCCGGCTGGAGCTACCTGGTGCCCCACAGCGGTGGCACCTTCCACCCCTCCAGCAGCTTCAGCAACGCCACCAAGCGGGCGATGACGGAGACGTTGATTCCGCGCGAGCTGGGCACCAGTGGCACGCAAACCAGCACCAACATCTTTGGTGGTGATGGCGTCTACCGCTCTAGCCCGAACGACCTGCTGCCGGTCGCTGGGGGCTACTGGAACGACCCCGCCAGTGCGGGAGTGTTCAACGTGGTTCTCGACTTCACTTCCGGTACCGCGGACTACTACCTTGGCGCTCGTGCCGTCCGCCTTCTGGCTGCGTGAGCAGCCATGTGGGGGAGGCGACAGCCTCCCCTTCTCCACCGGAAGGACTGGATGCCAGGCAAGAGCGCTACTGGCTGATCGAGCGGCGCTGCAAGGATCTCTGCCTCTACCTCGACGTTCTCACCAGGAACATGCCGCGGTATGAGAAGTATGTCCTCAGCGCCAAGATGCGTGAGATCGGGTATCTCTGTCTGGAGTTGGCCATTGCCGCCAACAAGAAGCAGCACAAGAAAACCGATCTTACCCGCTTCAATGTGCAGCATGAGTTCCTCCGCCAGTTGCTCAACCTGGCAGTGGAGGCCAAGTACATCGAACCCAGACGGCACAGAATTGCATCCGAAAAGCTGGACGAAGTAGGCAAATTGCTTGGCGGCTGGCTACGCTCAGAGCTCAGGGCGGACTCCTGACATGCTGCCGATCGTTGGGGGCAACTGGAACAACACCGCCAATGCGGGAGTGTTCAACGTGAATCTCAACAACACATCCGGTAACGCGAACAACAACAATGGCGCTCGTGCCGTCCGACTTTGACACAATCACGCCCAGCGTTGGTTCTCACGGGAACCTTCCGTGCCGTGTTGAAGGGAGGGAGTTCGTCCTTGAGCCTGCGGGCTCTCAATAGCCGGGAAAGGCGATTCCAGTAGCTCAAGCGACCGTCTCGCCATGCCCCACAAACTCGGCAACCTCTGGCCCCAAATCGCCAACTACGACGCACTGCTCTACGCTTGGAAGGAGGTGCGCAGCGGCAAGGGAACTAAGCGGTTGATCCTCCAATACGAGAGCAACATCGCTATCAATCTTTCACGCTTGGAAGAGAAGATGCTAAATGGCCGCTACAAGCCGCGGCCGCACTATGAGTTTTGGATCAAAGACCCAAAGCCCCGGCTGATCCAGGCCCCGTTCCTAGAAGATCGCATTGTTCAACACGCGGTTTGCAACGCGCTGCGTGTGCCGCTGCAGCAACGGCTGATCGCCCATACCTACAGCTGCCTAATCGGCCGCGGTACACACCGCTGCAGCAACGAACTGCAGAAGTATCTACGCAATCCCAGGTGGAAGTATTACCTCGGTCTGGACATCAGCAAGTTCTTTTACAGCATCAACCACAAGGCGCTGTATGCGGAGATGTGTCGCCACATCAAATGCAAGCCCACGCTGAAGTTGTTGTGGCAGTACATCACGGTGAACGGCGGTGACTGCGGCATCCCGATCGGGGCAAGCACCAGCCAGATTATGGCCAACATGGCGCTCAACCCTCTCGATCACTTCGCCAAGCGCGAGCTGAAGCTGAACACCTACCTGCGCTACTGCGACGACATGATTGCCCTGTTTGAGACAGCGGCCGAAGCACACGCTGCGCACCGGGCCATGGACGCCAAAGTGCAAGAGCTGGGCCTCAGGCTCAACAGCAAGAGTGGGGTGGGCTGGATTGCCGATGGCGTGGACTGGGTGGGCTATCGGCACTGGGTCCACTACAAGCTGATTCGCAAGCGGGCGATTAAACGGCTGAAACGCAAAGCCAAGGGCGGCTGCAGCCTGCAGACGACGATGGCCTACCTGAGCCATGCCAAGGACACATCAAGTTTGAAGCACGTTGCTGGAGTGTTGTGGCGAGCCAACCCCGAGCAACGGCCAGAGATCTACGGCTGGGTTTGCCGGCACCGCCGCACCCGATAGGCTTACTGCAGAGTTCTGCACCCCTGCAGTTGTGCCCGAGCCGTTTACCGCGATCCTGGCAGCCCTGGCGGGGGTGGTGTTTGGCAGCGCTGGCAACTGGTTTGCCAACGTCCGCAAGCACGATGATGCAGCCACCGTGGCGCTGATCGAGCTGTCGGCCTCGGTGAAGCACATCGACAAGACACTGGAGCGCTTCGAAACGGCCTTTGACACCGTCTACAACACGCTTCAGCGCCACGACAACCGCATCACCCGCCTGGAGGCTGGTCACGGTGGCGCGGTGCCCCCTGAATCCTCTGGAGTGGTGCGATGAATGTTGCAGCTGCCGCCGTTGAACACCAGGAAGTCCTGATCGGCTTTGGCCTGTTTGTACTCTCCGAGCTGATCGGGATGAGCAAGGTCAAGGACAACTCGGTGCTGCAGCTAACGCTGCACATGGCCCGCGAGCTGTTCCCCTACGAACTGCAGCGCCGCGAGCCCCCCACTCGCCAAAACCGGCCCCGGCGGCGCCGTGATGCCAACGGCCGCTTCACAGACGGCAAGTGAGATACCAGCCGCCGCTGCCACCGGGCATCCAGCGCGGATTCCAGTTCTTGCGGCTGTAGACCACCCCGGCCCCCTTGGTGTTCTTGCTGTAGCCGCCTTGGACAAGCAGGGCCTCGCCGTTGGGGTCGTTTTGAATCCACGCGGCTTCGGTGTAGCCGATCACGACAGACCAATGCCCACCGCCCCTGGGGGCTGCCACAGGGCCGTGATGCAGCCAGCCCACAGCTACGGGCCTGCCAGCGTCAATCTCGCGCTCCAGGGCCGCCGGGGTGCCGCTGGTGTGGAAGTTGGCCTTGAGCCCCAGAGACCGCAGCGCTGACAGTTGCGCTTCGGCTGAGGTGGTGTCGCCGTACTTGGCTCGGATCACGTTGTAGGCGTCGTCATTGACAACCTTGCCCCAGAACATTGCCAACATCGCGCAGCTTGATGAGAAGCACTCCCGGTAGCCGGTGCCGCTTTTGTTGTCCAGCTGGCTTTGCCATTTCACGTTGAGCGGATTGCGCACCAGCGCCGCCTGCTGCTGCGCTCGGTAGTCCGCCGCCCAATCCGCTGATTCCGTCAGCAGGCAAGAGTCCGCCTGCTTGATCTGCTGGCCCAGCTTGATGACTGCCTCTTGCTGGTGCTTGAGGCCCTTGTAGTTCTCCCAAAACTGCAACCAGCGCTCGTCAGTGAACTGCACGTCTTTGATTGGCATGATGGACGCATCTCTGCACCCATGTAACCGTGCCTGACCTCAGGGAGACACTCGAGCAGATCCACGAGGAGGTTGCCTTTGGGATCTTGGAAGACCTGCGCAACGGCGACAAGAACGCCCGCCGCGATGCGCTTCAGCTGCTCAAGCAAAACCAGATCAGCACCGCAGCCATGCCTGAGACCCCCACGGCCGACCTGGCGCGCATGGCTGGCAAGCTGAACTTCCAGACGCTCGAGGACAAGGCCAAGGTGGTGCCGATCCGTCTCGAGGACAAGCTCAGGACAGCAGAGCTCGACGGCGTTAGCGCCTGATGCCCCCATAGGCCACGGCCTTGGGCTGCGGCCGCCAACCCATTGCCAGCGCGTCGATGCCAGCCCCGGTCTCGTCAAACCAGGCCTCACGCAACGCGTCATCAATCTCCTCCTGCCGGGCCGCCTGGGCCTTGATCTGATCCTGCGCGGTGGCTTCGACAAAGAAGGCGCAGCCCAGGGCCAACACGTCGATGCGGTCATCGAACTGCAGCGCCCCGCGCTCAATCGTGATGCGGCTCATCTGAAACATCAGCGAGCGGGCGTGGCCGGTGTCGGGGTCGCGTTCGGCGCCGGCCCAGTCCTGCTGGATGACCTCCTGGTTGATCACCAGCCGGTGCTGCTGCACCAGGGGCGCCAGGGTGTCCACGATGCGCCGCTCTTTCTGGCCTGTAGCCCGCCGCTCTTCAAACGAACAGGGATGCACCTTGTTGACGACCGGCTGCAGCAGGGCGGTGAACATGCCGTCGCCCATGTTGCTCTCAGCCACGATCGTGTTGACGTTCCAGCGCTTGGCTTTCTGCGCAAGCAGCTGCAGCACCTCAGCTTCGTAGCCGCGGGTAGTGCCGCCTGACTCGAGCAAGAACAGGTTGCCGTTCAGCTCGGCGATCACTGCCCAGGCCAGCTCATCGCTGCCGCGGCCAGAGGGGTCCACCGCCAGGATGCAGCGCCACGTTTCGGTGGCCGGCACCCAGCCCTGGATCAAAGCAGCGGAGAAGTAGTAGCGATCTGCCCCCAGGCCGACACACGGCAGGCTCTGGATGCGGTGCTCGTTGCCTGAAGACCAGGCCACCACCTCCGGCAACGCCTTGCCGTCCAGGGGCATGACGATCAGATCTCCCAGCCGGATCGGGTAGCGATCCAGGGTGGACAGCCGGCAGTTGAGCTGAAACTGCAGTTGCACCGATGCGCGGGTCATGCGCATCTCGCGGCCCATCAACTCAGCGTCGCCAAAGCGCTCCGGGTCAGTTGGCTTGCCTACCAGCTCCGGGTAGGCCTTGGCCTCCTCCGCCATGCGCGGGTCCAAGTTGCCCTCGTAGCACTCCCACTGGTCCGGGTCATTCGGGTCGGGGTAGCGCGCTGGCCAGTAGCGAATGGCGTAGTTCCGTTCGCGCACCAGCCGCAGGTACAGCGAAGTCTCCAGGTGCGGTGTGCCAAGGAACATCACCTGCCTGGGCAGCTCCTGGCCTTGATCTGGCTTGAGGATGGCTTCGAGTTCGGTGACGGCCTGGGCAAGGCGTTCCTGCTTCAGGGGTGTGATCGAGTTGTTCAGGGTCTCGATGTCATCCGGGATGGCGCAGGTGCAGCGCTTGCCGGTCAGGGCCGGGCTGAGGATGCCCACGGCTCGCACCGAGGGGCTTTGATCCACGATCGCTGGGCCCACGTCAAACGCCTTGGTCGAGGACCGTCCATCGGCATTGGGCTCCAGGCAGCGCAGCACGTCGATGTCACGGATGCAGCGCTGCATGAAGGTGGTGATCTCCACCGCCTTCTCCAGGGTCGAGCCTGGGATCAGGATCTTCTCGTTGAACGGATCAATCCGCAGCCGGTGCAGCGCCCGGAACGCGGCCATGGTCGATTTGGCCACACCACGGAAACCGACGGTGATCTGCCGGTCGGGGCCGTTCTCCATCCACTCGCAGATCGCCATCTGCTGCTTGGTGGGCGTGTCGGCCAGGTTCAGCTCCCTGAGCAGGTAGCAGACGAAATAGGCAAACCGTCCAGGACCCAGTTCTGGCGGGATAGGCGTCCAGGTCAAAGGAGAAGCCCCCCTACGCCGGAGGACGCAGAGGGGCTTCCCACACCAACCAACCGCGAAACCGTCGCGCCGTAGCGCAAGGAAACAACGGTGGGGCCGTCAGGGAACCACCCCCAAGCGACAGCCACAGCCTAACCCTCGACAAAGGCTTCGTTCAGGTCCGCTGTGGAGGGGTCATCACTTTGAAACTGCCCCTTTGTGGTGCGTGCCCGTTTCTTCGCTGGGGCCTGCTCCGTTGCGGCAACAGGGCCAGCTCCCGCAAGCGCCGCCTCAGCCGCGGCCACCACGGCGTCTGGGACGTCGCTGCCGTATTGCTGCAGACCAAGCCGGATTCGCTGCTCATTGCTCAGATACATGGGTGCAGAGCATTTAGGGCCAGCGTATCGGGCCTGCAAAGGTCAGTCCTCCAGCGCTGCTTTGAATTGCGCCCACAGATGGCCGCGGCGCTGAGGTCCACCAACGCTGGCGACGAGCGGATTGACCAGGTAGTAGACCTCGCCGCTCTTGCAGTTGTAGACCTTGGCAAGCAGCGCTTGACGCCGAAGCCGCGTCAAGGAACGGCTGCAGGCAGAAACCGAAAAGCCAAGCAGCTCCGCCAGGGCGTTGGTGGTGATTCGGACCCGACCTAGACGGTCCATGTGGTGCATCAGGGCCCAAAGGACTGCTGGGTCCATGGGCTGCAGGTCTTTGCGAGCAACGGCAGCAAAGAGAGACTCGACATCGGCGTTCTGGTGAAGCATGACGAACCGTTCTTGCTCCTCTGTAGAAAACGACATTGGTTGGTTGGTGTGCCCTACTGGGCTGCATTTGGGTCTCCTAGGAAACCCCTGCGAGTCTCCTAGGAATACGTCAACATTGCGGCGCAATCCGCCTGGGTTGTTTTGTACTACCCTTGCAGCGCAAGGGATCTGCTTCTCCTACGGTCAATCCGGATTGATCGTAGGAAAGCCTCACCCCTTTCTGCCACAGGCCCGCTTGGAAATTCCTTCTAGACTCTCTATCAAGGTCAATCCAAAACCCAGAGCACTACACGGAAGCAATTGGGCCAACTTCTCTCGCAAGGCCCTGCAACCCCTCTGCGGACCCACAAGGGGTAGCTCTCCACCCGCGAAGACATTCACACGCCTCACAGCCCCTCCTGGGCCCCTCTCAGGCCGTTGAACTGCGCTCTCCTCTCAGGCCTTGCTTCTGAGTTGTCAAGGATTCCTTGACACTTGCTCCAGATTGTCGAGCTCCGCTCCTCTCCGACCCCGCAGAACATCACCCCTCACCCTCTGCTTTTGAGTCCCCTGATCTGATGCCTCCCATTTTTGGGTCGCGTGATCTGATGGCGTGCTCAGCGCGTGGAGCAGCCGGTTCCCCCCGCTGGGGGGCCCGGGGGCGCCCTGGGGGTGCCGCTGCAGCCTCCGGCAGCCGATCGGCAGCCGCGGGCACAAAACCCAAGCAGGGGGAGGGCCTCCAGAAGATTGCTTGTCCGCTGGCGGTCGAGCCGGCCTGCTGCCGGGGCCTGGCACCGACCGGGGACCTCCCTGGATTGTAAAGATTTGTGAACATCTAAGGACGCCTACCCATCACCCAGGCGCACAACGCCGCGGGGCTTGCACAATGGGGGCAAGCACATCTGCAGGGCTGCAACAGTCCGGCGGATGGGCCTCGCCAACCAACCGCACCTAGACACATGAAGACAACGGCAACCGCTGCCGGCTGGGCGATCCCGGCCGAGCAGCTGGCATGGGATCGGTCCGACTGGATCGACGCATTGCAGGAGGGCAACAGAGACACCTACGCGAGCTCAGTCATTTGGGCCGCTGGGGATGATTGCCTGCTGGCCCTGCCTGACCTGGACCGCCTGCTGGAGGCTCACGGCATCAGCCGGTTCGAGTACGAACAGGAGTGGGCGCAAGCTGCACTGGAGGGCTTCGAGGTCCTGCCGCTGCAGCACGCGGCCCAGGCGGTCATCTGGCTGGGCTACTGAGCCATGGCCAATACCGCGTCAGGAGCTGCCGCGCTGTTGCTGGGGCTCTGGGCCCTGGCAGCAGTGCAGGACCTGCCACCGATCCGCACCGGGCAGCAACCGTTGCCGATGGCGACCGAGCAACCGCGGCCATGGCGTCAGCCAGACCCGCGAACGCTCAGCCGCTTCCCCGGTCCCTGATCTCAGCCCGGAGGGGCCTCGGCCTCTCCCTGCTGGGTTCACCAGCACCAACACCAACCAACCACCAACCCATGACCATCACCAAGCACGAGGAGTTCGTCCTCGACGGCAGCCGCTATCGGTACGACTACAACCTGCCTGTTGATTTTGCCCAGCTCGACACCAGCGAGGACGCCAGCTACTACGGCAATTGGGCCAGTGCCCTTCGGCTGACCCTGTTCAGCTATTGCGAGGGGGACTGCACGACGACCATCTGCGAAACCGCGGAGGAGTTTCGGCAGCAGATCGAGGAGTTCCAGGCGTTTTGCAATCGCATCGGGTACAAGTTCCACGGCATTGACCCGGGATGGGTCCACACCGAGGAGCGCTTGCAGCCGTGGCGCGATTGCGGCCTGGCCCACCTGATCCACTGAGGGGCCATGAATTACAACATCTGGCAAGCCTGCCCGGCCGGTAATGGCTGGCTCCCTTGGGAGCCGGTCTCCGGCCAATGGCAGCATCCGCTGATTGCCCCGCTGTCAGCAGCTGAGGCCCACGACATCGCCCGCAAGCTGCGCAGCGTGTTCCCGGGCCATCTGTTCGCGGTTCGCCCGGCTACCTCGGGCAAGCCGCTATGGCCTGAGGCAATGGCCGACTGCTACGACCTGCCGCCTTTCGCCTGATCCCATCACGGAGGCCTCTAGGGGCCTCTCTGCTGGGTTCACCAGCACCACACCAACCAACCCAACCCATGACAACCAAGTACCCAATGCCGCGGCCGCTTATGGGCGCCTACGTGGCGGTCGTGCTCGAGGCCCTCGAGCGCTACCACGTCACCATCGAGGCTCTGAACCGGGGGCTCGAGAACGGGACCCTGCAGCTGGCCTGGACCTGCCCGGAGCTGCCGGTGCCCAACTACTGCCGCCCCGGCGGCAATATCGACCGCGACACGCCAGCCGGCCAATGGGCCGAGCGCATGATCTGCGCCCTCGCCCGCCAGGCCGGCGGCTATGCAGCCGAGGGCCTCGACATCAGCGCCTGTGATTGCTGGTGGTTGATCGCCAAGCTCCGCGCCGGCTCCCTGCAGCTGGTGAGCGCTGACACCCTGGCCGCCATCCATGGCCGTCAGCTGGTGGAGGCCTGACCCATGGCCACCACAGCCCGCCCTGTCTGCCCGTACCCATGCGCCGGCAGCGGCTGCCCTCACATCCGCAGCGACGCCGAGTGCATCGCTTGCGAGGCCCGGCCGGCCCTCGATGCCCACTTCCGGGCCCTCGAGGCCTGGCACGAGGCCCAGGAGCTCGACCTGACCGGCTCGAGCCACCCGTACAACAGCCCGGCCCTGGCCGGCTGGGGAGGCGGCGACCGATGAGGGACCCACTGCCCAACCCATGGCCCGGCAACCCCAACGCCTACGAGTGCCCCTGGGGCTGCAACGGCACCGGGACCCTGCCGTGGTTCAGCCACATTGCCGGCGGTGTGTGTTTCAGCTGCCACGGCCAGGGCTGGATCCTCGGCCGCGGCAACAGGCCACCACTGCAGCGTTCAAAGCGCCGCAAATGGCAGTTGCAGGACGGCCGAGTCGTTCCGGCTTGACGGCATCACGGAGGCCCTTCGGGGCCTCTCTGCTGCCCTCACAGCAGCAACCAACCACCAACCAAACCAACCCATGAACCACCCAACCGAATCACCACCGCACCCGCTCGAGCTGGCCGTAGTGCTGCTGCTGCTGATCTTTGAGGCCCTGCGGCCCGTGCTGGTGCACAGCCTCGCCCTGGTGCTGACCCTGGCCGGGTGGCGGCCTGCTGGTGCAGCCGCTGCCGCGCCTACTGGTGCAGCCGCCTGCACCGATGCACTGGCAGCAGATTGCACACCGGCACCCAGGCCGGTAGCCAAAGGAAAGACACAGCGCCGCACCCGGCGCACACGCACCGCCGCAAAGGGGACCCATGTTTGACCTGACGCTGACCAAGGCCGAGGCCGACCTGTTGGTGCAGCTGCTGCGCCCACGCGCTGAGCTCCTAAGCGAGCTGTTTGAGGTGCAGGTGCAGCACTGCCCACCCGGCGACGACAGCTGGGCCAGCACCCGTGAGGCCCTGCAGGTGGCTCACAACGCCCTCGACAAGGTCCGCAACGCCCAGGTGCGGGAGGCCGCATGAAGGACGACGACAAGATCATCCTGTGCGGCTGCTTGTCGCTGGTGACGGGCCCGCTTGTGCTGATGTACTGGCTGACCGTGCTGGCGCCGCTGCTGGTGCTGCGCAAGATCTGGCGGTGGTATCGACTGCCGCAACACAAGCGCGACGCCATCAATGCCAACGAGCAGGTGGCCTGGGATCACAACTGGGATGCAGTTGACACGCTGGTGCGCGCCGAACTGATTGCCCATGGCCTGCCAGACACCCCGGCCAACCGGGCCAAGCTCAACAGCCGCAAGATCAGGAGGCGGCGATGAGCACCCCTGAGAAGGTGGCCGGGCTGCTGGCCGGGCTGCGCCATGCCGGCAAGACCGCACGCACCAAGGCAATGCACCCGGCCGTGCCTGAGGTGCTGCTGTGGATCGCTGCAGGAGTTGACCACCGGCAAGACCTGGCCAAGGTCAGCGGCCTCTCAGAGCGAGAGGTGCGGCGGATCTGCCACACGCTCTGCGGCAAGGGCTACAAGCAGTGCGGCAACTATGTCGATTCGGCATACCGGCTGGTGGAGACACGCCGGCACCCGCACCGCCGCGGGGAGCAGCTGGTGCTGACGCCTGACGGCAAGCAACTGGTTTCTAGTACATTTGACCTAAAACAGGAGGTGTCCAATGCGGGTAGCGCTGCTGATCTCGATTGAACTGCCGTTCCCTAAGTGCTGGCGCCATTACTCCATCTGGCTTGAGCAGGTGGCAAACCGCCCGCGCCTTGTTCTGCAGGGGTGTCAGAGTTCCCCTAGGAGTTTCCTAGGAGTGCAAAGATGGATCTGGATCAACTGGCGAGAGCTCTCAACGCTTTTGCTGCATTGGATCCGGCGGTTTTTCAGCTTCATCACGCTCAGCTGTTTGTGGAGGTCGCACGCCGCGGCCATTGCACTTATGCAGAGCTCGAAAAAGAGCTGAACCTCACCAACGGCTCGGTGTCTCGCAGTGTGACGGCGCTCTGCGAGGTCAACCGCAACGGCGAGAAGGGGTATCACCTGCTCGAGACCTACAAGGACCCAGACGAGCCGCGCCGCTACCAGGTGCGGCTGTCAACCAAGGGCAAAAAGCTGCTCAAGCAGCTGCTGGGCAACTGAGCCCGCCATGGCTTTCCACACCAACCAACCACCAATCACCCATGTCTGGATCTGTTCGCAAGGCTGCCGATGGCAGCTGGATCGCTGATGTCACGGTTGCCGGCACCCGCAAAACCGGCAAATGCAAAACCCGCGCCGAGGCCCTGGCCCGCAAGCGCGAGTTCCTCGAGCTGCTGCTCCAGCGCGACGCCCGGCAGGTGCAGCGGTCGCCATTCACCCTCAAGGAAGCCCGGGAGCTGAGCTTGCGGGTGCGCTGGACCGGCCTGGCCTACGAGCGCACCGCGGCCATGTACTCCAGGCAAGCCGTGGCCTACTTCGGCGATGAGTTTCCCTGCTGCGAGGTCACGGCCACCCTGGTGGATCGCTGGCGCCAAGAGCTCACCGCCAAGGGCAACCGGCCCAGCACGGTCAACAAGAAGGTGGCGGCCATCAGGGCCATGCTCAGCGATGCGCACCTGCACGGGCACATCCCTGAGATCCCCAAGATGCCCCGCCAGATGCGCGTGGAGAACACCAGAGACCGGGTGTTCAGCCCTGAGGAGGTGACAGCCTTCTGCCGCTGCTTCCAGGCCGCTGGTGAGCCCGTCGCGGCCGATCAGCTGGTTTTCATGCTCGAAACCGCCTGCCGCTGGGGCGAGGTGGAGCGGCTCAAGGGCGAGGACGTGAACCTAGAAAAGGGCAAGGTGACGTTCTGGGCCACCAAAAACGGCAAGCCCAGGTCGGTGCCCTTGACCCGCCGGGCCGTCGATGCCATTGCCCACCACATGCCCGCCGTGGGCAAGCACCGGGTCTGGCCCTACAGCTACAACCGCTTTGAGTACCTGTTCAACCGGGCCAAGGAATCCCTCGGCCTGGCGGAAGATCGCGAGTTGCGCATCCACACAACTCGTCACACTTGCGCCAGCCGGCTGGCCGACAAGGGGATCGCCACACACAAGCTGATGGCGTTCGGCGGCTGGGAGTCGCTGCAATCCGTGCAGCGGTATCTGCATCACCACACCGACGCCCTGGCCGATTGCGTCGCTGCCCTCGAAGGCTGAGGACTTGGCCGTCTGGCTACAAATCACGGGCCCGGCGTCGCTGAAAAGCAGCGCCGGGCCTTGGTTTATGCGCTGGTGGATTCCAAGCGGACCGCGTCCACCCGTTCCGTTTCTCTGCCGACCGACTGCGGCAGTCTGCAGACTTCTGCAGACCCCAGTAAGTTATATCAACTATATTTTTGGACCCTATTCTCAAAGCCCTTGACGAGACTTGAACTCGTGACCTCTCCCTTACCAAGGGAGTGCTCTACCGCTGAGCTACAAGGGCGTGTGGAAGGTGGGCCGGGTTGGATTTGAACCAACGTAGGCAGAGCCAGCGGATTTACAGTC
>Ga0172376_10000679_pt1 | contig 43638 bp, 29 predicted proteins | sample Lak35m_FD_121114 | JGI IMG/M metagenome (GOLD analysis project Ga0172376, IMG submission 121114) | Freshwater microbial communities from Kabuno Bay, South-Kivu, Congo - kab_092012_35m | ecosystem: Environmental > Aquatic > Freshwater > Lake | place: Democratic Republic of the Congo: South-Kivu...
ACTCAAGTCTTGAGAATGCCTTATTCGGGAGATGTTCTTGAGCTAGCCCCTTTCTATAGTTGAGCAACAATACCGGCAAGGCGCTTGAGGATTTGTAAAACCTGCTCTAAGTCATGATCCTGTGCCAAAATGAATTGCCGCGAGCGGGCATAGAGGGGATGGTCTTGTCGCAGGAGCTTCAGAAAAACAAAATCGGTGCCATTTGTAACCAGCCCATAGAGCGACAATCCCCTCTGGGGAGCAGCTAGCATATAGGAGAGCACCTGGGGAATGCCAACCTTGGGGGAGAACTCGGCCCGCTTTGACTCAATCACCAGTACCCAAAGCTGGTCCTTGATCACCAGGATGTCAATGCGACCCCGCACCAGAGTGGTCTCATCCCTGGCTTCAATTTCTACAGAGTTTTCTGTACTGATATAAAAAGGTGGCAGGAAAAGCCCTGACAAATCTAGCAGGGGAGCGACGACGGCTAGCTTGACGGTATTTTCCAGAACAGATCGCTGCTCCAGATTAGCCACGATCTGCCGCACCCGGGATAGTCTTTGTTGCTCAGATTCTGTCAGTACCGGTAGGTTCTCCTGCCACTCTGAAAAGAAGAATGGATCCTCTGTTTGTTGTAACTGGAAATGCTGCTGCAGATCATAGAGGGTGAGGTTATCTGCGGCGATTGTTTGTACCATAGGGCTATCCCTCTTTGTAACCTTCAGGGCCTTTGGGTCGATTCTAACACCAGCAGATCTGTGATCTCGGCCCTCCCTAACCCTATGGCAGCCCCTTCCCCCGCGATCGCATCTCCCCCCATCAGGCTCTTGGCCCTCCATGGCAGTGGCAGTAACCGCCAGGTCACCCAGCTGCAGCTGAACAACCTGGGACTTTTACGACCTCAGTACCACATCTTCTATCTGCATGGCCCCAGACCCCTTGACCAGCCCGGCTTAGGAGTCGGGACTGAAATCCCTGGCCCCTGGTATGGCTGGTTGCCGAGAACTCTGGAGCAGATCACCCTGGAGGCGTTACTGGACACCCTGCACTATCTGCTAAGGGTTCTAGAGCAGGAGGGCCCCTTTGACTACCTCTTTGGCTTTAGCGAGGGGGGGTGGCTGGTCTCCCTGCTCTGCGGTCTGAGTCAGAATGAATGGCTACTCAGGGCCCTATCCCAACGGCATCCCGGTGCTATGGCCACGGCGTTGCAGCCAGACCGACTGGGGCGGGGAGCTATTATTGCCTGTGCCGCCCTGGCTTTTCCGCTCTGGCAATTGCGATCGGCCCTGGGGTGGGGTACGGGGCCGGCTGGGGTGCCCCAAATTCCCAGTCTGCACCTGATTGGTCAGCAGGATCCCCATCGGCCCTGGTCGGAGGCCCTGGCCCTGGCCATGAACTCTACCCACACCCAGGTCTACTATCTGCAGGGGGGGCACGGGGTGGATCAAACCCAGGCCAGAGACCCCATCCTACAGGCCCTGATCGATGATTTCATGGCTGGAGGGGCTGGGGCATCTACCCCGACCCTGCACTGGAGGAAAACCAGCGGTCTCAGTTCCCGGGCGGTGGTGGACAACCTGCAGATGCAGGCGGTGGCCATCCAGACCACTGGGCTGCCCACCACCCTGCTGGAAATGCTCACGGCCCAACCCAGCACCGCCCCGCTGCTGCGGGAGGCCCGACACCAGGACCCCCAGTGGTTCACCTCCTACGGCCAGGTGTTGAGGTTTTGCCAACCCGGCGGAGAGGGGGACCTGCGGCGACTGGGGGTGCAGCCTGGCGAGGTGGTAGCCTACCTGGCTCCCCCCGGCGGCAGTGTCACCGCTGCCCTGGCCTTTCTCTCCATCGCCTGTCAGGCCTGCGCGGCCCCCCTGGATCCGCGCCTGAGTGAAGTGGATACCTGGATGGCCCTGGAGCAGATCAGGCCTCAGCACCTGGTGCTATTTATCGGCATGGCGGCACCCGCCGCCGAGGCCGCCTTTGAACGCTATGCCCAGACGGGGCAGGCCCAGCTGCATCGGGCGGAGCCCACCCGGAGGGAGTCCCCAGGGCTATTTCAATACTGTAATCCGCGGCCCGATTTTGAACATCAACCGGCCTTAGTGAACGGTGCCGAGGCCCTCTGTCTACTATTGCGGACCTCCGGCACCACCGGGGTGGCCAAGCTTATCCCCCTGGGACAGCGGTCCGTGGTTTGGAATGGGGTGATTTTGGCGGAGGGCCTGGGGCTAACCTGCCAGGATGTCACCTACAGTGTCATGCCGCTCTACCACATCGGCGGCATCAGTGCCTCGGTGGTAGCCAGCCTGGCGGTGGGGGCTGCCATTACCGGCGACGGAGCCTATACCCCAGAAACCATGGTCGAGGCCCTGAGCCACTCCAACCCTGCCCCTACCTGGTACTCGGCGGTGCCGAGCATCCACAATGCCACCCTTCGCTATCTCTATCACACCCCCACCCTTCAGTTTGACCAGGATGGAGTCTGGCGCGGCCATCAGCTTCGCCTGATTCGATCTGGGGCGGCGGCGCTGCAGGAGTCCGATCGCCAACTCCTGGAGAAAACCTTTGGGTGCCCAGTGGTGGCCACCTACAGTATGTCGGAGCAGATGCCCATCTGCCAACCCCCTCGCACTGGTGAGGAATGGCAGCAAACGCCAGGCTCGGTGGGGGTGCCCGTCGCAGCCTCCCTGGCCATCGTTAACCCCCTGATCCTCCACCCCCTACCCCCGGGGGTCGAAGGGGAGGTGGCCATCACCGGTTCAACCCTGTTTAGCGGCTATCTTGATAACCCCCTGGCGAATCAACAGGCCTGGTTTTTACTGCGATCGCCCGCAGATGGCCGCTTACATTCCTGGTTCCTCACCGGGGATCTGGGCCAGACCGATGCCGAGGGGGCCCTGACCTTGGGGGGGCGAGTCAAGGAGTTAATCAAAAAGGGGGGAGAACAGATCGCCCCCCTGGAGGTGGAAACCCTGCTGGTTCAACATCCCTGGATCCAGGAGGCGGTTTGCTTCTCGGTCCCCTCGCAAATCCATGGAGAAGAGGTGGGTTGTGCCCTGGTATTGGCCCCTACTATCCCCCACCGGGTCACCCTGCCCACCCTACTGACGGAAATCAGACCCTGGCTAAGAGATATGGGCCTGGCCACCTATAAGTACCCCAGTGTTTGGAAGCTAGTCAGGGGGGAAGACTTACCCAGGACCGCCAGCCACAAGTATGTGCGGCGGGGCCTGTTTGAAGTGCTGGGCATCGCCCCCCGTGGAGTTGAACCGGCCCCTGGCGATAGGTCGGAAAAGCCCAAACTAGATTGGTCGGTGGTGACTGGATTCCAGTTTGTGCTGGTGTGCTACGTGATGTTAATGCACTTTGGGTCCGAGGCCTCCCTGGGTCCGGTTGCCAACCTGCGCCAGTTTCCCTGGCATATTCACAGCTTTTTTACCCTGTCGGGGTTTTCTCTGGCGGTCTCCATGCCATCGCCAATTACCAAGCCCCTGGGGTTTATTAAAACCCGTATTGCCCAGATCTACCCCCTCTATCTAGTAGCGGTGGGCCTGGGCCTGGTTCACCTGCTGGTCGGTTGCCGACCGGCGACCTTCTCGCCAGCCTTTCACTGGGTTGCCCAGGGGGGCGATCTGGAGCGCCTCTTCTGCGAGGGCACCCCCTGGATACCCACCTCCTGGGGCGCTAACCTGGGCCTGACCCTGGGGGTATACCTGGCGGGGCTGCAGGCCACCCCCCTCTGGAAAACCACCTGGTTTTTAGGCTACTACCTCTGGTACATCTCGGTGTACTGTCAATGTCTGGTGATCTTTCCCTTTGCCTACAATGCTCTCTACCAAAAACGCGGCCAACTCCCTTCCCTCCTGGGCCTGATCGGCGGAATTTTAGGGATAAACCTGGTGCTGTTGCTGGTGTTCTGGTTTGGTTACGCCGCCAAAACCACCGGTACCCCCGTCGACAACGCCCTGATGCTGGATTTTTATCTGTTTTCACCCCTATGGATGATCTACTTCCTGGTGGGTATGGCCGGGGCCTTCTTATATGACGCCATCCGTCCCCTGGAGCGGCGACGCGGCCAGCTTTGGGGCCATATTGCCGATGCCATCACCCTAATGGTCCTAGGAATCAGTTTGGCCCATATCGCCCAGGGGAACTTTGCCGATGGCCATCAATTTTGGATGCGCCCCGAGGCTGCTAATAGCAGTGCCGATCCCGCCCTGGTTAACCGTATCTGGGATGATCTCTACGCCCGGCTGTTTGCCCCCCTTACCCTGGTTTGGATTTTCACCCTCAGCACCGGGCAGGGGCTAACCGCCAGAGTGCTGCGGTCAAGGGGGATGACCCGCCTGCTGGCCCCTACGGTCTATGGGTGTTTCCTCTTCCATCAAATGGTGGGGCAGTGGTACTACGCCCTCACCCGGGGCGAGTGGTGGAATTGGTGGAGCTACCGCAAAGCCTTTTACTGGTTTAGCCCCCAACCCTGCCCAATTGAGTGGTACGAGTTTGGGGGGCTGGTGATACTGGTGGTTTTATTCACCAGGTTGATGCGCCCCCTGGATGGAGTTTTGAGACGGGGCTGGACCCCCCGATTAGCCATTGCCCCCCCTGCAAGCGGAGATACCCTGGCGGAATTGATCCATATCGTCCAACGAATTACTGGACTGGAGGCCAAAGCAGAGTGGACCCTGGAGGAGTGCGGGCTAGCTTCCCTCGATATTGCCCAGTTCACCAACACCCTAAATGCCCAGCTGACGGGTCAAGCGCACCATAGGATTAATATTTCTATCTCAGAGGTAATCTCGGCCGCCAGCCTGGGGGATCTGGCCGCCCGTCTCGATCAATACTATTTGTCATCGGGCAACCCGGGAGGCACGAAGGAACAATGGTAAATTCCCATTTCCTATTGCTTCACCCAAGTCAGGCAGTATTTCACCTTTGATTGGGGTCTTTCACATCTCTCCTCGAGATTATCCTAAGTCCTTTAGGGCACATTTGGAGCCAAGTTTTCAGCGATAGCCTAGACCCTATAAAGCCCTGAATTAGCATAGCTAACAGCCGAGGATTCAAAGGTCCTGTGACTTGTAGTTATGTTGACTTGTAGCTAGGAACACCAACTAACCGGTCAATTTGTTAGATAAGTGCTCCCAGAGGGTTTCTATCCTCTGTTCTATCTGAATAGTTAGCAATGTCTTTCTCTTTTCTAAAACGTCGTAGGTTGACCATAGTTAGCCTTTTTTCCTGTCTTCTGCTTGGCCTGGCGACCACCCTGCTACCTGCAAAAGCCGAGCTAACTCCGATAATTGCAGGGTCCTCCATGGAGTTAATCGAGGCTTCAGTGGCGGATAACTGCCAGGCTGCTGCTAGAGGTGAACGCCACTACCGATTAATTGGTAATGCTGATACCGTGCATTGGGGGTATTTCAGTAAGTCTTTGGCTCCCGTACTAACCATTAACTCCAAAGACCAGGTCACCATGGACCTGATCACCCACCATGCCGGTGATGACTACGATCGCATGATCAAGGGTGACCCTGGCATTGAGAGCATCTACCGGTGGAATGCGTCCCAGCCAGCCGTTGCCAACCGTGGTCCTGGGGTGCATATTCTCACCGGTCCTGTGAAGGTTTGCGGTGCAGAACCGGGGGATATATTAGAGGTCCGCATCCTCGACCTTAAGCCCAAACCCAGTGGTAACCCCCTCTACAAAGATAAAACCTTCGGCTCTAATGCAGCGGCCTGGTGGGGGTTTCACTACAAAAACCTGTCCCAGGAGCCCAAGCCCCGTGAGGTGATCACGATCTATGAAATTGACGCCACGGGTCGACGAAGCTGGGCTAAACCAGTCTACAACTACCGGTGGACTGAGCAAACCACCCCGGATGGCAAGCAGCACAGCACTATTGATTACCCCGGCATCATCGTGGATCATAGCAAGGTGGTGGAAAACACCGAGGCCCTTAAGGACATTAAGATCCCCTTGCGTCTTCATGTTGGCGCCATGGGGGTGGCTCCTAAGGAGGCAGATGTCGTTAACTCCATTCCACCAGGCTACTTCGGTGGCAACATGGATGACCGGAATGTTGGGGCTGGCACCTCTATGTATTACCCGGTTTCGGTGCCGGGGGCTCTATTTTCAGCGGGGGATGCCCATACCGCCCAGGGGGATTCTGAGTTGAACGGTACTGCCATTGAAACGTCCCTGATTGGCACCTTTCAGTTTGTTTTGCACAAGCAAAGTAAGCTGAGCGGTACAGTTCTTGAGGGAGTTAACTACCCTTTGCTTGAAACTCCCGACTCTTGGATAGTCCACGGCTTTACTTTCGCCAATTACCTGGAAGCGCTGGGGCCAGAGGCTCAAACCAAGATCTTTTCAATGTCCTCCCTAGACCCGGCTCTCAAGGACTGCTCGACTAAGGTTAGGGACTTCTTAATGAATGGCATGAACTTGACCGAAGATGAGGCCTATTCCCTAATTACGGTGGGCAGCGACTTCGCCATTACCCAAGTGGTGGACGGCAACTGGGGTGTTCATGGCATTATTCCCAAGGCTGCCTTTGCAGATCGCTCAATCAAACCTAAACCAGAGGCTTAATTGAGGGTTTAGTTTGTATGGCTTTGGTCAGCACGTCTGGGCAAGGTTTAACGTCTCCTGGGGGGTTCTAACCAAAGCTATCGAATTGACCAGAAAGGTTAGGGCAGCGTTGATCGGTAAAACCTTCCCAGGGTAGGCTTTTCAACTCGCCGTAGCCAACTTACAGGTGGCTACGGCGTAGCTGCGACCTTAAGGGATCCCTTCCCTCCTAACTGGAAACCCGCTGCCGCAGGGGATAGGGGGCAGTAACCTTCACCGCAGGACTGGCCTGCTGCACCAGGGCCTCCACTAACCAGGGGAAGAGCCGTTGCAACCAGACCGCCCCATGGCTCTGCCAGCCCACCAGAATCTCCCGGCTGCCCTGCCGCAGGCCCGTCACCAGGGCCTCAGCCACCTGTTCTGGGCTGACCGGTTGCACCCAGCGAAACCAGTCAAACCCCCGCACCATATCGGTGTCGGTGAGGGAGGGCAGCAGGGCCACCACCCGCACCTGATAGGGGGCCAGCTCACTGCGCAGGGCCTGGGTAAAGCCCAGGATGGCGAACTTGGTGGCGGAGTAGGTGGCCATGGTGGGGGCCGCCACCTTACCCATCAAACTGGAGACATTGACAATACAACCCTCCCGACGCACCGCCATGCGGCGGCCCACCAGGCGGGTGACGGTATAGAGCCCCACCAGGTTGGTGGAGATTTCCGCCTGCACCTGGGGGAGGCGAGCCTGCAGAAAGGGGGTTTGGTGGGCCACCCCGGCACAGTTAACCAGCAGATGCACCGGCCCATACTGCTGCCAGGCCTGGGCAATCACCACATTCACCTGGATGGGGTCCGCCAAATCTACCGCTAACACCACCCCCTCAACTCCCCACTGGCCCAGTTCCTCCGCCACCTGACAGAGGCGATCGCGGTTACGGGCCAGTAACAAAATCCGTTGGCAGCCCTGCTGGGCCAGTCGGTGGGCGATGGCTCGCCCAATCCCTCGAGATGCCCCGGTAACCAGGGCGGTCTTTCCTTTAAAGTTCATCGTTGTCCTCCTTCTGCAGGGAAACCCCGCAGTGAGATGGCAGCCAATCTAAGGGCAAGAGCCCCCTTAAGGGGATTTCCCCGGGTACTGCCTGGATCAAGGTTGTAAAAAAGCAATGGGTACAATAGCCAGCGGTGACAATAATCGGAACCAGTCTCTACAGGGTTTGCAGGGATAGAGCGCTCTCTCGAATTACGGGGTCACCTAATCAATCAATCCGGCGATAGACAGAGCCATGGTTTTACTCTCCTTAACGAAGGTCTGGATCAACCATTGCTACCGACCTTAACACCGCGATCGGGGATCGACAACCATTCTGATCAAAACTCGGAAATTGTAACCTATCGTAGCTACCTTCTCAGAAAAGCTTGACCCGAATCCAGGTCCCCAACCTGTCCATCACCCCAGGTTAGACCCTAAATCCAGCTCCAATAGGGCTTATCCTAAAATCCAACCCCAAATTAAAACCAAACTCGACCCAGTCCAAAAAATGAGAAGCTAGTCTTTTGAGGTGACGTAGCCCATAGATTTATTGCTAGAACGTTACAATTTTCTGTCTCAGCCTCCCCCTGGAGAGCTTGAGGCCGGTCACCGTTTGGCCGTCAGAAACCCTAAAGTCTCCTCGACTGGGCAGCAATTCATCCAAGTTACCTGCCCCAGCCTGACCGCCGATCCATAACGTTTAGCCTGTTGAGCCTGCGACCTATCCCAACTACCCAGGGACAGAGGAGTTCTTGAGGCCCATCCTGGGGGGCGACGGCGGGGGTGAGGGCCAGGCCAATAGAACGTGATCATGGGTGGAATCTTGATAGACTACTAGCCACGGCATCGGTCCAGGAGGGGAAATGGAGTCAGGTACCAGCCAGTCTGAGGTGGCCAGGGTGGCCGCCCTGCGCCAGCAACTGCAAGCGGCCAGCTACGCCTACTACGTGCTGGACGATCCAATCATGGCCGACGAGGTCTACGATCGCCTCTACCGCGAGCTCCAGGACCTGGAAACCGCCCATCCCCAGTTGGTTACCGCCGATAGCCCCACCCAGCGGGTGGGGGAGAAACCCGCCACTCAGTTTATCTCGGTGCGCCATGCCATTCCCCTCTACAGTCTGGAAAATGCCTTTGACCTGGGGGAATTTCAAGCCTGGGAAGACCGCTGGCGGCGGCAAGTGCCCCAAGTGGGGGCGGTGGAGTACGTGGCGGAGCTGAAGATTGACGGCTCCGCCCTGGCCCTGACCTACGAGCAGGGGGTGCTGGTGCGGGCCGCCACCCGGGGGGATGGCAGCACTGGTGAGGAGATTACCCAAAATGTCAAAACCATTCGCTCCATTCCCCTGCGGCTGCAGGGCGATCCGCCGCCCCTGGTGGAGGTGCGGGGGGAAGCCTTCCTGCCCCTGGCGGTGTTTGAGCAGATTAACCAGGAACGCCAGGCCCGGCAGGAGGCCCCCTTCGCCAATCCCCGCAACGCCGCTGCTGGCACCCTGCGTCAGCTCGATTCTCGCATTGTGGCCCAGCGTCAGCTCGACTTCTTTGCCTATACCCTGCACCTGCTACCGGGAGACTCCCAGGTGGAGCCCCTGCCCGGCAGTCAATGGCAGGCCCTGGAATTGCTGCACCGCTTTGGCTTCCGGGTCAACCCTAACCGCCAGCTCTGCCAGTCTAGCGCTGAGGTGCAAGCCTACTACGACGGCTGGGCCAGCCAGCGCTACCAGCTCACCTACCTGACCGATGGGGTGGTGGTGAAGCTCAACGATTTTGCCCTGCAGGAGGAGCTGGGCTTTACCCAGAAGTTTCCCCGCTGGGCGGTGGCCCTCAAGTACCCGGCGGCAGAGGTGCCCACCCGGCTGCAGGGGGTGACCTTTCAGGTGGGGCGGACCGGGGCGGTGACCCCGGTGGCAGAACTGGAGCCAGTGCAACTGGCGGGCACCACCGTGGCCCGGGCCACCCTCCACAATGGCGATCGCCTGGCGGCCCTGGACATCCACCAGGGGGATACGGTGATCGTCCGCAAGGCGGGGGAAATTATCCCCGAGGTGGTGCGGGTGATGCCGGAACTGCGGCCCCCGGAAGCTACCCCGGTGACCATGCCCGGCCATTGCCCCCAGTGCAGTGAAGCCCTGGTGAAACTGGCGGAGGAGGCGGTGACCCGCTGTATTAACCGCTCCTGCCCCGCCATTGTGCAGGGGGCGATCATCCACTGGGCCCGCCGCGATGCCCTGGATATTGAGGGGTTGGGGGTAAAGTGGGTGCAGCAATTGGTAGATCAGGGGCTGGTGCACTCCGTGGCCGATCTCTACGGCCTCCGGGTGGAGGACCTGCTGCCCCTGGAGCGCATGGGGCCCCAACTGGCCCAGAAACTGGTGGGGGCGATCGCTGCCTCCCAAACCCGCCCCTGGTCAGCGGTGCTCTACGGCCTGGGCATCCGCCACGTCGGTACGGTCAACGCCAAAACCCTGGCCCAGCATTTCTCCTCGGTGGAGGCCCTGGCGGCAGCCCCCAGCGATCGCCTGGCCAGCATCGATGGTATCGGCCCCGAGATTGCCCAGGCGGTCAGCCAGTGGTTTACCAACCCCGCCAACCAGACCTTAATTGAACGGTTGCAGCAGGCCGGCCTGACCCTGGCCAGCAGCGGGCAGACCACCGCCACCACCGACCAACCCCTGGTCGGCAAAATCTTTGTACTCACCGGCACCCTCCCCCACCTGAGCCGCCCCCAGGCCACCGCAAAAATAGAGGCGGCGGGGGGCAAGGTAGTCAGCAGCGTCAGCCAGGTGACCGACTACGTGGTGGCGGGAGACAAGGCTGGATCAAAATTGACCAGGGCTGAAAAACTCGGTCTCACCATCCTGGATGAAACCGCCCTCCTGACCCTAATCAGTACGGCTAATGCAGCCTCAGTTAAGCACTAACCCCTTTGGTTTCTTGGACCAACATAGCCAGGAGATCTATAACTATTTGCTCGTGGCTTGTCCCTCAACCCAACCCCTTTTGTTTGAGCCATGGGTCTAGCCATTGGGCATCGGGTGGATTGAGGGGAGCAAGGCAATTCTTGTCTCGCTATCCACCACCGAGGCTACTAGGCACCCCTTGTACCTGCTCTGCGGGGCTGAGGTGGGTGGCGATCAGCTTGGCCTTGAGGTAGTCATAGCCGGGGCCCCGTCACTAGGTTGGTTATGTTAGGGTACTCCGGTGCCCTCAAGCCACTGGGCAACGATGTCTGGATGGGCATCGATCCACTTCTTCGCCGCTGCCTCCGGTGACATGCCGCTCTCGATGTCGAGGGCAACCTGGTTTTGATCCTGATTGGTCCACTCGAAGTTCTGGACAAGCACCGCGAACGGGCTGCCAGAGTCCATGAGCTTGGCCGTGGCGAGTTTCACCAGGGGGGTCTCTGGGTAGTCGGTGAGGCCGCTGGCCTTGGTCACGTCGGTCCAGTCGTTGGCCGGGAAGTTGATGCGGCACAGCGGCACCTTCGCCAGAAAGTTCTGCGGTTCATAGAAGTAGCCGAGCACCGGCTTTTTCTCCTCGCTGCCCCTGGTGAAGGCCTCGATCAGGGCCGTCTCAGATTCGGTGTTAATGATTTCGTAGTTGAGGTCGTAGGCCTCGATCAGCCTCTCGCCAATCGTTGTGTATCCGGGCGGGCCTTCTAGCCAGGCACCCTGGTCACCCGACTCGGGGATCTTGAACAGGTCAGCGTAGTTATTGAGCTTGGTGCCGTCAATGATATCAGGATTCTGATCGCACATCCACTGCGGCACGTACATGCCAATCAAGCCAACGTTACCGTTGTATCCCACCTCGACGATAGCGCCACGATCAACCCACTCCTGCCAGCGACCGCCGCCCCAGTCCTCGATGACGACGTCGACCGAGCCCGCCGCCATGGCGTCGTAGGTCACCCCGGCCTCGTCAAGCTGAGTCTGGTTGATAGTACAACTGAGCTTCTGGCGGGCCACGTCACTGAGCACCTGCGCGGAGGCAGTGTAACCCACCCACGGGTGCATCGCAATGCCCCATTCGCCGCAGTCAGCCAGAGTCGCTGCTGCGCTTGTTTGGCTGCCGCTAAAGGCTGCGAGGGCCAGGCCAGCGATAGCAAAAGGTACAACGAAATCAGCGCCATTGCCTACTCGCTTCATTACGTCCTCCCAGGAGGGGTAGATCAGATTTTGCCTCAATTGGATTCCCCGTTGAGTGAGGAGATAAACCTATTAAAACCCATAGGACAGGGCATTTCAAGCCCCATTTGTGAGGGATAGCCCTTTTCCACCCACTTCACTTCCACCACCCTCAACCCCACACCGCAAAACTAGCTTCGCCTATGACCGACTATATTTCCAGCATCCCTTCGCCACCTCGTCACCCAGCGGGCATCCGGTGCCACGGAATATTGGCGCACTTACCAAACCTTCTCCATCTATAGCCATGAAATGGAACCCCAGTGATGGGGCAGGGATCAAAAATCCACCCCCCGCTTTAGGTCAATGCCCTTCTCGGCGTAGTGCTTGTGGTTAAACACCTCGGAGTGGGCGCTGGCCAGCTCAAAGTAGGCCGGGGGATGCTTACACCGACCGGTAATAATCACCTCCGTATCCCGGGGTTTACGCAGCAGGGCCTGGACGATCGGCTCCTCCGGCAGTAACTCCAGGTCAACGGTGGGGTTGAGTTCATCAAGAATGATGGTTTTGTAGAGGCCAGAGGCGATCGCCGTGCGGGCGATTTCCCAACCCCGCTCCGCCTCCACGTAATCAATCTCCTGCTGTTGCCCCCGCCAGACAATGGCATCCCGGCCACAGCGTTGGTGATCCACCAGGTTAGGATAGCTCTTGCGCAGGGCGGCGATGGCGGCATCTTCAGTGTAGCCGTTGCCCCCCTTCAGCCACTGGATAACCAGCACCCGGTGGGATAGGTCCTGACTGATACCCCGGCCAATGGCCTGCAGGGCCTTGCCCAAGGCGCTGGTGGACTTGCCCTTCCCAGCCCCGGTGTAAATCTCAATACCCTCCAGCCCTGGGATGGTATTGGCATGGAACTGGGGTTTCATCTCCGAATGCAGGTCGGCAATCTCCAGCAGGGCCTGGGGCGCCCCCCGTCCAGTGGCAATGATTTCCAGGTGATCGGGCTTTTGGGCCAGGGTTTTGATTACCTCCTCAATCGATAGCAGGCCCAGATCCAGCACCGGGTTGATTTCATCCAGCACTACCACGGAGTAGAGCCCCGAGGCGATCGCCCCCTTAGCCACATCCCACCCCCGCTGGGCTTCCTGCTTATCAAACTTGGTAATCGCCTCCGGACCAAAAAACTCCGCCCGACCGGTGCGCACCTGGTCAATCAGATGGGGAAAGCCCCGCTGTAGGGCTTCAATGGCGGCGTCTTCGTCGTAGGTGCGACCCGGCCCCTTTAAGAACCGCAGCAGCAGCACCCGACTCTCCAGGAAATTTTGAATCCCCAAACCAATGGAGCGCAACACCACCCCCAGGGCCACCTGGGACTTGCCCTTACCCTCCCCGTCGTAGACATGGACCTGCCCCGTCAGGCGCTCATTAGTTTGTTGCGCCGTACGAATGCCAATGTCGGTTCTCACCATAGCGGATTACCCTAGTCAGTCTCCCCAGCCAGGCGCACGGAATGGCTGGCCAACTTTATAATCTTATCCAACCCCGGCCTGTCGGTGTGACCAATTCCCACCCTGGCGGTATGCTTAAGGCCACTCGGCATTGATGAGTCTATGTTTTTGACCAACTTGCTCCCTGACCTGGGGCTGATGCCACTACGGGCCATTGCTTTTCAGACCATGCTGCTGATGTTGGCGACCAGTCTAGAGGCCATGGTGCTGCGGCAGCGGCTGCGCCTGGGTTATCAAACCAGCATCCGCTACTCTGCCAGCATGAATTTGTTGGCCACGACCCTGGGCTGGTTTACCTTCCTGACCCTGGAACGGTTGTTACCGGTGGAACTACGCCAACAGGTGATTAGCTACATCCTATTTAATCGTTTCTACCCTAATGGCTGGAGCGACAGACTACCGGTGGTGATGGTGGTGACCGCCATTGGGGCCTTTTTCCTTACCTACTGGGTAAAGCTGCAGGGTTTAAGGAGCTTAATGGTCCTGCTGGGGTTGCAGCCCAGCCCCGCTACCGCCAGCGGTGACCGGCAGGGGCGTTATCGAGCTGCCCGCAACCAAACCGCCTCTAGCCAACCCTCCCTCACCCTGGCGGTATTACAGGCCAACGCCTTAAGTTTTACGGCCATGCTGCTAGTTTTGCTGATCCGCCTAGTTGCCTGAGGAGAACCATGATCAAGTGGTTGCGCCAGACCGTTACCGAGCTCTACACCCTGCTATTACCCCCCCAGTACTTCTCCTGGCAGATGGTGCTTTACCTGAGTGTTTTTTCCTGGGGCATGTCCCTGCTAGGCCGCCTGTTGGGGGCCAGTGCCTTTACCGTGGGGCTGCTGGCCTCAGGGGGTTGGATCTTTCTGGCCCTGGGGCTGGGCTGGGGAATTCAGGCCAACCAGATTAAACCCTTTGGGCTCAACCTGGCCCCCTGGGTGGTGGGGGCGGTGCTGTGTATGTTTGTGTTTGGCACCTGGGGCGGGGGTTGGCTCCAGCCGGCCCTGGTCAGCTGGCCCCTGGTCTCCTTTGGGGTGGCGGCGGTGCCCCACCTGGTGAGCTGGGACCTGCATTGGAAAACCCCCAGCCCAGCGGTGCGTCAACAACTGGTGCTGCTATTCCTGCTCAGCCTGTTGCTGAGCACGTGGCTGCAGTTTTACTTTCGCCTGCAGGCCTGGGTGGAGGCCTATCCGAGTCTGGTGGCCGATCGCCTGGACCAGAGTAACTTTGTCTATCCGATCCCGGGTCAGGCGGTACCCCTGCCGGCTGGCATAGCCCACCTGACCCAGGCGGAGGCCCTGGTGCGATCGCAGCTGGAGGGCCAACCCTGGCCCTCAGTGGAACGGTGGCTGCTCAACCAGGAAGGGCAGCGACAGGCCTTGCAAACCCAACTACGAAACCGTCCCTCCCCCGCCCCTGAGGACCGGCTGTGGGACCTGGACTTGGGGGTTAGTAACCAGGGGGATGGCTACCAGCTAAACCTGTGGGCGGTGTGGACCGGGCCAGCAGCCACCGAGGGTAGCTACTACCTGGAGAAGTCCTGCCAGCTGCGGCCCATCCCCCAACCCATCAGCCCCGAATCAGTGGATCAGGCGGTAGCCGCCCTGCCCCCTACCCTTTGGGCCAGCTTCACCTGTAACCTGGAAACCCCCCGTCGTCCTGGTCATCCCAGCACCGCCGCCCATGCCAATCCCTAGCCCCCTCCCCCGGCGCCTGGGGGTGATTGCTGGCAATGTTTACCGACAGGTGATGCGCGATCGCCTGCTTTACCTGGTGGGTCTGTTTACCGTGATGGTGGCGATCGCCGGCCTACTCCTGCCGGAGGTGGCGGCCGGCGCCGCCGATAAGCTATGGCTGGACCTGGGGTTAGCCGCCATCCATGGCTTTAGTGCCCTGGCGGCGATCCTGGTGGGGGCCAACTTGATTAACCAGGAGGTGGATCGACGCACCATCCTGGTGTTGCTGGCCAAACCGGTGAGCCCCGGGGAATTTGTGGTGGGTAAACACCTGGGCCTGGCGGCGGTGCTGACGGTGCTGGTGGGGGCATTGGGCCTGGTGTTTCTGGCATTAATGGCGCTCCAGGGCATTACCCTGCCCCTGGTCAGCCTGCTGTGGGTGCTGGGCTTTACGGCCATGGAGGCGGTGGTATTGGGGGCGATCGCCCTGTTCTTTGGGTCCTTCACCAGTACCCTCCTGGCCACCCTGCTGAGCCTGGCCACCTACCTGATGGGGCACCTCAGCGCTAATTTGGTCAACCTCACCACCCTCAATGACAACCCCGGCCTGACCCGACTTGCCCGAGCCCTATACCTAATTTTACCGGACCTGGAGCGGTTTAACCTGCGCAACCAGGCGGTCTACGGCACCGACCTGCTGCCCGACCTGCCCACCCTGACCGGCCATCTGCTCTACGGGGTGGTTTACATCGCCCTGCTGCTCAGCCTGACCAGCCTGGCCTTCCGCCGCCGCCCCCTCTAACCCGGGCCCTAACCCAGCACCGACACCGCCAGGGCCTGGCGACCCTCTATCCACTGCTGCAGCAGGGCATTAACCTGGTCGGGCACCTCATCCTGGGGGCAGTGGCCCACCCCCGGCAGGCTAATAAACGCTTCCACCGCGGCAAACTCCCCCAGGTGCCGGCCTAAGCCGATCGGCTCCCAGGGGTCGGACTCCCCCCAGATGATCAACACCGGCGCCTGTACCTGGGGCAGGAGGTCCTCCGCCAGGGGGCCCTGGGAGTAGCGCAGAAAGGCGGTAAACACCGCCGCCGCCCCTGGCTCCTGGGCGGGGGCCAGCAGCAGGTTGATCAATTCATCGGTAACCGCCTCAGGGTTGACGTAGGCCTGGCGCAGAATGGATCGCAGGGTGGCGGGCCGAGCCACCAGGGAAAAGAAGCTGCGGCTGATCAGGGGGTGGGTCAGCAGGGTTTGGATCAGGGGCACCCCCAGGCGCTCATGCCAGGCCAGGGTGGCCTGCTTGCGTTCATGGAACTGGCGCAGGGAACAGTTCAACAGGGCCAGACCCATTGCCAAATCGGGGGCCTGCACCGCCATCTGCAGAGCCACCACACAACCAATGGAGTTGCCCACCAAAAAGGCTGGCCCAGCCACCACCTCCTGACAGAAGTCCAGCAGTTGCTGGCCCCAGGTCTCAAAGCCGTAGGGCACCTGATCGGCGGTCAGGACGGGCCCGGGGGAGGGTTTCGCTGAAAAGCCAAAACCCAGCAGATCCAGGGCAAAGACTCGGTACTGTTGCCCCAGCACCGGCAGGTTTTTGCGCCAGTGATCGCTGTGGGCGCCAAACCCATGGATCAGCACCACGTTCACTCCCCCCTGACCCGCCTGTTGATAGCGGATGGGGAAGCCCCGCCAGAGCCACTGATGGGTGTGTACCTGAGACCGATCCATAGACCCCCTGGAGGGATAGGGAAAAACTATCCTGTCCTTGAGTTTACCCTGATCAAATGTCCTAGGGCAGTGGCCAGGCGATAACCGCCCCGCCGATCCCTTGGCGGTCTGGAATGCTGACCCCCAGCAGGCCCGCCGGACTATGGAATCCTGGGGTCCTAGCCCTGCGGGGCCGAGCCAGAGCGCCGACCCAGCCTTAGCTTGCACCGATCAACCAGGGCCCGGTTTAGTTATGATTCTCCAGCCCCTCCTGCCGCTTGGTATTGATATTTTTCAGGTGGCGCTTAACCGTATCCACCGAGATATAGAGGGCGTCGGCAATCTCTTGATAGCTGCGACCACTGCGACGCAGCATCCATACCTCCCGTTCCCGGGGCGTCAGGCCATAGCGCAGCATTTCCAGGGTAGCCAAGGCCTGGTCAGAACGGTTTCTATCCTCAATCACCACTAAAAAGCAGGGCTGATCGTGGGTAGGCAGGTCCAGCCATTCCACCCGAACCTGTAAATGGTGACCGTCGGCGGTTTGAAGATCATCGCATAGTACTAGCAGGTAGTCTGATAGCCAGTCCTCCGCCTCGGCCTTTAGCAGGTTTTCGCAGATTCGCCAGATACAGTCGGGGACCGCCTGGCCTTTGCCACCGTAGTAACCGGCTAGGTAGCGGCATAATTTTTCCCCTTGGTGGTTTTGGTCCAGAAGCTGGCCCTGCTGGGTCAGAATTAGAATGCCAGCAGGGAAACCCTCCAGCACCGCCTTCAGGAAAAAGAATTGGGGCCTGATCTGGCGGTCTTGATCACTGGCAGCGTGGGGGAAAAGTAGGGTAGATACGGATTCAGGAGTCATGGGGGCTCTCCACATAACAGTTACAGAAGCTGGGGGCAAAACCAATCTGTAGGATGGTTATGGGGAAAACTTCACCCCTGAGAGGAGGATTTCCGTAATCAGGGACCAGTTAGGCAATTGGCCCACCAGGGAGAGCTTAAACCCGAGGGCAGGGCCTGCATGGAGCCCTACAGCTAGGACCCTGGGCCATGGAGTTCGGCACAGTTCAGGTAGGACTGAACTAGCCCTAACTCTCCTCCCTAGCCCAGGTAAGCCCTGCGAATCTGCTCATCCTGAAGTAGTTCAGCGGTAGCCCCAGACAGCTTGATCTGGCCCGATTCCAGGACGCAAACCCGATCAGCGGTCTGCAGGGCCAGGCTAGCATTTTGCTCCACCAGCAGGATGGTCACCTCCAGATCCCGCAGTTGCCAGATCACGCTGAAGATCTCTTGAACGATTTTGGGGGCCGGGCCCAGACTGGGTTCGTCCAGTAGTTGCAGACAGATACAGACTGGGTTCAGGAGATACAAACCCAACTAGACCGCCTACCCTAATCTGTTCATCTTGCTGCTACCACCTTTTAGCCCTAAATCGTTATAGCGGGTTTAGGGCTAAAACTGTTTTAGTCGAAACTAAACCTGGGTCGTTCCAATAAACTCAGCAACAGGCTGGCGAATACCTTTATCAATCAGCACCTGTCGGTCTTGAATAGGATGCCAACCTAACTGTTGTTGAGCTTTGGAAAAACTAAATACAGCCCTAAAACTACGACCTTCAGAGTCAGCATAGCTAGGAAATGCAACATTAGGATCACGGCCAACACTCTTAACTGCCCATTTTACTAAACCTTGTAAATAATCTTTGAGGGGAGAACCTTCAACACGACTAAACTTCAAGCCTGAAACGGCTTCGAGTTCGTTCAAATAGTCATTAGCCGTAATACATGGTTGACTGGCTAAGTTATAGGATTCACCCTCAATTCCTGGAACGTCTATGGCTTTGACCAAAGCATCTGCAACGTCTTCAACTAAGACAATTGGCAATTTATTGTTACCATTTCCCCATAGCTGACAAACTGATTTATAGGGCCAGTTAGCAACGCCAAGATGACGTGGATTTCCACCAGGACCCAGAACAATGCCAGGACGGAAGATCACAACCGGCAACCCCTGCTCTCGATGCATCTGCATTAGTAACTGCTCATTCTCTGCCTTTGCCCGGGCGTAGGGTGCTACGCGTAATATACCGCTATGGGGCCTAGTCGCCTCAGTAATGGTAGTCTCTCTAGACCCTGCGTAGTATATGGCAATAGAAGAGGTATAAAACAATCGCTTCACACCATGACTGAGGCAGAGTTTAGCTAACTCATGGGTCGGCTTTACGTCAGAATTATAGTAATCGTTCCAGTTTTGACCTGAACCCCTGGCCAGATGGTAAAAGTACTCGATACCATCGAGAGCGGCCGCGATAGACTCAGGAACATTAAAATCACCTTTAGCCAGTTCGATTCCTAAATTTCGCAAATCCGCTGGGCAACTATTGGGATCGCGACAGAGTAACCTGACTCCGTGTCCCGCCTCATGTAATTTATGCACCAGGGCTTGACCAATGAAGCCGGTGCCGCCCAACACCAAGACATTTGATGGACGTAGGGGGGGAACAACCTCAGAAATTGGGGTAGCTATATTAGCTGGCTCTGGTAGCTGAACTGTCCGCGCAACCCACTCCGCCAGGGCCACGGCGGCTTCCCCAGTATTCGCGTTAATCCGCTCATCTAGCTTTTCCTGGCGTGTTTGATAAAAGCTCTCCACCGTACGAGTAATACTATGTTGGAAGGGTTCTCCCACCTTAGACAGTTTCGCCGTTGTCAAAAGAAAGTTAGACAGAGTTGAGGCGGCCTGAATAGTTGATGCTTTAGCGATATTGAGTACCCGCAAAAACCGATCAACGTCCAACATGTTGGGGGTATGGGCTTCGCACACATAGAGGTTATTTTCAAAGTCGACAAAGGCCGAAGCGTTGCTGCCCCGTACCTGAACATAATGTTCTGAATACCCCTCTATGAAGGAGAACCGTAGACGAATACTGGTGTTTCCCTGCCAACCCTGGACCTCCCATTTACGGTAGAACTCTAAACCACGGGGCAACTCTATCCTATCCCTTGCTTCTACGGATATTGAGTCAGGCAACCCAATCAGATGAACTAGATGGGCAAAGGAGTGAGGGGCAACCTCAAATAGTATATTCTTCGGTCCCTGTAGCATCCATGATCCAAAGGGACCACCCTGAAGTTGACCCAGTTCTTTATTCCAAACAATATCAATTTGATCAATTTTTCCTAGCCGACCATCACGGATATCAGAAACTAGCTTTTCATAGGCTGGGAAGTAGAGGAAGTTATGACTAACTCCAATGCGTCGTCCTACTTCATCAGCCTGTTGTCGCAACGACTGACAGTCTGACAGTCGACTACAAAGAGGTTTCTCAATGAATACATCTACCCCTGCCGCCAAAACCTGGCTAGCAGTTTTATAGTGAATGTTTGGAGGAGTTAGGATATGAACTACATCTAGCGACTCGCTAGACAACATGTCAGCCAAATCAGTGTAAAACTTAGGTATGCCATGGCGTTCAGAAAACTGCTTTGCCAAACGATTATTTAAGTCGCATACTGCCTTAACGGAAACTTGAGGCAATCCCCTAAGAGCTTTAGCATGGTAATCGGCAATATACCCTGTGCCAAGTAAAGCTACAGCAATAGGATGAGATGAATTATTAATAGTCATTAGACCTATCTCCAAAAATAAATAAGATCACCTTAATTATCGTTCTCTGCTCTTATATTCAATAATTTTAACTTCCTTGCTCAGCCATTCATCTCGGTAAAACTTGATTAAGCCCAAGGTTTCAGGAAAGACAGAGAAACCACAGGATATACCCCACGGGATACTGTCTTTGACAGTAAAGCCACGGCGCCAGGTAGTCAACACAACGCGTAGGGCTGATAGGGGATAACGTAAAAACAGCACCAAAGATAGACCCTTAGTTAGCAGCACTAAACCTAACGCCCCTAATGGCACTAGCATGCCCCATAGCCAGGTTCGCCGCACCTCTTTACTAAACTTACACTCTGGTGGAGAACCATGTAAACTATGAACCAAAGCATAGGCATATCCGCAGCGCTTAGCTCGTTGCCACCATTGACCAATGGTATGCATGTTTGCATCATGGATCGTGCTATCACGATCTATTCTGAGAATGAGTCCTGAGGATTGTCGCAACCGTACACTTAGTTCGTCATCTTCCGCTGCTATTACTGTAGGATTGTAGCCTCCTACAGCTTTAAGGGACTTAGCTCGAATCATGACATCTCCGCCAAAATTCGAGGTTTCCCCTAAGTTCCCCATGTGCCACTCCACATCGCAAATGCGGTTAAAGGCACTAGCATCAGGATGTCGTTCTCGCCTCCAACCACATACGGCTACGACTAGGGAATTTCGATCAAGTTCTTCACAGGCCGCTTCAATCCATCCACTGACTATCTCGCAGTCACCATCAATAAACTGAATATATTCGACTTCAGGGCAGACCTCTATAAGTCTTTCAAAACCAGCATTTCGGGCTCGAGCAGCGGTAAAGGGTAAAGATGAATCTAAACTAACAACCTCAATATTCTGAGAACGGGCAAAAGTGCAGCTGTTATCAGTAGAACCCGAGTCTACATAAATAACTGAAATACCCTGGTCAATATATTGGCTGAGAGAGTTTATACAAGTAACTAATCTCTCACCTTCATTTCTTCCAATAGCAACTATACCGACGCAACTCATAGGCAATTAAATTATTGGAGAAAAGCTTAATACTTTATCTATTTCAGCAAAAAATATAAGAATAATAACCTTAGCTCTTATTAAGGAGAATTACGCTGTCCTTATAGGTGGATTATAAGCTATTGCAATCAATCACATATTCAAATTTTAATTAAAAATGTTTCTTTTCTATGCTTTTACTATTTCTAACAGAACCCCATTGCCTGATTTCATAAAATAATGATTTTAGGCTTGACTGGGTCAAAGTTAATATATACGTGTCTCTATTGTATCATCTTTCTGTGGCGTTGTAACTGGTTAGACCTTACCTAGCCTAATCGTCAGATTCCCATAACTCTGATCGCGGGTGAATCTCTGCCCACTCTGCGGGTGCGACTGAAATCGTAGTTTTGTCAAGACGATTTAAGCCAGTGTTGATCGGTAATAAGCCAGTGTTGATCGGTAAAAGGATACCCTGGACAGGCTCGCTAGCTCGCCTTCACCCCCTTGCAGGTAACTAGGGCTATGCAGGACGCTCGCATACAAAATCTGCATAACAGAATCTCGGATCCCAAAGCACCAAACCCCAGGGGTGTGACGGTTACCTCAATCATGACCTGGACAGGGAAGGGGCTCTTGCCCCAGGGTCGTCAGGGTAAGGGGGGGAAGATTGGCCCCTATCCCCTCTGGCAACTGGGGATGAACCCGTAAAATATACACCGCCTGCTCCGGCAGGGGGGCGGTGATGTGGCTGGGGGTGGAGATCGGGTACCAATCCAGGGGAAAGCAGTCCCGGCTGTAAAGACTGAAATAGAGGCGATGGCTCTTGAGCACCTCGGCCGGAATATCCAGGGCGAGCCGTTCTCCCCGGTTCAGGGCGCCATAGAAAAAGTGGGTTTCCGGGTTGGGTACGGGCAGGAAGGCCCGCTTTACCCAGGGCTGGGGCAACCCTTGACCCCAGCGCAGCAGGGGGTAAACATAGAAGTTGAGAGCACTATAAAGCCAGCCCCGGCGGGCCGGCAGCTGGCGGTAAAACCGGTTAAAGTCCGGCGGGGCGGCCAGGGTTTTGGCTGCCAGGGTGGGGGTGCCATCCACGGCGATCGCTGGTAGCTGCAGCGGGTCGCGCCAGTCGTAGTGGCGCACCCCCACCAGGTAGCGTCCGGCGGGTAGGGGAAGGGTCACCTCTGCTTGAGTTTGGGGGAGGCCGAGGGAGCCGACGCTGGTTACGGTGCGGTAGCCCTGCAGGGTATAGACCACCGCTGTCCAACTGGGGGCCGATTGCCACAGGGCCTGGGTGTCCAGGGTCAACTCCCGGTTGACGCTGAAGGGGCCAGCGATGGCGATCAGGGCGTGCAGGTTCCAGCGGGCCCGACTCATCACCCAGAGCAGCTTTAGGGGCGATCGCAGAAACTTCCCATCGGTCACCTGCCACTGGGGCGAGGCCTGGCGATCGTTGGGGTTGTAGTAGCGACTGACCAGGGTGAGGGTGCTCTTCACCAGGCGGGAAAAGCCAAAGGAGAGTAAACCCAGAGGTATCTCCCACAGGAGAGTCAGGGATGGGCGGAGGGACATGACAGGGGCTCCAGGGATGGTTTTCCTCAGGGGGATAGGCGGATTTGGACAGGCAGGGCGGCCAGGATCGCCTGAGCTAGACCCACGGGGTCATCGCTGGGCAAATCATGGCCGCCGGGGAGAGTAACCCGATTGGCCTGGGCCAGGTTACTCTGCAACAGCTGTAGGTCCTCAGGGCGATTAAACTGACTCGCCGCCCCCAGCACCAGGGTGGTTGGCACCGTAATCTGGCGCAGCAGTTTACCGTAGCCCTGACGATCTAGCAGACCACCGCTCAGGTGGAGGGTACTGCGGGACTGTAGACGAGGATCTAACCGCCAGGTGAGTCCGTCAGGGGCAGACCTGGTTAAACGCTGGGCCAGAGCTAGGGCGGCCTCGGGGGAGAGGTTGGGCTTCAGGGCCTGCAGGCGTTGGGCCGCCGTCGCCAGGGAAGCTAGCTTAACCGGGGCTGGGGGCGCGGCCAGGGCGGCCAGGTGGGTGATCAGTTGGGTCACGCTTTCGGTGGCGGGGCTGTCGCTGGGCACTACAGGCTCCACCAGCACCAGCCGCGGAACCCGCTGGGGGCGCAGGCTGGTCAGGATAGCCGCCAGCACCGCCCCCATGGAATGTCCCACTAATCCAGTCAGGTCAGCCCCCATCTGGGGTAGCAAAGCATCCAGGTCGCCCAAAAAATCCAGGAGTTGGTAGCCACCATCGGGGCCAGCATGGTCCGATCGCCCATGCCCCCGCAGATCTGGTGCCACCACATGGAACCCCTGCTGGGCCAGCCCAAAGGCTACCCCATCCCAGGCGGCCCCATGTTCCAAAATGCCATGGAGACAGAGCACCAGGGGTCCATCCTCGGGCCCCCAGTGGCAGAGACAGCAGCGCCGTCCCCGCAGGGTTAGCACCGTTTCTCGAAGATTGGTTAGGGGTTGGTAGGTGGGCGGCAGGGACATGGCTACCCCAGGCGGGAAAGGGGGGCTCAGGGCCTGCTCCTGGGGGAGCACGTAGCCAAATTGGGTCGCCATCGCCTGGTTTTCTGGCCCCAGGGGATGGGGCAGGTGAATGGCCTGCCAGGCCGTCGCCAGGTGAGCCTCAATGGAACGGCGCTGGCGAAAGTTGGGATCATCCACCGCCAGGGATTGGGCGGTAACCCCATCGGTCATGCGTCTGCCCTCGTAGGGGGTGAGCACCGCCGGGTCAAAGGGCTGGCCTAAAAAGTCACAGAGGTCACGCATGGTGGTCTCCGGGTCGGTAACCAGGTCTTCGTACCGGAGAAAGTAATGGCGATCAGGATCGATGGTTTTGAGAAATTCCAGACTATTCTGGTTGCAGAGTTGCCACACCTGCTCCGCCAACCGGTAGGGAGCGGCTGGCTCCAGATCAAAGATTTTGTGCATACGATTGCGCACAAAGGAATCAATGACCGCGTAGGGGTGACGCACCAGATGAATGTATTTGGCCCCGGCAAAAACCTGTTCCGCCCGGTTTAGGGTGGCCCGGCTGAGGCTGTAGGTGGGGGACTTATCCACCAGTAACCGTCCACCGGCCATCTGCTGTAACTTATCATACACCGCTGGCATGCTCACCTGATGGTCGCGCCATTCCCCCAGAAGCATGGCGGCCTGATCGGCATCTACCCCAAGTAGTTCCATCACAGCCCGCTGCAAGCCCTCCTGCAGATAACTGTGGCCCAGGACCAACTGCTGATCCGCCAGGGTATTGAAGGGAAGCAGGTGCAGTTCCGGCGGGCAGAACAATTGGGGATGTCCGGCCAGCATCACCCGCAACAGGGTAGACCCCGATCGCGGTGCCGATAGCAAAAACACCATGGCAGGGTTGCGGTCCCCGGTCAGGGGTGGCAGGGGATCGGGGGGAGTCCAGGGGGTGTGGGCCAGGTCATCCCCTGCCGTGGCGCTGGAGAGGGGTTCCTTCGGCAGCAGGGCCGGGGGTTGGTGGACCCGCACCAGTTCCCGCGCCACGTAGGCCGACAGTGCCCCGACGGTAGGATGGGCCAGTACCTCACGAGGGTACAGCACCAGGTCCAGATCCTGTTTACAGAGCCCCAGCAGATCCATGGTCATCAAGGAATCAAGCCCCAGATCTAGCAGGGACGCATCCAGCGGTACGGACCCTAACCGGCCAGTCACCGCCGCCACCTGGGTTTGAAAGTAGTGCTGTAACTCCACCACTCGGTCTGCCTCAGCTAGCGCCAGTAGCCGGGGCCACAGGACGGCCCGCTGAAGGTCTTGGCCAGCCTCTGGTGATTCCTGCGGCGGCTTTAAAGGAGAGTCTGGGGGTGATTCTCGACGGTGGGCCGCCGTCATCATGGCGGCTAACACCGGCGGCAGGCTGGCGCTGGGCAGGTAGCGGCGTAGCCGGGCCCAATCCAGCTGGGCAATGCCCAGGTGGGGAGAGGGCAGCGATCGCCCCTGGCGCAGCACCATGCCAAACCACTGCAACCCCTCGGCTACCGATAGGGGCACCATCCCCCGCTGGGCCCTTGAGACAGTGGGTTGAGGGGTCGCTGCCATGCCCACCTCCTGCCAGGGGCCCCAGCTCAGGCTCAGGGCAGCCAGACCCTGCTGCTGCCGGTAGTAGGCCAGGGCATCGAGTCCGGCGTTAGCGGCGGCATAGTTCCCCTGGCCCGGGGAACCCAGCAACGAGGTAATCGAGGAAAATAACACAAACCAATCAAGGGAGAGGGTTTGGGTGAGTTGGTGTAGGTGCCAGGCCCCCTGGAGCTTGGCCGGCATCACCCGGCGGAACTGTTCGCGGGATTGGTTAGCTAAAAATCCATCGGCCAGGGTGCCAGCGGCGTGCAGCAGGCCCCGTAAGGGCGGTAACTGGGCCTGAATGCGGTGCAGCAGACCGGAGAGAGCGACGCGATCGCCCACATCCACCGCCTCGACCCACACCGTCGCCCCCGCCTGACGCAGCAGCGCCAGGGTGGCATCCACCTCCGCCTTAGCCCCCCGCCGACTGACCAGCACCAGGGATCTTGCCCCCTGTTCCACCAGCCAACGGGCTAGTCGTAGTCCCAGCCCTCCGGTGCCCCCCGTAATCAAATAGGTGGCCTCTGCTTGAATGGGTAAGGTGGAGGTCGTCGTCCCCCTGGTCAAATTCAAATCCACCGGTTGGAGACGAGGGACCCAGCGCTGCCCCGGCCGTAACACCACCTCGTCTTCTCCGTCCTGGGCCAGAATGTGATGGACCAGCGTCCTCACCATGCCCTTCTCAACCGGTGAAACCCCCATGGCAGAGGGTAGATCAATCAGCCCTCCCCAGAGTTCAGGGTGCTCCAAACGCAAGGTGCGTCCCAGTCCCCAAAGTACAGCCTGGAAAGGCGCCCCCAGGGGATCGCTGGCCCCCGTGGACTGAGCTCCCTGGGTCAACAGCCACAGCCGGGGATAGGGCTGATCAGCTTCCGCCACTAGCGCCTTCAGCAGGCTGAGCACCGGCTCGGCCACCCGCTCTGACCAGGGGTGGGGTTCCTCTGGGGATCTGGTCGAGGCCAGGTAAAGAATTTGTCGCAGCGGCTGATCCGCCTGCTGCAGGACCGATAGCAGGGGCTGGAAGGGCTGCTCCTGGGTCAGGTCGATCCGATAATGGTCAACCTGGCACTGCTGAAAGGTCAGTCCTGAGCTAACCCGAATGGGATGAATCTGCTGGGATCTCAACACCCGGCTCAACTCGGGCCAGAGCCCCTCCACCTCTCCCACAATCAGCCAGGTTCCTGACCTTTGGCCAGGCAACAGGGTAGGCAAGGGCTGTAGTTGCCAGGTCATGCCATAGGCCGCACCGTGGGTTGGCAAGGCGGAAACGGCCGCAGCCTCTGCCGCTGGCTGAACCGGTTGGGCCGAGACCGGCAAATCGACCCAATAACGCTGCCGTTGAAAGGGATAGGTGGGTAAGGTCACCCTACGGCGACCATAGGGGCGGTCAAACCCCTGGCCATCGATCGCGACTCCGGCCAGGTATAGCTGACCCAGGCTGGCACCCAGTACCGCCCAATCCTGACGCTGACGGGCTAGGCAGGGAAACCAGTGAGCCTCAGCCGCCGGTAGACATTGTTGACCCAGGCCAGAGAGGACGGGATGGGGGCCGATTTCTAGGAAATGACGATAGCCCTGCTGGTAGAGGGTGGCCATGCCGGCGGCAAACTGCACCGGCTGTCGGGCATGGTGTCGCCAGTAGGTGGCATCGGGCACCTGCCCAGGGGCAAACAACTGGCCGGTGAGATTGGCGACCAGGGGAATCTGAGGGGGCTGAAAGTCTATCTGGCGGGCCAGGTGTTCGAATACATTAAGAATAGGATCCATTTGGGCTGAGTGAAACCCGTGGGATACGGTCAGGGGAGTGACCACTAGATGGTGCTCCTGGCAGACCTCCAGCAGGGCCTTCACCGCCCCCCGGTCCCCGGCTACCACGGTGTTTTGGGGGCCATTGAGGGCGGCGATCGTCACCGCCTCACCGAAGGGAGCCAGCAGCGCCGCCACCGTCTCCCCATCCGCCAGGATCGCCGCCATCATGCCATCCGCCGGTAGGGACTGCATCAACTGTCCCCGTTGAGCCATCAGCTTCAGTCCAGTTTCCAGGTCAAACACCCCGGCCACACAGGCCGCCACGTATTCCCCCACACTGTGGCCCAGCACTGCCGCCGGATGCACTCCCCACGACCGCCACAGGGCCGCCAGGGCATACTCGAGGGCAAACAGGGCTGGCTGGGTATAGAGGGTTTGGTGTAGGCGAGGATCCTCGGGGGAGTCAGGATAGATCACCGCCAGCAGAGAATCCTCCAGGTAGGGCCGCAGGACTTCATCACAGTGGTCCAGGGTGGCCCGAAACACCGGCTGGGTTTCGTAGAGCTGGCGGCCCATGTCGGGATATTGACTGCCCTGGCCGGTGAATAGCCAGACCAGGGGGGGCGCCTCCGAGGGGCAGGGCAGGGCAGTTTGCAAGCCAGTTGCTGGTTGACCCGCCGCTAAGGCCCCCAGGGATTCCACCAGGGTGGCGGGCTCCCTCACCCAGGCGGCGCAACGATGGTCAAAGGCGGTGCGACCGGTATTGGCGCTATAGCAGAAGTCCCCCAATTGATCGGGGGCTAGGCGGGAGAGCCATTCTCCATACTGGCGGGCCAGCTGGCGGAGGGCTGCAGGGCTACGGGCAGAAAGGGTAAACAGATGGCCGGGTCGATCTGGGGTTGACACCGGGGAGGCCAACTGGGATGTCACCGGGGGCGGGGCCTGCAACACCAGGTGGGCATTGGTACCCCCAAAGCCAAAGGAGCTGACTCCGGCGATCGCCTGGGGAGAAAACGGCGACCAGGGCTCTACCTGGGTCTGCACCTGCAGGGGCAATTGATCAAAGGGAATGTAGGGATTGGGCTGGTGGAAATGAAGACTGGGTACCCAGGTTTGGTGGTGCAGACAGAGGGCCGTCTTGATTAACCCGGCGATGCCGGCGGCGGCCTCGGTATGACCAAGGTTGCTTTTGACTGAACCCATCCGGATCGGTGGCCGATCTCGATGGCTGTCAGTAAACACGTTACCCAGGGCCTTTGCCTCGATCGGGTCCCCCAGGAGGGTGCCGGTACCGTGGGCTTCGATGTAGCTGACCTGGGCCAGGGGTACCCGCGCCTGGCGGTAGGCTTCCCGCAGCACCTGCTCCTGGGCCTCCCGGTTAGGGGCAGTCAGGCCATTGCTACGGCCATCCTGGTTGATGGCGCCGCCCCGAATCAGGGCATAGATGCGATCGCCCTGGGCCAGGGCCTGGCTGAGAGGCCTTAACACCACCACCCCCGCCCCCTCAGCCCGGACAAAACCATTGGCCTGCGCATCAAAGGCCCGGCAACGGCTGTCGGGGGAGAGGGCGGTAAGCTTACTAAAGCCAATGGTCAGGGCGGGGGTGAGGATGACGTTCACCCCCGCCGCCAGGGCCAGGCTGGACTCGCCTCGCCAGAGGCTCTGGCAGGCTAACTGCACCGCCACCAGGCTAGAGGAACAGGCGGTATCCACCATCAGGCTGGGGCCCTGCAAGTTTAATAGATAGGAGAGGCGGTTGGCCAGCATGGTGGAGGCCAGGCCAGTGGCGGTGTAGGGGCCGATGCGGTCGTCCTGCTGAAGCAGATGTTGCCCATAGTCAAGGGTTGAGGCACCCACAAATACACCGGTTTTACTACCACTCAGATGCTGGGGCACGATCGCCGCATCCTCCAGGGCCTCCCACATTACCTCAAGCAGTAACCGTTGCTGGGGGTCGATGTAGGCGGCCTCCCGGGGGGCAATGCCAAAGAACTCTGGCTCAAATTGATCAACTTGATCGAGAAACCCCCCCTGGCGACAGTAGTGTTTGCCCGCCTGATTTGGGTCGGCGTCGTAAAACTCCTCCAGAGACCAGCGATCGTGGGGCACCTCCCGAATCGCATCCTGGCCCTGAAGGAGCAGTTGCCAGTAGGCTGACAAACTGGGCGCACCGGGTAGACGGCAGCCCATACCGACAATGGCGATCGGTTCGGGCACCCCCCGTTGGGCCCCCAGGCCTAGCTCCAGCAGGCACCTTTGCCGGGGAGAAAGCTGGGCAATTCGTTGGGCCAGATCGTTCACAGGCCTACCTCCTAGTTCCACTCAATGCTTGGCGTGCCCAACAGGGCTGCCAGTTCCGTCCCAGAAAGGTGGGCCAGCTGCTCTAGCAACTGATCCACCTCCCCATCCTGCAGGGGATGGAGCCCTGAGGCGGTCGGGGCCACCGGTAGGGCTACCAGGGCTACCGGATCGGCGGTCAGGTAGGCAGAGAGGGCGGCAATGGTGGGATATTCGTAGGCCAGGGTAGGGGAGAGGGGCACCCCCAGGGTGGATTGCAGGGCCTCCGCCAGTTCTACGGCGGCGATGGAGTCCAGACCGTATTCCGCCAGGGGCCGCTGCACATCAATGGCGGCGGTGGGCTGCTTCAGGGTTTGGGCCAGCCACTCCACCATCCAGGCGATCAGGGCGGAGCGGGAGAGCGGGGCCTGGGGGCCAGGAGCGACGGGCGGCGGGGCGGTGGGGGTTACCGCCGCTGGAGTTGACTGCCCCAGGGACTCAAGGCCAGTTACCGCAGGGGAGCCCACCCCCGTCTGACTAGCCTGCCAGCGATGCACCACCGGCAAATTATCAGCCAGAAAATCGGCCCGACAACGATGGCGCTGGATTTTGCCACTGGAGGTTTTGGGGATGGCGTTAGGGCGCAGCAGGGCGATCGCCCCCACCTGCAGATCGTGGTGCTCCGCCACCCGCCGCCGAATCGCCGCCACTACCGCCTCCCCATCGAGGGAGCGCAGGGCGGTACGCTCCAGTTCCTGCAGGATCACCAACTGCTCGCCCCGATCGGGAGTAGGGCCATCGAGGTGCAGGGCAAAGGCCGCGCAGGCCCCCCGGGTCAGGGCCGGGTGGGCCGCCACCACCGTGGCCTCAATGTCTTGGGGGTAGTGGTTACGGCCCCGGATGATAATCAGGTCCTTAAGACGACCAGTGACGTAGAGGTTGCCCCCCCGCAAAAAGCCCAGGTCACCGGTGCGCAGAAAGTAACCCGCCTGGCCCTCCGCCAACTGGGCCTGGAAGGTTTCCTGGGTAGCGGTGGGGTGCCGCCAGTAGCCCTGGGCCAGGCTGGGGGAGGGGCGTACCCAGATTTCCCCCACCCGATCGGGGGGGCAGGGTTGGTGGGTTTCTGGATCCACGATCCAAACCTGATCCGGACTGTCCGCCTGGCCACAACTGACCAGCTTGACCTGGCGCGGGGCTGGGGTCCTCTCGGATCGGGAGGGTGCTGGCAGGTCAACCTCGGGCAAATCGGTCTGGCCCAGGGTGACCACCCGGTTGCCCTCCAGGGCCGCAGCATCCAGCACCAGATCGGTGGGGGCCTGGTCCAGCACCTCGCCGGTCACCATCAGGGTGGTCTCCGCCATGCCGTAGCAAGGGTAGAAGGACTCGAGGCGAAACCCGCTGGGGGCAAAGGCCCTGGCAAAGGCCCTGAGGGTGTCGGGGTGAATCGGCTCAGCCCCGGTAAAGGCCAGTTGCCAACAGCTCAGGTCCAGGGCCTGGCGCTGCTCGGGAGTGGTTTTACGCACACACAGGTCGTAGGCAAAGTTGGGGGCGCCACTGGTGGTGGCCTGGTAATGGGCGATCGCTGCCAACCAATGGAGGGGCCGCTGTAGAAAGGCCACCGGTGCCATCAGGGTCATCTCGGCGCCAACGTAAAGCGGTTGCAGAATACCCCCCACCAGCCCCATGTCATGGTAGGGCGGCAGCCAGGATACCCCCCGGCTGGTGGCGGTGTTGCCAAAGCGACGACTGATCAATGCTGAGTTATGCCAGAGGTTGCCATGGCTAATCATCACCCCCTTAGGGGCGGCGGTGGAGCCGGAGGTGTACTGCAGCAGGGCCAGTTGGTCAGGGCGCGGCCGGTGAGGTCGCCAGTCTGATGCCAAACTGGTTTCTAAGCCATCGGTATTGAGGTAATAGAGAACCTTCAGTCCCGGAGACTGGAGTAGCTGCCGCTCCAGCTTACCCAGGGTATCGCCATCGGTGAGGGCCACCGTTGCGCCGGTGTCCTCCACAATGGACTGAATCCGATCAAGGGATCGATTTGGCCGGGGAGGATAGGCCGGCACCGCCAGGGCACCGGCATAGAGGCAGCCAAAGAAGGCGGCGATATAATCCAGCCCGGCGGGATAGAGCAGCAGCACCGGTTGATCCTGACAGCACAGCTCCTGCAGCAAGACAGCAATGGCCAGGGCCCGCTGGCGCAGATCGGCATAGGTCAAATTCTCGACCGTGGCCGGGGTGCCATCGGTCAAAAACCGATAAAGGAGCCGATCGGGGGTTTGCTCCGCCCGTTGATCGAGAATCTCCACCAGGGTAGTTACCACCACAGATAGCTGCGTCATGGCCTGATCACCTCCCATACCTAGCCGTTGCTTGGGGGGCGCCCATCTCCCCCAGCCTGCCGGGGAATGCCACAACCCAGCCCATATCCATAGAAACAGCCCTAATCCTTTGCCAGCCCAATGTGGTACACGTCCTCAATGCAGTCTCTCAAAAACCCCACCTGCCCACCTCAGTCCTACCTCCAGTCGCCATCTAAGGGGCTACCATCGCCACAGACTGAAGTATGGGGCTAACCAGAAACTGGCCGGGGGAGCGGGTAACATATCACCCCGAAAGTCTAGGATTTGGACCAGGAGCAGGTAGCCCAGGGCCAGGGCCAGGGAAATTGCCCCAGTGAGAATTGCAACCAGTTTAGAACGATCCATAGAACTTTTGAATTAGGGGAAGGGGGTGACCGTTAGGACCATGATATCTTTACTTTTCTTTACCTTGCCACAAATTGACCCTTCCCAATAGTGATGGGGTGGAAAAGTGGTGCTGACTTCGCTACCGTGGTCTATCAGGCCATACTACCCTGTTTGCGTGGGTGTTTAAAAACTCCAGTGGAGCTTTTCCTGGAGGCTAGCCCTTAGCCGATGATCCCTGCCTATGACCCCTGTACCGCCTCCACCGACCCGCCCCCTACCCCCCGTCACCAGGGCGATCGCGGTGCAAGCCCAGGGGCTCAGTAAAACCTACCGGACCGGGTTTTGGCTGAACCAGCGGGTCACCTCCCTGGGAGACTGCAGTTTAACAGTTTACAGCGGCGAGACCTTTGGTTTGCTGGGCCCCAACGGAGCCGGGAAGACGACCCTATTGAAGATACTGTTGGGAATTTTGCCCCCCAGTGCCGGCACCGCCACGGTGCTGGGCTATCCCCTAGGCGATCGCCGGGGTCGAGGCCAGCTCGGCTACCTACCCGAAAACCCCTACTTCTACGACTTCCTCACCGGTGCAGAGTTTCTGCAGTATAGCGCCGGCCTGTTTGGCCAGCCCCTCCCGGCTAGCCAGCAACACCAACTGTTGGAGCTGGTGGGGTTGTCCCGGGCCGTGGCCAACAACAAGCGCCTGCGCCACTACTCCAAGGGTATGCTGCAGCGCATTGGCCTGGCCCAGGCCCTGATTAACGACCCCCAACTGGTGTTTCTCGATGAACCGATGGCGGGGTTAGACCCCACCGGTCGGGTACAGGTGCGGGAGATTATTCTGACCCTGCAACGGCAGGGCAAAACCATTTTCCTTAACAGCCATGTTTTGACGGATGTGGAGCTGATCTGCGATCGCATCGCCATCCTGGATCAGGGAGAGCTGATCTGCAGCGGATCCCTCCACCAACTGCTGGGCCCCGCCGATCACTACCTGGCCCGGGGGCAGGGGGGAGACCGGCCGCAGCTGCAAGGCTGGTTATCCCCCCTCACCTGGGAGGAGGATCACTGGTTTGGCCAGGTGCAGGGGGACCCCTACGGCTTTGTCCAGCAATTACCCCAGATGGGGGCCCGGCTGATCAGCCTACAGCAGGCCAGCCCCAGCCTGGAGGAGTTTTTTATGGACCAGGTGGGGCGGCAACGGATAGTGGATCCGAGTAGCCAGACAATTCAGTAAGCTGAATAGCAGCCTCCTTTGCCTGCCGAATTCAAGGGTTCAACCCTTCTCACCCTAAGGTCCGAAGGGTTGACCGTCCCAGCCCCAGTCAAACGAAGAGAACCAGAACAGCTGCCCAGTGGGTGCTTTTACCGGTCACCTATGTCTCAAGCGTTCTGATAAAGCTATATATAGCCACGGTATTCTTGCCCTTTGGGAATGGTGTAGGTTTTACCGAATGGTATGATTGTTTGATAGGAATAGTGTTCTAAGGGAGTAAAATCATGGTTGAGCCTTTACTAAGCGGTATTGTACTAGGATTGATTCCGGTGACCCTGATTGGTTTGTTTGTGGCAGCCTATCTGCAGTACCGTCGGGGCAATCAGTTTGATCTTTAGTATCTGCAGCTCTGCCAAGGACGCAATCTATGGCTGATGCGACGGAGACAATTTTAGTAACGGGTGGAGCCGGTTACATTGGTAGCCATGCAGTGTTAGCACTTCAACAGGCCGGTTATCGGGTAGTGATCCTCGATAATCTGGTCTACGGTCACCAAGACCTGGTGAAGGATGTACTGCAAGCTGAGTTGGTCGTGGGCAGTACCCTTGATCGGGGCTTATTAGGTGACCTGTTTGCTCAGGAGCGCTTCGCAGCGGTGATGCATTTTTCTGCCTATGCCTACGTTGGCGAGTCAGTTATTAATCCTAGTAAGTATTATGCAAACAATGTAGTGGGTACCCTCAGTCTGCTAGACGCTATGGTGGAGGCAGGGGTGAAGCACCTGGTGTTTTCCTCCACCTGCGCCACCTACGGAGTACCCCAAATCCTTCCCATCCCTGAGGATCACCCCCAGCAGCCCATTAACCCCTATGGCACAACTAAGCTGATGGTGGAGCGTATTCTGGCTGACTACGATCACGCCTACGATCTAAACTCAGTGTGCTTTCGCTACTTCAATGCTGCTGGTGCTCACCCGGAGGGCATCTTAGGAGAGGATCACGACCCCGAAACCCACCTGATTCCCCTGATTCTCCAGACTGCCCTGGGTAAACGGGCCGCCATTCATGTCTATGGCACAGATTACCCAACTCCGGACGGCACCTGTATCCGCGACTACATCCATGTCTGTGACCTGGCAGATGCCCACGTTTTAGGGCTCCAATACCTGCTCAAGGGGGGAGAAACCACGGTGTTTAACCTGGGCAATGGCAATGGCTTTTCTGTACGTCAGGTGATCGAGGCGGCAGAACGGGTCACGGGTAGGTCAATACCTCTGGTGGAGGGAGATCGCCGGGATGGCGATCCCCCCAGCCTGGTGGGTGGCAGCCAGCGAGCCCGGCAAGTATTAGGCTGGAACCCTCAATACAGCGACATTGATACCATCCTTACCCATGCCTGGGGCTGGCATCAGCAGCGCCACGGTTAAGGGCTTGGCAACACTTGGCAACAGATTAGGACAGGCCCCTGGGCAGAGTGAAGACCCTAGTAATTGGCTATGGCAATACCCTACGGGGGGATGACGGAGTAGGGTATTGGCTAGCGGAGAAGCTTGCTGAGTGGGGGTCAGGGGCAGTCAGGGCCCTGCCCTGTCAACAACTCACCCTGGAGTTGGCTGCCGAACTGGTCAGTAGAGATCGTGTGATTTTTGCCGATGCTAGCCTACCCCAAAACCCCGTCAAACCCCTCCGACTAGAGCGGTTACAGGGTAGGCTGAACAGTACTGGAATACTCAGTCACTATAGTCAGCCAGAACAGCTCTTGACCCTCAGCCAACAGCTCTATGGCTGTCAGCCGATAGCCTACACCCTGACCCTGCCTGCTCAGCAGGTGGACTACGGTGAACAGCTCTCCCCCTGGGCCAGGGCTGGGTTGCTGCAGGCAGAGAAACTGTTGCGGCAACTACTCTGCCTACCGGATTAGCTAGAGGTATTTCCCGAGCAGTAGGTCCAATTTCCTTAGCGTGGTGGCCGGCACTTGATCGAGGGGAGTGAGAATAGCGTACCGCAGAGCAGAGTGGGCAACGGAGGCGGGCGGATCGGCGGCGATCCGCTGCACCACCTCCCGGATCACCCGTTGGGCGTTACCGGCGTTGCGTTGCAGATTCTGAATCACCATCTCCACACTGACACTGTCATGGTCTGGGTGCCAGCAGTCATAGTCGGTAACTAGAGCCAGGGTGGCGTAAGCAATTTCAGCCTCCCGGGCTAGCTTAGCTTCTGGCAAGTTAGTCATGCCGATGACCGCAGCCCCCCAGCGGCGATACACCTCCTCCGATTCAGCCCTGGTGGAGAAAGCTGGGCCCTCCATACAAACGTAGGTGCCGCCCCGGTGTAAGGTCACCTCTGGTAAATCTAGATCCTCAATTGCCGTAGCCAGAACCTCTGCCAAGGCGTTACACACTGGATCGGCAAAGGCAATATGGGCAACGATGCCTTCGCCAAAAAAAGTAGATATGCGGTTGCGCGTGCGATCTATGAACTGGCTAGGTACCACCATATCCAGGGGCTTGGCCGATTCCTGAAGTGAGCCCACCGCCGAGGCAGAAATCAGGTACTCCACCCCCAGGGATTTCATGGCATATATATTGGCACGGGCGGGCAACTCCGAGGGCATTAAGGTATGGTGACGACCATGGCGGGCTAAAAAGGCTACCGGTACTCCCCCTAAGCAACCCACTAGAATTGCATCGGAGGGGTCTCCAAAAGGGGTTTGCACCCTCACTTCGCTGACATCGGTCAATCCCTCCATTTGGTAAAGACCACTACCACCAATTACACCAATTTTTGTCTGTTGCATCAGAGTTTATTCCCCAGCCTGATTAGACCCATAATATCTCCCCGAGTTAGCTCCGAAGAAATAATGTACTCGGCTATTCTTTTACGGAGTGGCTGCTTGAAGGCGAAAACGGGCTAGAAGTTTGTTTGTTGTCCTAATATAAAGTTCCTACCTTCCTCAGCTCAGGTTAATTGGGCGACCACTTGATTATTGAGCAGGGTCTCCCCCGTCAGGATGTCCTTGACCGTAATCCGCAGCAGGCGATCGCCATCCACCTGAAACCAAACCCGCAGCCGATCGCTACCAGGGAAGCCCGGGGGCTGCAGTTGGGCAATCGTCCGGGCTCCTGGGCGATCGTTGAGGGGCTGTACCGCTGGCCCCTGGCCAGCCCGTTGGCGGGTAACCAGACGGCCTGCCTCAAAGTAGACCTCCGTGGCGGTGGGGGCCTCTCCCAGTTCGCCAATCACCAGCTCTAGACTGGGTTGTTGGTCTACAGACGCCCCCAAGGTGATCTCCACCGGGGTCTCCATGGGGTAGGGTTGCCCCTGGGAAATAATTGGGTGCCAGCCATGGCAGTGATGGCGGCGATCCCAATAGCGAATCCCGTAGCTGTGGTATAGAAAATCCTCTGGCCCATCCCCCTGGGCCAGTTGCAGTGCCCCCTCGGCAACGGCCACAAAGGGGCGGTGGGCCCTGACCCGATCACCGGGAAACTGCTGCCGAACCCAGTCCTGCACAGCGGGGATTTGGGCGGTGCCCCCCACCAGTAGCACTGCCTCAATATCCTCACGCCCTACCCCCTGGCGCTGGGCCTGCTGGAGCACCTGGGCCAGACTTTGATCCAGCCGTTGGAAAAACTGGTGCTGGGCTAAAATGGCTTCGAATTGAACCCGGGTGAGGTGCAGATCGTAGCTTTCCAGGGTTTCGTCATCGAAGTAAACCTCCTGGGCAGTAGGCTGATGGGAGAGTTTGATCTTCAGCCGCTCCACCAGTCGTTGCACCAGGGTTGAGGGGGTAAGGCCCTGGGTCTGGAAGTAATCCATCAGCCAGTGGTCAAGGTCCACCCCCCCCAGGTTTTCCCCGGCTTTAGCCAGCACCCGAGGGGTGTGGGGCCGCTGGCTGGAGGACTGGGCCAGGGTTTGGCGTCCCCACTTAACCAAAAACCCCAGGGGCGATCCCTGCGTCCCTGAGGGCCGTTGCACCAGGGACCAATCCAGGGTACCGCCGCCAAAATCCAGCACCAGCAGGGTGCGCTCCTGGCTGAGGCCGTAACCCAGGGCGGCGGCGGTGGGTTCGTCGATTAATCGCACCTCTTGGAAATTCAGATCCCGGGCCAGATCCCCCAGCCACAGCCGGTAGGCCTCGAAGCTATCGACGGGAACCGAGAACACCAGACTATCCTCCTCCGGGGCGATCGCCCGCACCTGGGCCAGAAGGGTGTGTAAAAACCACTGGCCGACCTGTGATAGGGAAAGGGGTTGCCCCTCCACCTCCGGCATAAACCCCTGCAGGGGGGCGCCGATGCCCCGCTTAAAGTTGCGAAAAAAGCGGGGGTCATCGGTCATGTCGAGGCCGCGATCGCGGACGGCCTGCCCCACCACGACTCCGTCTATCCCTGGCTTTTCTACATATACCAGGCTGGGCACCAGCGGGGCATCACCAGTCAAGCTCAGACTGAGGTCCGGTAAGGCCAGGATTTCAGCGGCTTGGGTGAGGGGGTTCCAGCGACTGATCACGGTGTTGCTGGTACCAAAGTCAATGGCGACGGTCATGGCGAGCTAAGCATTGCATATAATTCTTCTAACTTACTTTGCCTGGCTGTGCACCACGATGTTACCCAAAATCTGTTCGTTGCCCTTCCGCCCCCTTCGACCATCCGGGTATGGTCTGGGCTGGTGGGCTAGTGTTGCGATCGCCCCGACTATACTGATCAGCGCCGACATGGTCCTTGCCCAGTCCCCTAACAATGGTCCCGCCAACCCCACGGTTAGCGGCGGTCGGATTGTGCGCCCCACCCTACGCCTGGGGAGTCAAGGAGAATCCGTAAAGGAACTCCAATCCCTGCTGGTGCTGCTGGGCTACTACGGCGGACCGGTCACCAGTCTTTATCAAGAGGATACGGAACGGGCGGTGCGAGACTTTCAACGGGCGGCCGGCATTACCCCCGATGGCATTGTTGGCCCCACCACCTGGAGCCAACTCTTTCCAGCTCCAGGGGCGACAGCCCCCCTGCCTACCTCCACCCAGGCGACGGCAACCAACGGCCCCACCCAGGCCCCCGCCCCGGCGGCTCAACCTAACCAGGCCAGTTCCAGTAGCCTACCGGTGCTGCGGCCCGGCATGAGGGGAGAGGCGGTACGCCAACTCCAGGAAAAGTTGCGGGCTAAGGGGGTGTATCAGGGCCCCATCGATGGCGTCTTTGGCAGCGGCACCGAGGCGGCGGTGCGGGAAATTCAACGGCGTCATAACCTGGTCAGTGACGGCATTGTCGGGCCCGAGACCTGGAAGGTTTTGTGAAAATCTACCCCGTGAGCAGACCCGGCTACGCTACCATAGGGGCACTTGACTAAATTAATTTTCATTCAAAATTGAATGAAAATTAATTGAATGAAAATTAATTCATATTGACGATGATCACCTTCTCTCCCGGCGTCACTGACTATCCAGGCTGTCTCTAGATCGTTAAACTCCCTATGGCTCCAGAACCCCAAAGACACGAGGTTTGGCAACGCTTGCACCAGGGCCGCTGTCTTAAGGCTGCCCAGGGGGGCTACGCGGGGTTTGGCTCACCGGCCTTTGGGCTACAGGCGGTGGATGGCGAACTAGTCAATGACCCCCTTGAACAGCAGGTGATCGAGTTGATTCGCCGCCATCAGAAGTCTGGCAAGTCTTTACAGCAAATTGCCGATTGGTTAAATCAGCAGGGCTACAGCACCAAGCGGGGGCACCGTTGGCAACGGGTATCGGTCAAACGGGTGTTAGATCGCCTCTATGGCCGCGATCCGAAGGTCTCAAAACCTCGCAAGGGCAGTTGATATGGGTTATGTAGAGCCGGCACCAGGCCGGTGAGGACAAGACGGGGATGCCCTTGGCGATGGGCTCAGACCTACAGCATTGCCCAGTGTCTTGAGGTAAATGGCTACAGCTATAATTAAGGGATTGGGCTTCGTTGCCTGGCTCCTCCGCCGGGTTTTTGTCTGTCCTGACTATTGAATTGGGAGTAAATTAACACCATCGATACCATCTACGGCGATCTCAAGGGGCTAAAACCGAGTCAAGTTAAACAGCTACAGCGCCTATACCATCAGCGACTGCCCGGGAGTTGTGTGATTACCCCTGAGTTTGCTCAGCGCTTGGCGGCGATTAGTACTGATATTGCTATGCCTCTATGTGGTTATGTTAATCGACGCGGTCAGGTGATTCGAGTTGGGGTGGGCACCCTCAGGCAAACCCAAATTCCCCTTGTTGACCTACCTCGCTATGGCGATCGCCGACTTTCGGGGATCCGGTGCATTACCACTCAGCTCGAGGCTGGCCCCCCCAGCGAGGCAACCTTGACGGCAATGGCCCTGCAGCGGCTGGATCTGTTGGCGGTTTTAATGCTCACCGGTACGGGCTTTAAGGGCCGGGGTGGACGGGCAACCGGTTACATTGAATCCACCTATCTGGCCCACCTGGTGGCCCATCCGGAGCAGCGCTGGTGGGTGTCGGAGACCATGGGCATAGAAGAGCTTAGCGACCAGGATGCCCTGGCCCTGACCGAGTCCCTGGAGGAGGAGCTGAGCCGTGGCTTTATTGCCCGCCAGGTGGAGCTCGATCACGACCGGGCCCTGCTGGTGGGTCTGTTCACCCAGGGTCAGGATGCCGATCACTTTAGCCACCGCCTGGCGGAACTGGGCAGCCTGGTGGAAAGTGCCGGCGGTGAGGTGCTGCAGTCTATCCACCAGAAGCGTCCTCGCCCCCATCCCCAAACCGTCCTGGGGGCCGGTAAGGTGCAGGAGGTAGCCCTGGTGGCTCAGAATCTGGGGGCTAACCTGGTGGTATTTGACCGGGATCTCTCCCCGGTCCAGGTCCGGAACTTAGAAAACCTGATGGGTATCCGGGTGGTGGATCGCACCGAGGTCATTCTGGATATTTTTGCCCAACGGGCCAAAACTGGCGCCGGCAAGCTCCAGGTTGAACTGGCCCAGTTGGAATATCAAATGCCTCGACTGACCGGTCGGGGCAAGGCCATGTCCCGCCTGGGGGGGGGGGATCGGCACCCGGGGACCTGGGGAAACCAAGCTGGAAACGGAACGGCGAGCTATCCAGCGCCGCATTAGTCGCCTACAGCAGGATGTCAATCAACTGCAGGCCCACCGCTCCCGGCTGCGCCACCGTCGCCAGAAAGATGCCCTGCCCTCCATTGCCGTGGTGGGCTATACCAATGCGGGTAAGTCTACCCTGGTAAATGCCCTCACCCATGCCCAGGTCTATGCGGCGGATCAACTGTTTGCCACCCTTGACCCCACCAGTCGGCGCATGGCGATCGCTGGCCCTACCCCAGACCAGGTTATCCAACTGGTACTAACCGATACGGTGGGCTTTATCGAAGAACTACCCGCCTCCCTGATGGATGCCTTTCGAGCTACCCTGGAGGAGGTCACTGAGGCCGATGCCCTGCTCCACGTGGTAGATGTGTCCCACCCCGCCTGGCCTGATCAAATTCACTGGGTGATGCGCATCCTCAATGCCATGCCCGTGGCCCCCGGGCCAATGTTGCTGGTCTTTAACAAGAGCGATCGGGTCTCTAGCCAGGACCTGGCGATCGCCCACGAAGAATACCCCAACGCCTTGTTTGTATCGGCTACGGAACGGCTAGGGCTAGCTACCCTGCGCGATCGGCTGGCCCAGTTAGTAGCCTACGTGGGGCTCTCATGCTAACCTATCACTGGCTTGGTTTAGACTTTGCCAGGTCGGTGAGCATCAACCTCTAAGCCGTTTCCCTCTCAGGTGCCATAGGGAAGGAACTACAGATAATAAGACAATTAAACCAACTATGGTAAACCAACTATGGGCAGCAAATAATGATCGACGTTGGGGATCAGATTGCCGAGGAAAAAGCCCACCAGGGTGAGGGCAACGGTCCACAGCAGCCCCCCCGCCAGGTTAAACCTTAAGAAAGGTCGGATAGTGCATCTGGCCGATGCCGGCGATAATTGGGGCAAAGGTGCGAATAATCGGCAGAAACCGGGCCAGAACAATAGCCTTGCCACCATTTTCATAAAACCGTTGGGCCCTATGCAGGTGATCCCTATGAAATAGCCAGGAATCTTCTCGGCGAAAGAGCTATCTACCATAGCGATGGCCCGTGCTATACCCCACGCTGTCCCCCAAAATAGCGCAAAGGCCTGAGCCAATGATTAGCAGCCAAACATTTAAAGAGTCCTGGGAGGTCAGAAAGCCAGTGGTGAAGAGCAGACTATCCCCTGGTAGAAAAATCCCACCAGCAAACCTGATTCGGCGAACACCATGGCCCAGGGTTAGAGAACGACTATCCAACGAGTGTCAGTCGATGACTACCAACATATGTTGGGCTGTGTATTTGCAGTTCAAGGGAACTTCCCTTAAAGGCTTTTATTCCAGTACTCTAACCCAGTTACAATCACGTCCTCTAGCCATTTTTTAAAGCGCTCTACAAGATTGTTTTCATCATCAGCATAGGAGAACTGAAACGGCGAATCTGATAAAGATTGAATGTCATTAATAATTGTTTTCTCTCCTTCATCAGTCTCATCTCTATGATATGCACAAGCAGAACAGACCAATAAACCAATATACTCATGTCCCAAAACATGGAATGAGAGTAGAAGTACTGTTGGCGAACCTACATCAATAATCAACTTAACCCAATTGTGATACTCGCGTATATTTGCAAAGTAATCAAGTTGTTTAGCAGTTTCTACAACTTCATATCGATGATAGTAGGCTTTAGAGCCATCAGGTGGGGCTGAGATTGTGAAGACTGGGATATCCCCTCCCATCAAACTCTGCAATGACAATCTGATTTCAGTTGCGACTTCCTGTAAGCGCTCAGACGCTATGCGGAATAGACTTACAGCAAAACCTTCAGCCTTATTACAACGATCTCGAATAGTTGCTCTTTGATTTTGCTTGAGTTTATCAGCAATAGAAGCAATAACAACTTGAGTGCGTCGTGTCTCTGACAAAATCTGTTCAGATAATCCAAGACTGCGAATAAGTGCTTGCTTTTGGCTCTTAGAAAATAAATTGATTAATGGAGCTAGTTCTCCTTGGTCTGCTTGCTCAGAAGCTCCAATATAAGCAGCTCGATCATCACGAGTCAGAACCAACGGAAACCAGTTAGATTGAATAAAAACTAAGCTAGCAAGACACCGAGCAACACGACCATTACCATCCTGAAAAGGATGAATTTGTGTAAATCGGTGATGGAGCCATGCCGCTTCCACTTCAGGGGAAACTTTCTGCTCTTGATGCTGGTGATGCCATTTAACTAGTTGATCCATTTCAGATGCAACTTGTTCAGGCGGACAATATTCATGGATGACTCCATCTAATCTCATAGGATTATTAGGTTGCTGCTTCCAATCTCCTTGTATGAGGGGGACACGAATTATTTGTCCTTTAGATGGAACTAAAGCCTCAGTGCTGCTTTGATTTTGAGTTAGAAGTTTATGCAACTGTTTAATGTAGAAAGTTGATAAGGTTCTTTGCCCACCAACAAAATCAAATAACCCTTCAATTGCAGCTTCTTGATCTTGAATTAAAGACACAACCTGCTTAATTGGGCGATCCGTAGCATCATGAGGAATCAAAGCCTCATTAATTCCTTGTTCAATTAATAGACGGGTAATTCCGCGATCCAGTGTATACAAACGCTCAATAATGCCAGTTTCAATAGCAATTTCTCGGCGCAATCTCTCCATAAAGGTTTTGAATTCGCCAGAGGAACGGAGGCGTTGTGCTTGCTCCGACCAGACAGTAACTAGAGGCGGCAATTCAGCACTGGCTAACTCTTTCCAGTTCGATGGTAAATTCTCTATCGGCTGCCACTGCATAATTACGTTCTCTGTTCAAACAAGAAATTAAGCCACCCAACAGCCTAACACAAGCTAATTTGCAGATCTAAAATCAATCCCCCAAAAACAGACATATCAGCTAACCCAAGTACCGAGCCAGCCGATACTGCGGTTCAAACCGCTGCTATCCAGACAAAGCCCGGTAAAGACACCTTCCCAGTAAAAGTCATAAAATAGTACCAATCCTTTCCCTACTGCCATGGCCGAGCCTATTACCCTGGGGAATATCTACGCCCTATTCCAGGCTTCCCAAGCCGAGGCCGACCGTCGTTTTGCCGAAGTCGATCGCCGGGCCGCCGAAGCAAATCGACTAGCCGCCGAACGAGCTGCCGAAGCTGACCGGCGTCTGCAACAGTTGGAAAAAGTGGTGGCTAACACCAGCCGTGAGGTGGCCGGGCTAACCACCCGCTGGGGCCAGTTTGTCGAAAACCTGGTAGAACCCGCCGTGGTGCGCCTGTTTCAAGAACGGGGCATTCAGGTGAAGGAAACTGC